>Ga0169931_10010414_pt1 | contig 13255 bp, 11 predicted proteins | sample Kivu_15m_20L_FD_129675 | JGI IMG/M metagenome (GOLD analysis project Ga0169931, IMG submission 129675) | Freshwater microbial communities from Lake Kivu, Western Province, Rwanda to study Microbial Dark Matter (Phase II) - Kivu_15m_20L... | ecosystem: Environmental > Aquatic > Freshwater > Lake...
AGTTAAGCCCGCACACGGCGAATATAGTACCGGGGTAGCCCGGCGCTAAAATAGCTAGATGCCCCCTCTTTTTTCGATTCGCCCTGCTTATTCGCTTAAGCAGGGCGTTTCTATTTCTTGGGCCCTACTGGAAGCAAGGTTCCCCAGACTTTGGGCGTTCTGCTCGGAAAATCCGCTGTTCAATCCTCGATTGAGTTGCAACAAGATATGGCTAATACGAGTATCATGCTGTTGTAGAATGAGAGTGTTTCGATTTAACTCTTACAGTTTGATTTTTACAATTTGCGGGGCCTCCCCTTGGGAAATCTAGAAAAGTCACAATCAAAAAAGATTCTAGTCATTCGTCTGAGTAGTTTAGGGGATGTGATTTTATCGACTGCAGGGTTGAATGTCTTACCTCAGACTTCCAAAGTCGACTGGTTGGTTTCCGCGGAATTTGCCGGCCTTCTGAATGGTCACCCTAAAATCAATCGTGTGTGGTCATTTGATCGACGCAAATCCCTGTTTTCTGACTGGATTCGATTAGGGATCTCTTTGAGGTCGGAGGGGTACGGCCAGGTGATTGATTTGCATCGGAACCTCCGAACCAGAATTTTAAAGTGGATCTTAATAGGGACGCCTTGGGTTCAGATCGCAAAGCCCCGATGGAAAAGGTGGGGGCTTTTTTTATTTAAAAACCATTGGCCAAATCCACTCCATCCAACGCGTTGGATCGTCGAGTTTAATCGTGTGCTTCTTCTCGGTTTCCAAGATTCATATAAAGCTGCGGATTTGAACCAATCCGTTAGCACGGACTTGATGCACCTTCTCCTTCCGAATGTAAAAGGTTGCGGCGCAGATCATCCGGTGAGTGCTGTTCGGCAATCTCAAGGGAAGGTGCGTGTATGTGTTATGCCCGACTCTGCTTGGGAGGGAAAATGTTGGCCCGTAGAGAAGTTTTGTAACTTATTTGAGTCCCTTCCTGAAGTTTGTCCGGTTGTACTGGGGACGCGTCGAGATCAGCGTTCTCTTCAGTTATTGGAACTTTTACAGCTTCGAGGAGTTGAGCACGAGGCGGCGCTCGGACTGCCCTGGGAGCAAGTCGCGCAGTGTATATCGCGCAGTCGATTTTTGATCGGCAATGATACGGGGCTTACACATTTGGCTGAGTCTCTGGGGATCCCTGTTATAGTTCTTTTCGGTCCGACAAGCCCCTCTTTGGGGTTTTCACCTTGGAGAGAACAGAGTCGGATCGTGGAAGCAAATTTGGGATGTCGACCGTGCAGTTCGGATGGAAGAGGTTGTTACTGGGTGGGTGATCGGCGATATCAATGCATGAAGGAGTTAAGCGTTGAGGCAGTCAGAGGCGCCTGTCTCTCTCTGCTTCAATCCGTCACTGACGACCAACTGGGAGACCAAGGTTGATGCAAAGGCATTCAACTTTTTCGAGAGCCAGGAATACTCCAGTATTGGTCACTCTTTATCGTGCTTTCTTCTCTTTTCTTTTTTTACTCGTAGATCGTCGACTGAAATCTGTCCCCCGTCTCAAATGGGAACTACATTCGAGATTTGACTCAACTCTTCGACCCATTTGGATTCATGCCGCTAGCGCGGGCGAGCTCGAGGGCTTGAAAACTGTCGCGCTGGAGCTGGCAAGACAACAAATCCCGATATTTATGACGGTGTTCAGTCCCTCTGCCGAGAGACCCTTCCTAAAGCTTAAGGAGCAACTCCAGGCGTTAGGGGGATGGTTAGGAGGGGGATTGAGTCCGACGGAGGGGGCTTGGCTTGAGGTCTTCGAAGCGATTCAGCCTCGAGCGTTTGTGACTGCTAAGTACGAGGCTTGGCCTGATCTTTGGTTGTCGGCTGCTCAAGTTCGAGTTCCGATTGTCATTGTCGGAGCTCAACTCCGCTTCTCGATTCGAATGGCGAAGTGGATTTCAACGGTGCTTTCCCCGTCGTCCCAACCGTCGCTCGAACTGCTCTACTTTAACGATGATCATGAGAAGGATCTAAAGGACTGGAGTAAGCGAAGCGATCAAGTCAAAAAGGTCCGTGATCCACGTTGGGATGCGTTAGTCGACTTTGCAAATGGTCGTTCAGCGGGTGATCGTTTAAAGTCGGAACGCTGGGAACAAATCCTAGCCCGCTTAGCGCCCCTCGAACTGCCGCGCCCATGGACGGTTCTTGGGAACCTGTGGACCAGTGATATCAAACGGCTTCCGGCTTTACTCTCCCCGGGCGCGGAGCCTTCCACACTTTGGGTCGTTCCTCATCAGGTGAGCGGAAGAGAGGTTGAAAGGCAGCTGGAGTTGATTGGTTCGAGAGGTTGGCGGGTTATAAGAACCTCCCAGATCGAACAGATGAAAGATCTAAAAAGACTTTCTGGGTCGCACCAAACTTGTATTTTCGTCGATGAGTTGGGTGTCCTTAAGTCTCTCTATTTTGAGGCAGACCAAGTTTACGTTGGGGGTGGATTCGGTCAAGGAGTCCATAACGTCATGGAACCCTCGGTCGCTGGTGCGCCCATTCTTATTGGACCCAAAGGTGCTGATCGTTTTGCAGAAGTTTTAGAGCTGACGAAAGAGGGTCAGGTCTCTTTAGTTCTCGGTGAATCAGATCTACATACGATTTGGTCGCTGATTCGATCGAAAATTGTTTCCCCAGAGTCGCGGCAACGGGCGCTCGAGAAACTTCGTTCCAGAGCGGGTGGAACTCAGGACGTCACCGTTGAAATTTTGCGTCATTGATACCATGCTCTAGAGGTATTTTTGGAAAGTACCTTCGGATGTGAAGCGCACACATTGTTGTATGCGGGCGATATCTTCGTTTTACGGGAAAGAACCTCCTCGAGGGTTCTTGAAAGAGTGAGGGAGTTATGAATGGGTACATCGGGCAATAAACAGATAGGTGCCGCCGAACCCTGGTTAGGCTCAGTCATGATCCGACTTCGCATGAGCGCTCACGATGGTCATTACGCGGGTGGCTTGGTGGACGGTGCGAGGATGCTGGGACTATTTGGCGATGTTGCGACCGAGCTTCTGATTCGACTGGATGGAGATGAGGGGTTATTTCGCGCTTATGATTCGGTAGAGTTTTTGGCACCCGTGAAGGTGGGAGACTATATCGAAGCCACTGGAAAAATTACCCAAGTTGGAAAAACCTCCTGCAAAATGTCTTTTGAAGCACGAAAAGTCATTCAGCTGATTTCACCCATTCAAGGTGGTCTCGCCGAAAGCTCTGCTGAAGTTTTGGATAGTCCTGTGGTGGTTTGTCGGGCCTCAGGAGTTTGTGTGACCCCACGTGGTCTCCAAAGATACCCTGAGAGGCGATCCTCCGAATGAGCTCAACCGTTGAAAGCTCTCCCGGTCGAACTTCAACGGGTACCGCCTCAGAGAGTCGGGCTAGAGTAGGTCGTCCTGTTGATTCGACACGTCAGTTACGTGATCAGTATGATTGGGTCGTGATCGGCGAGGAGCCAGGAGCGCTGTTGAGTGCGTGCTTGGTGGCTCGGCTAGGGCTTTCAGTCCTCATTTTGCCGACCGGCAAAGAGCTTCGTGTTCGTACCTCGCGTGCTAGGCAGATCATTGATTTTGAGCCGAACTGGATCACGGGTCTTGGTCATAACGGATTGAGCCCGGGTTTGTTGCGATGGTGCTTGACTGAGATCGGATTGCACCCGGTTGACTTGGCCATGGCGCGAAATGAACCCATTGATATGCAGTTGTTAACCCCCCAAATGCGATTACGAATGGGGCGCGCCTACGCTGAGATTCAGGATGACCTGGAAAAGGAGCTGGGGCGCGACTTCGCCCGCGCGCTCCAAGTGCCGCATTATGTGGAATCCTTGGATCGAACCCTGGGAGCTTTGTGGAGTAGGTTTCCCGATCGATTCAACTTGAAGCTTTCTGAGGTGGAGGGAGCAAAGCCATCGGATTCGTCGCTTACAGCTGCAGTTAAGTCCAAGCGAAATCAACGCAATCAAGCAACGCTGAGTACAGGCGCATTACTAGAGAAGGAAGTTACAAATTTTTGTGAGTCGAAGGATGCTTCTCTCTGGTTAAGGTTTTTGTCTCAAAAAAAGCCTGAGTTCTTGAAGATGAATCTAGGTGAACAGGATTTTGAGGATCTATCGTCCATCCTTCATTGGATCGTTCAAGGAAAAGAGGCGAATTGGCGCTCAAGCCAAGAAATTTTAAAATCTATTTCTCTGCAGCGATCGTCTTCAGGCTTCCAAGGTGGACGTTCTGCTCTGAAGCAAACGCTTCTTCGAGTAGCACAAAAAAGTGGTGCCCACACTCCGCAGGGACGACTTTGTAAACGAATTTTCTCGGATCGAGGTAAGTTGGCTGGCGTTCAGATGAGTCAGTCAGGAAATGTCATCGGAGCGGCAGGGCTGATATTAGGAGTTACGCTTGATGAGGCCTCAGGGCTCCTCTCTGAGGAAAATCGCGCGTCTTCCGCATTGAGACCGAGCCCCTCGTGTCGCGGCTGGTTATATTCTCTTTCGATCCAGGTCCCGAACTGGGCAATCCCCCCAGGTGTGACATCGCTCATGGTCTCTGGGAGCCGCAACTCGCCACCCTTGATGATAGAGGTATCGTCACCTCATGAATATGGTGCAGATCCGACCGACCAACGCTTGATTTTTGTGCGAAGTGAGTTGCCTTACGACCCGGAGACACTCACAGCTGATTATCAACGGATTGTTGCCGCTAGAATGATCCACGAGCTCAATCAAATTTTCCCAGGCATAATGGAAAGATCCATTCGGGTATATCCTGACTATCGATCCTCGGATTCAACCGAGCTGTTGGAGTGTTATCCCTTTACAACTCTGCGCGAAATCCCCGACGCTCTGAGAATTTTTGAAAGGAGTGCTGTGGGCGGTCTACAGTCAGGGGTTGAAGGGGTTTTCCTTGGGACGCGCGAGTCACTACCGGGGTTAGGTGATTTTGCGGGGGTATTGTCTGCGATTGAGGCGTCAGCCTGGATTGCCCACAAGAATGGAATTCCATCCCTTTTCTCATGATTACCTGGAGCTGGAGGAATTATAGTGATATCACGTTATGTTCGTCCCGAGATGGAACGGCTTTGGAGCGATCGACAAAAATATCAGCGATGGCTCAATGTCGAGTTGGCCGTAGCAAGGGTTCAGTCCAACCATGGATTAATCCCGCGAAGGGATTTCCAAGCTTTAGAACGCGGCATCAAAAAGATCATTATTGAAGGTGGACTTGATTCAGATCGGATTCTTGAATTGGAGGAAACCACCAAACATGACGTCATTGCGTTCACAAGTGCGGTGACCGAGCGTCTTGGGCGCGAGGGACGATGGCTTCATTTCGGGCTCACTTCGTCGGATATCGTTGATACAGCATTGTCATTAGCTCTGAAGGAATCGGGTCAATACCTTCTTTCTCAACTGAAGAATCTCGAGGCGATCCTTGAAAAGCGGGCGCATGAGTTCCGCGATCTTCCTTGTTTGGGAAGGACTCATGGTATGGCCGCTGAGCCTACCGCTTTTGGGCTTAAGTTTTTAGGTTGGTATCAGGAAACTCAAAGGAACTCTGCACGACTCCTGAGTGCCCTCGAGAATATTTCTTTTGGGAAACTCTCAGGGGCTGTGGGGTGTAATGCAATCGTTTCGACTCAAATGGAAGAAGAGGTGCTTTCTCATTTGGGACTCCAAAGAGAGCCGGTCAGTACACAGGTGGTTCCTCGGGATCGCCATGCACACTTCGTTTTTACTTTATCTCTGATTGGCTGTGGACTCGAGAGGATTGCGATTGAGCTCCGTCACCTTCAACGAAGTGAGGTGTCAGAAGTTAAAGAGGGATTCTCGAAAGGGCAAAAAGGATCAAGCGCAATGCCTCATAAGCGGAATCCAATTTCCTCCGAAAATATTTCTGGTTGTGCTCGAATGTTACGCGGTTATGCAGGGATGGCTCTCGAAAATGTGGCTCTTTGGCATGAGCGAGATATCAGTCATTCGTCTGTGGAACGAGTTGTCCTTCCTGATTCGATTCAGCTTTTGGACTATACCATTAACCGGATGACCCAATTACTCACGAATCTTGAAGTTGACGGGGGACGCGTTAGAGAAAACCTCAAAAATCAAAGTGGAGTTCTGGGATCAGGTCATATTCTTTTGAAACTTGTTCAAGGGGGCATGGCCAGAGAAGAGGCCTATCGAATTGTTCAAGCTGCGGCGCTGCAGTCACAGGGCGATGGCTCGAAAGGTTTCGTCGAGCGGATTTTGGAAGAGAAACAGGTATCGCGTCTTCTTGGATACCAGGAGTTGAAGCGATTGATATCGATGGAGTATCAGCTCCGTGAAGTCTCGGTCATTTTTAAAAAAACAAAGTTGAATAAGAAGTCTAAATCCAAAAAAACGCGATGAAAATGCAACAAATGATGCGAAAAACTCGGGGGCGTGACGGTCAAGCCACCGTCGAGTATGTGCTCATGCTTTTATTGAGTTTGATGACTTTTTTGATGGTTGTCCGAGGCGTACTTGGACCCGCTTTTACTCGATTTCAGCAGGATTTAACGTCCCGGGTTGAGAACGTATTCTTTGGTGGAGGGCGGGGGGGAGCGGCTCTGCATCGATTTCGAGTTCGTCGATAGATATTTCTATATGGTTTATATCAAAAAAATCCCTTACATTTCCTTGGTTTAATAAATCGAGACTTTTTCAACAAAATCTCTATACAAATAAATAAAACACTGATATCGCCCGCGCGTCCTCTCAGAGTGGATTTTTTCGGGATAGGTGTCTCAGGGTCATGTTGGCTCAGGATATCCCGGACTGCTGCTGGTTTATGGACAGAAGTACGTTGGAAGTGCAGGGATCATTATGACAAAGCGTGTTTCCAAAGGTCGAAAACAGTTTGTACCCGGGGTGGCTATCTTTGCGATTTCTGCCGCAAGTCTGACTCTGGGAAGTGCCCGGGCAGACCTTGTTTATGAATCCGATGAAAGTGCTGCAACGGATTCAATTGACTCAAGTGCTTCGCAACGGGAGGGGGAGCGTGAAGTCCTCAGTGTGGCTGAAGCGGCGCGGGACACGCGGTCCTCGGTCAGACGGTCAGGACGGAGTTCTGGTACACCAGGAGCTCCTCAAAGTTTCGTAGCAGTTGAATCGGAAGCGGTCGTTTCCGCGGTCGCACCCGTGGACTCGACCGTTGAAGTGGAACATTTGTCGCGTTCTGAGCTTTTACGTCGCGAGCGAATTCGTCAGGAAATGAGAAATGAAGATATCCTGCAGGAACGCCTCGAGGAGCTGCGCTTGCGCGACGAAAAACGTCGTGAGGACGAGTTACTGGGTGCCAAGAAATGGGTTCCTCAAGAGGCACCCGCTGCTGCACCATCCGCTCCTGCGATGGAGGAAGTAGTTGTTTCGCAACCGGTTTCGACTGAGCCAGCCGCTCCTTCGCCGGCTGTCGCGGTGACCAGTCCCGCTGTTGTGGGTGAGGCTTCGCAAGTGGCTGTAGCCTCGATTGAAGATTCCGCCGAAAAAATTTCGATCACCGTCGCTCCACGGGGCGGAGTGGGATCGATGTCCAATGTTGCGGGTTACACCGTCCAGCCTCGCTTTTCAGCGGGTGTCGATGTGGGCGTTGCCGCCAGCGATCACGTTTCCTTTGCAGTCGGTTACCTGTTCTCCGAATACGGGGTGTTGGTGAACTCCAGCAATCCTTGGGTTTACAATCTGCAGTGGTATACGGGTACGCAGGAAGCGATCGCAATGAAACAGAACGTCGTGGACGCTACTTTAAAGCTCCATGTGCTTGGTCCTGAAGCTCGGATTAGACCCTTCTTGGGGGGGGGAGCTGCTTGGTCGAAGAGTTTTATTAACTACGATCAGCGGATCATCGATGGGCTTTATCAATCCGGTTTGCGCGATTTGGCGCGGGACTATGAAGCTTACTCAATCTTGGGCTCGCTTTCGACGGGATTGGATGTCCGCATCACGAAAAATATCTCGGTTGGCGCACAGTTCAAGTATTACGCAGTCCTGACCTCGCGAGAGAATCAGAGTCTGAACAACGCAGCGTTGGTGGGTAATTACTACGGTTACCCCGCCACTGGCTTTTGGGATGCTGACAAACAGGTCCTGGGCGGATCGTTGGCGCGCTCGGGCTTTTATACGATCACCGGTGGTTTGAACTTCTCTTTCTAAATAAGACGCCCCCCATCAATCTTTAGGCCCCTAGAGTGACCTCAGCGTAACTCTAGGGGTTTTTTTATTCGACCGGGGGACTCAGTAGCTATGCGAAAGGTGAGGCATCGGTGTAAAACGGGGGCATGACTTCTATGAAGACCGTGCGGCAGGGGTATCCGACCTTTCAAGAGTTTGTAGCGCGACTGATGCGATATTGGACTGATCATGGTTGTATCATGAGTCAGCCGTACGACTCGATGATGGGTGCGGGAACGTTTCACCCGCATACGTTCCTGAAGGGAATTGGCCCTGAACCTTGGCGTGCTGTCTATGTTCAGCCCTGCCGACGTCCCGTGGATGGTCGTTACGGCAAAAGTCCATATCGGTTCCAACACTACTATCAGTTGCAGGTTCTCTTGAAGCCCTCGCCGGCGAATATCGTAGACCTTTTCTTGAAGTCGCTTGAAGAAGTAGGGATCGCCCTGAAAGAGAACGATATTTCTTTGCTCGAGGACGACTGGAAAGGTCCCACCCTGGGGGCTTGGGGCTTAGGTTGGGAAGTTCGAGCGAACGGGCAAGAAATCACTCAATTCACCTATTTCCAACAATTGGGGGGAATTGACATCGAAGTGGTGAGTGGCGAGATCACTTATGGTTTGGAACGGTTGTATATGTATGCGACCGGAATCAAGAATGGTTTCGATATACCTTTTAATGAGCATTTCACGTATGGTGACGTGTTTCTTCAGAATGAATTTGAGTTCTCTCACTTCAATTTCAAAGAGGCTGATACGCGAGATCTTTTCGAAAGGTTTGCTTTTTGCGAGCAGCAGATAGCGCATCTTTGTGCGAAAAACCTGGTATTGCCCGCCTACGATTATGTTCTTCAGGCTTCTCATGCGTTCAATCTCCTCGATGCTCGGGGTGCGATTTCTGTAAGTGAACGGCAACGCTATATTGGTCGTGTTCGTGACTGCGCACGTCAGTGTGCCCTGATCTATCGGGGGGAGCGTGAGAAGGCTGGTTTCCCTATGCTGGACCGTCTTGAGCGTGATGCACGTCAAGAGTGGCAAAGGAACGGCCCGGCCCAGCTTCCGGAGTTTCGAGTTTCAGAAGGTGAGGTCTATCGACCGGGCAACACGCAGGGGACCCTCGATGTCGCTATCGAGTTTGGTTGCGAGGAGTTGCCACCCTCTTTTCAAGTGAAGGCTCAGAAAGAACTTTCACAAAAATGGGCGTCTTTTGTGAGCGATTTGAAAGTCACCCACGCGCACCAGCCTGACTTTATCCGAATCCTCGATTCCAGTGAGGTGGACGTGGTCGTAGGGTCCCGGCGCTTGGGTCTTTTTGTGAGGAACTTACCCGTGAATGAGCCCTCTCGAGCTCAAGATTTGTGGGGACCCGTCGAGCGTATTGCGCGTTCTGCGGATGGTTCTTTGAGTCCTGCCGGATTGGGATTTTGTCGAAAAAATGGGGTTGATCCTGAGTCGGTGACTTTTGTTAAAAAAGCCGATGGCACTTTTCTTTATGCTAAAAAGGTCATTGCGGGTTCTGATCTCCCCACTCGTGTAGCTCGCGTTTTTGAGGAATGGGTTTGTGCGCTCAGTGCCCCCTTGATGATGCGTTGGCTCCCTCAAGAGGTCTCTCCAGCGTTTGTTCGCCCTGTTCGTTGGATTTTAGCTTTGGCCGGAGATCGGATTTTGCCTCTTGAGGCTTTTGGATTGAAGTCAGGTCGAGCGACTTTCGGCCAAAGGATTCTTTTCCCAGGAAAAGTGGAGATTGAAAACGCTTCCGCTTGGATTGGGCGACTGCGGTCGTTGGGGGTGGAGCCGTCATGGGGCGCGCGCGCACAATGGATCCGTGATCAAGTTCTTCAGCAAGTGAAAGTACACGAGGCTGCCTACGAAATCGATGAAGACCTGCTAGCGAAGTGCGCGGGAATTTCGGAGTCTCCTTTTGTATTTTGCGGAAAAATTGATGCAGAGTTTTTGAAGCTGCCAGCGCGTCTCATCAAAACAGTTCTGAAAGAGAACATGAACTTTTTTGCGTTGCAGGATGAGTCAGGTAAGGCGCTGCCTGTGTATGTCGGAGTGGCTGGATATAAGCCGGGTGATATACAGGGGATGATTGATGGAACGCAAGGAGTTGTTGCGGGGCGCCTATCCGACGGTACATTTTATTTTGACGGTGACCTTGCGACTCCCATTCAAGAATTGCGCGAAAAACTGAAGAATCAACTCTTTCAAGAAGGCATGGGGAGTCTTTTTGATAAGACGGTGAGGGTCGCTGACTTGGTTTCGATTCTCGCAGAAAAGGTGAGCTACTTTAGTGGAACACAGTATCGCTCGATGAGTGCTGAGGAGCGTGAGGTGGCCGTGCAAGCGGCTCTCTACAGCAAAGCAGACTTGAGGAGTGGGTGTGTTCAGGAGTTTCCGGATGAGATGCAGGGCTTGATGGGAGGGGTGCTTGTCCGGCATCAACAGTTAGGTGGCGTTCGTGGAGAGGAGATGGCTCGCGCGATCGAAGATCACTACGAACCAGTTGGAGCAAGTGGGAAACTACCTGGAACCTCTTCTGGTCAGCTCGTCTCTTTGGCTGATAAGCTCGACACCCTCGCACTGTTTGTGAACTCTGGTTTTGATATCAAAGGAAATAAAGACCCCTTTGGTCTGCGACGATCTGCGATTGCAATTCTTCGACTCATGGGGCTCGAGTCGACCGACCTTCATGGGCTACGTCTAGAGTTGCAGGTGGGCGTCAGGGCTGCCGTTGACGCATTGAGAAGTTCTGGGGCGATGGTGCAGGCCGACACCGAAGATAAAATGATGCAGTTCCTGATGGGACGACTGCGTGCCGCTTGGCGGGAGGTTTACGATCCCGGTGCGGTAGAAGCGGTTTGCGCAAAGTTGGATTCTCAGTCCCTGATTGAGGGGCGGCTGCTGGCTGAGGCGACGAGTGCAGCTCTTAAAGAGACAGGTAGCCTGAGCTTGCTGCATGCTCTCATTCCTTATCGTCGATGTCGAAATTTGACCCAGGACATTTCTCCAGAAGTGATCGCAAAGCTGAGTGTTGATCCAGCTCTGTTTCAAAATGATTCAGAGAAAGTTCTTTTTCAGTCGATCTTGGGGCTTGAAGTGGAAGTAGAGCGCTACCTCGGTGTGCGTGACTACCGCGCGTACTTGAGTGCTTTGACCCAGTTAACGCTACCTTTGGCCGACTTTTTTGAGAAAGTCATGGTTAATACGGAAGAGGCTCGGTTGCGAATGAATCGCCAGGCACTTTTGTTGCGGGTTCGTGCAATTTACGAGCGAATAGCAGACTTTTCGAAGGTTCAAGTGCCCGGTTTAAACTAACGGACTCTGCGGTAGATTCGCTCCAGGGTTCGCCAGATGGGACTGAGATCTTCAATTGCTTTGATAAAAAGTTTTCGGTCTCCGTTTTCTAAAGGGATATCAGACTCGCTGATGAGCTCAATAGGCCCCTTCTTCATGGCTTTTGCGAGTAAGCACAAAGTAGAGAGTTGAAGATCAACGGCCACCTCATTTTCAAGGTCATTTACGGTTGTTTTAGATATGTTTGCTCTCTTTGCGAGCTCATTTTGAGATATTCCTGAGGATTCGCGATGAGTGGTGAGTTGGACCGCCACGTTCTTGAGCATGCTATTCAGCTCAGGAATGTTGTAGTCTTTTCGAATTCGTCTTGAATAAGGGGTCATTCTCCCGCCTTTGTTGCTTTTCTGATATACCGATAAGAAGCTCTGAGTGATGCCTCTTTGGAATCGCTTGGGTTGCACGTCTTATGCCTAAGTATATTTTTGATGCAGTGCTTTAAAATTGAAGAGAAGTTATATCGATATTCATCAGGAGCGTCGCGGTCTTTAAACCGGAATGCGTCACTTTAATTAACTGTTAGAAAAGTGAGAAAAATCAGTCGGAATGATTTTTCTTTTTTTAAGGGTTTTTTCAGTGATGAAATCGGATCAGATCGTAGTGCTCATCGAGGACGACCCTGTTATTTTATCTTTAATGACGCGGATGTTTCGAACTGAGGGGTTCTTGGTTGAGGGGTTTACTCATATCAGGACCTTTGTAGATGTGATCTCCTCTGGTGGCTCCAATAGGTTCAGTCAGGTGGTCTTGATTCTGAGTGAGCTAGAGTTTCAAGGTGAGTCGCAACGGGCTGTCATAGACTGCCTCCGTCTGGTTCGGGCCTCCAGAGGGTTTTCGGTGACTCCTATCTTTATTCATAGTCGGCGATCTATAGTGGCCGACGAAATTTTCGAGAATTTGAGGCCAATCAAGCAGTTTTTAAAGGCAGAGGGTGATATTAGTAAAATTGTGAAGGAAGCCATGAGCCTTTGTTCTTGATATATCTTTTGTATTGTCTTGGGGGCGGGTTTGAAGGCAATGTTCCCGTCTTGATTTAAGGAGTAGAGTCCTTCAGGAAAAATTCATTTCCCTTCTTGTGAACGATTTCCGGAGAAGTCGCAGTGCTGAGTCGTAAAACTTTCCTTCGAATGTCCAAAATACTCCGAGTAAGAATTGTTGCGCAGTTGTGCGTTGCTTTGTATCTAATTTGAGGTTTTGGCGGGGCGCTTGAATGGAGTCCGAAGCGAAAGAGGAGGTGTGTTTCTTTTTGGGTGCTTGAGTTTTATTCAAAAAAGGATTCCTCCCCATTTTTTTAGAAGAGATTTTCCTCTCAATCGATTCAGGTTTTTGTGTCTCGGATTGAATCATATCGGTTACTCCCTCATGCGTCGCAGGTATTCATGACTAGCGGCGATGTAATCTTTTGCCCCTCGTGACGTGCGGTCGTAATCCAAAACAGAGCAAGCATGTCCTGAGCTTTCCGTTACAGCTGCATTATCATGAATTTTCGTCTCAAATAAGAGTTCGCCTAACTCGCTTTTCAGCGCTTCGAGTACGTCCTGTGTAAGGCTACGGCGCGATGAGACTTGCGTCGGAAGTACACCAAGAATTCCGATTTCAGCATTCCATCGTTCTTTCACTAGGGCGATCGTCTCCCGGATTTTCACGATTCCTTCAAGACTGAAGTACTCAGGTTGAACGGGAATCAGAACGAACTTTGAAGCACAAAGAGCGTTCAGTG
>Ga0169931_10010415_pt1 | contig 13254 bp, 8 predicted proteins | sample Kivu_15m_20L_FD_129675 | JGI IMG/M metagenome (GOLD analysis project Ga0169931, IMG submission 129675) | Freshwater microbial communities from Lake Kivu, Western Province, Rwanda to study Microbial Dark Matter (Phase II) - Kivu_15m_20L... | ecosystem: Environmental > Aquatic > Freshwater > Lake ...
CTGCACCACCACACTCCCCTGCGCCACGTCTGACCCCACAGCCGCGACATTGCGCCCCTCGTTGACCGGCGTCGTCACAAGGATGCGCTCGCCTTCTCCGCGACGGGTCCATTCGACCGCAATCACCGAATCCGCGCCGACAGGCAAACACCCACCCGTTGGGATCTGCAGGGCCTGCCCTGCTGCAACCGTGGCGGTTGGCAAGGTGCCGATGTCGATTCGCCCTGTGCAAAGCAGACCGGCAGGGTAAACACCGGGTACCGTATCACATGCGCGCACCGCATAGCCGTCCATCAGTGCCCGCGCAGCGCCCGGGATCGAATCACGGGCCACCACGGACTCGGCCAGGATCCTCCCATCGGCCTGTGCCAGCGGAACGGTCTCCTGCCCCATCTTCATCGACAGGGCAGACAGCCGTTGTCGCGCCTCTGCTGCCGATACCAGTTTCAGCGAAGGACGCATCGCTAAACCGGCAGCACGGGACGTCGACGGCGAACCGAATCGCTCTGTTTGGTCGCGGTATCCGCGAATCGCGCGATCAGGTTGGCGCGCAGCTCGTCACCGGGGACCACCGCATCAATGTGCAGCTCCGCGGCGAGCTTCAAGATGTCGATGTCCTGGCGATATTGCTCGCGCAGGGTCTCGACGTAGGCGGCCCGCTCGGCCTCGGGCTTCTCGGCGATCTTGTTTGCGTAGACCGCGTTGACCGCAGCCTCGGCGCCCATGACCGCGATCATCGCCTGCGGCAATGCGATCGTTGCATCGGCTCCGAAGGCTGGACCGCACATCGCGTACAAGCCTGCGCCGTAGGCCTTGCGCACAATGACGCTTAGCTTGGGCACGGTCGCGTCTGCCATGGCCGAGATCATCTTCGCGCCGTGGCGGATGATCCCCTGGCTCTCGACCGCCTTGCCGATCATGAAGCCCGGCACATCGGCGAGAAACAGAAGTGGAATATTGAAAGCGTCACACAGCCAGACAAAGCGCGCGGCCTTGTCGGCCGAATCGACGAAGAGCACGCCGCCCTTCCACTTGGGCTGATTTGCGACGATGCCAACCGTACGGCCGTCGATGCGCGCAAAGCCGGTGATGATCTCCCGTGCGAAGCGCTTTTTGATCTCAAAGAACGAGCCGCCGTCGACAATGGCATCGATGAACGTGAGCATGTCGAAGGACTGGTTCTCCTTCTCCGGCAAGATCGCATCGATCGACTTCGTCGAGCCGGGCGGATTCGCAGGGACGGCGGCCACGCGATCGTCACTGTTCTGAGGCAGGTAAGCGAGGTACGCGCGCGCCGAGGCGATGCACTCTTCCTCGTTCTTGGCGAGCAGATCGCCGCAGCCCGAAACCTCGCAGTGCATCTTGGCGCCGCCCATTTCCTCGAGCGTGACCTTCTCGCCGATGACCATCTCGGCCATGCGCGGCGAGCCCAGATACATGGACGCGTTGCCATCCACCATGAACACGACATCGCAGAACGCAGGAATGTAGGCACCGCCCGCGGCAGACGGTCCGAAGAGCAGGCAGATTTGCGGCACCGAGCCCGACATGCGCACCTGATTGTGAAAGATCCGTCCCGCGTGACGTCGGCCGGGGAACATGTCGACCTGATCCGTGATGCGGGCTCCGGCCGAGTCAACCAGATAGAAGAGCGGGATACGCAGCCGTGTTGCGGTTTCCTGAATGCGCAAGATCTTCTCGACTGTGCGCGCTCCCCACGAGCCCGCCTTGACTGTGGAATCGTTGGCCATGATGGCCACCGCGCGACCATGTACACGACCGATCCCCGTCACAACACCATCGGCGGGCAGATCATCCACAAGCGCGTTGGCGAGCGCACCATCCTCGGTGAACACAGAGCCGGCATCGCAGAGGCGTGCGATGCGCTCGCGGCAAAACAGCTTGCCCTTCTCGCGGTTGGCCTCGTGATACTTGGGTGCGCCGCCCTTGTGTACCGCAGCGAGCTTCGACTTGATCCGTTCCGTCTTCGACATCGTTTGTTCTACTTGCCCTGATATTTTGGTTTTCGTTTTTCAGCGAACGCCGCCAAACCCTCGTTGCGATCGGCGCTGTTCAAGACCACCCGATACGCCGCCTTCGCGATGCGAAGACCGTCTTCGAGATCACCCTGCATTCCGGCGTCGATCGCGTACTTGGCCTGCGACACGCCCAGCGGTGCCGCATCGGCGATCGATCGTGCCCAGCGCGAGAGCTCTGCATCAAAATTCTCTGCCGTGGCGACCGCGTGAACCACGCCCAGCCGCGAGGCCTCATCGGCGTCGATGCGACGTCCGGTGAGAATGAGTCCCTTTGCAACCGCGACGCCACAAATGCGCGGGAGCCGCTGAGTGCCACCAGCTCCCGGAAAAATTCCCAGCGTCACCTCGGGTAGGCCCATCTGGACACCGGAAATCGCGAGGCGAATGTCGCAGGACAAGGCGATCTCGAGGCCACCACCAAAAGCGGCACCGTTGATGGCGGCGATCACCGGACAGCGAAACGCGGCCAGGCGATCACAGAACAGGCAGAGTCGCTCGAGGAAGGCCTCGGTCGCGACTGCATCCATGCTCCGCCGCTCTTTCAAATCCGCGCCTGCACAAAATGCCACATCCCTCGTACCCGTGACGACCACACAGCGCACGTCCGGATTGCCGTCGAGCTGTTCCAGCGCCGAAAGTGCGGCCTCGACCAGACCACGGGAGAGCGCATTGCGCGCCGCCGGACGATTGAAGGTCAGCGTCGCGACGTGCTCCACGATCGACAGAGTTACGAGCTTTTCCCCGGTTGTTTCCATGGTCTATCCGATGCTGCGCGTTCGCGACCGTTGTCTCTGCCCAATCGTGGCACGATACACCTTGGACGGCATCTCGTGACCCACGAGGGCCGTCGCCATCTGTGAGCACTCGACCAGCTTGTCCAGATCCACGCCGGTCTTGATTCCCATCCCTTCCAGCATGTACACGACATCTTCCGTCGCAACATTGCCCGAGGCGCCGGGCGCGTAGGGACAGCCCCCAAGTCCACCGAGGGCAGAATCGACCACGGTGATGCCCATCTCGACCGAAACGAGAATATTCGCGAGAGCCGTGCCCCGGGTGTCGTGAAAGTGAACGGCGATGGCCTCGTTCGGGATGACGGACTGAACACGAGTCAGCACATCGCGCACCTGCCGGGGATTGGCGACACCAATCGTATCACCGAGCGACACCTGGTAGCAGCCCATGTCGTAGAGCTTTTTCGACAGCATCACCGAGACCTCTGGATCGACCGCGCCCTCGTAGGGACAACCGTAAACCGTCGACACATAGGCCCGGACACGCACACCGTGCGCCAGCGCGGGCGGCACGGTCTCGGCAAAGGCTTCCAGCGCTTCCTCGATGCTCTTGTTGATGTTGCGCTTGCTGTGCGTCTCGGACGCCGAGAGGAAAACCGCGATCTCCCGCATGCCACCCGCCAGCGCGGTTTCCAGACCACGCGCATTGGGCACCAACGCCGAATATTCGACACCTGGCTTGCGCGTGATCGTCTTCGCGACCTCGAGCGCATCGGCGAGCTGTGGGATCCACTTGGGATTCACGAAGCTCGTGATCTCGATGGCATGCACCCCGGTATCCGACAGGGCATTGATGAGCTCGATCTTGCGCGCGGTCGGTATGAGCCTGGACTCATTCTGAAGCCCGTCGCGCGGGCCGACCTCGTAGATCGTGACATCGGATGGCAGATGATCGAGCAACATCCGGATGTTAGCGCGACTTTGCCGGTTCCCGCTAAACCTTGGGTGGTGGTTTTGGCGGGCGGGTCTGAATGCGACCGGTTTCCAGCTCCGCGGGGGTGGCGTCCCGAATTGAGATGATCTTCACGCTCATGCTCACCGTCTGCCCGCAAAGGGGGTGGAGCATGCGCACCGTGACGGCGTCGTTCTGAATCGACGCGATCTGGAGCCGGATCTTTTGGCCACCGGGGATTCCGGCCTCGAACTCGAGGCCCACCTTCAATTCGATGCCTGCAGGAAACTCGCTGCGGTTGACCTGCTTGGTGGGCGCCTTCTCGGGAACCCCGAAGGCCTCGTCGGGAGGAAAGGAGAAGTCGGCCTCGTCGCCGACCTTCATGCCCTTCAGCTTGCCGTCGAGGCCCGGGATCACGGCGCCTCGGCCGTGAATGAAGGCGATCGGCCCGCTGATGTCCGACGCCTCGATGATCTCCCCTGCCTGATCGCAGAGATCGAAGGCGATGGAAACTACTTTGCCGGGTTCGATCTTCATCTGAGGTGATCTTAATGCCCGAACCCGGGCAGAATACAAAACCTTAATTTTCTGTAGTGGCGCTGACAGCCCTGGGAGGGGGACCTAAAGGCATTCGACGACGCTGGAATCGGTCGGTATCGCCGCGATTCGCCTGTCAAAGGTCAGCAGGGTGCAGCCCTGGTCAACGGCCAGCCCGACCAAATAGGCGTCCGTTACCTGTCCGTGTCCCACCAGGGGATCAAACAGACGCTGTTTTGCCGCGGGGGGAATCGAGTCGCCCAAATATCGATGATGAATATCCGAAGTCAGCGCCGCGAGCTGAGAAGCTGCGTGCCGCGGCAGCATGGTTTGCCCCACAGCAGCCGGGTTTGCGGAAATCCGCACGAATCCGAGCTGGGTCAGTGCGCAGGTGGCCCAGTCAGGGTTTGGTTTTTGTTCGAGTCGATCGCGGATTCGCCGATGGAACTGGTGATTCGGCCAACCGAGTGCGACCAGCGCATTTACGTCGAGCAGGAGTGGCTTGCCCATCACAGGCTGCCTTCGTCATCGAGAATCTTTTGAATGCGAATCGCCGGAATCATCGGGGCATCCGCCGGGAGATCAAAGGTCGCGAACCTGCCACCAGAAACGCGAGGATTGGATTTTTCCAGACCGAGTCGTGCGAGTTCGGAAATCACCTTGCCAAGTCCCTTGCCCGAAGTCCGAGACAAGGTCTGTGCGGCTTCGAAAACGTCCCGATCGAGTGTCACGGTGGTCCTCATTGATACGATGATACGGTGATGCGATGGCGCAGACAAGGCGGTCTCGCATCACCGTAGGTTCGGTCTAGGGCGCGCAGGGCGGATTCACTTGACCCGGTGTGCCAAATCCGCCGGTTGGGATTGCTGGCTCAGCGGGGCATTCCGGCATGCCAGCCTCGTTAAATTGCGCAGCCCGACCGTCGTATCGGGACCCGAGGTTTCCCCAGGTGGCTCGGGTTAGCACCGTTCCGGTTGCACACGGCCCGATGCAGAGGGAGAGACTGTCCCCGTCATTATTGAAGGAAACGGCGGTCCCATAGGCGATGGTGCCGATAACGCCCTCACCTGACACCAGCAATCGCTGGGCGAACACCATCAATTCACCCGGCGCGATGGTGGATACGGTCACGGCGGACTCACGGGCATTGTCCGCGACCACCAGTCCGGTCAGATCCAGGGTTTGGTCGGTGGTGTTCAGGATCTCGAACCACTCGAATCCCGCGTCCTGCCCTGCGGGGTTCACCATGACCTCGGTGATGCGGAGATCGCCGGGCTTTGGAGAGGCCGACGGTGCGGCAGGCTCGACCGGCGGAGGCTGCGGGTCAGCGGGCGGTAGCATGGGGGTGGGCTCGGCGATTCCTGCATCGGCGACGGTGCCACCGCGTGAGCATTGGGAACCGGCATCCGGAACAACATGAACACTGACCTTGGGTGCGGCGGCGCCTCCCGTATCGACGAGACTGCCGGCGTCTCCTTGAATCGTCGGCGTTGGCGTCAGTGGTTTGGGAGACGGGCCGAGATCGGTGGTGCCTCCGCCGCCGGGATGCCTGATACCAAGGTCATCAAGATCGTCGAGCGATGGGTCACATCCGGTGGTCGCGAAGAGAAACGCGAGACACAATGAAAGAACGTCGAGGGATTTCTTGTCGGTTGGTTTGGGGTGCATGCCCCGTGTTCGGCAGTACGTTTGGTTGGTTGCGCGAGAAAGTTCGGAGGGCGTCAACTTTTTGAAAGGGAACCCCAAAATCCCTTTTACATGTCGCCATGCGCAGGTCTATTCTTCGCCCGGGGAACGTGGGTTCAGGTATTCCCCTGCAAGTCCGCATGAATATAGGGAATTGTAGGTATTCCTGATACCCGCCGCCTGGGGTGAAAAGGATTCCAGAGACATGAAAAAACTTATCGGTTCGGCACTATTTGTTGGGCTCGCATTTCTGTCCTCGACCGCGCTGGCACAGGCCATCAAGCCGCGCTTCCTGGTCATCGTGGACACGTCGGGATCGATGAGCTTGAACACGCCCCCAAATCCGGACATGACGGCGCCGGCTGAAACCAGCGGCGACGGTTCAACGCGACATCCCGGTATCGATTTGAACAACACGTCCACGAACGGATGGGCCTACGACGACAGCCGCCTCTTCCAGGCCAAAGGTGCGCTCATGGATACCTTCGCCGCGTTTGGACAGGCCGAGTTCGCGCTCGGACGGTACGCTGCCAGGGATATTTCGAGAACTTGTACCGCGACCAGCGATTGTCGAGATATGGCGATGACAACGCTGCTCGCGGGAATCAATGCGGCTACCAATGGCGGCGGTGTCAACAACTTCGAGTGTATCGATCCGTCGCACGTCCCCAATACCACTCAATACTGTGCTGTTACATCTCGCAATGGCTGTAACACCAACGGTCAGTGTTACGCCGAATGCGTTCCAGATCCTTCCAATTCGACCACAAACTGGGATTGCCAGGCCGCAAGCCACGCCGTTCGAGTTCTGGGATACGCCGCGAATAACTCCAACGTGCGGGATCACTGGGACCTCTACTCGAAGGGACTTGAGTGCCCGAATGGTACATCCTGCGTCTTCGATCCTAACGCCGCGACGCCCTGCAACGGTGCAGATGTGTTGGTTGGATTCCCGTCTGGGTCATCGAATTTTTCCGCTCTGATCTCGTGGCTCGACGGGGCAGAGGACTATCCGATGGGTACTAACCAGGAGCTACGCGCAAACGGCTCGACGCCCATCGCCGCAAGTCTTGGTGCATCCTTGCGTTGGCTTACTAGCCCAACTAGTACGGTCGGACCCGCTTCGCCCGGCGTTCGCGCCAACGATCCGCAAGCCTCCTGCCGCAAATACCAGGTCATCCTCATAACAGACGGCGAAGAACGTTGTGACATTCGCGGGGGCGATACAGGAGCGGGCGGTGTCGCAGCAGCGCAAGCACTGGCAGCGGCGGGCATCTCAACCTACGTCATCGGATTCAGCGTTCCTTCAGCGCTTCGAACCAACCTGAACCGAATTCATTCCGCTGGACAAGGTGCGACATGCTCCGATCTCGGCGGCGGGAACTGGTCTTGTCCACAATCCGCGATCATCGCGAACAACCGTGCTGAGCTCACCGCTCGCCTCGGCGACATCATCGCTGGCTCCATCCCGACCCCACGTTGCGATTGCGATTCCACCTGCGACGACGAGGCCGCATCCTTCCCGGCGAAAAGCACCACCTGCAGCGTCGGCAAGGGCCGCTGCAAGCGCATCGGCACCTACCACTGCAACAGCGCCCAAAACGGCGTGGAGTGCATGGTCACCGGCTCCGGTGCGAATCTTTGCGGCGGCACCATGCTCACCGCCGGTACGCCCGGCACCGAACAATGTGGCACCGCGCCCGGCTGCCCCGCAGGCCTCACCGCCGAGGAATGTGCGGACGAAGATTGCGACGGCGAGGTCGATGAGGCCCCTTTGCAGTGCGCCTGTGCCTCGAAGCCCGAAATCTGCAACGGCCAGGATGACAACTGCGACGGCATGGTCGACAACATCACGTCGATCCCCTGCGGACTTGATACCGGTGAGTGCACGGCCGGCATGACGGTCTGTGCCAATCGCGGCAGCGGCTTTCAAACGTACTGCGACAACCTCGTCGGGCCATCCACCGAGCTTTGTGACGCCAAGGACAACAACTGTGACGGCGTGACCGACGGATTCGGACGCGCCTGCTACCCCGCAGCCACCATGGGCTGCACCTTTGCCAACAACACCTGGACTTGCGCAGGAGCCTGTCAGACTGGCAACCAGCTTTGTCCCGCAAACCCAGCCGGCATGACCAATTCCTTTGGGGCATGCATCGGCGCCGTCACGCCACGACCCGAAGTCCCCTGCGACGGCATCGACAACGATTGCGATGGGCAGGTCGACGAAGGCTTCAACATCGGCAATCCGTGCTACGTCGGCGGCGCCCCCGGATGCAATCTCGGCACCGGAGCTTGCCTCGGCCAGTGCAGGCTGGGAACTTTCCAGTGTGACGGTGGGGTCGTGTCCTGCCGCAACGCCGTTGGCCCCAGCGTCGAGCTTTGCGGTGACGGCATCGACAACGACTGCGACGGAAACACCGACATCGGCCTCGGCGCCTGTGGATCGGCGCTTGGCGAATGCACCGCAGGCATGTACGAGTGCCGAGGCAATCAAAAGATCTGCGTGCAGACCCGCGGCCCAATGCCCGAAATCTGCGACGGCAAGGACAACGACTGCGACGGCATTCCCGACAACAACCTCACAGAGGCGCAATTCCAGGGCAACGTCGCTTGCAGCACGAACGAAGGTGTCTGCCAGCAAGGCACCTGGCGCTGCGTGCAAGGCGCACCCTTCTGTCTCGGCGGCATTCAGCCACAGATCGAACAGTGCAACAATCTGGACGACGACTGCGACGGATGCGTCGACTGCGACATGCCCTGCCTTCTATCGAAAGGTAAGAACACCTGTCCGATCCCCGGCTCGGGTCAGATGTGCGGATTCGCTGTCGGCGAGTGTCGTCCAGGCGCCCTGTTGTGCGTTGCTGGCAACACCATGTGCGTCGGCGCGAAGGATCCCGTCACCGAGATGTGCGATGCCAAGGACAACGACTGCAACGGCTTCACCGATGAGGCCGATCCGCTGCTGGGTACCGGTTGCTATCCCGTCAACCAGATGGGTTGCATTGGCAACGTCTGCGTCGGCGAGTGTAAGCTTGGCACCAACATCTGCAGCGCGCAGCTGATGAGCGCGGCATTGAACTGTGTCAACGCCGTCACGCCAGTCGCTGAAGTTTGCGATGGCAAGGACAACGACTGCGATGGCCAAACCGACGAGACGTTTGACGTTGGCGCCGTCTGCAACAACGGCGGCCAGGGGCTCTGCTTCGCGCAAGGCATGAAGATCTGCAACGGCCGTGGAGACGGGACCACCTGTTCTGTCACGCTCCCCGATCTGAAAGACGAGATCTGCGACGGGCTCGACAACGACTGCGACGGCAAGATCGACAGCGACGACACCGACAAGCCCTTGCCGGGTGTTGGTTCGCCATGCGGAAGCAGCGTCGGTGAGTGTACGGTCGGAACGACGGTGTGCACCGCAGGCAAGATTCAGTGCACAGCTCCAAATCCTGGCCTCGAAGTTTGCGACGGCAAGGACAATGACTGCGACGGAAGCGTTGACGAGGGACTGACCCCGCCGGCCTCGCAGTGTGTTCCGGGCGATCTGCCCTCGGGCGCGCCGATTGTTGGCGAATGTGTCGCGGGTCGCTTCGTTTGCGGCCGCGACATGGATAACACCTGGGGTTGGATCTGCCGCGAGGGACGCGGACCTCAGATCGAACTGTGCGACGGCAAGGACAACGATTGCGACGGCGTGGCCGATGACATGGCCGAGTGTCCGGTCAACTTCTCCTGCATCCAGGGCGAGTGCGTACCGAAGTGCTCGGAGGACGAATTCCCCTGCCCGGCCGATCGCGTTTGCAACAAGGACAACTACTGCATCCGCAGCCGCTGTGCAGGCGTGACCTGCCCGGCCGGCCAATACTGCAACGAGACCGGCAGCTGTGTGGATCGTTGTGCGGGCGTGGTTTGCCCGCAGGCGGGCCAGACCTGCAACAATGGTCTGTGTCTCGATTGCCATACGACCGGGTGTCCGCAAGGACAGCAATGTGGCGTGACGGCATGCGAGCCCGATCTTTGCTTGGGCAAGAACTGCGGGCCAGGCAGTTATTGTCGGGCCAAGGACGGCGTCGCGAGCTGCGTGAAGGATTGCCAGGGCGTCTCTTGTCCGACCGGACAATCGTGCCGAGAGGGCGTCTGTACGGCATCCGCGTGCGCCACCAAGGCCTGCGGCCAGGGACAGTATTGCGATCCCGTGACGGCCGAGTGCAAGACGAGCGCGTGTCTCACGATTGCGGGACGCTGCCTGGCCGGTACGGCCTGTGTCGAGGTTACGCAGACCTGCGAGCGCGATGCCTGTCTCGACGTTCGCTGCGCTCCCGGTGCGATCTGCAAGGTCGCTCCCGACGGAGTCCCTGAGTGTCTACGACCTGGACAAAACGTGATGCCACCGAAGGAGACCATTCGCATCGCCACCTCCGGCGGCGGCGGAACGACCTGCGAATGTCGCATCGGCCGAGCTCAGCCTGCGGCACAAAGTGGCTTCAGCGGCGCATGGCTCCTCTTCGTCCTGAGCGCGGTCGGCGCCTTCCGTCCCTGGAGAAAGCGACGCAATCCAACCCGTGCTTTGGGTTCGTCAAAGGAGGCCCGCTAACATGAATCGGAACATCTTGTTGGCGAGCGTGGTCTTCACGGCTCTTGTTTCGGCCTGTGAGGTTCGCAGCTTCCCCTTTGTGACCGAGGGCGACGATCCCAACCAGCCCCCGAAAGACAATGGTGATGCCTTTATCTTTCGACCCGGGGAAGGCGGCAGCACCGGCAACGGAAGTACGGATGCGCTACCCCCGGTCCCAGATGGTGCGGTTCGCCGACCCGACGGCGGACTTTGTGTGATCGTCGACGAGCAGTGCAACGGCGCCGACGACGACTGCGATGGCGTCATCGACAACGGTTTCGATCTGCAAACGAACGCCGGCAACTGCGGACGATGTGGCGCAGTTTGCCAGATCGAGCACGCCTTCCCGGCCTGCGTCGCCGGTGTTTGTAAGGTGCAGGAGTGCCTGCCGGGATGGTTCGACACAGACAAGAACGTGGCCAACGGTTGCGAGTGCCTGAAGTCCAATGGCGGCGTCGAACTGTGTGACGGCGCCGATAACGACTGCGACGGTCAGACCGATGAGGACTTTGCGTTCCAGACCGACAAGAACAACTGCGGCATGTGCGGCGTCACCTGCGAATACCCACAGGCCGCGGCGGCATGCGATGCCGGCAAGTGCGCCATGGGCGCCTGCGAGCCGGGCTTCATCAATCTCAACGCGGGACCAAACGACAAGGACGGCTGCGAATACAAGTGCACGCCTACCGCCGATCCGACCGAGAAATGCGATGGCGTCGACAACGATTGTGATGGCGGCATCGACAATTCACCCGTGGACGCAGGCGCGGCCTGCGGGCCAGACGTGGTCAACGTGGGTGTCTGCAAGCGCGGCGTCATGACCTGCACCTCCGGCAGACTGGTGTGCGTGGGCGCAACACAACCCGGCATCGAGTTCTGCGACGGCAACGACAATGACTGCGATGGCAATGTGGACGAGGGCTTCAACAAGCTGAGCGACATCCGGTACTGCGGAAACTGCCTGCCCTGCTCCATTCCGAACGCCGTGCCCCGCTGCAACCAGGGCACCTGTGAAATCGAGGTCTGCTCTCCCGGATACACCGACCTGGATCCCCAGGTTCCAGGGTGCGAATACGCCTGTACCTTCACCGGCATCGACGTCTGCAACAGCCGCGACGACGATTGCGACGGCATGACGGACGAGGGTATCGACAAGACCACCGATACCAACAACTGCGGCGCCTGCGGAAACGTGTGTCGGTTCCCCAATGCAATGCCGATTTGTACGGCCAACGGCTGCATGCAGGGCAGCTGCAACAACAACTTCCATGACCTGAACCCGAACGTCCCGGGTTGCGAGTACTTCTGCGTGCGCACCGGCGCTGTCGAGATGTGCGACAACGTCGACAACGACTGCAACGGCCAGACCGACGAGGGCTATGACACCACCACCGACGTGAACAACTGCGGACAGTGTGGCAATCAGTGTCGATTCACGAATGCCGCGGCATCTTGCACCGCCAACACTTGCCAGATGGGCGGCTGCGCGCCTGGCTTTGTGAACTCGGATGGGCAGATCGCCAACGGATGCGAATACCAATGCACCCCGTCCAACGGTGGCGTCGAGATTTGCGACGGGTTGGACAACAACTGCGACACGCGCATCGACGAGACCGATCCGCAGCTGAATGCGAACTGCTTCCCGCAGGGTGAAACGGGCTGCGACCCGACGGAGGGAACTTGCGCCGGCATCTGCCAACTCGGTCGCTTTGCGTGTCTCGGAGGCCAGCTGGCCTGCCAGAACTACCGTCTGCAACAGGCAGAGCTCTGCGACAACATCGACAACGACTGCGACGGCGCCGCCGATGAAGACTTTGACAAGGAGAACGATCCTCGCTTCTGTGGTACCTGCACCACGTCGTGTTCGTTCACGAACGCCGTTGCCCTGTGTGTCAACAGCGGTTGCCAAATGGGTCCATGCCACACCGGATTCGTGGATCTCAACGGCGATCAAAACGGCTGCGAATACGCGTGTACACCAACCGGACCCGAGGTTTGCGATGGCATCGACAACGACTGTGACGGTCTGACTGACACCTTCGACAACAACGCCGCACCACTGCTTGCGCCACAGACGAACTTCTGTCGCACCGTTGGCCTGTGCGCCGGTGCGTCTCCGCAATGTGTACAGCTCGCCGGGATGACTCAGCCAGACTGGGTCTGCAACTATCCCGCGACGGTGCAAACATCCGCGCCAAACGTCATCGTTCCGCAGGAAACGCTCTGTGACGGCATGGACAACGATTGCGACGCAGCGATCGACGAGTTCGCGCCAACCCTCGGCACGAGCTGCACCGACACTGGCGTCGGAGAATGCCGTCGCATCGGATCGATTGCATGCGTCGCTGGCAATCCCTTGGCAGCCCCGGCCTGCAACTTTGCGTCGGCCGCCGCTACGCCGCAGCACGAGCTCTGCGACAACAAGGATAACGACTGCGACGGTCGTACAGACGAGAGCTGGGACGACCCAACCGGAACCCGATGTGGCGGCGGTGGCCCCTGCCGCGGTGTACGTGACGCCATCGTGTCGGTCTCGACCGGCGGTTACAACATCTACCAATTCGAGGCGAGCCGTCCGGACGCGAGCAATACCTCTCAGGGTACACTTGCAACACGCGCCTGTTCGACCACGAACCGACGACCATGGACCTCTGTGACCTATGCGCAGGCGCAGGCTGCGTGCGCCGCGGC
>Ga0169931_10010417_pt1 | contig 13253 bp, 8 predicted proteins | sample Kivu_15m_20L_FD_129675 | JGI IMG/M metagenome (GOLD analysis project Ga0169931, IMG submission 129675) | Freshwater microbial communities from Lake Kivu, Western Province, Rwanda to study Microbial Dark Matter (Phase II) - Kivu_15m_20L... | ecosystem: Environmental > Aquatic > Freshwater > Lake ...
CGTAGATCAACGCGTTACTGGTGCGTTGGGAATCTGTACCAAACATGCGTTGAGGAACGAGGCACTATTTATTTGTCATTTCGCTCATTACATAGTCATTGATTGCATCTTTGACGATGCAATTAGCTTGATTAGAAGTAAAAGTGACGAGCTCGCTTCTGTTATACGTCCCTACTGTCGGTTATAAGTAGAATCATAAAAAGAGTGTAAAAACGTTTCAGAATTGCCTGCCGTCTTCTGATCGACATTCATTCTAACGAGACTTGAGGAAACAATGACAGCTACTGGTAGACTTTCGCGATCAGCAGAACTTCGAAGAGAAAAGGTCAAATCTATACTCACATGGTTAGCTTTGTTCCTTGGAGAATTGAGAGATGGTCTTACCATGGCAAGTATTTTCATCTCTCTAGTGTAGTGTATATGTATCCCATGGCTTACATCATGAGAATCTCACTTTTCGCCGCGATTCTCGCTTATATATTCATGTCCATCATCAATACGAAATGACAGATCAATATGCAAAGTGCATTTCTAATAACGGCTAAAAGCTATACAGAGAAACAAGCTGGAATCATGTTCTTTGTATTTGGAATGTCACAGTTTATGTTTCAAACTCCCGCGGGATATTTGATGGATTACTCCGATAAGAAAACCTGGTTACTTGGGGCAGCGTGTATATCTACTACTGCGTTTACTCTTATCACGGCAGCTTTTGCGAAGGACTATGGATTAAATCTTGGACTTATGGTCCTTGTGAAGTTTTTACAAGGTGCAGTGACATCTCTTATACCACCAGGTTTAAATTCGATCACGCAAGGGATTGTAGGAGCCACAGGTATGACAGGGCAAGTATCGAGAAATGAAATGATGAATCATTTGGGTACTGCCATTATCGTTTTTTCTGCGTCTCTTATTGGCTTTTACGTATATCCGGATGTATCTACCATGTTCGTTGTGAGTCCTATTGCATGCGCAGGAGTTATCTTTTTTCTTACTCGTATTTTACCCGATGACATTGATCACAATGCCGCAAGAGGTCTCGTTCCCAGTAAACCGACAAACTCCACCACCTCCCCTAAGTCCGAGACTTTTGAGTATATCCCACCGAAATTAGATGATGACTCTACTACCAATTATACTAACAATAAAGAAAAGATTCAAACCGCTCCAAGCTTTACCTTTGGATTCGGAGCAGATAATACTAATGCAGCAGGGAATGGAATTAAATCTGAAACACCACTCAACATGCTTCGGGATCCTATTCTTCTCACATTCATATTCATCTGTTTTACATTCCATCTATCAAATGGTACTGTTTTGCCTTTGGTTATGCAAACTTTAGCTATTTCCAATGGACGAACCGGTTTATTGATGAGTGGCATGTGTATCATCATCGCACAGGTATTTATGGTGCTGAGTGCCAAGATTTGTGGTGACTATTCCGGAATATACGGGCGTAAAACGATTTACCTTGTTGGCTTATTCTCCGTACCTATTCGTTGCCTTATTTTATTTGCCTTGTTAAATTTTACGGTAGCTGGGGAAATAATGCCGAATTGGATTGAGTTTTTATTGTTGTCCACTCAAATATTGGATGGTGTTGGTGCAGGTGTATTTGGAACAATGTATATACTCGTAACGAGTGACATTAGTGGCGGCACAGGACGATTCAGTCTATCGCTAGGATTAACAGCAGCTGCTCAATCTATTGGAGGTACTGTTTCGGGATACCTCGGACAGGCACTGGCTCAAGACTATGGCTATAAAGCAGCATTTGTGATTCTTGGATTCATGTCACTGATACCATCACTTTCTTATTTATTCTTTATGCCCGAAACTCTGAAAAATTTATCAGGAGATAGAATAGTTGGATTACCTTGTATTGCAGAGGATGTCGCTGAAGAGGAGAATGAAATCCCTAGGACGAAGATATCGGACTACAAAAATGTCGAACTTGTATGAAATAATCCTATGCTTTATGTTTTATGTGACATTCAACTCTGGGTATCGTTTGGGTAACAATGCATTGTAGTCAATCTGTGTTTTTATTAATTCATTGTAAGGGTACCTTGTTATAATTATAGTGAGTAAAAGCAATCATTGTCATTACATACGAGAAACTCAATACAGTAATTCAAATACATACATGGATAGCGGCCCTCAACGGGGTTGTGTGTTGTGTGCTTGTTGTAACCGTAACCGTGCTCTGCGTTGAGAGTGACTCGTGAAAATGTGACAACAAAGCTAGGCCACAGTAACGTTTGCTGACCAAACATCGCAAAAGAAAAATTCTGACCTACTGTACTTACCGGTAATCAGCACTTATCTTATCACTGCACAGAATTGAGATCCATTAGATGCCAAGCATAACATCATCAACGGGATCAGGAAAGTCGGGCAACGCCCGCTCAAAACCACCGTCAAGTTCGTCACGGAATTCCGCTCCGAGGCCATCCGGTATGTTGTCTTCACAAGGAAGAGGGAGTCTTTCATCCAATCAAACGATGGTACCATCAATGCCCCCCTCACCGGCGGCTCTTATGGGATCTATCTACAATCCTAATGCTAGTGCTGCAGCTAATGTAAGCTCCATGCTTCACGCTGCAGGTTATGCTCGACCCAAACCAAAGACAGTGAATGAACAAACACATATCCTTGCGCGTGAGCTAGAGTGCTTGATGGAGAAAGCACAAACATTAGCGATCGAAACGGGTGATCATGCTGCATCGACAAGGGATGCAGTTGCAGAGATACAAATTCAAACTACGAGAATGCTGAGACAGGTAAGTTATTTGTCATCACGCGAGTTTGTTCATAAATGCAACTACCGCGAAGTCGCCTTTCTATTCTAATATTCTGTCCATTAATGACCATGGCCCTTGATATTACTTTAAGGTTTTACCGGCAAATAAAGATTTACTATACTTTGCACAGGAGAAAAATTGGATACCTCTTCTGATCACATGGATGAATTTGCATGAATCTCCGGCTGTTCAAGTGGAGGCGCTTTTGGCATTGACAACTATAGCTGAACTCTGTCAGCATACGTATTATCAACAGTCTTCGGAAGGGATCTCTAAAGAGGGCTCATCAGTCAATGGATCTACTGATTCCAAACTTGGTGAATTGCCAATTACTCCTCCTCCTTATCACTTTCCATTTCCGGGTCAACCCTTTCCACCAAACGCTATGGCTCATTCATCGCACCGTAATGGGGCGACCTTACCATTCCCTACACATGAAGCCTCAAGCAAAAGTGAAAGAACGACACACACTTATCATGATGGAGCTGAGGTGCAATCTGGATTCGTGTCGAAAAAGTTTTCATTTAATAACTCGAGTATGCCGAATATACCACTTCCCCCGCCGCCTCATAATATGCCGCCTAATTTTCCAGGTGGTCCGCCATGGTCCCAACAACACATGTCCATGATGGCAGGTTCTATGGCATCTTTTCCACCATTTTCCATGTCGTCTTCAATCTCCAATGACCCTAATATGTCGTCATCACAATTACCATTACCTGCGCAAATGATGCAGTCCATTGGTGGTCCTTCCCCGAACGCGATATTTCGACATGCTGAGGCTATTCCAACTTTAATATCTCTGCTGAGCAGTCCTAATAGAGAAGTACACGAGCAAGCAATGTGGATTCTAGGCAGCTTTGCTTCAGGAGACTCTTGGCCAGTCCCTGGGTCTATGCCTCCCGGTTCGGTTCCTACTTCAACTCCGTCATTAGTATCAGAAAATAATGAGAAAATGCCCCATGCCTCGCCCAAAGAAGCAATACTTGCAGCTGGGGTGATGGAACCATTGCAAGCTTGCCTTGAGGCTAGTCCAGAAAATGTATCGCTTCAACGTATAGGCAGCTGGGCAATATCGAATTTAGTTGAGACGAAAATGCATCAAGGCAAGGGGAGTAACAAATCATCCATATCTTCTCAGACTAGTGATAACCATGCAAACACCATCAAGATGAGGTCATTAATGCCGACGTTAACTCGTCTTCTTTCTTCAACTGATGCTGATACTCTGAGCTACATCTGTTGGGCGCTCTCACATTTGTGTGACGGGCCGACTACCAATATCACCTATGTTGTAACCTACCCCACTGATATTAAAGGCGGATTGGTTCCAAGACTAGTTCAGCTGTTGTCTCACACAAATTGGAAGGTGATTAAACCAGCCCTACGGACTATCGGTAACATCGTATGCGCTGAAATCGGGGATGAAAACAATAACTATAATCACCCAAGTGATTGGACGAATTCTGACCCAGCAGTTCCTTGTGATTTTACCAATGTCATTGTCGAGGCGGATGCTGTACCACGGTTGAAAGGTCTGATATCGCACACAAATAAAGAAATACAAAAGGAGGCTTGCTGGACTCTTTCCAATATCGCCGCCGGCAATATAGATCAAATCCAAGCCGTCATTGATTCAGGCGCGATATCACCATTAGTACGCGTTATAAATGACAAAAATACCGATCAAGAAGTGCGTAGTGAAGCTTGTTGGGTTGTTTTGAATGCCACCAGCTGTGGATCGGATCGACAAGTTGAAACGCTTGTCTCTGAGGGTTGTGTCTCCGTCCTTACTTTTCTCTTAGAAGAATCAACCATGGTTACTATGGCTTTGGAAGGTCTTGAGAGAGTACTACAAGTAGAGGAAAAGCGTGAATTTGAGCGGAAAGATAATGATAGAGCTCCTACTTCCTCAATAAGCGTATCTATGATTCAGAAAGCCTTGGAGAAGCATAACGGCACGAATGCAGTATCTAAGCGCGCGAATCGAATTTGGAAACAACATTTTGTATCTTGTGCACTTTGCAAGCAATCGTTTTCGAGACACCGAGCAGGTGACGTTAAGTTTTGCACTGAATGCAAGTGTCATGTATGCTGTCGATGCAATTGCGAAGTGTACCATCTTACTTACCAAGAAGAGCTGTGGGCGGCAACGGAAGAACAGAATGAGGCTTCGAAGCAAGCAAAAAAGAGTAAAAAACAAAAGAAGAAAGAAAAGAAGAAAGAAAAGAAAGGTAAACAACAAGATGGTGATAAGGTTGAAGGCTCGAATCAAGTTCATGTTTCGACATTAGATATCGATGATAAAGTGCAACGAAATTTGAAGGCCAGAAGTGGTCCAGAACAATCGAGGTCGTCTACTGTGTCATCATCATCTGAAAGTGGATCTGTTGGGGCTTTACGTAGTGGATCGAATCGTAAAACGAGAGCAAATATTACGACTGTTGCTCCGATACCATCAACTAATAACAGCAAGAGTGTAGGCTTGAGTAGCAGCGATCCTTTGGCGGCGAAGAAAATAGATGAAAGGCAGCAGGATACTCATATCACCATCGAATCTCGTAAAGATGTAGATCAAGATCAAAGCCAAGCACCCGTAGACTTTGTGCTTTACCTCCAACAAACTGGAAGTATCATAGCTCTGGCGAGACTTATGGATGCTTTGGACTGTGGAGGGACATATCCATGTGACTAGAAAATTTAATTCAGATCATATGTTTAACAAATATTAAATTGCGTAGACACTATCTGTTTTAAATTTCATATTATTTCCATACCATTAGTACTACGCAGATTCCTTCGATTCGTCTTTCGGTTTGGAATTCCTTGGTGTGATAAGTCGTCGTCGTCATCATCGCTCATCGACACCAATTGTCTTCGGTATGTTGAGCGACGCTTCATTAGGAATACGAATACCAATATGCTGAATGACAGAATCATGAAAGCAAAGTATTCAAGCTTTGATCCTTTTATTATATGATGATTCGTATCATCGGTCTCGGTTAAGTTCGATCCGGGTATATTTTGTTCCAAGGACTCATCGTAGAATCGACTATTCAGCAAGCTTAGGTTTTTGTGTTGTTCCTCATCCTCAAAACGTCCTATAATTAAAGTTACTGGGATGGAATACCAATGAACATGACCCTCAATGATTTTATCTTCAACTTGATGATACCAATTGGCATTAGTTCTTGCATTTACGACGTGACTTGTTGGAGGTTCTCCATGGGGTAACGAATTTTCAGGATGTTTGCCCCATATTCCATCAAAAGTAGCTTCGGCAAATAAAGCGACTTTATCACCAGGAGAATAACGTGTTAAGTTTACAATCGATGTAAACGCGGGACCTCCCAAAAATGCTGGATCCGATGTGGGAGGATTGGATCCATTAAAATGCCAACGTGTATAACCTGATGTAAACCTATCTTCTTGTTTAAAAGTGCTGGGAATTTCATCATCTTTAAAATTCCAAGAAGATTCTGGATCACATGAATATTTCATGGGTATATCATCCCATTTTGAATGAATAACAGTTGTCGAGTCTGCGACAAAACCACCTCCAGCTGTCCATTGCACCATGACACTCTTCATATGATAAGGGATGTAGACGACTCGTTCTTCATCACGTTTACAATTAGTCTTATTGTCATAGGGTATCATCTCATCGGTAAGATCGACGACGACATTATCTCCACTGATGGAATGGATCATAACGTAGGGTTGTACTATATCAATCGCCATCAAAGCCAATCGAATGTTACGACTAATATGACCATTGGCCTTGGTATCTACTTTTGGTTGAAGTATATTTTCGGATGTTCCTAAAGTTCCTTGGACGGGTGTTTTATAGTTTGATGTTTCAATCAACATATTCACAACACGAAGCATAGATGTACTGTATAAGGTTTGAGACGCATTATATCCACCAAATTGGGTGGGATTGCATTGAATAGCTCTTTCTTCATCCCATGAAGCTGCATAGGCCCAATCTTCCATCCCACCCCGAACAGAATAAACAAGTGGATTCATGGCACCAGTATTATATTCAGTTGTATACCCGAAAGATCCTGCAAAAGTGGAATATCCTTGTGCTATTTGATATTGTGCATAATCATCGGGTGATATACATTTCCCTTGTCCTTCATAGGTCGGTGAACCCCATTCATATGCGATAACTTCCATCCCACCATGAAAGGTAAGACTTAGTTGAAACAAATGTTGTCGAAATATTTCATTGATGGTTCTTCCTGCAATGGTTTGCATACATTGATTACTAAATTTAGGACCTGGACTAGTACCCGATTGTGGTACTAGATCATAGGGAAAATCACGGTTGGCATCTATATTTAATTCTTCTCGTTGATTGCGAAAGTACCCTACCGCGTTCGCTGTGGGGACAATAACGATACGACGTGTTGTACCTAATCTGGATAACCATTTACGTTGAGAATCTGTAATACCTTGATCATATAATTTTTGTATACATTTTGTTCGAGCTTCCATTTCTTGTAGATATTGTTCATGTGCTTGTTGTTGTTGTTGATGATCATCATCGGATGTATGATCCTCCTTGTTCTTATTCTTCGTTTTCTTATTATTTTTGGTCATACCAATCGTGGTGGAGGAATATCGTCTACGTTTCTTTGGTTTTCCTTCACAATCTGTCGCTTCTGCGATTAGACGTATCACTTCAACGACTGCGGTAGGTCCTACACGTTCATCTCCATGCAAAGCTCCCGAAAGAAAAACTTCCGGTAAAGTACGATAGCTGTAGGATCCTGGTGGATGTAGAATTTTATCTTGTAGGGTGACAATGTAGTTTTTACATCCCGAGGGAATGGGTGAGTGTCCCTCTCGATCGTATGGGCAATCATCCTCATATCCAGCTGCGGGTAAATGATAGAGTTCCTGAGATGACGTAAGCGTTACGAGATTGGGATACGATTCGGCGAGTTGCTGTAATTCCGAGAGTATTTCAAGAGATGACAAAATCTTGTACTCTCGAATATTCTTGGGTGTAGATTCCATTTATACTGCCTATGATGAAACGAGTATTGGAGATGCAGATAAACAACGTACACTAAGATGGATAATTTATTGAAATGCAGCTGCAGAACAGGAGCACACGGCTTACGGTAACAGTCTGCACGTACATAGTACTAGGGTTCGGGCGTTTCTTTTCATTCCGTGAAAACCTAACTAAAATCAACCAACGTCCCGTTGCAAGGTTGACATTTGCAAATCAACCATTCAGGTGGGAAAGAGTGTAAGGGGAGTAAAACAGCACAAATGTTTACCACCAGCACCAACAAATTTGTTTTAAACAGCCAAGGCTCCACGAAATTAACGCTCAGTCAGAGCCTCCACGCGAGTACCCGACAAAGATAAGACATTCTCGTTGGATGTATTTTTCATTGGTCTGCGAAGGACCAGGCATGATGAGTAGTTTGAAAATGTCAGGAGGGTGTTTACTGTTTACATCAAGTCATAGCAATTACTTTCTGTGAGTTTGGCATAAGCTGTATTCAATAGTGCACGATATTCGTCATATAGGAACTTTGCGGCCAGACCGTCAATATGTCCCGATTTTCATTCTTTTGCTCTCTGATATTATTTTTAACCTGCAGTTGTGTTGATCGGTTCAATACGCAACATGTTGATTTTTTCATTATCTTGATAAATGCAAAAGAACAGACTTGAGACTCTGAAATTTATTTAATTAATTAAATTCGATTATAAATCCGTTTGGAGACTTATTTTCAACATTGTAACACCAACCAGAAGGATAGACGCAAATCAAACCAAGTTCATGAGCTTTTTTACGGACAAGAGGGGGGAAGTATGTACCACATGCAACACCAACAATCTTATTGATACCCTTGGAGAACTCTTCCTGAGCATGTGCCTGAAATTGTTCCTTGAACGTTTTGATTCTTCTGGTAATCGTTGGTACTTTGTCAATAGACATGGTGTGTTTGGCTTCGCAAAGATATAAAACATCATCCACTTTAAAAGCAGCGTCCAATTCTTGCACAACCTTTCCATCAGCTCCATACACTTCCGTAGGCATCTCAATTACATCGGAGCCAAGATGCGATTGTAAGTAATTCTTCATAGCCAGAGCGATTTCTTCCTCCATGGCTCTATCCTCCATTTGTTGCCAGCGAACTTCCTCGGAAAATGATTGTTCATATCGAGAGAAGACGCCGTACTTTTCCCCGTCTTTCAGTTGCTTGAACTTTGTAAGTAGCTTCCTGGGTTCTGCGAGGAGATACAGAGCTGAGCCCTTGCCTTCATAGATTTCCTTCAGATCTGCATCATTTTCCACCAATACTTCTGTATAACTGTAAATTGGTTGACATTCTTCTTCATCAATATCTCTGATATATATAGTCTTTGAGGCAATCGATCGAGTCCTGAGTAGCAGGAATGATTTTTACAAATAAGGGAAATTCATCTGTATTTTTCTTCAAGTCTTCCGTTTTGAGCAGGTCTTTGATTGCAAGCCCAGGTTTGATGGGCTCCTTGTCCAAAAGAGCGAAAAGAGCAACTTGACAGTTGGTATTGAGCTTTTGCTTGACCTTATCAGCAAAATCATCCATGTCCTGGCATCCTTCAATAGGGACTTTTACGGAGGGGCTTCCATTGTGCTTCACCCACAATTTTAAGGCTTGAGGAGTAGAGTAGTATCGCAGCAGACGGGGAGAAAATATTTTGCTTGAAAGTGATTGCATTTTGTTTGTTTTTTCAATTTGAAAAGACCTATTTGTACAACAGACCTTGTGCAATTTTTGAATTTTATTTTATGTCTTTTTATGAGATTTTAGACGGCATTCTCATCCAAGTTAAACGGTATCATTCGGTGCTCTATGTATACTACATACAGTCTATCTGAAGATAGTTGTGTACGCAAAGAGAGGTGGCAAGTTGACAAGTTGATTTATATTATGCTTTATAGACTTATGTCATACTAATGAGACTGCTTGTTGAATTGTACAGAATATGTACAGAATCAACGATTTGATTTATTCGTCACAACTTCCAAGAGATCTCAATTGGTGTATGTAGGAACTGCTGCAATCGTGCTTCGTTTCAGTTGGTTTGTTGACTTTGAATAAATTAGCTATGTGATTAGTAACTCTGGCATTTTGTATTCGTGTTTTCTTATCCGCACAACGTAACCTTGGCCCTTGGCCGCTAGAATGAATGGTCATTGCAAAGAACACTCAATCATCCGCCTCGTTCTACTGCATAATCCAACTCAATAAAGACTTGGATCTCATTGAACGCTCATCACAAAAAGTTAACATCGTTTCCTAGCCTAGTCATCGCCTTGTGTGTAGAGTGAACGAGGCTATCGACAGTATACTTTTACTACTCGAAATATTTGTCTCTCCTATCCCAACCATCACAATCCCTGTAGGTTTTCACACACATTCATTCTTCATTCTCTTTATGAAACCTTTCAAGATATGAAATCGAATAAAAGTCCTCGATTAACTCCGATATCGAAACCTGTTGCTGCTACCAAGGGAAAATATCCCTTGGCTGTGTATCTGGATTTCGTACCAGGAGGAATAGAATATACAAAGGGAGGAATGGAATGGAAAGATTTAAATTCAACGCCACCCAAAGACTTGATTGCTAAAGCACATGCCGCAGATTCTATTTTACGGCTTTATAGTCTTTTGTACGCACGGAGAAATCACTCAAACAATAAGAATCATCATGACATGTCAACAATAGTATATCCGCCCTATTATCTACCATCTTTATCTATACTTGCAGAGGCAGCCTTTGGGACATTGACAGGTATTGCAGCGGGTACAACTCGGGCTTGGGCTAATGCTATGGTTATGCCTTATCTACATTCATCGTCTCCTACGTCGTCCTCGCTCTTGTCATCATCCATGGAAAAACAAGTGATGGATGGTCTATGCATGGATGAACAGACGATTCTTAATGAATGGAAAAAATGGACTGCATCCACACCATCTACTCCTACCCGCTTACGGGAGGGGATAGATCCTAATAAGAATGATTCTGGTACAGAAGAGGATATTGTGTTGGTTCTCAAATCTCTTTACTCCAATTATATACAAACTCCTGGAAACCATACCTCCATGCCGAAGCGACCTTGTGGATATCTCTTTCGAAAGGGAGACATTGCTTGGAATTGTCGTACCTGTCAATATGATCCCACATGTGTACTTTGTGAGGCATGTTTTAAGGCATCCAATCATGCAGGGCATGAAGTATATTTTCATAGAACAAGTGCAGGAGGATGTTGTGATTGTGGAGATCCAGAAGCATTTAAGATAGAAGGTTGTTGTCCTCGACATACCCCCGATATGTCTCCTAGTAATCAGGATACAGTAATACTTTGTCAAGTAACAGCAGATATACCATCACCGGAATCATCAGATCCAGATTTTGAAGCGGTCATGACTTCGAAAAAGTCACGTGCAGAGTCAGATCAACTCATTCAAGCATCGTTACCACCTAAATTTGCTGCTGCACTTGGTGTAGTTATAGGCGCAGCTATACAAACCATTGTACGCGCCGTCGAGGGATCCGCCATTGGAGCGGATCCTATAGTATGGACCCGGAAATGGGCCGATCAATTGTTTAGGATCCGCTATGGTCACTCTTTTGATGAAGAATATAGCGTAGAGAGTGAAAATCCAGCCTCGTCTCTCAATGTAAAGTCTCATGATTTGATCGGTTGGTCTATGAAAAACATTCCGCTTGTCGATGGTTTTCATCTTCACTTACGCATACACAACGATGATATTCATACCTACGACGAGGTTACTGCAGCTCTATTTGATCGTGGCGCTACAGGGAGTTACAATAACCAAGAGGAAGAATATACAGATGGCCCATTAATTCTTCGTGAACAAGATGCACATAATATGACAGCCAGTGTCGACACTGATGGCCAAGTGATTGTACGAAAGTTTTCTAGATTCCTATCTGCACTCAAAGGGTTCCAACGACTGAAAAGAACCGGTCTCCATTGTGCTGTTATTTCAACTCCGCAGTTGGATCTTGAAGAGAGAGCACGAGTACTCATGATATGGCTTCACGATGTTGCTGCTGCTCATCCTGCCGCGGCATCTATAGTTGTACAGGGGCTTGTGGATGTAACTGAGGGGAAGGACCTTTTAGGCGCTGTTCATGTTTGGGGCACTGCGCATATGACACCCCCATGGTGTTGTCGTGAAAGTCATGCTGACTTGGATTATACTGTACCGAACTGGAGACAACGTTTCGAATTTTTTCCACCGCATAGGCAAAGTTCCTTCTTGACTCGAGAAGAATGTTTTAGACTTCATAACCTTTACGTAGTTTCTTATCCACAATCTGTTGATCATGGTATTAGACTTAACGTATCTCAAGAGAAGAAAGGTTGGTGCTTTTTACTTTTATTGCTAGTTGAAATATTTGCTATCGTGTGTTTTGCATAACCTTGTTTACTTCGTATTCTAGAGTGTGATAAATTATTTTATGGAAATATTCCGTATGCTATATCGAGTGAGCGGTATCGCAAGTCCCCTCATTCCTTGTGGGGTACCATATCTTGTAATTCGTCCGATGTTAACCAGAATACTTCATCTAGGCACCCTTTTTTACTGAGAGATACTGAGGATTCCTGTGATGACAGGTACGATCTTGTTGAGGAGATACACATAGTGGATACCGATACTCGTAGAGAATGCGACTCCGCGTCTCTTTTGCGTACATCTTTAAGTCATGAAGTCGACGGCCTTCACATGATTAGTGGTGTGGGGTTGGGAAGCGTCGGTAGTGATGATATAATAACAAGTATTCCTCAAGCTGCACCATCCATACAGAGAATCCATCATCTTTTGTCCGTTGCATCTTTTCGCGCTGCTGTATCTCCTGTTTTGTTACTTGTCTTGTTTGATCCGTACCCAACAAAGCAGTCAAGGTCATCTTGTCACTCCTTACTTTTATCACTCTTGACTGATGCAAGGTTTAAGACTCGTTTAGCAGTTGCCTTTGGGGGTGTATCATATCGTCCACTTACGACTCTGTACTCCGCTGGTGTTGGGACGGATGGGGATTCAATTTTACACTTCAACGTTCAAGTATTTACGGCTGGGAGTTTAGTCCGAGCACTCGGCAACTTACACGCATCGAGGGCTTTACTGTGCTGTGATAATCTTGAGATTTCAATGAACCGAATGAGTACAACGCCCTTGACCCTTCCAATTAGTTACAGCATCGCTCTTGCTATTCATTATGGACTATTAGGTGCAGAGAAGGATGCAAAAGTACGCGAAATGACGTCATTGTCACAAGATACTGTCGTAAGTTTGCTCCCACCATATCATGGCGATGAGCATCCCATGACTACTTTGTTGCCAGCTTTACCCTCTGACGGGTATCTCGAAGAGCGTTCCATTCAACATAAAAGGATAC
>Ga0169931_10010418_pt1 | contig 13253 bp, 10 predicted proteins | sample Kivu_15m_20L_FD_129675 | JGI IMG/M metagenome (GOLD analysis project Ga0169931, IMG submission 129675) | Freshwater microbial communities from Lake Kivu, Western Province, Rwanda to study Microbial Dark Matter (Phase II) - Kivu_15m_20L... | ecosystem: Environmental > Aquatic > Freshwater > Lake...
CAAGCCTCCCCAAGCCGTGTTAAGAAATGATTCAGGCATGGTGGACTCAGGCGATTTTTGCGGACGCCGGGGTCTGCGGCTCGTCCTCGGGCACGGATTGGGCGGGAAGGCGAAGGGTGAAGGCGCTGCCCTTGCCCACCGTGCTCTGCACCGAGATGGTGCCGCCGTGGACCATGGCGATGTGCTTCACGATGGCCAGCCCCAGACCGGTGCCGCCGCCTTCACGCGTGCGAGCGGTGTCCACGCGGTAGAAGCGTTCGAACAGCCGTGGCAGGTGTCGATCCGGGATGCCCGGACCGTTGTCGTGCACGGTGATGGCCACAAAGCCGACGTCCGACCGGGCGCCCAGTTGCACGGTGCTTCCGTCGGGTGCGTAGCGGATGGCGTTGCTCACCAGGTTGCCCACCGCCTGCTCGGCCAGCAGCGTGTTGGCGTGCACCCGCAGTCCCGGCTCGGGCAGTCGCTCGATCCGGATGTTGCGGGCCTCGGCAGCCGGCCCCAGCTCGGCCTCGACCCAGTCGAACAGGCTCGCCACGTGGACCATGTCCATCTCGATGCGATCCCGTCCGGCAGGGCTCTCCACAAAGGCGAGGGTGAGCAGGTCCTCCACCAGCGCGCCCAGCCGCGAGGCGTTCCGGTGCACGATGTCCAGGAACTTGCGCGCCACCTGCGGGTCCTCCATGCCCACCTGCAGCAACGTCTCCACGTAGCCGCGGATGTTGGTGATGGGCGTGCGCAGTTCGTGACTCACGTTGGCGGCAAAGTCGGCACGCATGCGGTCCAGCGAGCGGGCGGCGGTCACGTCGCTCAGCAGCACCAGCCCGCCGGCCATGCGTCCCACCTCGTCGGTCACCGCGGCCACCACCGCCTCGGCCACCAGTCCGGGCGCGCCGGGCGGATCGATGTCCGCCTGTCGACGCTGTCCCTGCGCAAAGGCCTCGCTCACCACCTGGTTGAGCGCCGGCGAGCGGGTGCACTGCTGCAGCAGGCGGCCGCGTGCGGATCCAGGATCAAATCCCAGCAGGCGACCGGCCGTCTCGTTGGCCACCAGCACCCGCTGCTGCGCGTCCAGGATCACCAGTCCTTCCCGAAGGGCTTCCTCCAGGATGCGGCGCCGCAGGCGCTCACCACCCAGATGCTCGCGCACGTCCCGCAGCATGCCGGCCAGATCCGTGGCGGCGCTGCGGAAGGCGGCCAGTCCGGCCCCGACGTGCATGGGCAGGGCCGCGTTGCGGTCCACGCGCGCCAGCCGGTGCATGGCCGCGGTCATGCGATGCAGATCCCGCTGAAGCCTCCACGCCCAGAGCAGCCACGCGAGCGCGCCCGCCGCGCCCGCGGCCGCAGCCCAGGCCGGACCCAGCAGCAGCCACGCTGCCGCCACGCAGGTCGTGGTCAGGGCGGGAGGCAGGATGATCGGGTGCGCCAGGAGCTTCATTCCACCGGGGCGGTCTCGCCCTCGGCAAAACGATAGCCGACGCCGCGGACCGTCTCGATGAAGATGCCCAGATCACCCAGCTTGCGCCGCAGCGCGGTCATGTGCACGTCCACGGTGCGGCTGGAGAGCACCACGTTGCGGCCATGCACGGCTGCGATGATCTGGTCACGGGTGCGCACGAATCCCGGTCGCTGCACCAGAAAGTGCAGCATGCCGAACTCGGTCAGCGTCAGGTCCACGGGCTTGCCGTCCACGTGGGTCACGTGCCGCTCCGGATCCACCACCAGGCGACCGCTGGCCAGCTCGGTGCGCTTGGTCGCCAAGGGCGAGGACTTGCCGTCGTTGCTCCGTCGCAGGACCGCCTTCACGCGGGCCACCAGCACGCGAGGGCTGAACGGCTTGCTGATGTAGTCGTCGGCGCCCAGCTCGATGCCGGAGACCACGTCGCTCTCGTCACCCTTGGCCGTCACCATGATCACGCCGATCTTGCGGTGCTCGTCGCTCGCCCGGATGCGTCGGCAGATCTCCAGGCCGTCCACGTCCGGAAGCATCAGGTCCAGCAGCACCACGTCGGGCGGTGTCTTGCGGATGGCGTCGATGGCGGCCTTGCCTCGGTGCTCCACGGCCGCCTCGAAACCGGCCCGCTGCAGATGGAACTGCATCAGGTCCGCGATCTCACGCTCATCCTCAACGATCAGCACGGTGGGACGCGACATGGGAGGTCATTATGCCGGGTTCAAGGCCCTGATCATGTGCACCCACGGGAGGGATCGGTGAAGATTGCGTTCAGGTGCGCGGCAAGCACCAGAGTCCGTCGCGGTGGTGGGTTGGACGTTGGGGTCGGGTGACCGTCGGCAGCGTGATCGGCACCCCGTCCCACGCCAGAAGGCCAAGAACCGCCATCTCCGCCGCCTCACGGGCTTCGATCGGCATGCCGTGTGCCGCGGTGGAATCGACCGTTCGTGGCGGCAGGGCCCGCGCGATGGCGTCCCGGAGCGAGCGGTTTCGCGCGCCTCCGCCGGCCAGCAGCACCCGGGTGGAGGGGCGCGTGCGTGAGGCGATGGTCTGGCCGATGCAGGTCCCCACGGCGTGGACCACGGTGGCCAGCAGGTCGGGACCGGTCAGGGACGCATGTCGGGCGAACCAGGCCAGACCCTCGTCGCCGGAGCCAAGGGAGCGGCCTTGGGCCAGGCCGCGCCGGAGTTGGTTGAGCAGGTCGTCGGCGGCAAGGGGATTCGGACGACCCTGCGCGGCGTGATGCCCGTCCGGGTCGTAGGGCAGGTCGATCGCCTTGCGAGCGGCGGCGTTGAGCAGGTGGTTGCAGGGACAGACGTCCATGCCCGAGATGGTGTTTGGGCCGGCGTCCGCCGCAGGCAGCAGCGTGACATTGCAGAAGCCGCCCAGGTTCACCACGGCCGTGGGTTGGTCCCCGCGAAAGAGGATCCAGTCCGCCAGCGGCGTGATGGGAGCCCCTTGGCCGCCTGCCGCCAGGTCGGCACCGCGCAGATCGCTGGCCACGGCGCAGCCCAGCGCCTCCGCCACCGGCCATGGATGGACCAGTTGCCAGGAGAGCGGCGGCGCGTGCATGACGGTCTGGCCGTGGATGGCCGCCAGGTCCACGCGCCGACCCCCGGCCAGTTGGTGGGCGGCCTGGGCATGCAGCCGGCCAAGGTCCAGCGCCGTGGCGGCGATCATGGTGGCGTCCATGGGTTCGCCGCTCGCCAGGGCGCAAAGCCTGGCGCGGAGTTCGCCCAGATCGGTGGTGGCGTGGGCGATCATGCGCACGCGCATGGCCAGCCCGGTGCCCTCGGCCTCGACCAGTGCGGCATCGAGCGCGTCCAGGCTGGTGCCGGTCATGAAGCCCATGGCAAGCCGCATGGGCGCACGGTGTCCGCGGGAGGTGCGGCTGTCAAGGGCCGCACGGACATGGGGCCCGAGCCGCTAGCCTTTGGCCATGCTCAAGCGGATCCTTGTGACCGGCGGCGCCGGATTTCTCGGCTCGCACCTCTGCGAACGCCTGGTGCGGCAGGGGCACGACGTGATCTGCCTGGACAACTTCTTCACCAGCCAGAAGGGGAACGTGGACCACCTGCTGGACTTCCACAACTTCGAGCTGGTCCGGCACGACGTGGTGGACCCGTTCCGCTTTGAGGTGGACGAGATCTACAACCTGGCGTGCCCCGCCGCGCCGGGCCACTACCAGTACAACCCCATCAAGACCATGAAGACCAGCGTGATGGGGGCCATCAACGCGCTGGGCCTGGCCAAGCGGGTGCGGGCCCGGATCCTGCACACCAGCACCAGCGAGGTCTACGGGGATCCGGACGTGCACCCGCAGCCCGAGAGCTACCGCGGCAACGTGAATCCCATCGGTCCGCGTGCCTGCTACGACGAGGGCAAGCGTGCCGCCGAGACGCTCATGTTCGACTACCACCGCCAGCACGGCGTGCAGATCAAGGTGGTGCGGATCTTCAACACCTACGGTCCGGTCATGCATCCCTTTGATGGGCGCGTGGTGAGCAACTTCATCCGGCAGGCCCTGGCCGGCGAGGACATCACGCTCTTCGGCGACGGGAGCCAGACACGAAGCTTCTGCTTTGTGGACGACATGATCGACGCGCTGGTGGCCATGATGGAGTCGCGCGACGGTTTCACCGGGCCGGTGAACGTGGGCAACCCGGACGAGTTCACGGTGCTCGAGCTTGCCCGGAAGGTGGTGGAGGTGGCCGGCAGCCGATCCAAGGTGAGCACCGGGCGGCCGCTTCCGGCCGATGATCCGGCGAGACGGCGACCGGACATCTCCTTGGCTCGCAAGGAACTGGGATGGGAGCCCAGGGTTCCGCTTGCAGAAGGGCTGCGGCGGACCATCGAGTGGTTCCGCACGATCCGGTTGAGCGACTACCGGCCGCCGACTCCCAACTACTGATCCGTCCACGGCTTGGGGCAGGCCGAAAATGTGTCCGAAAAAAGGCCGTGGCCCGGGGCGATGATGGTTTCCATCACTAGGCTGCAGGCCGGATCGGATACCCGAAAAAGTACCGAACATCCGGTTGACCAGCCGAAGTGAATCGGGTACGAACATCACCCGAACAAAGGTCGGTCGGAACCACACGCACTCGGTTCGCAGGTCGCGGACCACAACAGGGCCCTCGGGCCTAGCCAAGGAAGGTCAAGCATGGTCGCTCCAGTCAACGCAAAGGATGGCACCCGCACCCCGGTCACGGACGGCAAGGGCCCCAAGCCCGCTGTCGCCACGGCATCGGTGGCCAACGCACCCCGAACCCCCGCGGGTCCCACGGGCGCTCCCGCCTCCGCTACAACTCGTCCGGCGGTGGCGGCGGCGATCGCGTCGATCCCGGCCCCGGCCGCATTGGAGAAGCCATCCATGAGCAAGACCACCGTCGAGGCCAAGCCGGCCACCAGCAGCGCCGATCACAAGGCTCGCCTCAAGGCCATCGAGCAGGCCATGGGCCAGATCGAGAAGGCATACGGCAAGGGCAGCATCATGCGGCTCGACAGTGACGACGTGCCCGTGATCCAGGGCGTGTCCACCGGCGCGCTCAGCCTGGATCTGGCGCTGGGCGGTCGCGGCCTGCCCAGAGGTCGCGTGGTCGAGATCTTCGGACCGGAGTCCAGCGGCAAGACCACGCTGGCCCTCACCGTCATCGCCAACGCCCAGAAGCATGGCGGCGTGGCGGCCTTCATCGACGCCGAGCACGCGCTGGATCCGTCCTGGGCCAAGCGGCTGGGCGTGAAGCTGGACGAGATGCTGGTCAGCCAGCCTGACACCGGCGAGCAGGCCCTGGAGATCTGCGAGATGCTGGTCCGCTCCAACGCCGTCGACGTGGTGGTGGTGGACTCGGTGGCGGCGCTCATCCCGCGTGCGGAGATCGAGGGCGAGATGGGCGACAGCCACGTCGGCCTGCAGGCCCGTCTCATGAGCCAGGCGCTCCGCAAGCTCACCGGCGCCATCGCCAAGAGCGACTGCATCGTGATCTTCATCAACCAGCTCCGCGAGAAGATCGGCGTCATGTTCGGCAGCCCCGAGACCACCACCGGTGGCCGGGCGCTCAAGTTCTACGCCTCCGTCCGCGTGGACATCCGCCGCATCAGCCAGATCAAGGAGGGCGAGCGGGCCGTGGGCAACCGCGTGCGGGCCAAGGTGGTCAAGAACAAGATCGCGCCGCCATTCCGCGAGGCCGAGTTCGACATCATGTTCGAGGAGGGCATCTCCATCTCGGGCGACGTGCTCGACATGGCGGTGGCCGAGGGCGTGGTGGACAAGGCGGGCGCCTGGTTCAGCTACAAGGACACCCGCCTGGGTCAGGGCCGCGAGGCCACCAAGAGCTTCCTGCGTCAGACGCCGGATCTGCTCGAGGACATCCGCAAGGCCGTCATCGCCCACCGGCTGGCCAACCCCAACGGTCCGGTCAAGCCGGCCAAGGGATCGGCAGACGACGAGGAGTGAACCCGGGGCCGGCGAGTACCGACTCGACGGCAGGCACGTTGCACATGAAGAGGTACGGTTCACATGGAGCCCCGGCCGCGCGACGGAGCGGCCGGGGCTTTCGCTCGCTCGCGGTCCGGGATCAGCGGCCGTCGGCCTGCCGGACGGCCAGGTACTTCACGCTGAGGTACTCCCGCACGCCCCAGCATCCGCCCTCGCGGCCGTAGCCGCTCCACTTCACGCCGCCAAAGGGTGCGTAGGCGTTGCTCGGAGCGGCTTCGTTCACGCCCACCACCCCGCACGCAAGCCTGCGGGCCACGGACTCGGCGGCCTTGGTCGGACCGAACACGTAGCCGGCCAGGCCCCATGGACTGGCGTTTGCCACCGCAACGGCCTCGTCGGCGCTGGCCACCGCCATGATCGGGGCCACCGGCCCGAAGGTCTCCTGACGAAAGCACCGCATCTCCGGATGGCACTCGGTGATCACGGTGGGCAGGAAGAAGCGATTGGGACGGTTGGGAAGGGGCAGCGTGTGACCGCCCGTGACCAGTCGCCCGCCCCGGTCCAACGCGTCCTGCACATGGCGGCGGACCTTGGTCACGGCGTCGTCGTGGATCAGCGGCCCCATGTTCGAGGCGGGCTCGATCCCCGGACCCACCACCATGTCCGCGGCGGCCATCGCCAGGCGAGCGGCGAACGCCGAGGCCAGATCTTGATGCACCAGGAACCGGTTGGGTCCGATGCAGGTCTGTCCGGCGTTGCGGAACTTGGCCGCCACGGCTCCAGCCACGGCGGCGTCCAGATCCGCTCCGGGAAGCAAAATGAAGGCCGCGTGGCCGCCCAGCTCCATGGAGCATCGCACCACCTGGTCCGCAGCACCGCGCAGCAGCACGCGTCCGGTCTCGGTGCTGCCGGTGAAGGTGAGCTTGCGGAGGCGCGGGTCGGCCAGCCAGGTGGCGGCGATCGCGGGCGCGTCTCCAGCGATCACGTTGATCGCGCCGGCCGGAAGCCCGCATGACCGCAGCGTGTCGGCCAGCGCCAGCGCGGAGAGCGGCGTCTCCTCCGCGGGCTTGGCCACCATGGTGCATCCGGCGGCCAGGGCAGGTGCCACCTTTCTGGCCAGCATGGCCAGCGGAAAGTTCCAGGGCGTGATCGCCGCGCAGACACCGATGGGCTCGTGCACGGCAATCGCTCGCACGCCGGCTCGATGGGCATCGAACGGTTCGTCCACCAGTCGCACGGCCTGTTCCGCGGCGCTCCGCAGGTAGTCCGCCGCGTAGCGGACCTCGCCCTGCGATTCCTTGAGCGGCTTGCCGCACTCCAGCGTGATCAGGCGGGACAGGTCCTCCAGCCGCTCCAGCAGGGCGTCCGCGGCTCGCTCCAGGATGGCCGCGCGGGTCCCCGCGGGGACCATCCGCCATGCCTCCAACGCCCGTGCCGCGGCATCCAAGGCCAGGGCGGCCTCGCGGGCGCCGGCGCCGGGCAGGGTGGCGATCACCGCGTCGCTGGACGGGTCGCGCACCTGGATCGGGCGGCCGTGCCCGGCATCCACCGCCTCCGCGCCGATCAGCCATCGATCCCGCATGCGCGCAGCGTACACTTGCGGCTGATGGCCAAGGCGATCGTGGACCCCAACGAACTTCGCAGGTTCGCCGCCGACCTGAAAAAGTTCAACGTGGACGTGCAGACCCAGATGGCCCGGCTGGCCGCGTCGCTCGGCAGCCTGCAGCAGACCTGGCGCGACCAGGAGCAGGCCAAGTTCGCCGAGGAGTTTGAGCAGACCATGCGGTCGCTCCAGCGCTTCCTGAAGGTGAGCGAGGAGTTCGTGCCGTTCCTGGCCCGCAAGGCCGAACGGATCGAGGACTACCTGAACCAGCGCTAGGCATGGAGCCCACCCAGGCCAACGTGCTCTCGGTGGACGTGCTGCAGCGCCTGCGTGCCGCCATCATCCGGGCCCACGAGGACATGGGGCTGGCCCTGGCCGAGGCGGACTCCGAGGTGGATCGCGCCGTGGTGTGGGTGGAACGCGACCGCGTGCCGCACTGGCGTTCGCGGATCCAGCGGCTGGGCGAGCAGGTCAACGACGCCCGCAGCGCGCTCTTCCGCAAGGAGACCGTGACCAGCAGCAAGGAGTCGCGCCCCAGCGTGGTGGACGAGAAGAAGGCCCTGGCCCGGGCCAAGGCCGCCCTGGACGACGCCGAGCGGCGGCTGCAGCGATCCCGGGCCTGGGCCACGGCCCTTCCGCGTGATCAGGCCCTGTACAAGGGCGGCGTGGCGTCGCTGGCCACCATGATCGACCGCGAGATGCCCCGGGCGATCGTGGCGCTGGAGCGCATGACCGCCGCGCTGGAGGCCTATCAGCGCGGTCCCGCACCCGACCTTCGTGCCTTGCTCGAACCCGCGCCCGGTGAGGCGTCCGGCCCCTCCATGCGGCGCGGCGGGCAGGTGGCGCCCTCGGAGAAGGCGCCGCCCTTGGAGGACGCGTCATGAGCGTGGAGGGCGCGCGCATGCGGCTGCAGGCGGCCATGAAGGAACTTCGGCTGAAGTGGTCCCAGACCGAACCGCAGTGGCGTGACGCCACGGCCCGGGCCTTTGCGGAGCGTTACATCGAGTCCCTGGAGGACGCCCTGCGTTCGGCGCTGCCGGCCATGGAGAAGATGGCCGAGACGCTGGCGCGCGTGCGTCAGGAGTGCGGCGAGCCCCGCTGAACCCGTCCCTGGTCACGCCGCCCACGGACGCAGCCCCGTAGAATCGTTCGCGGCTTGTCCCAGGGCACCGATGCCATCGCGGAACTCTCCCGGCATTGGAGCCGGCTCGCCCAGGCGCTGCTGCAGCGGCATGAGCGGGGCGTGGCCGCCACGGCGGAGTTGGAGTCGGCCTCCCGCGCCGAGCAGGACCGCCATGCTCGCACCGTGAAGGAGATCCGCGACCGATGCGACACGCTCTGCCTGCAGGTGGAGGAGCGCTTCGCCCAGTCGCAACGGACGGCCCGGGAAGCCCACGCGGCGGAGAGCGGCGGACTTCAGGCCAAGGCCCAGGAGACGGAGGAGGAGATCCAGCGCCGCTTCGAGCGCCAGCATCGCGAGGCCCGCGACGCCTATCGACAGGCCCTCTGGCTGGCGGACAGCGTTCACGAGGCCGGCGAGAACGGACCTCGCATCCAGCTGGAGGAGCGGCGTGCCGAGGTGGGCGAGCGCCGTGCCGCGCTGCAGGACCTGGTGGAGCAGGCGCGGCGACAGACGCGCCGATACCGGCAGCGGCCGCCCGAGGTTCCGCCCGCCAGGCCGGCCGAGCCCTCGGCGCAGAGCCTCATGCATCTCTCGGCCGCCATTCTGGCCGTGCAGCAGGCCTATGCGGGCCTGCGTCGCCAGCGTGTGGCGGGACTCTTCCGAGGCCCCATCCTGCTGGTGCCCACGCTGCTGCTGGCCGCTGCGGCGGCGGTGGCCTCGGTGCTGGCCGGTGCCCGAGGCATGCAGGTGGGCATGGCGGCCCTGGCCGGCGCCGCCATCGTTCCCGTGGTGGCCGTGCCCCTCTGGTTCGTGGCTCGCGGCCAGGTGGCGCGCGCCTGGGCCCCGTTGCTGCAGGCGATCACGCAGGCGGAGGCGGCGGCCGCGGCGGCGGTCGTCTTCGCGGAACAGGACCGTGAACGTCAGGTTCGCCAGGCCAAGGAGCAGCTGGAGCGAGATCGTCAGTCGGCCCATGCGCGCTGGAAGCCGGTGCTGGCGGCGATCGAGTCCAAGCGCGAGGCGCGACGCCAGGAACTGGGTGGCAAGCTCCCGGAGCGCACGGCTCGCATCGAACGAGCCCTCCAGGAGGCGCTGGCCCTGGCCACGGCCGAGCGTGACGGCCTGGTGAGGGCGGCCCGGACCGAGGCGGATCTTGCCCTTGACCGGGAGAACGCCCGCCACCAGACCGAGATCGGCCGCATCCACCAGGAGCATGAGGACGCCCAGGCCCGCCGCACGCAGCACTGGGTGCACGAGCGCGACGACTTCGAATCGGCCATGCGCCTCCTGACGGCCCAGGGGCACGCGGTGCACGCGGACTTTGAGTCGCTCCAGCCGGACGCGGCGGTCTTCCCGCAGCACCTGTTCTGCGGGAGCGTGCGCCTGGAGGCCCGGCACCTTCCTCATGGACTGCCCGAGGAGCCTGGCCATGCATGGAACGGACCGGCCGCGTGGCAGGCGCCCTTGCTCCGTCCGCTGCCGCAGGCGCCCAGCCTGCTCATCCAGGCGCCGCCCGAGCGTCGGGCCGAGGCACTTGCGGCGCTGCAGGCGGCCGCAGCCAGACTGCTGCTGCAGAGCCCGCCCGGCAAGGTTCGACTCACCCTGATCGACCCGGTGGGACTGGGTCAGAGTTTCGCGGGCTTCATGCACCTGGCCGATCAGATGGAGCAGCTGGTGGGGGAGCGGATCTGGACCGAGCCTCGGCACATCGAGCAGCGGCTGCTCGACCTGACCGAGCACATGGAGACGGTCATCCAGAAGTACCTGCGTGACGAGTACCCGACCATCGCCGACTACAACGCCGAGGCCGGCCAGCTGGCCGAGCCCCTGCGCGTGGTGGTGATGGCGGACTTCCCGGCGGGCCTGAACGAGGCGGCGGTCCGAAGGCTGCTGAGCGTGCTGCAGTCGGGCGCTCGTTGCGGCGTGCACCTGCTGGTCCTTGGCGACGCCACGCGCGGCTTGCCCGAAGGCCTTGCCGAAGGCGACCTGCTCCGGTCCTGCCGACGCATCCTGTGGAAGGATGGCGCCTTCCGCGTGGACGACCCGTGCCTGACCGCGGCCCCGCTCACGCTGGACGCACCGCCCTCGGCCGCCCGCCTGCAGGCGCTGCTGCAGGCGGTGGGGGCGCGGGCCAAGGCGGCCTCGGTGGTGCAGGTGCCCTTTCAGGCCATCGCGCCCGACGCGGCGCGGGTGTGGACCGCCAGTTCGGCCGAGAGCCTGCGCGTGCCCATCGGGCGCACCGGCGCCACGCAGTTGCAGAACCTGGTGCTGGGCGAGGGCACGCGGCAGCACGTGCTGATCGCGGGCAAGACCGGCTCGGGCAAGAGCACGCTGCTCAACGCCATGATCGTGAACCTGGCCAGCTGGTTCCCGCCCGAGGAGCTGGAACTGTGGCTGATCGACTTCAAGAAGGGCGTGGAGTTCAAGGCCTACGCCATGCACGGGCTGCCCCATGCCCGAGCGGTGGCGGTGGAGAGCGACCGTGAGTTCGGGCTGAGCGTGCTGCAGGGACTGGACGCCGAACTCAAGCGTCGTGGCGACCTGTTCCGGTCGGCCGGCGTGCAGGACCTGGCCGCGTGGCGGCGGCTGGACAGGCCCCAGCCCATGCCGCGGGCGCTGCTGATGGTGGACGAGTTCCAGGAGCTGTTCGTGGAGGAGGACAAGGTGGCCCAGGAGGCGGCGCTGCTGCTGGACCGGCTGGTGCGTCAGGGCCGGGCCTTCGGCATGCACGTGATCCTGGGCTCCCAGACGCTGGGCGGCGCCTACGCGCTGCCGCGCACCACCATGGGCCAGATGGGCGTGCGCGTGGCCATGCAGTGCAACGAGGCCGACGCGGCCCTGATCCTCTCGGACGACAACACGGCGGCACGGCTGCTGAGCCGGCCGGGCGAGGCCATCTACAACGACGCCGGCGGTCTGGTGGAGGGCAACAGTCCCTTTCAGGTGGTGTGGCTGGGAGATCACGAGCGCGAGCGCCGGGTGAAGGAGCTGGCCCACCGCGGCCAGGCCACCGCGGGCACGCGTCCGCCCATGATCGTCTTTGACGGCACCAGCCGCGCCGCCATCTCCGCCTGTCGCTCGCTCCTGGCTCGCCTGGCCGCACCGCTCGCCGCGCCCATGCCGCTGGTGCTGCACCTGGGCGAGCCGGTGGCCATCCGTGAGGCCACGGTGGCACCGCTTCGCAGGCAGAGCGGCGCCAACCTGCTGGTGGTGGGGCAGGAGGAGCACATGGCGCTGGGCGTGTCCGTGTCGGTGCTGGCCAGCCTGCGGGGAAACAAGAACGTGCGTGTGACCCTGCTCGACGGAACGCCGGCCGACGCGCCCGAGGCGGGCCGTCTGGAGGCCGCCGCCCGGATGCTGGGCCTGGACGTGCAGGTGCCCGCATGGCGGGACACCGATCAGGCGATCGTGGCGGTGGGGCAGGAGGTGGCGCGCCGACAGGAGTCCGGGCGGGCCGACGAGCCGCCGATGGTGCTGCTGATCCACGGGCTGCAGCGATTCCGCTCGCTGCGCCGGGATGAGGACGACTTCAGCTTCAGTGCGGGTGACGGACCGCCCAAGCCGGACCGCGTGCTGGCCTCGGTGCTGCGCGACGGGCCACCGCTGGGCGTGCACGTGGTCGCCTGGGCGGACACGGCGTCCAGCCTGCAGCGCGTGGTGGATCGCGGCGGCATGCGCGAGTTCGATCAGCGCGTGCTGATGCAGATGGGCGCCAACGATTCCAGCGGTCTGATCGACTCGCCCGCCGCCAGCCGACTGGGTGCGGAGCGCGCCCTGCTCTTCAGCGAGGAGCGTGGCACGGTGGAGCGTTTCCGTCCCTTCGAGCCGGCCTCGGATACGGAGCTCTCCTCGCTGGTGCAGCCCCAGACCGCGGCGAGCTAGCGGCCGTTTGCAAGCCCCAGTGCGTGGGACGAGTCGCCTCGGACCACCCGGGCGGCCTGCACGATGCGGTCGGCCGCCTGGTGGATGTCCTGGGCGGTGGTCCGGCGATCCGTGCTGAATCGCACGCTTCCGTGGGCCTGTGCCGCGGGGATGCCCATGGCCAGCAGCACCGGGCTGGGTTCCAGCGATCCGCTGCTGCATGCCGCGCCCGCACTGGCCGCCACGCCGCGCTCCGAGAGCGCCAGCAGGATCGCCTCGGCCTCCAGGTTGGCAAAGGCCAGGCTGGTGGTGTTCCAGAGTCGCGGTGCCGATGCCGCGTTCACGGTCACCTCGGGCAGGGCCGATCGCACCAGCCGCTCCAGCAGGTCGCGGCACTCCGGCGAGCCGCCACCCTTGCCAAGCCAGTCACGGGCCGCCGCCGCCGCCACGCCAAACCCCACGATGCCGGCCACGTTCTCTGTGCCGGCGCGGCGCTCTCGCTCCTGGGGACCACCCGCAAGCGTGGCCACAAGCGGGACGCCGCGACGCACCACCAGGGCTCCCACGCCCTTGGGCCCGTGCAGCTTGTGCGCGGAGCAGCTGAGCAGGTCCACCCCCCAGCCGGCAAAGTCCAGGGGCAGCTTGCCGACCCACTGGGTGGCGTCCGTGTGAAAGGGCACGCCCACGGCGCGACATCGGGCCGCCAACTCCGCCACGGGCTGCAGCACGCCGGTCTCGTTGTTGGCGGCCATCACGCTCACCACGGCCACCTGCTCGGCGCGCG
>Ga0169931_10010419_pt1 | contig 13251 bp, 12 predicted proteins | sample Kivu_15m_20L_FD_129675 | JGI IMG/M metagenome (GOLD analysis project Ga0169931, IMG submission 129675) | Freshwater microbial communities from Lake Kivu, Western Province, Rwanda to study Microbial Dark Matter (Phase II) - Kivu_15m_20L... | ecosystem: Environmental > Aquatic > Freshwater > Lake...
CCACCCGTGCTCGTTCCTCCCGCGCCCCCAGACGTACCAACGGAGCCGCCGCTCACGGTTCCGGCTGTACCACCGGCCCCTCCTGAGCCGCCATCCGACGTTTCGCAAGCGCCGCCCGAAACACCAACAGCAAAACAAGTATAGAAAAATAGGGCCGGTCGGTTCACAGGGTACTCCTTGCACGGATTGGGCAGTTGCCGCCTCGACGGTTACTTCGTTCGTACTGCCAGCTGCGCGATCGCAGCTTCACGAAGCGAGGTCTCCGTTTCATTTTCAGCCAACCAGGCCAACGTAGCACGGAATGAGGGTTCGAGGGGCAGCCAGGCCACGATCGTCCTGAGCTCGGTGGCTCGAACCTGAGGGTCTTTGTCGCTGCGAACGGATGTGTCGAGTGCTCGGGTGACGACAACCGATGGCGAGCGTTCCGAGACGGCAATCAGCCCAGCCGTGCGCACCAGGGAAGACGGGTCCGTTTCAATGCGACGCGACATGACCTCGTCGATTTCGGCCCCCGGAACGCGCCGAAGGGCATTGAGCGCATCCATTCGCAGCGACTCGGAGTTGGACTGCAGATATGGCTGAACGTAGGGGACAATCTCGGGAAGTCCGGAATTGCCCAGCGCTGTGAGCAATTCCCCGGCCTCGCGGTGGTGGTTCGTCTGATGCAAACGGTTCCTCGTCCAACGGCCATCTTCGCCAACAGCAACCGTCTCACAATCGGCGCCATGTCGGCGTTCTTCAGCCTTGGGCTGCGCTGTCCGGAGGATGTGGCGGTCGTGGGCTTCGATGACGGCGAGTGGGAGGACGCGTTCAGGCCCCGGCTCACAACCGTGTCACAGCCCGCCTACCTGATGGGTCAGCGAGCCGCCGAGTTTTTGATCGCGCGCATCACCGGAGCCCGCCAGGGTCCCCCCGAGGAGATCGTCCTGCGTGCGCAGCTGGTCGTGCGCGAATCCTGCGGCCTCTACGCCGGCCGGGGGTAGCGCCGACCTTGACCGAGGCTGACGGCGGAATTCCGGTCCCCACGGCCTGACCCACGGGGTCAAATGCCGCCAATCGGCGGATTCGATGGCGTTTCGGCCTTCTTTTTGGTAGCTGTTTCGCCGACCGGTTCGGTCCCCAACGACCCCCCATTCATTCGGAACACATGAGCACCGTCAACAGCCCCTCGATGCCGATCCTTGAGTTCGTTCTCAAGAACTACAAAAACTTCAACGCCCGTGCGACGCGGGATGCGTTGATCGCGTACTGGGATCATATCGAGGCCGGTGGAAAGATGTTCTGGGCGGTCGCGGGCGCCATGTCCTCGGCACAGCTCGGCATCACGCTCGCGCCAGCCATCCGCTCGGGGCTCATTCATGGCCTGTCGGTGACCGGCGCGAACCTCGAGGAGTCGCTCTTTCGCCTGGTCGCGCACCACGGCTACAAGGACTTCCCCGAGTACCGCTACTTCACCAAGCAAGACGACACGAAGATCTTGAACGATCGCATGCGTCGCGTGACGGATACCAGCATCCCCGAGGACGAGGCGTTCCGGGCCGTCGAGAAGTTCATCGTTCCGATGTGGATGAAGGCCTCGGAAGGCGGTCAGCGCCGGTTCTGGCACGAGTACTTCTACGAGTTGATTCAGACCATCGGCAGCGATCTGCACGAGGGCAATCCAGAGGAGTGCTGGTTGCTGGCTGCGGCCCGCGCGAACCTGCCGATCGTTGTTCCCGGATGTGAAGACTCCACCTTCGGCAACATCTTTGCGTCGCACGTCAAGACCGGCGAGTGCAACGCCAGCATCGTGAAGTCGGGCCTCGAGTACATGGGCGCGTTTTACGACCAATACCAGGAGCTCTCGGCCGGCAAGGGCGTGGGCTTCTTCCAGATCGGCGGCGGCATCGCCGGTGATTTCCCGATCTGTGTCGTGCCATCCATCAAGTACGACCTCGACAAGCCCGTGAAGCCCTGGGCTTATTTCTGCCAGATCTCGGACTCGACCACGTCCTACGGTTCGTACTCAGGCGCGACGCCGAACGAAAAGATCACCTGGGACAAGCTCACCGAGAACACCCCCATGTTCGTCATCGAATCGGACGCCACCATCGTGACCCCGCTGCTCCTGAACGCGCTGCTTGAATGCAAGCAGAACCCGGTTGCGGCGCGCGCGCTCATCGACAAGAGCCGCAAGTAGCGGACCTCAAGCGGCCGCGGCTACGACCAACTTTGCGAGATGAGATTCAATTCGGAAGCGTCAAGCACCGCCGACCCTCGACGGTAAGCCTGCGCCGCGTCCATGGCCAATCCATCTCGCAACGCCATTGTCGAGACCAAGGCGCCATCAATGCCGAGAAGCTCCATGATGGTCCTGATGATAATACACGCCTCGACGATGTACTCGGCACGGCCACCTTCGACGAGCACCTCGTGGTGCAAACGATCCTCAACGCTCATGCCGACGACATCGGACTCAAACGCCCGCAGTCTGTCGAGGGGCAAGAAGTAGTGCGCGACCTGACCCACCGATGGCAAACGTTGACCGATTATCCTGGCCAGGGCCAGTGCCGATCCGGACGTGAATACGACAGAAGCAAAGCCTGCATCACAGAAGTGATTCGCAACCCTTCCGACGGCAACGCGAACCCAGTCAGCCATCAGCGAAACCATCGGTGGCGCAGGCGGATCTCCGAGATCCCACTGATCCCGCAGCCGCAGCGCCCCCACCCTGAGTGAACTCGACATCACCGCGTATCGGCTATCGCCAAGCGTGATGCCGGTTGAGCCGCCGCCCACATCAACCACCACCATCCGATCGATCAGATTGTCCAGACCCGAGGCCACGGCCTGGTAGATGAGCCTCGATTCCTCAGATTCCGAGACAACGCGAACATTGAGTCCAAGCTCAGCGCGCACACTCGCGACAAATTCCGCGCCGTTTTCGGCCTCGCGAACGGCACTCGTCGCGATGCATCGCCAGATCTCGGGCCGGTGTGGCAAAGCAAGGCCACGAAGCTGTCCAATCGTTCTAAGGGCCTCGCCGAACGCCTCGTCACCGATGCGACCCTCAACCAGGGTCTTCTGGCCGAGCCGCGCATATCGACTGACTCTCTCCTGAATTACCATGCGACCATTATCATCGACCCTCGCCACCAGCAGATGAAAGGCATTGGAGCCTAGATCAAGAGCAGCAACCGTCACACCGTCCGAGCTGGGGATGTCGATTCTCTTCATGGTCTTTTCCCTTCAAAGTCCATGCTTCTTGATCTTTTCATACAACGTTGACAGGGCAATCTGTAACACCTGCGCCGTTCGCGTCTTGTTGCCATCGTACTGTTTCAGCGTCTGCGCGATCGCCGCTCGTTCGATCTCCATCAGTGAAAGTCCTACAAGATTCGACGGCCCAAACGGCATCGTGACCGTGGGCTCTGTCGTGGGTTCGATCTTGTTTTCCACGGAGGATCCCTAACATCGGCTCAACCGAAAGCGGGCGACGATCCTGTTACGGTTTGGGAACGGAACGCAACAGAATCAGGGCTGTGTGGAGGCACCTGGAGGCAACAATTTGAATACGACTCGACGGTTTCGATCGCGAGCCCGTGGACCGACGTTGGGCTCAATTGGGCGCTCCGATGAAAATGCCTGTACCTCGATGCGGTCCGGCCGGATTCCGAGCGCGATTAGAAACGCCCTTGTTGCGTCTGCGCGCGCCTGTGCCAGTCCGAGTTCGCGCTTCCGGTCACCCTCTCCAGAGGCGTGACCTTCCGCGAGCACTCGGATCTCGGGGTATTTATTTAACGCTTGCACCAGGCTGCCCAACACGACAAACGCCTCGGTTTGAATCTGCGCAGACTTGGTGGCGAAAAACACACCGTCGGCCGTTCCGATGAGTGGTTGCAATTCGACTGGAAGCTCATCGGGACACGCATCGTCGTCCTGGTATCCATTGCGATTCTCCGCCTCGTACGGGCATCGATCCGCCGTATCCACGATGCCATCCTGGTCGTTGTCAAATTCGGGACAACCGTCGAAGTCCTGGAAACGGTCTTTGTCCTCGGGACGATCCGGACATCGGTCCACGTCGTCAGGCACGCCATCCCGATCGGAGTCCGCCGCTTTTGGTGCTGCTTGAACGACAACGGCCGGTGCACTCAATGGTGCAGGCGCGACCGCACCGTCCGAATCTGGAGCAATCTCCACAGCCTCGGCCTGTACCGTTGGCACTGGCTGGGCTTCTCGCCCGACCAAAGGTTCAGGGTCGGGTGCGGGGTTGGATTCGGGATCCACGTTCGGTTCAGAGGTAGCGGGCGCGACGGGCGCAGCGGGAACCAAGTTTTCGTCGCTCGACTCTGGAACAGCCATCGACGAAGGTCTCTCGCGCGATCCGAAGGAATAAGAAAACCCGAGCAAGGTTTCCCAGTCTACCGTGGTCCCCCTGGCATAGTCTGGCAACAACACCGCACGTGCGTCAAATCGCGCCGCGATGCGATCACTGAAGTTGTATTTGACGCCCGCCCCTGCATGGATCTCGGGATCGATGTCGGTGAATTGTATGCCCTGACCCCGTATCGTTCCCATGCCGCGAAGACCCTCGGTCGAAGCCACGTGCATCAAGCCTCCACCCAGCAACGCGAAGGGACGAAGCGGACCTTGAAGAAAATAGACAAGCGCATGTGCTTTGTATGCGGTGATGATGGTACCGATGCCGTCCAATCGATCCTTGGTGGGAATGGACGCGGCCTCCAGCTCAGCCGAAAACCACGAACGCCATCTCACCCCGAGGCGTAGCCCGAATTGCGCACCATGTTGAGGCGACGAGACAAGCCCTGGCGCATCGGGAACACCGAGTTCCAGATCATCTGCGAAAAAATGAGCGCCGGAAAACAATCCTGCCTCAAGGGTGAGTCGGTTGTCCTCGACCATCCTTGATGTTTCTCCTTGTTGATCCGACACCTGCTGTGTCTGTGCGCTCACGGACGAAGAGGTAAACGCGGAGATCATCACGAACGCCAGTCCGGCGATGAGGCTTCGAAACCAGTCGTTGTTCGGTTGCATGTGATGGTCCTGACAATCCCAGGCGGAGGGCCGATCAGGATGGCCGAAAACGCTTGTCGGTTTTGTGGCACCTTCGCAACGAAGGTGAAACGGCGTCCCTTTCGCTCGAAAGAGAACAGCCGCGTCCATTCGCGTCAACACATTCGCCACCGATTTGTTTCAGTCGCGCAGCACGCCTGAGACCTCAACGCCTTGTGGCGCGCCGATACTGGGTTTCATGGAAAAACTCATTCATTTGTCTGACCTTCACGTGGGTCGGTCGCCAATGGACGCACAGCGGGCGAGAGCCTTCGTGCACGCGGCAACGGTTGCGGGCGCCAACCACGTCATCGTAACCGGAGATCTCACACACAAGGGTCGGCACGAAGAGCTGGCAAAATTTCGCGAGATCTTCGAGCCACTCGCAGAATCGGGTCGTCTGTCGATGGTGCCTGGTAATCACGATCGTCTCGGAGATGATCTTCGCGACGAGATCATGTGGGGGCCTCGTGTTCAGGCCGAACGCCGCGAGGGCATGTACCTGATTCGCGTGGATTCAACCGGGCCCCACAACCGCTCATGGCTGACGGGACACGGATCGCTTGATGAAGGCGATCTTCAAGGCATTGATGACGCGCTCTCTGCCGCACCAGAAGGCGACTTGGTTGTACTGGCGTTGCACCATCACCTTCTCCCCCTGCCTCTCGATCATGCTGCCGAGCTGGTGCCGTCCTGGCTGGGTCACAAGGCCTGGACAGCCGAGATCGACTCGGGATACAAGCTCGTGCGAGCAACCGTTGGACGGTGCGATCTGGTGCTCCATGGTCACCGCCATATCGAGCGAGAAATCGTACTGCAAAGTGATTCGACTCGCCCGCTACGAATTTTCAATGCGGGAAGCTCCACCGAACAGGGACGAATGCGAATATTCAACCACAAGAACGGAAACCTGGTTGGGCAGCCGGGCTGGATCGGCGCGAGTCCGAACTACACCGCCGACAGGCGCGGCGTTCGGGATGCTCGTGCGCTTGGAAGTATGATGTGACGCTCGATGGCGGCGAGTGCGTCATCGTTTCCGAACACCGCAGCGGGAACGATCCGGCTGCGCAGCGCGTCTAGATCGTCCATGAAATCACGTAGATCGGCTGGCTTCAGATCGCGTGTCACGGAACGACCTGTCCCGGTGATTTGCAGGTAGTGCGCGTTCACGGCTTGCTCAAAATTATTGGGCTCCGGGATCGCAAGCACCGGCTTTCTCAGGTACAACGCCTCTCCGACCAGCTGGTTGCCGGCCGTGGTCGCGACGGCCTCGCAAGAGGCAAGATCCTCGATGAACCGACCTTCATCGACTGCGCGAAATTGAATATTTCCGCGATCGGGATGGACACCGAGGCCGTAGAGCTTTACTGGCATGCCAAGCGCCTCAAATGCGGCGAACAATCCGGGAACAGGGTGCCGTCGCATGTACGCCAGCAGGAAACCATCTCGCTGGGACTTTACAGATTTCACCTCGGGCCTGATCAGCGTCCCAATTTGCGTAACGTTTCGCATATTCGGCTTGAGCGAAACCCTGTAGAAGGACGAGACAACCGTCTCTACTTGCCAGTCATAGAAGGCTCGCACAAACGGTGCCGCAAGATTGGCCTGGTGCCGCAAGAGCGTCGGCAAGGAAGATAAATCGCTTACCACAAGCAGATGCTGGTGGTCGAAGCTCAGCAATGGGATTCCGCGGATTCGAGCGGCTCGGGGCAGGATTGGTTCAAAGTCCGAAATGACGAGGTCCGGGCGGTGTTTGTCGAACATTGGCATCATCGACTCGACCCGTTGTTGCATACAGGCCAGGTAATCGACATTCGACAGCAACGTTCCGACAACTCGAACTCGTCCCTTGGCATTGTAGGCGAATTTCAGGCCCGGGATTCGTTCGATCGTCACCTCGGACCCACGATAAACGGGCTCCAGGAGATCGTGGGCGAGATCGGGTGCGAAAACGACCAGCGTGTGCTGCGCTCGAAGAGCCTCGATGAGTGTTCGTGCGCGGGTTGCATGGCCCCGTCCCTCACCCGCCAGAGAATAGAAAATCGTAGCCAACGTTTACCTCCACGCAGACTCTGCATCACAGAGATGGATAAGCCGCCGCGAACGTGAAACAGAAAGGTGTCGATTCGGTTTCGGCTCAGTGGCAGGCCGGCAGGTCAGCGTCTCTAAATACCGCGAATACAATGGATTCAGGTTGTATGACCAACGAGGTCACACCGCCGGTCAGCGCGGGCGTACCCACCTCTGGGCGCAATTCGGGCAAGGCCGATCCGGCGCCGAGTTTTAACGGATCCCTGCCAAGTCTAAGTTCACCCGAATGGATCGAATCCGCGCTAACGTCGTACAGTTCAACCGGACCAGCGACGTCGGGAAGAAAAACCCTGGTCGACTGTCGGCCATGAAGGTTCATCAACAAAATGGTGACGGCGCCATTCGATGCATCGGCTGTACAGTGCGCGTACACGCGAAGCGGTTGGTCCGCATCGCGCGAAGCGACGTCGAGAACTCGAGGTCCCATCAGTCGTCGCCAGAGCAAGGTCGCCCAGTAATCGGGTCGAGGTCGCAAGGTGGAAAGGTCAATAAGCCCATAAGCGCCGCCGATGAGCGCTTGACGTATCACCACCGCCTGGCCGCTTCGGGCCATCAGTCCAAGCTCGTCCAACCACCAGAAGCTTGATGCAAACGTATCGGAATACCCGGACTCACCACCGCACTGGGCTGAGCCCGTTTCACCCAGCCAGATTTCGATGGGATGACCATTGTCTTCCGTGGCTTTTTTCACCAACGATGTCCACCTCTTGATTTCGTCGAGTCTATATGGCGTCAACAGGTGGTCGGGTAGCGCAGGGCTTGTCGAGACGGGACAGTGGCTCGATTGCGTCGGATAATAGTGCCAGGTGACGATATCGATACCGCCGCCGACCTCGGAGAGAAACGCATTCATGAATGGAATGCCCTCTCCGACACCCGGCCAGAAAGCGACTGCTGGGCCCGCAACACGGGCGCCAGGCATGGTTCGAGCGATCAGGTCACGCAAGCGGGAAACGTCTGTCACGTAGCGAGACGGTCTCAGCCATTGTTTGTGCAGGAGAAGAAAGGCATTCAGTTCATTGCCAGCTTCCCAGACGGCGACCGGATCACCCCGCCGCCTGGCATGCGCTACCAGTGCCGATGCCGAATCGGGATCCCAATCCCCGTTCTCGTCGCGGCTCGCCGGACCGAAATTCAGTGTGAACATCAGCTGGAAGTCGATCGCGGTTGCGAAGTCTGCGAGTTCGCCCCATCGTGCCGCGGTTATCGTTTTGACCCCGTTCGCAACGACCGAAGGCGTGGGCGACGATCGGAGATCATAGACGACCCGATCTGCGTCGGTGCCTCCCACCCGCAGATAGGAGGGACCTATCGCGGCCGCGAGTCGGCGCAAGGTGGGATCCGCGAGATTGACCATTCCCTGCTCCGCCGTCGCATTGCCCCAGAATGGCGCACCAACGACATGTGCCGTATCGAGTGCAACGGAGAGGAACCGTCGGGGCAAATGACGAGCCGACTTGTCCCGGTAAACCCGAACGACTGTACTATTCCGCGCCCTCGGCATTTCGTACGGCAGTACGACCTCGGCCGGCACAAACGTGAAAGCGGCGAACGCCGCGAGGAAGAACCGCACCAATCGCGAATGCTGAACGCCATTACGTCAAAACACAAGTCGAATATTGTGCCACGTTTGTTTCAAACAGGTATCCACGTCACAAAAACGTCGACACGGTGTTTCCCCGAATCATCACGAACGTGGGCATCATCAATGCGTGCCCGATGCAATTCGTTTGAGACGACTCGCTCTCGTAACCGACGCCTGGCCTCCGCAGGTCAACGGCGTTGCCAAGACGCTCGCGCGTCTGGTTGATGATCTTCGTACCAGGGGGACACGGGTTCTCGTACTGGCGCCCGATTCACACCGGACGATCGGACTGCCGTCGTATTCCGAGATTCGCATCGCCTGCGACCCATGGAAGAACATAGGAAAGATCAGAGATTTTCAACCCGATGCCATTCACGTCGCGACGGAAGGCCCGATAGGCGTCTTTGCAAGTGCCTGGCTATCCGCAAGAAAGCTGCGCTTCACAACGAGCTTTCACACCCGTTATCCGGAGTACCTGACCGCGCGATTCGGCGTCCCGGTGGACTGGGGGTACAAGGCGGAGCGATGGTTCCACAATCGCGGGGAACGCACAATGGTCGGAACGCTATCCATGCTCAAGGAGCTTGAGCAAAAAGGCGTGGGAAGAAAGCTTGTCCACTGGCCAAGGGGCGTGGATCCCTCACTGTTCAATCCACGGTTTCGCGACGAGGGCCTCTACGATCTGCCACGTCCCATCTGGTTGAACGTCGGTCGCGTTGCCGTCGAAAAGAACCTTGAGGACTTTCTCAAGCTCGATCTACCCGGAACAAAGGTCGTCGTGGGTGACGGACCGTCGCGAGAGGCACTCGAGAAGAAGTATCCCAACGTCATCTGGCGAGGTTATCGATTCGGAGAAGACCTTGCTGCACATTACGCAAGCGCCGACTGTTTTGTATTTCCGTCCCGAACAGAAACCTTTGGCAACGTCTTGCTAGAGTCACTTGCCGCGGGAACTCCGATTGGTTCGGTTCCAGCACCGGGGCCATCGGACCTCGTGCAGGAAGGTTTCAACGGCGCGATCGATGAAGACCTTCGCGCAGCCTGTTTGCGAGCGGTCAAATGCTCGAGGCAGAACGCTCGAGAGAGCGCACTGCCCTACACCGTCCGTTCGTGCCACGACATGTTTGTATCGAATCTCGTCCCTGTGCACGACGGTTTTGCACCGCTTTTGCCGCGGCGGTTCGAGTGTGTCGAAACACAAACCGCTTGAAGCTTCTATTCGGACCGCGGCAAGCGAATCAGCGGCTCACCCATCTTGATGTGCATTCCTTCTTGCAAATGGTCACACAACGCGAAGCCCTTCGGCGCGAACACGACGATGGTGGATCCAAGCTCAAACCAACCCATCTCCTCGCCCTTTTCCACCGTCGCACTACAGGGGATCTCGTTTGCCCCGGCGTATCGGAGATGCAACAGCACGTCCAGAAAGTGCATTCGGATGCTAGCGACCAGGATGGACGCGACCGGGACGAGCAGCACGCGATGCTGTCCGGCGGTGAGCGTCAGCTGAATCAACGCACGCTCGTTTTTGCAAAAAAGCTTGTCAACCCTCTTCAAGGCTATCGGATTCGTATTCCAGGTGTCTCCCGATATGTACGTCACATGGTTGACGGTTCCGGCCGCTGGCGCGTGAAATCGATGATACATCCCGGCGGTCAAACGCAAAGTCACGTACTGTCCGTCACGGTAGCGTTCGACGAGCACATCGTCCCGCAACAGCTCGGAGAGAGTGTAAGTAAGCCCTTTGATCTGATGAACCTGCGTGCCAACCACCGTCCCGCAGGCGCCGACAATCGCGTCACAAGGGCTTGTCATCAATCCGGGATCTGGGTCAACCGGTCGAACACCGGGCTTCAGCTTTCGAATGAAGCAGTCGTGAAGACTCTGAAACTTCGTTTCAGCAGACTCCGAAATATTCGGACGCGCAAAAAATCGCATCAGCGCGATCGAAGGAACGCTGACCAGCGGGTTCCGGATGCGACTCCACCAGTTCATCCACAAAGTCACCGCGACACGTGGGATTCGATTGGTAATAAAAAAATTGAGATCTTCTTGAACCACGATGGCGCGAACAAGGGACTTGAGACTCACGGTAGACACTTTCTTTCAAGAGTGGAATTGCACGCATGGAAACGATGAACTTGACCCTGCTGTGGGCTGCCTTTGGTACGACGGCCGCGACCTTGCTGGTTCCGTCGCTCAAACAACGCCTCGAACTCTCGAAGGCCAAACACCCTTCGTTGCGCGGACACTCGCGCATGGCCAGGCGATTCGCGAAACTTGTTCCGTTTTACGAATACTCGGAATCCGAGTTCTATCGTACTGACGACGCTCCCGAGGAAATCGTGGCCCGCCGAAAAGCTGGATTTGCGCGTCTGGCGGCATTGTACCGAAGGCGTTTTCCGATATCTGCCGCTGCCACTGCCGAGGCTGCCGAAAGTATCTCCGACATACAGTTCACCTCGATCTATAGAAATCCCTTTCAATATAGTCACCACGTCCGCTCGAACTTGAAAGCCGGTAGTTTCATGAACGCCTCCAGCGGCGTCGTCTTGACGGACCTCGACGGGAATCGATTCTACGATCTCGCCGGTTCCTACGGCGTCAATGTCTTCGGATACGACTTCTACAAAAGCTGCATCGAGGAAGCAACCGCCATCGCCGGAAAACTTGGCCCGGTACTTGGATTCTATCACCCCATCGTCACCGCCAACGTACGACGTTTGAAAGAGATCTCCGGCCAGGACGAGGTCTCTTTCCACATGTCCGGAACCGAGGCGGTCATGCAGGCGGTTCGACTCGCCCGATACCACACCAAACGAACGCATATTGTCCGATTCTGTGGCGCCTACCACGGATGGTGGGGCGATGTGCAACCCGGCGTGGGCAACCCCCAGGTGGCGCGTGAAACGTACACCCTCAAGGACATGGATCCCGATTCGTTGCGCGTTCTCCGCAAACGCAAGGATATCGCGTGTGTACTGGTGAATCCTTTGCAGGCCTTGCACCCCAACGGCAACGCACCCAGCGACGGAACATTGCTGACCAGCGATAGAAAAGCGCGATACGACAAGGAAGCGTATACGCGATGGCTTCAGGAAGTGCGCAAGGTGTGTACCGACCGCAAGATCGTCCTCATCATGGATGAGGTGTTCCTTGGCTTTCGCCTCGCACCGGGCGGCGCACAACAATATTTCGGTATCAAGGCTGACATGGTGACGTACGGCAAGACGTTGGGTGGCGGTCTTCCGGTTGGCGTCGTTTGCGGACGCGCTGATCTGATGAAACGCTATCGATTTGACCATCCAGCAGACATCTGTTTCGCTCGGGGAACCTTCAACGCCCATCCCTACGTCATGGCGGCGATGGACCGCTTTCTGTCCAGGATACAGACGCCGGAAATCCAGACGATCTACGCCGAGGCCGAATCGGTGTGGAACAGTCGATGTCAACGCCTCAATGCGCGACTTGCAGAGCATCAATGCCCGGTGCGGGTCGAAAATATGCATTCGATTTTCACCGTACAGTTCACGGAACCCTGTCGGTACAACTGGATGCTTCAACACTATCTACGTGCTCAGGGACTGGCGCTCAGCTGGGTGGGAACTGGACGATTTATCTTTAGCCTGAACTACACTGACGAGGACTTCGCAGAGGTCGTCACTCGTTTCCTCGCCGCCGTCGCGACCATGACCGAGGATGGTTTTTTCTGGTCGAACCCGGCGCTGAGTGACAAGGCCATCAAGCGCCGGGTCTTCCGAGAGATCTTGTCCCACCTGATGTAGTCGATCTCCCGGATGTTCCTCACAGAGGAATCGAATTACGATACTTCTGCCTTTACCTCCTCCATCGGATCAAGCCACTCACCCTTCAAGAGGTGAAACGGCGCCTTGTGGTAGATCATGATGTCGTGAAACGGATCCGTCAGGATCTTGGTGAACCATACGAGTCCGGTTTTCACCCCGCGGATGAAAAACAGGTGAACGGTTCGGAACACGAGACCGATGCCGGCCAAAACCAGCCAAGCCTGGGCGAGGTTATCAAGGTAACCGTACCATCCTGTCTTGGCCTCCATCAGACCGAACAGCGAGGGTGAAATATAGAGTGCCAGGGGAATCAACGCCCAGATCGACAACAAGATGTACTTGCGACGAAGGTTGTATCCGACCTTCACGTCTTCCTTGTACTGAAAGGTCGCGTTGTTGATGGTGTCGTAGGTCTTCGGCTCGAAGAAGAAATGACCTATCTGCCGACTGATCATGGCAACGATCCAACCAAACACAGCGCCGATGACCGGGGACGTGAACAGCATGACGTAGGTTGCAAGAAAACTGCACGCACTAAACAGGTGCAGCGACTGATTGACGCGGCTCTGGTGGTAGAAACGATGATCGTCCCACCGCTGAGTCCGCAGCTCTTCTAGAAATCCGTTCATTTCGACCTCGCTTGAGAACTGGTTGTCCTGGCCGCCCCTAACCGGGAGCGGTTTTGCGGAATATTCCCTTGATTGAGCGCGAAAC
>Ga0169931_10010421_pt1 | contig 13251 bp, 8 predicted proteins | sample Kivu_15m_20L_FD_129675 | JGI IMG/M metagenome (GOLD analysis project Ga0169931, IMG submission 129675) | Freshwater microbial communities from Lake Kivu, Western Province, Rwanda to study Microbial Dark Matter (Phase II) - Kivu_15m_20L... | ecosystem: Environmental > Aquatic > Freshwater > Lake ...
ATGGCTGGATCTATTTCGCGGGCGGCCTCAGCGGCGGCACGGTGTTCTCCCCGAAACATTCCGACGTGAAGCTCGACCTCGCGCGCGGCGACGTGCGGCTGAATCCTGACACCGGCGAAATCGCGCTCACGGACGGCAAGTCGCAGTATGGCCTGTCGTTCGACGACGCAGGGAATCGCTTCGCCTGCATGAACCGCATCCAGGTCCAGCACGCGCCGTTGCCGGCGAAGGTTCTCGCGCGGAACCCGGCGGTGACGTCGCCCGGCGCGTTGCAGGATTGCCCCGAGCTGATCCCGAACCAGCTCCTCGTGAAAAGCTTCAACTCGGCTGCCCGGCTCTTTCCGATCAGCGCGAACGTGACGACGGCGGACAGCCATGAAGGCACCTACAGCGCGGCCTGCGCGGTTCACGTCCAGCGCGGCACAACGCTGCCGGCGGAATATCACGGCGCTGCGTTCTCGTGCGATCCGACGGCGAATCTCGTGCGCGGCGACCGGCTGTTGCCGGTGGGCGGATCGTTCGCGGCGGTGCGCCTACGCGAAGGCACCGAGGCGCTGCGTTCGCGTGATGACTCGTTCCGGCCCGTGTTCCTTGCCGACGGCCCGGACGGCGCGCTTTACATCGCGGACATGTATCGCGGCGTGATCGAGCATCCCCTGTATCTGCCGGATGAAGTGCGCAAGCGGAGCAACTTCGAACTGGGCAAGGACAAGGGCCGCATCTGGCGACTCACGGGCAAGCAAACAAGCGCCCCGGCACGTTTCGACGCCACGACGAATGCCGCCGCGCTCGTCGCTGCGCTGTCGTCCAAGATTCCCTGGCAACGCGACGCAGCGTTTCGCCTGCTGCGCGAGGGCATTTCGACTAATCTTGTTCCGCTCCTGACCGCGCAGTTTCCGAAACCCGACGGCGACGCCGCCGAACGCCTCCGGCACGAGCGCCGCGCCGCGGACATGTCGACGAATGCCGCGTCAGCGGCGGGACGTTGCCACGCGCTGAACTTGCTGGCGCTGACGGCGGGTTGGACGGAAGCGAACTGGGAGAAGGCCGGCCCGAAGCAGGAGCCGCCGCCCGGCCTCAAACAAGAACCTGCCCGCGCCCTGCTGGATGCACTGGTGCTCGGCTCGTTCGATCCGTCGCCTGCCGTGCGACAGACGGCCTTCCGCCATCTCGCGATGCTGCCGGGACTCGATGTCTCCGGCCGCATCCTCCACCAGTGGGCCGCCGATCCGAGTTCACTGGTCCGGCTTCAGGTCGCCGTGCTGCTCGGACGTTGGAACGCTTCGGACAGCCCCGCAGCGCTCGCCCGCATCGCCCTGTCCGACGGAGGCGACAAGTGGACGCGCGCCGCCGTCCTGAGTGGCTTGCGGGAGAACCCGCTGCACTTTCTCGATCGCATGATGGAGAACCCGGCGTCCGCGCCCGACGTCGAGTTCATGGGCGCGCTTGGCCGGTTGCTCGGGCCGCAGCACACGCCCCGGGATCTCGGCCAACGTCACTGGGCTTGGGCGATCGGGCCGGGCAGCGACTGGAAGTTCGCCTTCTGGGCCGGCGTGGCGGCGGGCTTGCGCGGCAGCGACCCGGTGCCGGAAACGAAGCAGCTCGCCCAACGCCTGGACCTCGATGAGGAGCGGTTGCGTCACCTGAACGCCCTGGCTGGCGTCACCCTCGCGGACGATCTCGCGCCGCTGCCCGCGCGACTGGCGGCGCTGAAGTTTCTCGCGGAGTTCCCGGACGGTTTCGATCGCGGCCGCATCCTCAACGTGGTGAAGCCCACCGAGCCGGTGGATCTCCAGCTCGCCGCCGTGTCACTCGCGGCGCGCGACGGTCGGCTCAACTGCGCGCGGGAGATGCTCGGCGCGAAGTTCTGGTCCTCGCTTTCCCCGCGTGTGCAAGGCGTGGCGCTGGCCGGCTTGTTCAGCGCGCGGACGAATCACCCGGCCATCCTGACCGCGCTGGAAGGCGGCGCGCTCAACGCCGCTGTGCTTTCCTCCGCGCAACGCGATCAGTTGCGAAAGTCGCCCGACGCCACCATCCAGCAGCGGGCCGAGAAGCTGTTCGCGGCCGCCGTGCCGGGCGATCGCCAGGAGGCTTTCACCCGCGCCAAAGCGAGCCTCAGCCTCCCGCCGGTTCCGGCGAATGGCCGCGCGGTGTTCACCCGGCTGTGCGCAGGCTGCCATCGCTTCAACCGCGAAGGAGTGGCCGTGGGGCCGGATCTGTTCGACATCCGTAACCAGTCGAAGGAGACGATCCTCCTGCACATCGTGCTCCCGGAGCAGGAGATCGCGCCGAACTTCGTCAGCTACGATTGCGAGCTGACCGACGGGACGTCCGTCTCCGGCCTACTCGTGGCGGAATCGGATGCGGGCGTGACCTTGCGCATGGCCCAGGGCCTCGAGGAGGTCCTGCCTCGATCGCGCGTCGCCCGCCTGACCGCGAGCCGTCTGAGTCTCATGCCGCAGGAACTGGAGAAGGGAATGACGCCGCAGGAGATGGCGGACTTGCTCGCCTACCTGCGCGGGGAACAATGAAGCGAACCACGAAAGACACCGAGCACTCGGAAATGACTACGAGCAAACACGCCATCCTCCGAGTCGCAGGCGAATCTCGGAGCGCCGCACGGACGCCGGTGTTTCGCCTAACCCGATTCCCACTCCTTCCGTGTTTTCTGTGTCTTCCGTGGTTCCTCCTCAGCCTCTGCTCCCTTACCGCGAGCGCCGCCACCTTCCGCGCCGGCGCAGCCACGGCCAACATCACGCCGCCGCTCGGCATCGAGATCAACGGTGGCACCGCGCCGGTCATCGCCACCCACGTCCATGACGAACTGCACGCCCGCGCGCTCGTGCTCGACGACGGTTCGACACGGCTCGCCTTCGTGCTCGTGGACGCCTGCCTCATTGACCGCGCTGTGTTCGACGCCGCGAAGGCGCTGATCTTCCAGCACACCGGCATCGCATCGAATCGCGTCTCCATCTCCACCACGCACACGCACAGCGCGGGCAGCGTGACGGGCGTTCATCTGGCCGAACCCGACCCGGCCTATCGCGCCTGGCTGCCGCGTCGCCTCGCGGACGCCGTGCGCCTGGCGGTGAACCAACTTGCTCCAGCGCGCGTGGCCTGGGGCAGCGGCTCCGTGCCGCAACACGTTTTCTGCCGTCGCGTGACCGTCAAACCGGAGGTGACCTACACCAACCTGCTCGGCATCGCCGGCGATCGCGTGAAGATGAACTGGAGTTCGCCCGAGCCCGCTGTGGACGGTGATTTCTCCAGCCCGGTCGATCCCGAGGTATTTGTCCTGAGCGTGCAACACGCCGACGGCCGGCCCCTCTCGTTACTCGCGAACTACTCGCTGCACTACGTCGGCGGGGTGGGTCCCGGCCACTTGAGCGCCGATTACTTTGGTGTGTTCTGTGAGCGGATGAAGGAGTTGCTCGGGGCTGAGAAGCAGGAGCCGGCCTTCGTGGCGCTCATGAGCAACGGGACCAGCGGCGACATCAACAACAACGATTTCCGGAAGGCGCGACCGCCGCAGAAGCCTTACGAGCAAATCCGCATTGTCGCCGAGGATGTCGCGCGCGAAGTGCACCACGTGACGAAGCTGCTGGCGTATCGCGACGACTTGAAGTTGTCCGCCGTCAGCACCGAGCTGGAGATCGCCGTGCGCAAGCCCTCACCCGCCGAAGTGGAGCGCGCCCGCGGCATCGTCGGTGGACGCGACCGCCTGAAACTTCGCACCTGGACTGAGTTCTATGCCCGCGAGCAACTGATCCTCGCCGATTATCCGGAACGGCTTGCGTTGCCCCTGCAGGTGTTTCGCATCGGCGACCTGGCCGTGGCCCAGTGGCCGGGTGAAATCTTCGCGATCAGCGGACTCGACCTGAAGCAGCGCAGCCCGGTGAAACCGCTCTTCAACATCAGCATGGCCAACGGCTGGTATGGCTACATCCCGCCGCCGGAGGCGCACGCGGCCGGCTCCTACGAAACCTGGCGCGGCCGCACCAGCCCGCTGGCGACGAACGCGATCCCGCAGATCACGGAGGCGTTCCTGAAACTTTTGGAGAAAACGAAATGATACCTTCGCGCTTCCGTCTTGCCATGGTCTTCGCCTATCGAGCCGTCTTGTTGGCGTCGCTCTTCCAGCTCGTTCCTCAAGTGACGGCGGCCGAGCCGGTCGTTTTCCGTCCGGCCTATGCGCCCGGGCCGGCCGACAATCCGCTCAAGGGCTTCGTTCCTTACGCCGGCCAGGGACGACAGTTTCCTCATTCCCTGGAGTTCAACTATCTGTCGCTCGCCTCGGTCATGACCGGCCCGACGAACTTCAACTGGGCGCCGCTGGAGCAACTGCTCGATGACATCGCCTCGCGCGGTTGCCAGAGCGTCTTTCGCGTTTACATGGAGTATCCGCGCAAACCCAGCGGCGTGCCGGAGTATCTCGTGAAGGCCGGCGTGAAAGTGCGGGCGTGGACCAACACCAACACGCAGCCGTTCCCGCCCGCGCTGGATCACACGCCTGACTATGAGGACCCGCGTCTGCGCGCGGCGCTCACGAATTTCATCGCCGCGCTTGGCGCGCGTTACGACGGCGACCCGCGGATCGGCTTCATCACCGCCGGCCTGCTCGGCACTTGGGGCGAATGGCACTGCCATCCGCATTCGGAATGGTTCGCCTCCAAAACGGTGCAGGCGGAAGTCATGGACGCCTACGAAATCGCGTTCAAAAAGACGCCGGTGCTGTTGCGATACCCGGCGGGGGAAAAGGATTATGCGCATGCGTCGAACGGCCAGCGGAAGTTCGGCTATCACGATGACTCCTTCGCCTGGGCCACCCTGGATACCGGTCGTAAAGATGAGGACTGGTTTTATCTCGCAGCCCTACGGAAGGCCGGTCCAGCCGCAATGGATCGCTGGCGGACTGCGCCGATTGGCGGCGAGATTCGTCCCGAACTTTGGCCGTGTCTGTGGAAAACGGAGGGCTGCACCAAAGGGCAGGACTTCGCGCGCTGTGTCCGCGAAACGCACGCCACCTGGCTCATGGACACGAGCACCTCCAGTCCGCTCGCGCCCGATGAAAGGGGGCGCGCCCTGGCAGCAGCGCGGAGCCTTGGCTACGAGTTGCAGGTCGTGCAGGCGACGGCGGCGTTGAAGGGGCGTGCGCTCGAAATGTCCGTGACCATCACCAATCGCGGTATCGCGCCATTCTACGCCGACTGGCCGGCGCGGCTCCTGGCGGTCGGTTCGGATGGCGGCGAGGTGGTCGCCGAACTTCCCTTCGCGCTGAACCAGTTGCTGCCCGCCAGCACCAGCACCCGTTCGGCGACGCTGGAGCTCGGCAAATTCTCTCCCGGCGAGGTTCAGTTGCTCCTCGGCATCCCAAACCCTCTCAAGAATGGGAAGCCACTGCGCTTTGCCAACGAGAACCGCGATCCGCTTCGACCTGGCTGGCTCATGCTCGGAAGAATCGTCATCCCATGAAATTGAACTCCGCCATCGCCGTGCTCGCGTGGTTCGCAAGCACTTCGCCACTTCTGGCCGAGTTCCGCGTGGGCTTCGCGTCCGCCGACATCACGCCGCCGGTCGGCTGGCGGCGCGCGGGCAATTACACCGAGCTCATCAGCACCGGTGTCAACGATCCGCTGATGACCAAGGCGATGGTCGTGCAGGAGGGTGCGACGACGTTTGCGTTCGTGGGCAATGATCTCTGTTCCGTGCCGCGCGATCTCACGGACCGTGCCCGCACCCGGGCCAGCCAGCTCACCGGGATTCCCGTCGAGAACATCGTCATCACCGCCACGCACACGCATGGCGGACCTGAGTATCTGGGACCGTTGCGCGAGTTCCTGCACGAGCGCGCCAAGAAGGCGAACAACGGTATCGACCCGCGCGAACCAATCGATTACCGGGCGCAACTCGTCGAGCGCTGGGCGGATGTCATCGCCAAGGCCTGGTCCAATCGCCAGCCGGCCTCGCTGGAACTGGTCATCCCGCGCCTCGAAGGCGTCGCCTTCAATCGCCGTTACTGGATGAAGGACGGCTCGGTCGGCTGGATTCCGCGCAAGGGCGACACGAACATCTTTCGCCCGGCCGGCCCGGTGGACACTGACTTTCCGTTCCTCTTCGCTCGCCGCGCCGATTCCAAGGAAGGACTCGGCTCGCTCGCCGTGTTCGCCATGCACACGGCGGTTTATGGCGGGCCGCCGTTCGGTGCGGATTTTCCCGGCCACTTGCAGACCAACCTCACGGCGGCGTTTGGCCCCAAGTTCGTTTCCATTTTCGGCGAAGGCTGCGCCGGTGACGTGAATCATGCGAACCCGTTCAATCCCGATCCGCAGCATTGGACAAACGTGTCGCCTGCGATCGGCCGCGCGATGGCGCAGGTGGCGTTGACGAATCTTCCTTACGCGAGCGTGGTGAAGCCGGGTTCATTCGCCGTGCGTTCCCTCACCATCCGCACGCCGGTCGCGCCCATCAGCGACGCCGAGTATGCCGAAGCGAAACGATTGATGGAGACTCTGGACAGCAACGGGGCGGCCTTCCTGACGCTTGTTGATGCGTGGCGAAAAATCTATCGACACCGGTTTTGGAAAGAGCACGGCGGTCAGTTGCCGCAGGAAGTGCAGGCCGCGCGCTTCGATGCGGACACCGCGCTGGTCACTTTGCCGCACGAGATCTTCACGGAGCTGGGCATCGCAATCAAAGCCTCGTCACCTTTTCGCCGCACGATGGTGGTCTCGCTCGCCAACGATGAGGATTTTTACATCCCGACCCGTCGCGCGTTCGAGGAAGGCAACTACGAGCCCACCACCTGCCCGCTGGAACCCGGTTGCGGCGAACGCCTCGTCGCGGCCGCCGTGAAACTGTTGAACGAATTGAAACCATGAGGAAACTCCCAACCGCGATTGTCTTTCTCGCCACGGTCGCCTCCCTGCCAGCCGCGCCGGATTTCCCGCTCCAGGTCAGCGAGAACCGCCGGCATCTGGTGGACCAGCGCGGCACGCCGTTCCTCTACCACGCCGATACGCCTTGGATGTTGTTTCTCAAGCTGACCGAGCCAGAGGCCAGGGACTACATCGTGCGGCGCAAGGAACAGGGGTTCAATACCCTCCAGGTCCAGCTCACCGGTTTCCTCGGCATGACGAATCGCGCGGGGGAACTGCCCTTTGCCGGCACACCGCCGGAACAGGACTTCGCGCGCCCGAACGAGAAATTCTTTGCCCACGTGGATGGCGTAATGCGCGAAGCTAAACGCCAGGGAATGCTCCTCGCCATCGCCCCGCTGTGGTCGGGCTGCTGCGGGGAAGGCTGGGCGGGCCGCGACAAGGAGAAGCGTCCCGTGCCGCTCAATGTCAACGGCGCGGAGAAGTCGCGTGCGTTGGGTCGCTGGCTCGGCGAGCGCTACGGGAGGTTCCACAACGTGATGTGGCTGCTCGGCGGCGACAACGATCCGAATAACGCCCGCGCCGAGATTCGCGCGCTCGGTCTCGGTCTCAAGGACACCGCGCCGCGCCAGCTCATCACCTATCACGCCGCCTCGACGCATTCGAGCACCGACGTCTGGCCGGCCGACGAGCCCTGGCTTGATGTTTCGATGGTCTATTCTTATTTTCGCGGCTTCAACAAGGCGTGGAACAAGAACCAGCCCGACATCTACGAGGTCAGCCACGCCGAGTTCGCGAAAATTCCCGTGCGCCCGCTCTTCCTCGGCGAGTCCACCTACGAAGGCGAACACGGTGCGTGGGGCAGCGCGTTGCAGGCGCGCAAGCAAGCCTGGTGGTGCGTGCTCGGCGGCGGCTTCGGCCACGCCTACGGTTCGCCGAATTGGAACGTGCCGGCCGACTGGCGCGAGGTGCTCGAACTCCCCGGCGCGAACAGCCTGAAGCATCTCCGCTCCCTGCTCGAAGCTCGTCCGTGGTGGAAGCTGATGCCCGACGTGAACAACGTCGTCGCGGTGGAAGGCCGTGGTCTGTTCGCGACGAACGATTACGCGTTGACGGCACTGGCTGCGGATGGCTCTTTCGCCTTGAGCTACCTGCCAACGAAACGCGCCCTCACCATCGAGCTCACCAAACTCTCCGGGGTCCGCGTCGCCGCGAGTTGGTTCAATCCGCGCACCGGCGAGTCCACGCCCATTGCCGAGTTCACCGACAAGAAGCGCCGCGCCTTTGAGCCGCCCGCCGACGGTGACTGGGTGCTGGTGCTCCAAGATGTGGCCAGACCACCGCTCGGATCAGGCACCAAAGTTCACAAGCCATGACAAGCATTCTTCGCATCGCCCTCTCATTGCTCGCTTTCACCTCAGTCGCCCGCGCGGCCGCCAGCTACTACGAGCTGCGAATTTACGCCGTGACCTCAAACAAGCTCGACGCCGTGCTGGAGCGCTTCCGCGACACGGTGGAACCGGTGCGCCGCAAGCACGGCATCGTGACCGTCGGCTACTGGAGCGCGCCTGGCACAACGAACGGCGGCACGTTTGCCTATCTGATGGCGGCGGCGAGCAAGGAGGAGTTGCAGAAACAGGAGAAACAGTTCGGCGCGGACCCGCAGTTCAAAGACGGCTACGCGGCATCCAACAAGAAACACGGCAAGACCGTGGACAAAATCGACTCCCTGCCGCAGGCCGTGGATGCGACGGCAAAGTTCGACTTCGCCGCCGCTGCGAAGCCGCGCGTGTTCGACCTGCGCGTTTACTCCGTGCTACCCGGCAAGCTCGACGCTTTCCGCGCCCGCTGGCGTGACCACGCGGTGCCCATCTACGCGCGGCATGGCATGCAAAGCCTCGGCTGGTGGGTGAGCGACAAGAAGGATGCCGTCGGCAACGATCAGTTGATTTGCCTGCTGGCCGGCGACAGTCTTGAGTCCCTTCATCAATCCATCGCCGTGTTTCACAAAGACCCCAACTGGCAGCACGTCGAAAAAGAGACCGAGCGAGACGGAAAGCTCCGCAGCGGTGTTGCCGCGTTCAAGTTGACCTCGACCGATTTCTCAACACTCAAATGAACCCGAACATGAAAACATCATTTCCCGTGAATCGCCGTGAGTTTACGAAGACCACTTTGCTCGCGGGCGCGGCGCTCGCCACGAGCTCTCTTCCTTCCGACGCGGCGGAAGCCGCCAGACGCATCCGTGTCGGCGTGATTGGCTGTGGCAGCGTATCGCGCATGTATTTCCCACATCTCAAGGCGAGTCCCTTCGTGGAACTCGTCAGCGCGTGCGACATCAAGCCCGAGCGCGCGAAACGACAGGCGGAGAAGTTCGGCGTTCCGAATCACTACCCGCATATCGACGCCATGCTCGCGGGCGCGCCGTTCGAGTTGCTGGTCAACCTCACCGACATGCAGGAGCATGAGCGGTTGAATCGACAGGCCATCGGCGCGGGCAAACACATCTGGAGCGAGAAACCGATCGCGAACTCGCTCGCTGCCGGCCAGGAGTTGCTTCGCCTGTCGCGCGAGAAGAACCTGCGCCTGTGGGGCGCGCCGACGGTGGTGCAAAGCCCGCAGTTCGCCTTCATGGCGCGCGCGCTTGCGGAGGGCAAGCTCGGTCCTGTGGCCACGGCGCACGCCAGCTACGGGCACCTCGGGCCGGACTGGTCGTCTTTTTTCTATGAAAAGGGCGGCGGCTCGCTGCCCGACCTCGGCGTGTATCAGCTCACTTACATGACCGGGCTGTTCGGCCCGGCGAAATCGGTCAGCGCAATGACGAGCATCATCACGCCCCGACGCCGCATCGAGGATAAGGGCGAGATCACCGTGAACGAGGAAGACACCGCCGTCGTGAGCCTGAAGCACGCGGGCGGCGTGATTTCCCACGTCGAGAGCAGCTTCAATTTCTTTAACCCGAAAGACCACGACTACGCCGGGCAGGACCATCACACGCTCACCGTCACGGGACGCAAAGGCGTGATGAAACTCGCGGGCTACGATTGGGGTCCGCATGGCGTGGACCTCAGCACCGCCGACGCGCCAGCCTACAAACGCTACGCTGGTGAGAAGCATGATTACGTCTGGCAGAACGGCGCGTCGCTTGTCGCCGAGTGTCTCTCGACCGGCAAGGAGCCGCTGGTGACCCCTGAGCACGCGTTACACGTGGTCGAGATCATGGCGGCCGCGCGCGAGTCACAGACTTCCGGGAGGCACATCGCGCTCACGAGCACGTTCAAGTGGCCCATCGTCAGTTAACAAGAAAGGTCACCCGAGGCGAATGAGAACTCAAGGCATCACGCCCCTGACGTGACCTCGCCAAAGTGAACCGGGAGGAGTGAGAGTCTGGGCCGGAGAGAAGAAGGGCGCAGACGATGAAAGGGAAACGACCCACGACGGAGGAGAAGATCCGGATATTGCGGGAAGTGGACGGCGGCAGATCGATCCGTGAGGTCTGCCAGGAAAAGAACATCAGCGAGGCGACGTATCACCGGTGGCGGGGGCAGTTCGGACTGATGGAGGTGAAGGAGGCGCGGCGGCTGAAGGAACTGGAGCGTGAGAACCTGGAATTGAAGAAACTGCTGGCGGAGTCGCTGTGGAAGAACCGGGTGCTGGAGGCCGTATGCGAAAAAAAGCTTGAGCGCGGCCAGTCGGAGGGAACAGGCCCGGAGATTGACCGCCGGAGGAGTCTGCTCGGCGCGGGCGGCCTGCCGGATCTTGAAGCTGGCGCGGTCGACCTATCGGTATCGGGGGCGTCCCCCGACCGAAGCGGAAGCGGCGCTGCACCGGCGGCTCCAGGAACTCTCCGAACGGCACCCGCGTTACGGCTACCGGCGGATCGCAGCGTTGCTGCGGCAGGAAGGCTGGAAGGCCGGGAAGCGGCTGGTGCAGCGGTGGCGGCGCCAGTCAGGGCTGCGCGTTCCGCCCACGAGGAAGAAGATCGTCCGCCGCGGGGTTTCGACGGGGCTGCCGACCCGGGCGACGCACCGCGGGCATGTCTGGACGTGGGACTTCATCGCCGACGCCACCGTGCGGGGCGGAGCCCTGCGGTTGCTGACGATCCTGGATGAACACACCCGGGAGTGCCACGTGCTGCGGGCCGACCGGGCCCTGAAGTCCAAAGACGTGCTGGGATGGCTGCAACGGGCCATCCGGGAACACGGAGCCCCGCAGTATCTGCGGAGCGACAACGGCCCGGAGTTCATCGCGAGGGCAGTGCAGCAGTGGCTGAAGGAGCACGGCGTGAAGACCCTTTACATTGAGCCGGGCAGCCCGTGGCAGAACGGCTTCGTGGAAAGCTTCCACGGGCGGTTCCGGGACGAATGTCTCAATCGCGAGCAGCTCCACACGCTGACGGAGGCGCGGGTGGTCATCGAGGATTACCGCCGCGAATACAACCAAAGGCGCCCGCACAGCCGGCTGGGCTACCAGAGTCCGGCAGCCTATGCCCAACGACAGCTTCCATCCCCGGTTGCGGTCGGGCTCCGCCCTCCCTCCACCGGGGATGGACAAACCAACACATCACAACAAACATCAACCAGCGCCTAGAACTCTCACCTCCCCTGGAGCAGTTTGTGCGGTCCGGTCAGGCGGACTGGAGTTGGTTCACCGAGCACATCGCGTCGCTCAAATAAGCGGTCGGCTCGGCTAGTTCGACTAAAAGCCGGACCCTCAGTGTCCCGAGGCCCGGAGCGCGACCCTTTCGCCGTTTGGCCGGGTCTTTCTGTTAGATCCGTTCTTTCATCTGCGTGTCCATGATTCGGCAGCTCTCCTTTCTGAGCATGTGGGGTTTCTTGCCCGGCCCCTTATTCTGCCCTCGACCGCCTTCCTTTTGAGCCCGATCGCATGTGGGATGGCGAGATTGGGTTTGTTTCTCACTCTGGCCTCCGGCTGAATCGCGTGGCTTCCACCTACATGGCTCTTTCATCGAATTCACCCGTTCAACGTCTTGGTGATCTGTCGGTCCATCAGCGGCGGTCGGGGCTGGCTGCCTGGCTGGGGTGGCTGTTCGACGGGTTGGACATGCACATCTACACGCTGGTGGCGACGCCCTTCGTCGCGGCACTTCTGGTCGAAGGCGGGCTGCAGGCGTCCAAAGGGGAAGTCGATACCAAGGCGTCCATCATTCAGGCGGCGTTCCTGGTGGGGTGGGCCTTGGGTGGTGGGCTGTTTGGCCGTTTGGGAGACTTGCTCGGGCGCAGTCGGACCCTGGTGCTGACGATTCTGTTTTACGCCGGCTTTACCGGATTGTCGGCCTTCTGCACCGAGTGGTGGCATCTGCTGATCTGCCGGTTTCTCTCGGCCCTGGGAATCGGCGGGGAATGGGCGGTGGGGGCGTCGTTGCTCTCGGAAACATGGCCGAAATCTTGGCGGCCGTGGATTGCGGCGACGTTGCAGACTGCGGTGAACCTCGGGGTCCTTTTGGCCTGCGCTGCCGGTGGAACGTTTTCGTGGGTCGTGAATCAGGGTTGGATGGCCGAAAGCACAAGCCATCGCGCGGTCTTCCTCGTGGGCATCCTGCCGGCTCTGATCACGCTGTGGATTCGCAAGGCGGTTCCCGAAACGAGCGAATGGAAGGAGGCTGCCGGCCAGACCAAACCGCCGGAGCTGAAGGATCTGTTTGGCCCCGATGTCGTGTCCACGACATGGCGGGCCATGCTGATCTGTGCGGTGTCGCTGACTGCGCACTGGGCTTTCATGTTCTGGCAGCAAAGCCTCATTCGCGCGCTTCCGGAGGTGAAGTCCCTAAGTGGTCCGGATCAAACGCATGCGGTAGTGGTGGCCCTCATCTGGATCATGTGCGGATCAATCATTGGGAACTATGTCGCTGGTGGGTTGGCGCGGAAGCTGGGATACCGCTGGGCGATCGTGCTCATGCTTTCCGGCTACGCGGTTGCCATGCTGGCGGCCTTCCACAGTTCCACGGCCTGGAGCCACGCGCAGATGCTCCGATGGTATGGCGTCATCGGCATCTTCCAGGGGGTGTTTGGCCTGTTCACCATGTGCCTGCCGCCGCTGTTCCCGACGCTGATGCGCACGACCGGCGCGGGCTTCTGTTACAATATCGGCCGCATCGTGGCTGCCGTAGGAACGGTGGTGTTCAAGCTCTACGCGCCCGTCGGTGACTACCATCAGGCGCTGTTTTGGGCCGGGTGGCTGTTTATCCCCGCTGCGGCCGTGGCGTTCCTGTTGCCCGAGCCGCCGGAGGACAACTAGAAGCTATCCCAAAACCGATTGGCATATGGCAAGGCGACTGCTTCGGGTTGACTGATGTTGCAACTCTCTGAAGACCAGTTGGATGTGCTCTGCGATCTCCTCCCCGAAGACCCTCCCA
>Ga0169931_10010424_pt1 | contig 13245 bp, 6 predicted proteins | sample Kivu_15m_20L_FD_129675 | JGI IMG/M metagenome (GOLD analysis project Ga0169931, IMG submission 129675) | Freshwater microbial communities from Lake Kivu, Western Province, Rwanda to study Microbial Dark Matter (Phase II) - Kivu_15m_20L... | ecosystem: Environmental > Aquatic > Freshwater > Lake ...
CAGATGATCCCGATCTAGCCCCCCCACCCAACACTCGCCCTTGCAGACTCTGTTTATCCCGCTCGAGCTCTTGAATCCGCTCGTTGAGGCGCGAAATCTGCGCACCGTAAAGCTTGGCTTGTTCCTCGGGGTCTATTTTGCTGCGGGCTGCATTCTCAGAATCACTGCCGACACGCGTTTTTCCATCCCCTAACTTTTTCCCGGAGCCCTCGCCACCTTCTGAGGCATCATCCGATTCACCCGAATCAGAATCACTCCCAGCCCCCTTCGCTTTGATTTTCTGATTCTCTTTTTTGGGGCTCCCGCCCTTGAGTACAGCCTTCTCGTCGTCCTCATCGTTGACATCATCCCCGTCTTCCGGCGCTTCGCCAGCCTTCACGCCCAAGGCGCGCCCCTTCTTTTCTCGACGCCCCTTTACCCGCGTATCGCCGTCCTCAGAATCCTCATCCTCATCGTCTCCGGCTCCCTTAACGGTTTGTTTTCCGCCCGAGTCGTCCTGCGTCTTGCCTTTTACTGTTTGACGATCATCAGCGTCCTCATCTCCATCGGCCTCACGTGTAGATGACACCTCATCGTCCTCACCTGACTCCCCACCTTTAACTTTTTTCTTCGACTCGGATTTCTTTTTGCCGCCTCCAAACAAACGTTTGAGAAGACCTTCTTTTTTCTCAGGCTCTTTCTTTTTTGAATTGTCGCCGTTTGAGTCCGAACTCTCGTCGTCCTCACTGTCCTCGTCTTCAGAGGACTTCATCCCCATTTGTTTTCCGGAGTCTTCGACAGTCCCACCCACTACGCGTTTGGACTCTTTTTCAGGCTTGTTTTTGCCGCCAGAAATTCGCTTCTCATCGACTGCTGATTTGTCTTTATTGGGACCCGATCCAGCGGTTTGGTCCTTTAAGAGATCGCCGTAAGGAGCATCTCCCAACTGTTCAACCTCTGCAGCAGCAGGAGCCTTTGCAGGTTGAGGCGGGATCTCTGCTAAGATCAAACGCCCTTGAGTAACTGAACGTTGAATCGGAAAAACCGCAACCAACTCGACACGTCCGGAACTGGGTTGATTTCTTAGGACTACAGATTCAGAGAATGAATTTAAAAAATAAGCTGCCTTCTCCAGTTCGGACGAGAACTTACCCTGAAGAATGCGCTCGGTGACCCCATCCATACGGAAAGCATGAGAACCCTGAGGAATAAAGGAAACGCCGATAGCTACATGAGTCGAGTCAATTCCTACTTCCACCACCACAGGCTCCCTAAGGGTGGCCTCCTCACCTTCTTTGGCTGGCTTTATCCCTTCCAGCTGAGCGCGAACAGCTTCGAGAATCAAGTGGAGCAAGACCCCCCTCAGCTTGAGCTCATCCAGGCCTGATTTCTTTAGGCGCGCCATTAGAAGGTCGGATGTCCGGCCGAGGTTTCGAGTTCCAAAAAGAGAATCATAAAATACGCGGCAGTCAGCACCCAGTACACCCGTGACACCGAAGCTCTCAAGAGACCGAAACTGTGCCATACCGGATGAATCAACCTGCATGCAGGAAGCCCTCCGGTCCGTAAATACTCCCTACGAATGGGGAGTTTTTTGCAAATTGCGATTCAATTCGCTTAAACCGCGCAGCTACTTTGGCGGCGGTTAATCCTGATAATGCTGAAATCTGTAAGGCATCGACTTGTTTCTCCATCGAGTCACGCACGAGGGAGATGGTCATGTCCTCAATCTCACTCAAATCTGTAGCGTGATGGGCCGTTGACTTTCCAAGAGCAAACCTTTGAAAAACCTGCCACCGAAATTCATCCAGGAATCGCTTGTTGCAGAACCCCAGTTGAATCGCCAGAAAGACAGCCACGCCTGCGCGAAGAAGCCCGAGCTCATACAACTCAATATTTGTATCCCGCGCTTGAAGAAGAAACTCTTCTGGAATTCTTTCACAAAAATCCTCAACAAACGCTGCAATAAAGAATGGCTCTAGCGATAGCTTCTTGCCCCAGATCGGTCCCAAAACACGTATCACGGCGTCTGATAACTCAAAACTCGACTGACCCAACTTCACTTCTGGATAAGTACTATCTTGTTTTCCGCGGGCAATCTCTTCCGGTTTCTCAAACATCAGAGTTTTGACCCGACGTCCTGCATCTTGATAACCTGCTACCAGATCGCTAAACGCTCTCGGAACATAGACTGCATCAAATGGGCGGACCTTATCCAAATCAGGGGGTGAAAAAAAATCGAGCGGAGATTTTATCCCCAGAAATTTCTCGTTCCGCTTCATGAAGACATAAACCGGTGCGAACATAGGGGTGAATGGACGCAAGCTCTCCAATGAGATCCTCTTGAGATCTGCCGCTGCTGATTTTTGGAGTTTGCGTTCCGTAAAGTCCATCCTAAAGCTGGTTCCTTATGACTGACCCTGAGTACATTGTGTGTAATGCCTGAGATGGGACCCACCCCATCTTCTATCGTTTCGGAGGCACGGCCGACCCGATTAAGGAAAAACGATGCGTGAACCACAGATTTCTGAGTGGAAGTGCCAAGCGATTGACTGCAGGGCGCAGTGCATAGAAAGGTATCTCGACAGCAAGCGGAATCCTCGAGATAATCGGAATCATGTGTCCGAGAAGACTGGATGTCTCTCCTCGAAATCTTTTTGGCCGTGTTATGCTTTTGCTCCTGGCAGGATGGCTCACTGGCTCCTTCCGAGTGTCGGGGAGATCAGCTCAACCGCTGATCAGCGTGACCCAAGCAAATGCAGCCGATTCCAGCAACGTCCTTGAACTCCCAGCAGTGCAATACCAATGGGTGGACTCCACAGGGCGAGTCATTCCCAGTTTGTGGAAAAATCAGTCCCAGTGGACTTGGCGCAAGAAAAGCCAAATTCGAGATGGTGGTCCCGAGTCACCCGTCCTTCGCACCTGGTTTGAGCTTCCTCATGGGAACAAGCTCATCAGCTTCCACTCGAATGAGCTGAAGACTTTTCGAGAGACATCCGAATCGCCATTCCCGAGGTCCGTAGTAAATGAGGTTTTTGCGATAGATACTGATCGCTCATTCAGCAAAGGAGTCGCTTGGGTTGAGCTCGCAAATGGATCAAAAACACAGCTGACGCTCATCGTTCGGGTTAAAAACCATCGACCGTTTTTGTGGACGCACCCCAACTGTCGAGCTCTTGGATTTGAACTCTCGACCGAAGATCGCTTGCCGGAGGGTACCCTCTATCTATCCGCCTATTGCCGAACTTCGCTGAACCAGGTGGAAGTGGTGGTTGGCGCCTCGAGTGATCTCACCATTTCCGAGGTCAGATCGCACGTCACGCGCGAAATCATACCTTCCGTATTTGTCTCAGATATCCAAGGCGGGCGTTATTTTAAGCAATCCCTTTCCCAAGCGGATCTTGGACGAGCTCCGGCTGGGATCCTGGCGAGCATCGGGGTGATCGCGGACGGAGGGACGGAGTCGCCTGTTCGGGGGACGGAGTCTTCGCTTTCGTCACCAAAACCCTTGGGTACCGTTAACTTACGACTTGCCAAGACCCACGTCCGTACCAAGCGCACCAATGGTTTCTATCTCGGTCTGGGAACAAACATTTCCTATCTGAGTTACCTTGAGGACGCTAACACCGAGGGCGAGTTCGGTGTGACCCAAACGGCTCTGACGCTAAAAGGCTCCACCGGATACCGACTTTCAGAAGGTCGCTGGGACCTGGGAATTACCGGATTTGCGAACGTGACTACGGTGAGCGCCGCCTACCAGGGGGACGGAGACATTACTGGCGACCTCCGAGTTCCCTCTCGCTTTTTCGGTTTCAGCGGCAGGGTTAGTCGGAGTCTCGCAAAAGAGGGCTCCCCCTGGGACCTTCGCCTAGCCGCGGGCCCATACCTCTGGGGAATGATCGTTCCGAGTAGTCTCTATGGAGTGAAGTTTCTGTTCGGCCCTCAGATCTTCATCTCAATGCGGAATCTCCAAAATCAGGGACGGAGCTGGGGAACTTACTTCAAGTACGCACTCACAGGTTCAGTCAGCGCGTTCAACATATCTAATGCAGAACTAGCGATCGGCGGCGACTTCCCTTTGACTCGCCTAGACCGATACCCGGTAAGCGCAACCCTAGATATCGCCCGAGTCTCCTTTAGCAGCCCAACTCAATCAAAAAGCATGAGTCTCCTTTCCGCCTCGATAGGGGTTCAGAGCTCTTTCTAAATAGTGTAAAACGGGGACGGAGTCCTTTACCTTGGGTTCTGTATCCAAATGACCTCCGTCCCCACACCTGCAACATATCTTTGGCACAGTAATTCCATAAGCAAAGATACATCATGCGAATCTCAAGAGCCGTTCTAGTGCCCTTTGCTGAGGCAAGTGTTCATCTTTATTGGCAATGTCACAATCGACTTCAGCTTCTTCGGGGTTTTGACGCTAAAAAAATCTTATTCAACAGTCTCATCCATGGACTGTCCGTCCGAAACTTGGACTCTGCGATTCAACTTCATGCATTCTGCTTGATGGACAACCATGTTCATCAACAGGTCAGCTACAAGAGTGGGGTCCAACGTCTCTCTCGATTTATGAGGCTGGTAAACGGAAAATTTGGTCGTAATTATAACGACAAGCACGGACGCTCAGGTGCCGTACTCAATTCTCGTCCAAAAACTCCCGTTATCCAGGATGAGCTTCAATCTCAGATGCGAGTTCACTTCTATATTGAAGCAAATCCGATCCGTGCGCGAATCAAGACCGTTCAAAACCTGCGAACCTACTTCTGGAACTCATACCGTCTCTACGCATTTGGCGAAATCGATCAATACACGCGCTACTTAACCCCTCCCTCGTGGTATCTTCAGTTGGCCAATACAGCAGCAGAGAGGCAACGCAAGTACCGTGAGCTGTTTGAAAATTATCTTAAGGAGGTCAAACTGATCAGTTTTAACCCCATCAGTCGATTTATTGGAGGTCAAAATTGGAGCGAGACCCAGAATGAGCGACTCAGATCTTGGCTCCGCACTCACCACACAGGCAGGGGGAAAGTTGGAAGTCCTCCTCCCAAACCGAGCTGGCCACTCTCACCATCACCCCAACACCTAGTCACTGATCCATGAGCCGCTGTTGTTGTCGCACAAGTATGTCGGTCACCTGCAGAGACATTCGAATAACTTACTCCCGAATCAATAACCACAGGTGTGCTCTGATTGCTCGACGTTCCTGTTCCTAGGCGACCATGCTCCCCTCTGCCCCAACACTTGAGAACACCTAAAGAGGTGATTCCACACGCGTGATGTTGGCCCAGAGAAACCCTCTGATAAGAGGTCCCAGAGTCTATTAGGAGAGGGGAAATATTACTTAACGGAGCCCCTGCTGCACCTAGCTTGCCAGAGTCTCCATAACCCCAACAATAGAGCGCTCCTCCACTCCTAATGGCACAAGTAAAACCGTCTCCAGCGGAAACAAATGTGTAGTCAGTTTCAGTACCAACATCTGTGGGAACGGCTGCGTTAGCTCCTTGCCCATTTGCGATCCATCCGCCCCAACACTGAAGCTTCCCCGTGGTAAGGATAGCACACGTGTGAAGAGAACCGACTGCAACCTGACTGTAAGTTCCCTCTCCCGAAACAGCTGTTGGAACCGTCAGGTGACTTTCAGCTGTTCCCGTCCCCAACTGGCTCGTTCCGTTCCTCCCCCAGCACTTCACAGATCCACTTGTCGTGAGCGCACAGGAATGTACCCATCCAACAGACAAAGCTGTGAACGTCTCCGTCCCCCCTACACGTTGGATTCGCTCGTTATCCGACCCTGTATTTCCGTTACCAACCGTACCGAGGTTATTATTGTATCCCCAACAATATAGAGAACCCGAAACGCCAAGAGAACATCCAAAAGCATTACCAGATTGCACTGTAGTCATACCCTCCAGAAAATCTAAGCGAGCTGGTACTGGGCGAAGATAGCTAGTCGCATTCAGCGCAACAGGTGTACCGTCTCCCCTACCGCTATATCCCCAACAGAGTCCGTCCCCACTGGACGTAACGCCACAGGTCTGTGAGGGACCCGCATCAAGAGACGAAAAGCTTGCCCCGTGGTCTAACTGTGTCGGCTGATGAGCCTGTGCACGAACACCATTTCCGTGGGAGCCCCATAAGTTCCCCCCCCAACACCTAAGCAGCGAGTCTGGCGAGGAGATCGCGCAGTGTGTAGGGTAACCCACAACACTTCCGTCGGGAAAACCAAGACTGACCCAAGAGAAAGAGCGTCCAGTCTCAATTAACTGAGGTGATAAACCACCTGAGATCCTCATGAGTCCGTCCCCTGCCAACCCTTGACCCCAACACTTCAAGGCACCAGAAGTTGTGACACCACACCGGGTCTTATCACCCACGCTCACTTGACTATAATTCACTCCAGAGTCTATCGTTACAGGAGAGTTTCTTTGAGTCGAAGTCCCGTCTCCAACATACCCACCACTACCCCAACATCTCAGTGAACCACTTGAAGTAATTGCACATGAGTTCCTTACACCCACGAAAACCTTACTGAAAGCTGTTCCCGAGGAAACGACCGTGGGAGAGGTTTTGGTGACTGCGTCCCCCACACCAAGGCTACCAGATGTATTTAAGCCCCAACACCGCAACTCTCCCACCGAAGTGATGGCACACGCATTAGAGTACCGGGCGTGAACCATCTGATAAGAAACCGAAGTATTGATACCAGTCGGTACCATTGTATCGGATGTAATACCGGGGTCGCCTATGCGATTTGCCGATCCCCAACAGCGAAGCTGGTCATCAACCGTTACACCACAAGTATTGGCTCCAAAGGCAGCGACGCTTCTGTATTGATTCTGCGCCGTTGGTGTTCCTACATCTACCGACGTCGGTACGTTGCGATTAACTCCGGTTCCATCACCCAGTTTACCGCTATTATTCTGCCCCCAGCACTTCAAGATGGAAGAACCGGGTGGATTATTCCCAACATCAACCTTCATGATCGCGCATGTATGGGTCTCAGCGACACTTACCTGAGAGTAAGTGTTTGATGAATCCACTGAAACTGGAGCCGAGCGATCGGTGTTAGTTCCGTCCCCCAACTGACCGTAGCTGTTCGCCCCCCAACACATGAGATGGTCTGACGAAGTGATCCCACAGGCATGGGAGGGTCCGACATCAACAACCTTAAATTCATCCCTTACACCATCATCCTCCAGAATCAGGACCCGCTGAGACTGCTTCCCCCCAACCAAAACAGCGCCACTATTGGTGCCCTTGAGAGCGATCTCAAAAATCCGAGATGACCATGTTTCTACGACTCCGTCCCCTATGATTGAAAATGAAATATCAGCACTTGTCTGCCCCTGGGGAATAGTCACTGTGCCGGCTGAAAGACTGAAATCACTTCCAGGAACCGCACTCCGTCCCCCTGCGGGAAGCAAATAATCGACTTCCACATCATAGGGTTTTGAACTGCTCATCACGATTGTGGATGTATAATTCATCACTCCGTCCCCACCTTCGCTAACCACCATGGACGGATTCTGAAATCCTACAAAAGCACGAGGCTCAACGACGAGAACGGTATTATCCGTCGATGTGGACGCGAGGCTGAAGTTTCCCGCCAGATCAGAAGCGACTCCGGCGCCGAGGGAGGCAACCACGGTCCCATATTCAGTAAAAGGGGCCGAAAGCTCCAGAGTGAATAAGCTAGCGCTGTTTTGCACAATCGTCCACGTCCCACCCGTAGAAGTTCCAGTTCGAGTTACGTCACCCGCAGTAAAAGAGGCCGAATTCATGGCCTCCGAAAACACCACAGTGAACCGCACAATAGAGGCATCCGTAGGATCCAGCTGTACCGATTGCTGGTTCACCGCGACAGAAGGAGGAGTGTTGTCCATCGTAACCGAAAAATGTGAGACTCCAGAAACATTGCCCGCAACATCACGCGCCCGAATATGAAGGAAGTAGACTCCGTCCCCCGAGGACTGAGAGGCAGACGTACCCGAGAAATAGCCTCCAGAGGGCTCTGTCCCTGCACTCTGGTCAATAACAAACTCATACTGGCACGGTGCCTGGCTGCACCCCCAGGACCAATTTTTTACTGTTCTAGGAACCCCATCATTCGCCAGCCCCGTGAGAGCGGGAGCTACAGTGTCCACTACCATCGATGTGAGCGCACCATCCGCAAAACACGGAGAGCGATTTCCGGCTGCATCAACTGCCTGAGCATAGAAAAAGTAGACTCCGTCCCCCAGGGCACTCGTGGTAATATCCACACTCGTAGAAGCAGCTGCAACAACCGAGCTGCCTTTAAAGGTCGGTAAACTACAGCTATCGTCCGCAAAAACCTCAATCGTATCGCCAGCCGTCACACCTCCAACTCGGATTTCGAGGGTGGTGTCGTTACTGGGCGAAACAGCGGGATTCAGCCATACCAACGAGGTAGGTGCAGCAGGAGGCGTTGTATCCACACTCAGCGCCAAGGGCGAAACACAAGCGGAGGTGTTACCAGCCTGGTCCGTTGCCTGAACATAAAATGTATACGACCCATCAGGGAGAGCGCTGGAAGTCAGCCCAATCGAGGGGCCTGCAGTAACTCCAGAGCCACGCAAAGCTCCAACACTACAGCTCGCGTCGGTATGAATACTGACCGTATCTCCAGTACTCAACGCACTTACTTGAAAACCAGGAGTGGAATCAGAAGTAGGAGAACTCAGACCAGCAACGAAAGCCAAAACTGGAGAACCGGGAGCAGTATTATCCATGACAAAAGAATAGTGATGTACAGTAGAGGCATTTCCGATCGGATCACGGACCCGAATATGGAGATAATGGACTCCGTCCCCCGAATTTTGAGTCGTCGTCGTGCTAGAGAAGTAAGCGCCAGAGGGCTCCGTCCCCACATTCTGGTCGATCACAAACTGGTACTCACACCCAGCTGCCTCCGAACAGCCCCAGCTCCAGGTCTTGCTCCGAGTCGGGGTCGAGTCATTCGATAATCCAGTGAGCGAAGGCGCTTCGGTATCGATCACAATCGCATGGTCTCGAGCCAAATAGCCCGTACCGCCATCAAACGGGAGATTCAAAGAAGATGGCGCGCCCGAAGAATCAACGATCGATCCACCGTTTAAGTCCAGATCTACCCCAGATGAATAATCGAGATCGAGTGCTCCGTCCCCCGCAGACACCGCATAAGCGAAGCTCAGGGTCTCCGTCCCGCTTCCACTGACGTACACACCGTAGGCTCCGCTATTCAAATCGATCCGAGGTGTTCCCGTAACAAATACGGACTTAGAAAAAACCAGCTGAAGCGAAACAGTCGTACCCACCGAATATACGCCATTCGCAGTACTTGTGGAAACATCGACTATAGCCAAGGGGTTGAGATCTACCGTTAACGAGGGAGCTCCCCCCACTGCCGTACAACTCGACAGATTCCCTGCGGGGTCCACCGCACGAGCAGAGAACTGATAGCTTCCAGAACCCAAGGCACTACTCGTTAAATCAATACTACTTGCAGCAGCCGGAACAACAGCAGAGGTTCGAAAAGCCGGCATGGAACAGCCAACCGTACTAAAAAGCTGAATAGTGTCTCCAGGCGTTACTCCATGCACTCGAAGAGTGGGGGTCGTATCCGTCGTGGGCGAGCTCGCTGGTTCGTGCAGCGTAATACCTGTCGGAGCGGAAGGTGGAACACCGTCCACCGAAATAACTACCTTGGCAGACAATCGGGCGGAACTCGTTGACCCAGGTACCTCGATCTTCCAAGAGGAGTTACTCCGATACTTGGCGATATTTCCAAACTCATCGCTGAGTCCCTGGGCATGAAAACCAGCGGCAAAACTCCCATCAGCAAGAATATCCAATGCAGTGGCTAGATCACTCGATCCCACTTGATAACTACAAAGAAACAGGGAAGCGTCACTTGAACTCAAATCACAGGTCGCATCGACATCTGCGCCTGAACTCAAAACCAAACGAGCTCTGGCAACCCCACTGAACACAACTGGCTCGTTAAAACGGACCGCAAATTGAATCTGATCGCCTAGCTTGTAGACCCCAGATTGACTAATGGGCTCAATGCCGATGATCCGTGGTGGGACCGCATCTAATCGAACAAGCTCGCCAGTTTCTACAGAGGCCAACGCTCTTCCAACCGTCTCCGAATCTGCGACCTTCGGGGGAACGGCCCGTCCTTTCGAGTTCTGAATTTCGCCTTTTCCGCTCACGAAAGGCTCATCCGTATTCACCCTAATTTCATTGGCGGATGCCCCCTCCTCCACCACATAGGTGCATTTCACCACCCTCGACGCGACTATAGAGTCACAACGGGCAACCTTTGCCTCGCCTCCCACATCGAGGGAAAGCTCAACCTCACCCGAAAGTGTCACTGGATATGCAAACTCGACCTCTAGCTCTACCTCGTCCCCAACCTTCAAATTCGTCGCCGAACCTAATGCACGAATGTCTTCAATTTTTGGAGGTCCATTTGCTGCTAGGGGATCATCATTATTGAACTCTACACACCCAGATAGAGTCAGAGAACTGCTCACACTTATCACTGCGGTAACGGTCAAAAACGTCCCAACTCTTGTAACCACGCCTACTCAATTATTCGTCGAAAACATTTAAACCGGCAGTGAGTCTATTCGGACACACACACACCGCATGTGACCGCATTGCCTCACGCAAAATCGTACCGGCGGGTACTGGGATTTTTCGCGCATTGACTCGAATCAGTAGTAACCCGAGCCGGTCACAGGATTTCGAGTCAACCGATGTGTGACTCATAAAGAGCTTACCGTAGACTTGACTAAAAACGTTCGAAACTACGGAGGCTTAAGAGATGAGTCGTCTAGCAAAACTACAGTATCGGATGGCGATCCTTGATCGCTACAGGCAGGCGGGCCGCCAGGAGAAGGCACGCATTTTGTCGGAGTTTTGCTCCGTATGCGGGTACAACCGTAAGTACGCCATTCGGCTGTTGAACGAGCCGATTCGGGTGCGTCGTGCTAGACCCGGACGGAGAGCGATCTATGGCGAACAGGTCCGGCAGCTCCTGACGGAATTTTGGCACGCTCTAGGGAGGATCTGTTCGAAGCGAATTCATGCAGCTCTACCCGAATGGGTCCTGGCCTATGAGGAGTCCCGCGGGAGATTGCCAGGGGATTTACGGGCTCTTCTTCTTGGGAAGAGCCCGGCCACTATGGATAGAATACTGAAGCCGATTCGCCAGACCTGGACCAAGGGTAAAAGCGCAACACGTCCATCCAAGTGGTGGTATCGCGCCCACATTCCTATCAGACCTGTTGATCTCGATGTAAAGGCTCCAGGCTACTTTCAGACTGACACCGTCGTTCACTGCGGGGAAACTCTCATGGGGGAATACGCTTCAAGTCTTACGGTGACAGATTTAGCGTCGACCTGGACCGAGAGTCGCGCCCTATGGAGGCGAACCGGCGATGGTATTGTTCAGGCGATGAGTAAAATCGAATCCTCACTCCCATTCCCAGTCACCCACATCAAAAGCGATTCTGGCACTGAGTTCCTAAACGGTGCTGTCTACCAGTATCTGACGGAACGCGAGAATCCCATACAGCTCTTCCGATCGCGGCCGTATCACAAAAATGACCAGTGTTTCATCGAGCAGAAAAACTTCACTCACGTCCGATCGGTGTTTGGTTACGAGCGGATTGAAGACGAATCCCTTCTTGAGTTGATGAATGAAATTTATCGCGACTACTGGAATCCACTTCAAAACTTCTTCACGCCCACATTTAAGCTCAGAAGAAAATGGAAGGATGGAAAGAAAACGATTCGAGAGTTCGACCAAATTCAAACGCCCTATCAAGGACTCATGGATTCGCCCTATCTTGACGAAATATCAAAAGAGAAGCTTCTAGCAGCAAAAGCCAATCTGAATCCATTTGAGTTAAGGATGAGATTGGAGATCAAGCTTAAAGAATTCACGGAGCGTCTCAGAGCGAGTAAAACAGTCCGGATCGCCGCGTGAGCTGATCCTGCCGCCCTCTCTCTGGTTACACTTTCCTTTGAGTCAGTACGTTCGGCTCGTAGGAGCGGTAATTCTGAGGATCAGGCTCATTGACTCACAATTTCGTTACCGTAATTTGAGTTTGCACAAACAAAACAAGGGCATAGGAAATCAGCAGCCAATAGCTAAATCCCCTTCTCAGAATCTTGAGGCATCTGTTGAGCTGACTGGAGTGGAATGCTTCGAATCGGTATCGATCGACGGAAGAACAATCGATCACTTCAAGTGTCCTGCGCAACAGCCACAGACCTAACCCAAACTCGTGCTTCTGCAAGTGTACGAGGGCTCGGGTCTCCCATTCGGCAGTATTTCAATCCTTTCAAATAAAAACTGAAAGTAATCGAAATCGGATGCTACTTTTCAGGTCTTCTGATCGTAGCGAACTAGTAGTGAATCCAAAACCCAGGTGAGAATCCACCCTGGAAGGATCGGGATCAGAAAAAAAAGTAATCCTGCTGGCGCAAGAACCAAGCCTTTGAGTGGCGCGGTAAAATCTCCCGTGAGTAGAAGTTTGTAAGTACCTAAGAGTACCCCGTGAAGTGCCGCAGCTACGGGCACAAGTAGAACCATGTAGAATCGTCTGCCTTTTACCTGCAATAAGCGCATAAGCAGCAGGCTGGAACCTGCTGTAGCGCTAAGCAGTGTCGACAGAAACGACACTTTCCCGGGCATAGCGAGTGCGGACTGAAGTGCATTCTGCGCGGAGGGAATCAGGTTCGCGGAGTCCACTGCATTGGGTCTGAGAAGAATGCTCGCAACAAACGCGACAAGGGCACCAAGCAGGGCTGCGATCAGCCGAAGTATTTTTAACATAGATTGAGTCCAGACTCGGAGACTATCGAGAGGAGACGGCAAGTGACAGATCAGGCGGGTGGCGTATGGCCTGCACAAATTCGGGAGGATGCGGTCGTATTCCCAATGGAAGGTTTGGATAAACTATTCATGGTTTAGAATTCGTCCGCTACATGTAAAACTCGAGTCCGACCCAAACTTTTCAAAATTTACTAGCAATGAATTATGCAGCAGAAATTGAAGGTGTTCTGGCAAAGGCTTGTTGAGAATTCACTGACTGCTTATTCATAAGTGATTGTACAGATTTCCGCACCACCATCTCCCAGTAAAAAGACATGCACCCGGGTCCTGCAAAAGGATTTCCCTGTTCCAAGCACAACTGGATACTTCCGCCTGATTGCTTCAAAAAGCTTCTCACTGCATCCATACCCACTCCG
>Ga0169931_10010425_pt1 | contig 13245 bp, 11 predicted proteins | sample Kivu_15m_20L_FD_129675 | JGI IMG/M metagenome (GOLD analysis project Ga0169931, IMG submission 129675) | Freshwater microbial communities from Lake Kivu, Western Province, Rwanda to study Microbial Dark Matter (Phase II) - Kivu_15m_20L... | ecosystem: Environmental > Aquatic > Freshwater > Lake...
CCCCCCCTGCCCGCAGGGCGCGCACCGAGGAGCGCGACGGCGCACGACGAAGGGCCCAAGATCGCTGAGGGGACTTCTTCGACGGGCAGCTAGAGCCGCCAGTGCCGCTGCGAGTGATTGATGCGGCTGGTGCTCGTCCACTGCCAGCCGTCGAGGTCGCGCAACTCTCCCTCGATGAGCGCGTCCCACGTGACCAGCCGCGCGCCGCGGCCTTGCTCGCGGCGAAGAAACAGGATGTGCAGGCGAACGCGCGCCGAGTCGCCGTCCTCGGCGAGCTCGATCTGGAGCCCGTCCTCGGGATCGATCTGGCCGACGTGCTCGAACTCGCCCGTCTCCGGATCGCAGCTCTCCTCGAACAGCAGGAACAGCGCGCGGCGCAAGTCGTCGCGCGTGGCCGCGCTCGAGCGATCGACGAAACCGTCGCCGAGCCCGTCGAGAATGGGACGCGCCTGACCGCGGTGCAGGCCCTCGAGCTGCGCCTCGATCACGGCGCGAATGCGCTCTTCCGGCGTTGCGCGCGAGGCGACGAAGCGCCACAGGCCCGCACCGGCTGCGAGCGCGAGCAGTGCCACGAACCAGCGACGTGCCATGCGCACAGGCTACGCGTGCGGCGCTTCGAGTAACATGCGCGCCTCTCCCGCCATGGACAACTTCCTCGACGGGCGCAAGCCCGAGATCAGCTATCCCTGCGTCTGGACCTACCGCATCATCGGCTGGGACGAGCCGCGCCTGCGCGCCGTCGTGGCCGAGGTCGTCGGTCGCGGCGAACATCGATTGCTGCTCGCGCGCGAGAGCTCGACGGGCAAGTACCGCACGCTGCAGCTCGAGCTCGAGGTGCGCGACGAGTCGCATCGCACCGAGATCTTCGCTCGCATCTCGCAGCACCCCGACGTGCGCTTCGTGCTCTGATCAGCGCGCGCGGGCCGCGTAGGCCATGTGCGCCGCGCCCCACACGTAGGTCACCGAAACGACCGCCAGCGAGCTGCGCACCGCGAGCGTTCCCTGCGAGCTCTCGAACGCGCCGTTCAGCACACCGACGAGCCACGGCCCCAGCCCCAGTCCGATCAGGTTGATGCCGAAGAGCAGCACGGCGGAGGCGAGCGCGCGCTGCTCGGGCCGCGCGCAGTCCTGCGCGTAGGTGAAGACCGGCCCGAGGTACATCGCGCCCAGGATCGCCGCGGGCACGTAGCACACGAGTGCAACGTGCGGATCCGGCGCGTAGAGGAAGAGGTACAGGAACGGCGTGGCCGCGAGCGTGGCCCAAGAAGCCGTCACGACTCGCTTGCGCGCATCGCCGCCAGCGAGGCGATCGGCCAGCCAACCGCCGCCAAAGGTCCCGAGCGCGCCGCCGAGGCCGACCACGGGTCCGAGCCAGCGCCCACTCGCTTCCGAGTCCATGCCGTGCACGCGCGAGAGAAACGTCGGCACCCAAGTGAGCAGCGCGTAGCCCGCGATCGACTTGATGCCGGAGCCCAGCGCAAGATGGCGAAACGAAGAGGAGGTGAGCAGGCTCGCGATTCCTGCGGAGCGCAGCGTGGGCTGCGCATCGACTCGCTCGCGCGCGGGCTCGCGCATGGCGAGGAAGCCGCCGAGCGCGAGCACCGCTCCGGTCGCCCCGAACAGCGCGAACGTGAACTTCCAGCCGTGCTCCTTGCACATCCAACCGCCGACCTCGTACGCGAGCAATGTCCCGAGGTAGATGCCCGTCGAGTAGAGCGCGATGGCGGTTGCGCGTCGCGCCGGAGGAAACAGGTCCGAGATCAGCGAGTGCGCGCACGGCGAGCATGCAGCCTCGCCCGCGCCGACGCCGATGCGCGCGAGTGCGAGGTGCGTGAACGAGCGCGCGAGGGCGGAGAGCGATGTGAACGCGCTCCACACGACGAGCGACAGCGAGAGCAGCCGCCAGCGATGTCCGCGGTCCGCGAGACGCGCGAGCGGAATCCCAGCGAAAGTGTAGAAGAGCGCGAAGGCCGTGCCGGTGAGCAGGCCCATTTCGGCGTCGCTCGCTCCGATGTCGCGCTTGACGTCCTCGAGCGCGATCGAGAGCAGCTGGCGATCCGCGAAGTTGAACGCGTAGATCGCCGTGAGCAGGGCCAGCGCCCACGGCGCGCCCTTGCGTGTCGCACCTGTCTCCATCGCCGCGACAGAGCGCTACTTCTTCAGGCTCTCGAGGTAGGCGCGAATCGCCGCAGCCGTCTCCGGCGCCGCCCACGCGAGTCGCACCATCGTCTCGTGCGCGTGCTGGCGCTTCCACGCGTCGACGCTCGGCTGCCGCAGCTGGCGCTTCGTGAGAGCGAACGCCGCGGGCTGCACCCGAGCGAGCCGCTGCGCAACTTCGAGCGCGCGCCGCAGCACCGCATCGGGCTCGAGCGCCTCGTCGACCAGCCCGCGCGCGAGCGCGTCGTCCGCGTTGTACGTCTCGCCGAGATACAGGAGCTCCTGCAGGTGCTCCACGGGCGTCGCGAGCCGCACACTCTCGAGCGCCAGCCAAGGGAAGGGCACGCCGACCGCGAGTTCCGGCATGCCGACGCGACCCTTGCCGCGCGCCATGATGCGAACGTCGGCTGCGCAGGCGAGCGCGTAGCCACCGGCGATCGCGTGGCCGTTGAGTGCCGCGACGACGGGCTTGGGACAGCGGAAGAGCGCGCCGAGTGCGCGATCGAGCGCGGGCAGGAACTGGTCCGTGTAGGCCGCGCCGCCATCGAGCACGCGCTTCAAGTCGACGCCGGCCGAGAACGCGCCGCCCGTGCCGACGAGCACGACTGCGCGCGTGGCTTCCCACTCGTCGACATGCTCGAAGGCATCCGCGAGCTCGTGGCAGAGCTCGAGATCGAGCGCCTGCACCTTGCCGTGCTCGACGCGCAGGAGAGTGACGGAGTCGTGTTGCTCGCGGTGGATCATGCGCGCATCCCACTGCGCGCATGCCACCGTTGCAAGCCCCGCGCGCGCCTCAGCGAGCGGCAGCCTCTTCCCGCGCGGCTTCCCGCACGATTTGCACGCTCTCGATGCGGCTCACGGGGATGAGCGTGAGCTCGGACTCCTCCGCGATCAGCACGGTCTCGGCATCCGGCCGCGCGCCCTGCCGCGGCTGGCAGATGCCGGCGAGCGTGAGCGCCACCCCGAACGAATCGACGTCGCGCCACAGGCGCCCGTTCTCGCGCCGCGCCTCGCAGGCGAGGTCCGCGAGCGAGAGCAGCCCGGCCAGCTTGCCCTCGAGATCGACGACGGGCAGCCGCCGCACGCCGTACTCGCGCATCAGCGCCTCGGCGAGCTCCGCCGCCTCATCGATGCGACACGCAATGACCTCCTCGCTCATCACCTCGCGCACACCGATCTCGTGCAAGTTGCGTCCCTTGATCCACGCCGCCATGCAGATGTCGCGGTCGGTCACCATGCCCAAGACCTTGCGCTCAGGATCGACCACCGGCACGCAGCCGCAGTCGCGCTCCCACATCGCTTGCGCCGCCGCCGCCAAGCTGTCCTCCGGCCCACACGTCCGCACATCCCGCGTCATCAGTTGCTCGACCCGCATGTTCGTTCCTCCTTGGAAGCGAATCATGGTCCGAGCCCGCCCCGCGCGCGCCCGCCTCTCGCGGCACTCCCGCCGCACACTTGTTCGTACCGCGACGGGGTCCTCGTTCGCGCCCGCACCTTCCCGGCTGCGAGGGCGCAGCAGCCGAAGAGAGTCGCCCTGCTCGTCGCAACATTCGAAGCCCAACTGGCACGGGAACGGCAGCCGCAGCCAACGACCCTCGCCGAGTGGCGAACGGGCGTAACGGTTGCTCGCTCTTCCGTTAGCGGAGGCGACCTGCCCTCGGCTCCGCGAAATCGGCCGCGAGCATTACGGCGATTTCACAGGCTCGTCGCTTCCCCTCGTTCCCGCGCGATGGAAACCTCCGCCCCATCCCTTCCCTGAGATCTTCCCATGCTGACCCTGCGGGACCTCGTCTACGTCTATCCCAACGGCACCCGGGCGCTCGACGGCGTCTCGCTCGAGCTGCCGCCCGGCATGTTCGGCCTGCTCGGCCCCAACGGAGCCGGCAAGAGCACGTTGATGCGCTGCATCGCGACGCTGCAGGTGCCGCAATCGGGCAGCATCCAGCTCGGCGCTGTCGATGCGCTCGCGGACCCGGCGGCGCTGCGACGGATGCTCGGCTACTTGCCGCAGGACTTCGGTGTCTACCCGCGCGTCTCGGCGTGGGACATGCTCGACCACCTCGCCGTGCTCAAGGGCCTCGCAGCACCGGGTGAGCGCCGCGAGGCAGTGGAGCGACTGCTGCGGCAGGTCAATCTGTGGGACGTCCGGCGCAGGTCGATCGCGGGATTCTCGGGCGGCATGCGGCAGCGCTTCGGCATCGCGCAGGCGCTGCTCGGAAGTCCGCAACTCATGATCGTGGACGAGCCGACGGCCGGTCTCGATCCCGAGGAACGCAATCGCTTCCTCAACCTGCTCGCTGAGATCGGTGAGCAGGTGGTCGTCATCCTCTCGACGCACATCGTGGAGGACGTCGCGGAACTCTGCCCGCGCATGGGCATCCTCGTCGGCGGCCAGATCGTCGCGCAAGGCTCACCCGCCCAGCTGATCGAGGGCCTGCAGGGACGCATCTGGCGCAAGGTGATCGCCAAGGACGAGCTCGACGGGTTGCGCGCGCGCCAGCAGGTGCTCACCACGCGCCTGCTCGCCGGTCGCACGCTCGTGCACGTGCTCGCCGACAGCATCCCCGAGCCCGGGTTCAGTCCCGTGCCGCCGGCCCTCGAGGATGTCTACTTCGCCGCGCTGTCCGCCGCACGGACGGTGGCCTGAGGAGCTCCGCCATGCTGCGCCAAGTCGCCCTGTTCGAGCTGCGCTACCAGCTCGGCTCGCCCGCCTTCCGCGTGACGTTCGCCGTGTTCTTCCTGCTCGCCTTCGGAGCTGTCGCATCGGACAAGATCACGATCGGCGGCGGCGGCGGGAACGTGCTCGCCAATGCTCCGTTCGTGATCGCGCAGACGTCGATGATCCTGTCGCTCTTCGCGCTGTTCGCGTCTGCCGCCTTCGTGGCGAGCGCGGTGGTGCGCGACGACGAGACCCGCTTCAGCGGCATCCTCCACAGCACGCGCCTGTCGACCGGTGACTACCTGCTCGGGCGCTTCCTCGGCTCGTGGTGCACAGGGATGCTGGCGCTCGCGAGTGTGCCGCTCGGCAACGCGATCGGCGCGCTGATGCCTTGGCTCGATCCAGAGACCGTGGCTCCCATGCGCGTGGGCTGGTACGCCTACGCCTGGCTGGGCCTCTGTGGACCGACGCTGCTGGTGACGTCGGCCGCGCTGTACGCGATCGCTCTGCTCTCGCGCTCGATGGCGCTCACCTACGTCGGCGCGATCGGGCTGATCGTGGGCTACCTGCTCGCGCTCGCGCTGGCCAGCACGCCGCGGCTCGAGTCCGTGGTGGCGCTGATCGACCCCTTCGGGCTCGCGGCACTCGGAGTGGTGACCAAGTACTGGACGGCGCTCGAGCGCAACACGCGCATGCCGGGACTCGAGGGCGCCCTGCTGTGGAACCGCCTGCTGTGGATCGGAGTCACGGTCCTGCTGCTCGCGCTGGCCCTGCGCTTCTATCGCACGGCCGAGCGCGGACTTCCTGCGCGAGCAACACGGCGCGCGGGACCGCCGCCCCCCGCCCGGGAACAGCGCGCGGCCGACGCACGCACGATGTCCTCGCCGCCGGCCGCGTCCGCGCCGCCCTCGGCCGGACGACGAGACCTGTCGACCCTGTGGGCGTTGGTGCGGCATGACATGGCAGCGGCCTTACGGCACCCCGGGTTCCTCGTGCTGCTGTTCCTCGGAGGCCTGAACTCCGGCGGAGGCCTGTGGTTTGCGGATGAGATGTCCGGCACGCCGACGCTGCCGGTGACGCGTGTGATGATCGAGGCCCTGCGGGGCAGCTTCACGGTGATCCCGATCCTGATCGCGATCTACTACGCGGGCGAGCTCGTGTGGCAAAGTCGCGAGCGACGCGTGCACGAGATTCTCGATGCAACGCCCGCGCCCGACTGGGCCTTCGCGCTGCCCAAGATCCTCGCGATCTCACTCGCGCTCGTCGCGACTCTGTGCGCGTCCATGTTGGTCGCGGTGGCGATCCAGCTCCTGAAGGGACACGTCGAGCTCGAGCTTTCCCACTATCTGCTGTGGTACGTGCTCCCGTCGTCCATCGACGTGACGCTGATCGCGATCCTCGCCGTGTTCGTGCAGACCCTCGCGCCGAGCAAGCAACTGGGCTGGCTCGCGATGACACTCCTGATCGTGGGGCAGATCGCCCTCGCCAGCGTCGGTCTGGAGCACCCGCTGTTCCTCTACGGACAGTCCACGCCCGAGCCCCTCTCCGACATGAACGGGCAAGGCGAGTTCGCCCGCCATGCGACGTGGTTCCGCGCCTACTGGTCGGCCTGCGCGCTCTTGCTCTCCGTGCTCGCCATCTGCCTCTGGAGACGCGGCTCCCACGTCTCCTTGTCCACGCGCCTGCGTCGCCTGCCCGCACGGCTCGCGGGCCTGCCGGGCGCACTCAGTGCGACGGCCCTGCTCTCCATGGGCGGGCTCGGCGGTTGGATTCTCTACAACACCAACGTCCTCAACGAATATCGGATCGCCGAGGACGAGGCCGACTGGGCCGCGCAGCTGGAGCGGACGGTCTCCGGCTTCGAGTCGCTGCCGCAGCCGCGCATCGCGGAGGTCGAGCTGGCCGTGGACCTGCGACCGCGCGAGGGACGCGCGGAAGTTCGCGGGCGCTACTCCGTCGAGAATCGCACGGGAGCACCGCTCGCGGAAGTGCACCTCAACAACTTGATCCGGGATCTCGAGGTGCGCAGGCTGGCGGTCGAGGGCGCGACGCTCGAGCGAGAGTGGCCCGAGCTCAACTACCGCATCTACCGCTTCGACACTCCGCTCGCGCCCGGTGCGCGCGCGAGCATCGAGTTCGAGCTGCTGAGCGAGCGGCAAGGCTTCCGCCACCGGGACCCGAACACGCGGCTGGTCGAGAACGGGACGTTCCTCGACAACTTCCAGATCGCGCCCACGCTCGGTCCCAACCGCGGCCAGTACCTGTCCGACCGCGCCGAGCGGCGCAAGCGGGATCTCCCGGGTGAGCGGCGGGAGCCTGCGCTCGAGGACGAGTCTGCCCGCTCGTTCAACGGGCTGCGGCGCGACAGCGACTGGGTGCAGGCCGACATCACGATCACGACCGATGCGGACCAGATCGCCATCGCACCGGGCTATCTCGTCTCGGACGAGAGCCGCGACGGACGCCGCACGATGCGCTATCGAACCGATGCGCCGATCCAGAACTTCTTCTCGATCCAATCCGCGCGCTATGCGGTGGAGCGCGATCGCTGGCGCGACGTCGAACTAGCCGTCTACTACCACCCACCGCACGGCGCGAACGTGCGCACGATGCTCGACGCGATGAAGGTCTCGCTCGAACTCTTCAGCGAGATCTTCAGTCCCTTCCAGTTCCGCCAGTTGCGCGTGCTCGAGTTCCCCGCCTACTCGAGCTTCGCCCAGTCGTTCGCCAACACGGTGCCGTACTCGGAGGCAATCGGCTTCATCCACCATCGCACGAGTCCCGATCAGATCGACATGGTGACCTACGTCACCGCTCACGAGGTCGGACATCAATGGTGGGGCCATCAGGTGGTCGCCGCCGACCAGCAGGGTGGCTCGATGCTGATCGAGTCGCTGGCCGAGTACGCCGCCCTGCGCGTCATGGAACAGCTCTACGGTCCTGAGCAGATCCGCAAGTTCCTCAAGCTGGAGCTCGGCACCTACCTCTCCTCGCGGGGCAGCGAACGGCTCGAGGAAATGCCGCTCGCGCGCGTCGAGAGCCAAGGCTACATCCACTACCAGAAGGGTGGCCTCGCGCTGTACTTCCTCAAGGAAGAGCTCGGTTCCGAGGTTGTTGATCGCACGCTGCGACGCCTGATCGCGCAGTTCGCCTTCCAGCCGGCGCCTTACCCCAACACCACCGATTTCCTGCGCCTGCTGCGCGAGGAAGCAGGGCCCGAGCACGAGCTCCTGATCGCCGACCTGTTCGAGCGCATCACGCTCTACGACGTCAAGGTGACCGCCGCGCGCACGCGTCAGGCCTCCGATGGGCAGTGGGAGACGACGCTCGAAGTGGAGGCTCGCAAGCTCTACGCGGATGGGCAGGGCCAGGAGACGGAAGCGCCGCTCGACGAGCCCTTCGAAGCCGGCCTGTTCTCGGTCGAGCCTGGAACCGAGGGATTCACGCGCGAGAGCGTGCTCGCCTTCGAGCGTCGACCGCTGCACTCAGGTCGCCAAGAGCTCGTCCTGCGCAGCGCCAAGCGGCCGGAACACGCAGGGATCGACCCCTACAACAAGCGCATCGACCGCGACATCGACGACAACCTCCGGTCCGTCGACCTGCAAGACTGAGCCGCGTCAGCGTGAGCCGGCTTCGCGAGAGAGCTACTTCGCGCGGGAGCGGATCAGCGCGGCCACGGCGGCGTCGACACCCGCGGTGGCTTCCTCGTTCGCGCAGTTCGTGGCGACGAGGAAGGCGCTGTCGATGCGCGGTGCGAGCCACACGGTGCAGTACCACATGGTGTTCGAGCCCGAGTGCGTGAGCACGGTGCCTTGGCCCCACGGGCGCTCGGCGGTGATCCAGCCCAGCGCGTAGTCCTGTCCCTCGAGCGCTGTGTGCAGGCGCTTCCACGTCTCTGCCTTGAGGTACTTGCTCTCGCCGCGCGCGCCGCGCACGTGCTCGGCCGCGAACTTGGCCCAATCGGCGAGCGAGGCGTGCACGGTGCCTGCCGGACCGATCGCGGGCGGATTGTCCGCGCGCGGGCCGGGCGCGATGGGGTCGGGTGCGTGGCCGCGCGGCTGGTCGAGCTCGCTCGCGCTGCCGGGTGCTCCGAAACCCGCGCTCTTCATGCCGAGCGGCTCGAAGAGCTCGCGTCGCATCAACTCTTCCCAAGTGCGGCCGGTCTTCACTTCGAGCATCGCTCCGGCGAGCACGAAACCCTGATTGGAGTACACGTACGCGCTCCCCGGCGGCACCTGCGGCGGCTGAGCGAGCAGCTGCTCCGCGAACCAGCGCCGCGCGTCCGTGCTCTTGTCGCCGCGCGCCCACAGCGCCGTCCACAGCTCCGCGGGCGGACTCCCGGGCGCGCCGCCGCGATTGCCGAGCAAGAGCTGGAGTGTCGCGCCTTTCCAGCCCGCGTCGATCTCGGGTTTCCACTTCGCGAGCCCTTGCTCGAGCGACACATCCCAGCGCAGCGTGTCTCGTTCGACGAGCCGCGCCGCCACGGTCGCCGTCATCGCCTTCGTGCACGACCCAAGGTGCCACAGGTCGTCCACCATCACCGCCACGCCGCTCCCGCGCGCACGCTCCCCCACCGCGCCGAGTGCCGCGAGCTTGCCCTGTTCGACAATCGCGCCTGCCAGCGCCGGCAACTTGTGCTTCGCGCGCACGCCCTCGAGCAGCTCGGAAAGCGAATCCGGCTTCGCTTGCGCGCTCGCAGGCCAAGCCAGCGCAAGCGCGACGACACCGCGCGCGAGCAGCTTCAACGCAGCGCGGCCTCGAGCTCGGCGAGGAAGAGCTTGGGGTCGAAGCGCGTGGCGAGTTCCTTGTGGTAGCCGCGCACCCACTTCGCGCCGTCGAGACGCAGGTAAGGCACGCCGCGCTTGCCGGTCTCGCGCTCGAGCTCATCGGCGGCGCTGGCGACCTTGTCGATGTCGACCTTTTCGTGCGCGATGCCCGCGTCGGCGAGCACGCGGTCGAGGCGCTTGCAGTCGGGGCACCACGCGGTGGTGAAGACCTCGACCTTGTGACCGGCGAGGAAGGCGTAGGACGCGTTCATGGCGTGGGGGTTTGCGCGAAGACGTGCGCGAGCCAGAAGGTGGCGGTGAGGAAGTAGATCAAGATGCCGGTGACGTCGCACAGGGTCGCGACGAGCGGCGCCGACGCGCTCGCGGGGTCGAGGCCGAGGCGGCGCAGCACGAGCGGGAGCATCGAGCCGATTAGCGTGCCCCACAGCACGACGCCGATGACGCTGAAGAAGATCGTGACCGCGAGCTGCCACGAGAACAGTGCGTACTCGGCTGCGTCGCCCGGCCACAGGCCGAGCACGCGCGCAAAGCCGATCAAGCCGAGCACGAGCCCGAGGCACAGGCCGGCCGCGAGCTCGTGGAAGAACACGCGCTTCCAGTCGGAGAGCTGCACTTCGCCGAGGCTCATGGCGCGGATGACCAGCGTCGAGGCCTGCGAGCCGGAGTTGCCGCCGCTCGAGATGATCAGCGGAATGAACAGCGAGAGCAGCGAGACGGTCTCGATGCGCACTTGAAAGTGCTTCATCACGACCACGGTCAGCATCTGCGCGAAGAACAGGATCGTCAGCCAGCCGAGGCGCTTCTTGACCATCCCGAGCAGACCGACCTCGAGGTACGGCGCGTCGAGCGCGGCGGTACCACCGATCTTCTGGATGTCCTCCGTGGCCTCTTCCTGCACGACGTCGACGATGTCGTCGACGGTGACGATGCCCTTCATGCGGCCGGCGGAGTCGAGCACGGGGAGCGCGACGAGGTCGTGCTCGGCGAACACGCGGCCGACGGTCTCCTGATCCATCTCCTCGGGCACCGTGATGACGTCGGTCTTCATCACGTCGCGCACCGAGGCGCTGCCGCGCGCGCGGAACAGGTCGCGGAAGCTCACCACGCCGAGCAAGCGCTGCTCGCGGTCGAGCACGTAGCCGTAGTAGATGAGCTCCAGCCGATCGAAGGCTTGGCGGCGCAGGTACAGGATCGCCTCGTCGACAGTCTGGTCGGGCCGCACGCGCGCGAAGCGCGGACTCATCAGGCCGCCGGCGTCGTCTTCCGCGTAAGCGAGCAGGGCCGCGACTTCGCGACGCACGGGCTCGTCGAACAGCGCGAGATACTCGGAGCGCCGCAGCTCGTCGAGCTCCTGCAGCAAGTCGGCCGCGTCGTCGGGCGCGAGCATGCGCACCCAGTGGCGGCGCTCGGTCGGCGAAAAGCTGTCGAGCAGCGCGCGCTGGTCCGTGGTCGCGAGCTGCGTGAAGAACTCCTCGGCGTCGAGCACGCCGAGCATGCGGAAGCCCTCGAGGCGCTCCTCGCCGTCGAGGATGCGCCACGCGTCGCGCAGATCGTCGAACGCGAGCCGCCCGAGCTCCATCGCGCTGCCCTGCGGATCGCTCATGCCGCGACTCCGGTGCGCGCGTCGTTGCGCGGTGCGAGCGGCCTGTACGGGAGCGAGCGACGCATGGGGAGTGCGCGCAGCGTAGTTCGAAAGCGCGCGGGCGGCAACGAGCGCGCGCGGCGCGTGAGCAATCCGTCAGGCGCGCGGCGGAAGGTCGGAGAGCCCGTGCTTGCGCAGGTAGTAGCCCATGTTGCGCGCGTCGATCCCGAGCAGCGCCGCCGCGTCCTTCTTGCGCCCTTCACACTTTTCGAGCGCGCGCTGCAGCAGCTGCTTCTCGAGCGCATCGAGGTTGTGGCGCAGGTGGAAGTCGTCGCCGCCGCTCGCGCTCGACAGCGGAGCCGTGCCTGCGATCGCCGGCTCGATCAGGGCCCTCAGCAGCCGCGCGTCGAGCGGCCCGCTGCCGCCCACGATCGCCGCCCGCTCGAGCACGTTGCGCAGCTCGCGCACGTTGCCCGGCCAGTCGTGGGAAGCGAGCACCTCGGCCGCCCCGGGGCCGAGCCCGCCCGCCCGCGCGAGGGTGGCCCCCAGCAGCGCCAGCGCGATCTCTGGAATGTCCTCGCGGTGCGCGCGCAGCGGCGGCAGCGCGATCGGAAACACGTTGAGCCGGTAGTACAGGTCAGCCCGGAACTCGCTCTTCTGCACGCGCTCGGCGAGCGCCTCGTTGGTGAGCGCGATCACGCGCGCGTCCGACACGCGCGTGCGCGACTCCCCCACCACCTGGTACTCGCCGTTCTCGAGCACGCGCAGCAGCTTGGCCTGCATCTCGCCCGGCAGCGTCCCGATCTCGTCGAGCACGATCGTGCCGCCCTCGGCCTCCGCAAAGCGCCCGGTGCGGTCCGCGACGGCGCCGCTGAAGGCGCCGCGGCGATGGCCGAAGAACTCGCTCTCGAACAGCGTCGAGGGAATCGCCGCGCAGTTGACGCGCACGAGCGGCTTGCGCGCGCGCGCGCTGCGCAGGTGCAGCTGCTCGGCGACCAGTTCCTTGCCCGTGCCGCTCTCGCCGGTGACGAGCACCGTCGCGTCCGTGGCGGCCACCTGCTCGATCAAGTGCCGCACCGCCGCCATCGCGCCCGAGCTGCCGACCAGCTGGCGCCCGCCGCCAGACTGCGCGACTTCCCGCAGCGTGCGCACCTCGCGCACGAGCTCTTGGTGCTCGACCGCGCGCCGCAGCACCAGCCGCAGCTGGCTCGCGTCGACGGGCTTCTGCAGGAAGTCGTAGGCGCCGCCTTGGATCGCCGCCACGGCGTCGCGCACGGTGCCGACGCCCGTCATCAGCACCACGGGGACGTGCGAGCCCGCGCGCCGGATCGCACCCAAGAGCTCGATCCCTGAGCCCGAGGGCATGCTGAGGTCGGTGAGCACCACGGCGGGCGAGAAGGACGTGACCTGCTCGAGCGCCTCGGGGAGCGAGCCCGCCGCCATGCACGCGTACCCTTCGAGTCCGAGCAGCTCGACGAGGGACTCGCGCACGTAGCGCTCGTCGTCGACGATCAGGATGCGGGTGCGCGCGGCCATGGGACCCCCACTCTACTTCCTCGCCACCCGCGTCGCCGGCAGCTCGATCACGAAGCGTGCACCGCCCTCGGGTCGGTTCGACGCCGCGAGCGTGCCGCCGTGCGCGCGCACGATGCCGTAGGAGATCGAGAGCCCGAGTCCGTTGCCCTGCGTCGTGGTGAAGAACGGGTCGAAGATCGAGCTCAGCTGCTCCGGCGGGATGCCCGGCCCCTCGTCGTCGACCGTGATGCGCACGCAGGGCTCGCCGTCGGCGCCGCGCACGTCGCGCTCGGCGCGCACGAGGATCCGCCCGCGCCCGCCCAACGCCGTCGCGGCGTTCAAGAGCAGATTCAAGAGCACCTGCTCGAGCCGGCCCCGATCTCCGGGCACGAGCAGCGGCTGCGCGAGCCCGTCGACCCGCGCCTCGATCTCGCCGAAGCTCTTCGTGTAGCTGCACAGCGTGCGCACGCGACCGACGACCTCGCCGAGCTCCGCCTCGCCGTGCTCGACCCCAGGCCGCGCGAACGACAGCAGGTCGCGTACGA
>Ga0169931_10010426_pt1 | contig 13244 bp, 7 predicted proteins | sample Kivu_15m_20L_FD_129675 | JGI IMG/M metagenome (GOLD analysis project Ga0169931, IMG submission 129675) | Freshwater microbial communities from Lake Kivu, Western Province, Rwanda to study Microbial Dark Matter (Phase II) - Kivu_15m_20L... | ecosystem: Environmental > Aquatic > Freshwater > Lake ...
ACAACGGATTGAACGCGTGCTCAAACGCAAGCAGGCGCTGCGGCAAATCTACAATTTACTGGATGCTGGCCAGTTAGACCAAGCGCTGGCACAAATCGAACAACAGTTAACTGACAGCCCGCCGCCCAGAGTGGTGCCAGCCTTGTTGCGGCTCAAAGGCGATTTGTTATTGCAGTTAAACCAGGCGCCGGCAGCGGTCGATTTTTACAAATCCGTGCAAACCGTACAAAACTTTAGCTGGGCGCAAATCGGCTTGGTAAGGGCGCTGTATCAAAGTAAGCGATTTGATCAGCTCGGCATGATGCTGGAAGCGATGGCAGAACGCAGTGATACCCGGCTGGTTGCCCTGGAATATCAGTCCGAGCTTGAGTTTCAAAACCGCAGTTTTGAACAATCGCAATTGCATTTGCAACAAGCCACTGAACTGGCACCGCGTAATTTATTCCGCCAACAAAAATTACAACAGCTATCCCGCCTTAATCACGACTACGAACGGCAGTACCGCTCGGCCCGCGATCTAGTCAAGTATGCGCGCCACTCGATGTTTGAGCAGCCGGATCTCTACCTGAACCTCGCCAGAGCCTGTGTCGATTATGCTTTAACGTTGGATGAAGACAGTGAAACCAACAAATTAAGCAAACAGGCGAATGATGCCTTAGGGCAGCTCAGGGCAACCTTCCCGCAATCAGATACTTATGAGCAGCAAGCTGTGTTACAGGCCCGCTTGTTGTATTTAAAAGAACAAAAAGATAAAGCGCTGCAAATGCTGGAAAAAATGGACGAGGTGCCTCTGGCTATCACAGATTTGGAATCTGCGTTGGACAGAGCCAAAGCTTTGCACGAAGTGGGTCTGACTCAGGCCAGTAAACGCTGGTTTGAAAAAATTGCCGAAAGCTGTCGCCAGCAACCGCCAGATCCGTATCTGCAAACTTATCTGGCACAAGAGCAGCAAGAGCGAGCCGAGCTGACAACAGCACCGCGTGAACTGAACAACATTGCGGTTATGCATTATCAGCATGGCAACTGGCAGGCAGCCATGGCAGCTTTTGAGCATGCGTTTCGGTTATTGCCGCGTAACGCTGGGATTGCGCTGAACCTGTTGCAAAGTTTGCTGACGGCGCCACCCGGCGCTATCAACCCGGTAAAACAGGGCCAGCTCAAAGCCGCTTGCCTGCGCACCATCGACAACGGCAAACTTAACAGCGAACAGCAGCAACGTTTTAATCAGTTAAAACAAAAGCATTTGACGCATTGAGTGAGCTAACGCGTCAATCGGTTTTATCGGCTACTGCTGTCGTCAGCGTTTGCAACTCCGTTTTGGCTTCCGGCCATTCCCGATACACCAGCCGCACCGTTTTACTGGTTAATAAATACAGCAGCGCCAGCAACAATAACGCAACCAACAGCAATAAGCCCGGTGCGTTTAATGCCACATAGGCCGGCAGATGGGTTACCGTCCAATATAGATCAGCCACAACGACCGTCGGCAGCAGCCACCAGCCCTGCCGCCAAATCGCCGACCAAAACCGTGGCTGGCGGCCACGTTTAAGTTTTTTATCATAAGGCACCCGCTGAGTGAGCGCTGCCAATAGCAGCAGCACCGGGATGGCAATCAAGGTCGCCCGGATAAAATCGGCGCTGGCCGGATAGAAAAAACTCATTACCGCTTTGCGTTGCGCTTCCGGCAAGGTCAACGTGATAAGCCACACTAGATAGGGCCGCAAGCATAACCAAAAGATGGCTTTTAAGCGCCACGGGATCAGTTGTAAACCATCTTGGTCTAGCATCGGCAGGCGCAGCGGTCGTTTGGCGGACTGGCTCATCACTGCTCCAGCTTGATCAGTCGCCGTCTACGTCGAGCAGCAGTTGCTGGCAACCGGCTCATGCTAAATGCTCGGCAAACAAGGCCAGCATTTGCGACTCATCCCACACTGGGACATTCAGCTCAGCAGCTTTGGCAAGCTTAGAGCCGGCATTTTCGCCGGCGATCACCAAAGCCGTCTTGGCCGAGACGGAGCCCGCCACTTTAGCCCCAAGCTGCTGCAGTTTTTCTTTGGCCTCATCGCGCCCCATCGTAATCAGAGTGCCGGTTAACACCACGGTTTGGCCAGAGAGCGGCTGCGCACTGGCGACTTTTTCCGCCAGCGCCGGCCATTGCAAACCGACTGCCAGTAAGCCATCTAACACCTGCTGGTTATGCGGCTCGGCAAAAAAGTGCAGAATTTGCCCGGCCACCACAGCACCGACATCATTGACCGCTAACAACTGCTCCAAGCTGGCGGCGCGCAGCGCTTCCAGACTGCGAAAATGTTGCGCCAGATTAAGCGCGGTCGCCTCGCCCACTTCGCGAATGCCCAGCGCATAAATAAACCGCGGCAACGTGGTCTGCTTGGCCTGCTCAATAGCGGCTAATAGTTTAACGGCGGATTTCTCGCCCATCCGCTCCAGGCCAACCAACGCCGGCAAATCCAGCCGGAAAATATCAACCGGGCTTTGCACCAGGTCTGTATCAACCAGTTGTTCGATTAATTTATCGCCCAGTCCTTCGACATCAAGCGCCTTACGGGCAACAAAATGCTTTAACGCCTCTTTGCGTTGCGCACTGCAAAACAGGCCGCCGGTGCAACGGATCACTGCTTCACCGTCAATCCGCTCAGTCGCGGAGCCACAGACCGGACAACCTTCTGGGAACAACACCGGCCGCGCCGTGTCAGGCCGCTCAGCCTCGACCACGCCGGTAATTTGCGGGATCACATCACCCGCCCGGCGGACAATCACCAAATCACCAATCATCAAACCGAGGCGAGCAATCTCATCCTGATTGTGTAAAGTTGCATTGGATACCGTCACGCCCCCAACACTGACCGGCTCCAGTCGTGCCACCGGCGTAATCGAGCCGGTGCGGCCAACCTGAAATTCGACGTCCAGTAAACGGGTGGTTTTTTCCTGCGCCGGAAATTTAAAAGCAATGGCCCAGCGCGGTGCCCGTGACACGAACCCGAGGTTTTGCTGCACCGCTAAATCATCAACTTTCAGCACAACCCCATCAATTTCGTAGGCCAAAGTACTACGACGTGCCAGCACATCACTGTGATAGGCCAGTGCCGCCTCGACACCTTTAACAAAGCGGATCTCCGGGCAAACCGGCAAACCCCAGGTTTTCAGTTGCTGCAAGCGGGCAAAATGTGATTTGCTATCCAGCAGGCCATTTGGATCATCGACCGCGCCGACAGCATAAGCATAAAAACTGAGCGGCCGTTTGGCCGTGACACGCGGGTCCAGCTGCCGCAAGCTACCGGCGGCGGCATTACGCGGATTGGCAAACACTTTATCACCGGCTGCGCGGGCATTGTCATTCAGCCGCTGAAAACCGCCATGCGGCATAAATACCTCGCCACGCACTTCTAACACCGGCGGCACATCGCCTTGTAACGTCAGTGGCACACAACGGATCGTGCGAACATTGGCGGTGATATCCTCGCCGGTAAAACCATCGCCACGGGTTGCAGCTTGTACTAGTCTGCCCTGTTCATAACGAATACTAACCGCCAGGCCATCAAGCTTAGGTTCGGCACAAAACTCAAACTGCAGCTGCTGATCCAACCGATCAGCCATCCGCTGATAGAAGGCCTGAAAATCAGCGGCATCAAAAGCGTTATCCAGTGACAGCATCGGAATTTGATGCGCGACCTGACCAAACTTGTCCAGCGGCGCTGCACCGACCCGCTGCGTGGGTGAGTCCGGCGTGACGAGCTGCGGATACTGCTGTTCCAGCAAACTTAATTGCTGATACAAAGCATCGTAGTCCGCATCGGGAACAGTCGGCGTATCGAGCACGTAGTACTGGTGGTTATACAACGCCAACTGCGTGCGCAGCTGCTGCACCTGCTGTGTGATTGCTTCAGAAACGGCTTGAGAAACGGCAGACATAAAGATTACCCGGCAAAATCCAATCGCCGTAGAATGGGGATTTTCAGCCGGTATGACAAGACTTTCGCTGCAAATTTCCGCGGCTTAGCGTTTGATTGCTGTAAACATCGTCAGTAGATAGCAGTGCACAGCGGTAGCGGTTCTGCTTAATGCCATCGGATAAACGCACTGCGCTGAGCCTCATGACTAAACTGCAGGCTCTTTTGCATCTGTCTTTGCCAAAGTTCGCTTTACTGCCGCCGCCTGCTTAACAGCTATCGCACAACAAACAAAGACAGCAAAGCAAAAGCCCCGGTGATTCAGGGCTGCTTTGCTATTACCTGTCATAACAAACAGTTAACCGTATTGCTGGTTCAGAACACGGCCCGCACACTGAGTGCATAACGCCGGTCGGTGACAAAACTTAGCGCATCAGTCCGATCACCAGCCTGATTCAGCTGATACTGGGTTTTAGTCTCAGTGTTCAGCAAGTTGCTGCCTTCAAGTCCAACCTTCCAATGTTCATTGATGCTGTAGTAAAAACTCGCATCCAGCATACCGCTGGCTTTGGCAAACGCCGGCACATATTCTTCTGACTCGCGCAGTGTCAGCAGATATTCCGAACGCCAGGTATAAGCCAGCCGGAACGACACTGCGTCCAGTTCATACATCCCGACCAGGTTCAGGTTTTGGTCCGAATAGCCTTGTAGCGGTAAACCGCTGAACACCCGGAATGTGTGGCGATTGTCATCCACCGGGCTACCGTCTTCTTTAAAGCCCAAGGTGCCTTTGCCTACATTGTTCGGATCTGCTAAACCATCCTGATCGATATAGGTGAAGTTGACCTGTAAACCCAAACCACGCCAAGCGCCCGGCAACATGTCGTAAAACTGCGAATACGACAGCTCAGCGCCGCGAATGGTTCCGGCACCGGTATTGGCGGGCCCATAGGCCGACACATCATATTTCACCCCTTTGTAGTGAATATCGAGGTCAAACTGCCGGTTGCGGATAATGTTATCCAGTCGTTTATGGAACAAGCCAAAGTTTAAGAAACCGGCATCGGAGAAATACCACTCAGTGGTTAAATCGAGGTTGACGGACTCTTCCGGTTCCAGGTATGGGTTACCTGACAGCGCAGTCACTTCAATCCGATCTAAACCGACTACCGGGTTATTCACTTCATCCTGATCAGCACCCGGTGTTTTCAACCGGCGGGTATAATCCAAATCGAGCAAGCTGATGTTACGGGCATCCACCAGACTTGGGTAATACAAACCCTGTGAGGCGCCAAACCGCATCACTACATCATCAGACAGTTCAAAATTCAGGTTCACACTCGGTAACACAGTGCTGTAATCGGTGCCATCCACCGTACTTAACTGCGACTCACCCGACGCTAAATCATAATATTGCTTGTACTGAGCTTGCTGCAGCACTGTATTGAGGGACGTGCCGACGTTGCCGCGTTTAACAGTACTTGGCTGCACAAAAGCACCGGTCGATTCCAGCTGGTAGTTGACATACCGCAGGCCCAGGTTCCCTTTCACTGGAATACGCTGCTCCGGTAACTCAAAATCAGCCCGCAAGTAAAACTCGGTCCGTTGCTCATTGGACGAGCTGATATTATGTGCGGCAAACGGCCCTTCCACCCGGCCCGCTTTGTCGGTGTAAGGCACATAAGTGCCGGTGCAAACGCCTTTATTGGCTTTGCTTAAGGTGGCATTGTGCCAGCCGTCTTTACAACCTTGCCGTAACGAATTGGCGTAATTACGCACCAAATCCATTTTCGGGAACAAGAAGTTGTTTACATTACCTACCAGCACTTTGCCATGGTAATAGTCGGCAAAGTCGACCCGTTGAAACAGTTCCGGCCGATTCACTGCCGCTGCAGCGTTGCGATCATTCATGTCCCACGGCGTACCGATCGCCGACCAACCTTCATAGGCGGTATCGCGCACCGTCAGATCTTTGTTAGTGTAATAGGCGCCGGCTTTCAGCTGATGGAAAAAGCCAGCCAGTTCATAGGTTGCATTAAATTTAAAGCTATCGGCTTTGGCGGTGTTGTATTCTTCCTGCTCCATGCCACTGCCGAGGAACAAATTCGGCACCGGGCCGTTCCAGTCTTTGTTAGGTGACCAACCTGGCGTTTGGATATTGTCGCTTAAAAACTCGACGGTTGGCCGATCGCCGCGCATATCAAGGAAATACGGCGACACCACATGCACGTGGTTACCACGGGTTTGGCCCGACATGCTGTAGTTATGCACGGTTTTCTCGGAATCGATGTGCTGATAATCAAATTCCAGTCTTAATTGCTCAGTTGCCTTCACTTTTAGGTTCAAAGAGCTATCTTTTACCTGATTTTCGTTGTAGTTCCAGCGGCTGCGATAAAAAAATGGCGTTTCCGGGCTAACCCCTAATACCACGCCTGAAGTCACAAAGCCATTGGCGGTAGTCAGCGGCCGACCTTTAGCGGCATCATCACGCCAGTTTTGCGAAGAGCCCATAAAGCTGCGAAAGCCCTGTGCCGCTTGGCCAATTTGCCGTTCGTTCCACTCCAGCGATGCGTCAGAATTAATATGTTCCAAGGTGGCAACCACAGTGTCATCTTGGTTGGCCCATTGCAGCGAAGACGTAAAGCCGGTGCGTTTGCGGTCATTATCCGCCGTGCTTAAATGAATAGCGACCGGCACATGCCACACCGAACCAGCTGGTTGACCAGGTAAGGCCGGACCATCCACCGGTGAACGGGCATCAACGCCGGTTATACCGCCCCATGGATCCAACGTGGGCTTAAAACTGCTGCCGCGCGAATGGAAATTGCCCAAGCCAACGCCATCACCGCGAGATTGATACTCCGAGGTGGATGCCGCCACCAACACACCAAATTTACCGGCGTTAGACTCCCAAATATCAGAAAACAAGCCAGATAATGACGGCGTGACTTCATCGCGAAAATCACCGTAGTTCGCTTTGGCACCAAAAGCCAGCATCTGTTTATCGGAGTCAAACGGTTTGCGAGTCACCAGATTAACCGTGCCGGCAATGCCGCCGGAGATGAGATCGGCGGTCTGGTTTTTCACTACTTCGACCGAGCCCAGTAATTCAGCCGGGAAATCTTCGTAGCTCAAACCTCCAGCGGGATTGGCGCTAAAGGCACCGCGACCATTCACCTCTGAGCGCACCCGATCCAGGCCGCGTACCAATACGCCGGTACCTTCATCCGCATAATGTTTTGGGTCATCTGATGAGGCAAAACGTTCAATGGTGACGCCGGGCACCCGTTGCAGGGCTTCGGTGACGGACTTATCCGGTAATGCACCGATATCCGAGGCGGTAATGACGTCTTTGACGGTATCAGCCGCCCGCTTCAATTGCTGGGCACTCATCACGCTGCTACGCATACCGAGGACTTCAATTTTTTCGATGTCATCTTTGGCGGCCGGTTTCTGTGTTTGCTGTTGCGCAAAAGCAGCGTGGCTATAAACGCCGGCAAGTGCCGCCGCCACCGCCAGACTGCAGAAAGAAAGTTTAGTCATGTGCTGTTCCTTGTTATTTTTTACCATACTTATTTTTAAAGCATGTTATTTATTACCATTACAGGTTATTTTGCAACCTATTTTTATGGCAAAAAGAGTTAAAAAATAACAAGACGGCTGACGATAACTAGAGCAAGGCCGGAACCAAGGATTCCGGCCACGGCGTTATTGCTGCTGCCAACTCAGCGTAACTGCGCTAAACGCACTATAGCCGCGCAAACCAACAATCCAGTTGCCGGCTTGCGGGTTGTTGATGGTACAGGTTTCATTGTTACCCGCTTTGTACGGCCGGCACTGGTACTGACTGGTGGTTGGATTACTGCCGGCCCGCAAATACAAATCAGCGTCGCCGGCCCCGCCACTGATGCTGACCGTCAGGCTGCTACGCCCGGCTGGCACTGCAATAGTACGATATAACCACTGACCACTGCCGGCGCTTAGATTGGCCTCGCTGCCGCTACTGCCCGGTGGCATGGCTCCCACGCTATTGCCCAGCTCTAGTGCAAACGACAATCCTAACCGGGCAAACTTCAGCGCATGTAATGCCGTTTGATCAGAATTGGCCAGCGTGTCATTGACTGTGTGTATTTTACTGTTGCTGCTGGCAAAACGTGCCTCAAACGGAAAGGCGGCAGCATAGCCGGCGTTGTGCCAGGAGGCGTGATCGGAGCAACCATAACCACATTGATCAGTATTTTGTTTCAGCGAGGGTTGATATGTGCTAATCAGGCTCGCCAGATAACTGTTCAGGCTGGTATTGGTATAATCGGTCATCAAAACAATATCATCGACGCCACCTTTGTAATTGGTCATGTCCAGCTGCAGTACCGCCAATACCTGAGAACTGGCAGCTTTGGCCGCATTGGCAATGTCTTTACTACCACGCAAACCAACTTCCTCGGCGGCATAACCATAAAACCGGATGGTGCGTTTCGGCCGGTAACCCGGCTGCACTAATACTTTGGCAATTTCGGTCAAGGTAGCAATACCAGACGCATCATCATCGGCGCCGGGGGCGCGGGTAGATTCTGTCATACTGCCCGACACAATCGAATCCAGATGACCGCCCAATACGACGATTTCCTGTGGCCGCTCTGAGCCAATCAGCTCCAGTAACACCGATTGTTGGTTGTAGCCGCTGTGGCTAATCCGGCTCACTTTGGCCCAATTCTGACCTGCCGCCAGCGCCGTCCATTGTTGCGCAATCCAGTCGGCAGCATTTTTACCTGCTGTGGTCGTGTAATAACGGTTGGTAAACTGCGATAAATCACTAATAAATTGCGCAATAGCAGCCTGATTTAACTGTGGCAGCGCGGCATTAACCAAGGGGGACTGACTCAATGGTGGAGCGGTAAAACTGCTGGCAAGCAGCGGCTGCGTTAGCGCCTGCTGTGCTTCCTGTAAACTGCTGTAAGCAAAAAAACCGCCACAGCGCTGTTTCTCTTCGTGCAGATATGCTGAAAGTAATGGCAGCTGTTCGCTGTCGATCTGCACCAACGCCACCTGATGGCCGTGCAGGTTATTCATTTGCGTCGGTGTTAAAGTTTGTTGTTGCAGCACCTGCAAGGTGCTGACAGCCTGTAACGTGCTTTGCTCAACGCTGATCCAAACCGGCTCTGCCTGCAGCAGACCAATGCTGAAGCAACAGCTGACGGCTGATAAATAAACGGCAACTTTGCGCTGCTGTCTTGTCTTACTTGTTTTCATAGTATGTTCCTGATTTTTATTAGAAGCTGCTGATGCAGCTTGCCAACCATGGAACACATCAACGAATGTGCCGGATAATTCTGTGACAATATTGTGATATTTTTTCGCCTGAAGTGGACCGGCTCATCAACCCCAAATATCTGTCAGCTCCCCCCTTTCTTGCGGCCATCGGCGGCAATTGTTCTGGGTAGCACGTACCTTGCTTTTCCGGTGTACCGATCATCCATGGTCATAAAAAAACCGGCAAACGCCGGTTTTATTTTCAAAGAACAGCACTTAATCCTGCTGATAATAACGACGTTGGAAGTCACGTATTTGCTCAACGTATTGCCGGGTGGTCTGCACCGTTAGTACGTTGCGGGATTTATCCAGTACCTGACCACCAAACTCTTCAGCCAGCTTTTTCGCGGCACTTTGCATCAAATTGAAGTTTTGCAGCGCTTCACCAGGGCCTGGCAACGTCATAAACAGACTTAATCCGCGTGTACTCAGCTGGTCCATGTTCTCCAGATCAAAAGTACCCGGGTTAAACATATTGGCCAGGCTGAACAAGACATCGCCAGAGCCGGCATTATCCTGATGGCGGTGGAAAATATTCATTTCGCCATATTTAAAGCCCAGCGTGAGCAGCGACGGCAACAGCATAGCACCATTAATTTCCTGCTCTTCACCAACCAGCACATACAAAATCAGTACTTCGTTTTCGATTTGTGTATTGTCTTGCGGCTCTGATTCTTCATTGGCGCTAAAAGACAAAGACGGCTCGTCACGTTGTTGCCTTTCACGCTCTTCTTTAAATTTCTTGGCAGGTTCACGCAAGCGGTCACTGCGTGGAGCCACCGTCGGCGCTGGTTTTGGCTGTGGCTTTTCACCCGGTGCCAGTTTGCGTTTTTTGCCAACACCGTATTCATCAAAGCCTTCGGAGTCCGGGCTACGCCGCACATCATCACCAGCAAAAGCGGTTTGCTCCTGTCGGGTCTTGCGAGCAGACCACCAGCCATGCAGTGCGAGCCCTGCAATTGCCAAACCACCAAACACAATTAATACATAACGAAATTCTTCAGCCATTGTTTTACCTTTAGTTTTCAGGCTTGTGCCATTTTTACGGCATCTTCCACATCTACTGCCACCACTCGCGACACACCGGGTTCCTGCATCGTCACCCCCATCAGCTGAGCGGCCATCTCCATCGCAATTTTGTTGTGACTGATATAAATAAACTGAACGCTGTCAGACATCTCCCGGACTAAGTTACAAAAACGCCCGACATTGGCGTCGTCCAGCGGAGCATCCACCTCATCCAACAAACAAAATGGTGCCGGATTGAGGCGGAAAATCGAAAACACCAATGATAAAGCGGTCAGCGCTTTTTCACCACCCGATAATAAGTGAATTGTACTGTTTTTTTTCCCTGGCGGCCTCGCCATGATGGTTACACCGGTTTCCAGCAGGTCTTCACCGGTTAGCTCCAGATAGGCACTGCCGCCGCCAAACACTTTTGGAAACAGGTTTTGCAGCCCTTCATTAACAAAATCAAAGGTGCTGCGAAATTTAGCTCGGGTCTCGCGGTCAATTTTTTTGATGGCGGTTTCCAACGTTTCCAGCGCCGCGGTTAAATCCTGATGCTGCAGATCCAGATAGTTCTTCCGCTCAGCCTGCTGCTGATATTCATCGATCGCCGCCAGATTGACCGGCCCCAGCCGACTGAGCGAATCACTGATGTGATCCAACTGCTGTTGCAAAGCACTCTCGGTCGCATCCGGTGCAATGGTTGGCAAAACATCCTTCAGCTGCACTTGCTGGTCACGTAACAGCTCCAGCATGTTATTGGCTCTAACCCGATAACCTTCCGCATCCAGCCGTAATTGCTCCATGGCTTTTTGCCGGCTTTGCAATTGCTGCTGCAGCCCCTGCTGGCCTTGCTCCAGCTCGCGAATTTGCTGCTGAACCTGTTCGAGCTGCTGCTGGCTGGCCAACCGCTCTGCCGCTACTTGCTCGCGCGTTAGCAGCAACGCCTGTAGCTCCTCGTGTGCAGCAAGATCAGGTTCGGTCAGTAACTCCAGCTGATCAGTGAGTGCATGTAACCGCTCGGTTATTTTCTGGCTTTGCGTGACCAGACGGCTGTGATGCAAGCGGGCCGCATCCAGCTGCCGCTCCTGACTAACCTGGGCTAACCGCTGCTGTTGTAATTGCTGCAGCAGGCTCTGTAGCTGCGCCCGATAAGTGCGTACCTGCTGTTGCAGCTGTGCCAGCAGCTGTTGCTCAGATTCCACTTCATCCCGTTGACTGTCGAGCTGCACACTGACTAATTGTGCGCGTTCGGTTTGCTCGTCAAGCTGTGCCGCCAGAGTTAGTAATTCAGCCTTGATGCTGGCTTGCCGGCTGCTCGCCTGTTCGCGCTGTTGCAACCAGTGCTGTTGCTGCAACTGCCATTGCTGCTGTTGCAACTCACCTTGTTGTTGCTGACGCTGCAATAATTGCGACTCTTGCACACTGGCCTGCAGCTGCGTAGTCAGCGCCTCCAACATTTGCTGGTTTTCAGCCAGGGCTGCCTGCGCGGCAGCCAACTCAATCGCTTGTTGCTGGATTTGCGCAGCTAGCGCTAGCTGTTGCTGCTCAAGCAACAGCACATTATCACGTTCATGATGCTGTGGGCTGATGCGCCAGTTTGTGCCAAACCAATGGCCCTCACGGCAAATCACTGATTCAGTGTTTTGCAACGCTGGCTGACGTTTCGCTGCGCTTGCCAACTCTTGTTCACACTGAATGGCATTAAAATAGGCTGGTACCAGAACCTGCCCCAGCGGGTCCGGCTGCACTTTGGTGGCGAGACTCCCCGGCACTGGTTGGCTACAAAGCGCACGCAGCCAGCTGGTTTGCTCAGCTGCCGACTCAGATGCAAATCCTGTGCTGGCCGGCGTCCTGCCGACATCCCCCGCTAATTCGGCGCCTGCTGCAGCCTACTGAATCTGTGCGTGTTGCAACCCCTGCAATGCCACCACTACAGCCAGTTCCCAACCGGGTTCAATGACCAACTGTTGTAACAAAGGCTGCTGCTTCGCCGCTTCGGCGATGCGCTGCTGCAACAGCGCAAGCTGCGCTGCGGCATTTTTTTGCTCAAGCGTTAACGTCATTTCGCGTTGTTGCAGCGCCATGCGCTGTTGTTGTTGCAGGCTGATCGCTGCTTCTGCTTGCCGCTGCTGCTGCGTCAATTCTGTTATTTTGGCCAGTTGCCACTTTAACTGAGCCTCTAATGCGGCCAACTCAGTGGCAAACGGCAAGCGCTCATCCGCTAATTCAAGCAGCAATGCGCTCTGTTGTTCACGCAGCGCTTGTTGTTGCTTGGTCAGATACGCGGTCTGTAGCTCGGTCTCGCGCAGCTGTTGTTGTAATAAAAATTGTTGCTGCTGTAGCTGCTGACCACTGCCCAGGCTTTGCTGCAGCGCCTGCTCAGCTTGTTGTAATGCTTGTTGCAGCTCTTCTTCCTGCGACTCAAGCAGCTGCAATTCAGGCTGCGCTTCCAGCAACATGGCCTGGATCTCCGCCACTTGCTGCTGCGCCAGTTCCTGCTCATCCAGCTGATGCTGCAGTTCGCTGCGTAAACGCTGCTGCTCCTGATTCAGCTCCTGCAATTTACTGCGCTGATGCAACTGTTGTTGCTCCAGCAATTGAATATCACTGCCAAGCTGATAGTACTGCTGCTGTTGCTGATTCAACTGGCTTTGCCAGTGTTCAGCTTGTTGTTTGTAGTCGGTCAGTTGGCGCAACGAACCGCTATCTTGGCTAAGCACCCGTTGATAGTCAGTTTCCAGCTCGGTTAATTGCTGGCTGGCCTGTTGTAGCTGTTCGTTGTAGTGATACCACTTTAGCGTGGTCAACTCTGCTTTTAGCTGACGTTCACTGGCGCGCAGCGCTTTATATCGCTCTGCCGCGGCCGATTGGCGTTTCAGTTTTTCCAGGTTTTTACCCAGCTCGTCGCGCACATCCGTCAGGCGCTCTAAGTTGTCGCGGGTGTGGCCAATGCGGGTTTCGGTCTCTTTGCGCCGCTCTTTGTAACGGGATATACCGGCGGCTTCTTAGATAAAC
>Ga0169931_10010427_pt1 | contig 13244 bp, 11 predicted proteins | sample Kivu_15m_20L_FD_129675 | JGI IMG/M metagenome (GOLD analysis project Ga0169931, IMG submission 129675) | Freshwater microbial communities from Lake Kivu, Western Province, Rwanda to study Microbial Dark Matter (Phase II) - Kivu_15m_20L... | ecosystem: Environmental > Aquatic > Freshwater > Lake...
CTAAATACTCCTGATAAGGCACTTCACTTTTCAGTTTTGCACCTTTTAAAAACCGAATTGCCTCCTCGGTTGCTTCAATTTCCATCCTTGTGCGACAATCCTTACTCATGGAGCCCAAATGAGAAGTCAAAAGGCAATTTTGTAGATTTTGTAGGGGCCCAATATATGGCTCCTTTGAAAACACATCAACTGCTGCTGAGGCTTGAGAATTTTTATACAAATAACGATGTAAATCTTTTTCATTTATTATTCCACCACGACTTGTATTAACTAAACATACATCTTTTTTCATAATTTTTAACTGTTTTAGGCATATTAGATTTTTTGTTTTTTTTGTTAGGGGCAAATGAAGACTTATTAAATCACAATTTTTATATATTTCTTCTTTTGTTACCCAGTTTAATTTAAATTCTCGATTTAATTCAAGATTCGGTAAAATATCGTTCACCAAGATTCGAGGGGTACCAAAGGCGGACAACCGCCTGAGCACCCGGATTCCAATACGCCCAAGGCCAACTATGCCTATTGTACATTCAGCGATTCTTTTGCCGAGCATTCGTGCCCACGTGCCATTGTGCATTAAAAAATTATTTTCATGAATCCTACGTAATAAAGAGATCATCAGACCGATAGTAAGCTCAGCAACGGCCGGTGCAGGAGCATCGGGAGTATATGATATTTTGACTCCGCTTTTTTTGGCAACATTCATATCTATATTGTCAAGCCCGATTCCAACCCGGGAAATGAATTTTAGTTCTGGTCTCAAAGAAAAGAAACGGCGTGAAATCTGTTCTGTTCCTGCAATTAAAACAGAACTTCCTTTTGAAAATTTAATTAATTCCTCTTCAGTTAATTTTCTTTTTAATGGATTTATAAAAAACGGGATCGAGTTTGATTTAAGCATTTCTATTGGAAATGCATTCCCTTCTGCAAATGGATGCGTTGAGACAAATATTTGAGTCACTTTACTTATACCCAAAAATAAAACCCGTCTTCACCTTTAAGTTATTTACGGTGTAATTTTTCCACATTTTTGCAACACTTTTTTTATTAATACATTGACTTCGATAAACAACCAAATAAATTCTTGTGGGATTTAACGTTTTTATTAGTAAAAAAAAGTCGTTAATACGCAAAAGATTTAAAAGAATTTGTTTCTTGATGTTTTTTTTATACCAATTCTGCAAAGAAATAGGCTTATGTGGTCCCATGTCGATTGCATGGAAAAAAAATGCGTTTTTTTTAGCTTTTGTCCAAATTTTTTCTAGAGTTTTAAATAAATTGTTTCGATTTATATGCTCCAAAACACTGTTTGATAGAATTATTTGAATACAAGTTTTTATTTTATCTAATTCATCTGCTGTCTTTAAAATATTGGAATTTTTTAATTTTTTATAAAACGTGTTGAATGACATTCTATTTCCATAATTTGAAACTAGTTCATTGTAATGTTTCCGAAAGTAATTGTTTTTTACATATTTTGAAAATGTTGCTTTTTTTTGAAAACCTGGTTCACATCCTATAAATTTTTTTGCCCCAAGAAACAACACCAAAGGCCCCCAGCCAAGCATTGGGCCGCAACCTAGTTCAAAAACTGTTTTGTTGCTCAAAACCGGCTTAAAATGATTTTTTGTTTTTGAGGTAATTACTCGGTGATATCTCTCCCATCTATCAATTAATAATACAGGATTTAAATGCTTTTTACTTCCGCGTACGTTCAGATGCGTATAATTAAAAATATTGCCTTGAAGTTTTTGGACAATCTTTGAAAAAAAATTATATAAATTCACACTATTTTTTCCAACACCAAAATGAAATTTTATTATAATTTTTACTCTTATACAATTTAAATTCAAGACCAGATAAATTAAACATGAAATAATAGTCAGATTTGGAGTAGTGAATGTCGCCTTTTTGTGCGCACGGAGGGAATAATGTTGAGTGAGTAGGAAAAAATCCATGACGGGAGCGATAAGAATTAATAAGAATAAACTTTATAAAATGGACTAAAATTTTTCTAAAATGTTCTTGCAAGCCTGGAGATGGTTCTCCAAGAACGATTATTCTTCCGGTCGGTTTTAAAATGCGTAGTGCTTCAGCAATTAGACTCCTCGGATTAGTCGAATGATGTAAAGACTGGCACATAACAACCAAATCCTGTGATGCGCTTCTTATAGTTGTATTGTGCATGTCACCAACAAGTAATTTAAACCTCTTTGGATCCGCTTTGTAGCCTTTAATAGTTAATTTAGCAAGTCTATTAATTCGATGTTTGGAAAAATCATAGCCAGTAATCCAAGCATCGTATTTAATTTGGATTTGAGCTTCGAGCCAACAAGATCCACAACCAAATGAGGTAACATTCCGATTTTTTAAAATACAGTTGTTAATTTTTACTATAGTTTCAAAATCAGAAAAGTAATTAAAAAGCTTTGGATTTGTTTTTAAAGCATTTATATTATTATTTTTTACATAAAAAATTTTATTTTTTTCAATTTTTTTATTATTCCAATATTCTAAAGAAAAGGCTTTTTTCATAGTTTAAGATGCAATGTTATTTAAATGTTTTTGAATTATCCTAGAAATATTTTTTGGGTTTTTTATATATGTATTACAAAAATTGAATCTTGCATCTTGAACCTTTTTACTTTGCCACCATTTAGGTATCTCGTTCCATATTTTTGTAAGATGAATAGCGGCAGCATTTGGTTCCGAAAAGAATACTTTGGCGTTTTCTAATTCAGAAAAAAAAGGCTTGGCTGTTTTTTTTATCTCCCAAATTTTTTTATCCCAGAAAATTATTGTTGGATAGTTTGCGCTTAGGCTTTCAAGGTACGAGGTAGCACAATATGTTGACACAAGAATTCTTCCGTTTATAAGAAGCTTTTCAATTGGGCAAGATTCTTTTGTGGAAAGCTTTACTTGTGGAAACTGTGTTTTCCACCTTTCGGCTTGTTGCCAATTATAATCCGGTGAGTATAATCTCACTGATATTAATTTTTTTATTTCATCAGGAAGGATTTGATAAAATTTGAAAAGTCCATTTAAGTACTCTGGAACTTGATCTGAATTCATCATTGAACGAATATCGGAGGTATATTTTGGCATTAAGCCACATAATAAGATGCCGGTCCCTTCTTTTTTTGGCTTTAGCTTGCTTAATATATGTCGATTCCCACCAATAGGAATTACTTTACGGTCATTAGGGTCTTTCCAACCTGTAGAAAAATAATAATCACAAATTTGTCTTTCGTATTCATGGGCCCCATTAAAAAGACCAACGCCAAACCCCCCATGTTCACCGACTACTAAACGAGTTCCGGAACAATGCATTTCTGCTGCCCAAAATTTAAAGTTCTCATTTGTAAAATGCTGATTTGTTGTAAAAATTACTTTTGGTTGAATGGGTAATGAAAAATTTTTCAAATAAGTAATTTGCTTTTTGTAATCCTCAAGGAAAATTGATGGAAGGAACAAAGCAATATTTTTATAAATAATATTTTCAATTTTATTTTTTCCTAAATCTGAAAAAAGCTTTGTGTTTCTCCAGTTGTTCCCGAAAGATGTGGTAGTCGATTGGTTCTCCGGGAGAGGATATCGTTTTAGAGGTAATTGGCGCAAATAAACTTCTAGACGTTTTAATTCTGTTGTTTGTAGATAAGTGTTTAATAAAAAATACTTATCGTTTCTTTTCAAGAAATAGGATATTCTGTTGATGTAGTTTTTTAAAAATTTATATTTAAGAAGACTTGATTTTTTGCAAACTTTGTTATTTAAAAAATTTGGGACTTTAAATTTTTTAATTTTAGGAAAGTTTTTTAATAGCAGACAAAAAACAGCATGGTTCCATTCCTCGCTCTCGGTTGCGCAAAAAATAAATTCTTTTGTATCAAATGTTATAAAAATGTTTTTGTTGTACCTGTAATTAAAAGTTTTTAACTTTTGATTTATTGACCAAGCGCTTTTCAAGCAGCAATATCGATCATAGATGACGACGGTATAAGTCCATAGCCAATAACCAAGTAATATTTCCCAATAGCGCTTTGGTTTAGAAACATTTTGGATTTTATTTAGCCAAGGTACAAGACGATCTATAATTTCATGGTTTAAATTTTTTAAATATATAAAGTCCTTCTTTAATTTTTTTCGGTTACTCCAATGATACGGAACCTTGTCAATTTTTCGGTTTATTAGATTTAATTTTTTATTTTGTGGTTTGCACCACTCGCCCAGTAGTAGAATCCGCTCCTTCCCCCCAAAGAGGGCTGGCAGATTATTTGTAACTAAGATGCTTATTTTTTATTTCTGCTAGAACAGGAAATTAAAAAATCCCATTTTAGGATCGTATCAGCTGCAATATCTTTTATAGGCTTCATGCCTATGATTTTATCATATTCTCTTGGGTCAATTCCATTGGCCGGGCGTTTCCACGTAATATCGTTTATCCCGATTACTTTCCCTGCAGGAATGTGCTTCTTGGCAACTAGACTGCGCCGAGCATTGGTGCGTGAGATCAGCTCAGTAGGCAGAGGTTTACGTAATTCATTGCCCAGCAGTTGAAACAAGATGTTCAGACGTGCATGAAAACGCTTGATATCATCTTTGTCCATGGCGTGATAATGATCGTTACCAGGTAATTTTTTATCATGAGTGAAGTGTTTTTCAATAATTTGTGCTCCGAGAAGGGTTGCTACCTCAAGTGTTTTCATATCTTTCGGTAAGGTATGATCCGAATAGCCTATCAAATAATCCGGAAACTTTTTCGCCAAGCCGCTGATCATCAACAAATTGGCGTTTAAATCTTGAGTTGGATAATTTAAAATGCAATGTAGCAGTGCCAGTGGGTTACCGTGAGAAGTGACCCAACCAACACTCTGCTCTACCTCCCACAGATAGGCCGCTCCAGTGGAAAGAATGATAGGCTTCCCAAATCCACAAAGCACATCGATGAAAGGTTTGTTGTTTAAGTCAGAGGAGGAAACCTTGAAGACAGGCATTAGATCATTCAGGAAGCGGGCTGACTCCAGATCAAAAGGGGTACTCAAAAATTCAATCCCCACGCGCTGGCAATGAACGGCCAATGCTTCGAATTCTGCCTTCCAAAATTTGTCATACTTTTTGAAAAGTTTGTACTGGCTATCGGTCGGCTCTTGGGAGAGATCCCAATAGGAGGGAGAATCCCTTGAGGCGATACTGGCGGCTTTATAGGTCTGAAACTTTACGGCGTCCGCCCCTCCCTCTTGGGCTTCCTCGATTAGCCGCCGCGCCAGATTTAAACTTCCCTCGTGATTTACTCCGACCTCTGCAATTAGATAGGGACGAGATAAGCTCGGCAAGTTCGACTTTTTTTGTTTAATCCGCTGACAGAGTTTCATGCCGTTTTTTCCAAAACAGACAAGGCCGCTTCCACTACTTCACGCGCAGAACTATCGGGAGAAAGGTCCAAGCATAACAAACGCTCATAATCACTCCAAGTATCTAGATCGAATTTTAGGTACGGATAGGCGATTTCAGGATCTGTCGGATCACAGGTTCCAATACGAAAATGATTAGTGTTTTCCCAAAGATAATTAAATATGTGTTCACGCTGATCAGGTAGGGACGCCTCTTGTCCAAGACGCGCTAAAAGTTTAATATTAGTGATCTCCGCTCCCAACCCATCCGGATAACGGTTATTCCTTGGCAAATGGTTATAAGCGTAGTCAAAACTACTGGTGCAAAAAAACTCAATCAGGCGATCAATTTCGCTACCTGCTACCAACGGGTTATCGGCGCAAATGCGGACTACCCAATCAGCGCAGTTAGCGCGGGCGGCAGCCAAAATTCGTCCAAGGACATCTCGCTCATCACCACGAAAAACCGAAGCTCCCTGGGACTGCAAATAAGTTGAAAGTACGTCATCTGTAGCTAGATCTGGCAAAGCAAACACTACCTTATCAATTTTTTTTGCCTGACGAACCCTGTGTAAAACCCAGCCCACCACGGGCAAACCATGAAGCCAAAGCATCATTTTATTGGGTAAACGTAAAGACCCCATGCGGGCCTGTACAACCGCCACCACACGCTCAGGCATCGGCTTGAGTCCCGTGCTTGAGAATTAATTTTTGTCGATGCCGCTCCATTTGATCAATATCGTGGGTAATATTGGAATCATGCTTTCGATACCTATAAAGTGGAAGCTGCAGTCGATGGATTCGGTATTTTTTCTCAAAGCGGATCCTTAGCTCCCTCTCCTCATGGCAGCGGAAATCTTCGTCGTAGAGGCCTATTTCAATCAGTTGATCGATTCGAAACAATATGCCGCAAGCGATGGGCTTTTCCTCACAAGAGGCCCTTTCGAGAACCTTTTCCCCGTCATCGAGCACTAGATAATCGCAAGCCACAGCGTCAGCGTGGGTATTGGTCTCTAAGTAGTAATAAAGAAAATTTAGAAAATTAAAATTGACGAAGTCATCGGAGTCAACACGCACAATATAAGGAGCTCTGGCTGCTCGTATGCCAATATTTAAAGCAGCGGGAAGACCTAAATTGCTTGTATTTTGGAGCAGTTTTACGACGGAGTTTGTGGGATCGCTGAAGAGAGATAGTGCGTAGCTTGTGCGGTCTGTACTTCCATCGTTGACAACAAGGATCTCGTAATCCGAGTGGGGCAAGCTCTGGTGCAAAAGAGAACGGAGACACCTGCCAATAAAACGTTCTTGATTGTAGACTGCAACAATTACGGAAATTTTAGGGCGCGATAATTTATAAGGAATCATTTTTTATGCTGATCGAGAGCCATAATTATGGATGCCCGCACTTTTTCCGGGGTATCACTTGCCATATTTACTCCGATCGGAAGGGCAACGGCACGAGATAAAATTTTTCGGGTGGGTAAAAAAGAGGAATCAAGTTTACCGTCATGGGATTGAACGAGCTCCGGCAAGTGAGTCCAAGACCCGGCGAAATGCCATGTTATTGCTTCCGGCAGAATTTTAGTGCTAAGGCCAGCTTGAAGTAGATGTTGGCGGCAATTGCTCGCACATTGGGGGCTTGGCGCAAGAAAAACTAGCGCGTCCGCTGTCTCGTATGACCCTGGTGGCGTAATACGAGGCATAACCCCTGGCAAATCCTCGATAATCTCCCATAAAATATTTTTATTAACCTGTTGGGCCTTTACAACGTGAGGTAGTTTTTTCAATTGAGCCAATCCTACCGCGCCTTGGAGCTCCATCATTCTGAAGTTGAACCCGCCACTTGAGCGCGTGTCTTCCCAGCGTGGTACCGATGGATTGTTTTCATGGCCATGATCATGCCAAGCTGCGGCTTTCCTGTAATTCTTATCATCACGAAAGGTCAGCATTCCCCCTTCACCAGTAGTCATGGTTTTCGCAAAGTCAAAACTGAAGGCACCAACGTCGCCCCAAGTTCCCAGGGGTTGACCTTGCAGCCGGCCACCGCAGCCCCATGCCGTGTCTTCAATCAGCTTGAGGCCGCGGCACCGACAAATCTCTATGATCTCGGGCAAACGTGCCGGTGTCCCTAACATGTGCACAGCAATGACCGCTTTTGTACGCGGCGTGATTCGCCGCTCCAAATCGGTGGGGTCAAGGTTTAGCGTCAAGTCGATGTCGGCGCAAACAGGGGTAGCCCCGGATTCAATAATTGCTTCCACCGTGGCGACAAAGGTAAAACATTGGGTAATAACCTCATCACCCCTGCCAATTCCCAAAGCCGCCAAAGCAACCCGAATCGCTGCCGTTCCTGAGGTCACGGCAAGCGCATAAGGAACGCCCATCATTTCAGCAAAGGCGGTTTCGAATTCGCGAACTTTGTAACACCCGTTTCGCGCACCATCAAAGCCGTGGCGGAAAAGCACGCCGCCGTTTGAGAACACATCGCGAATCTCTTTAAGCTCTTCTTCTCCAATAACTTCGTAGCCAGGCATGGCTTTTTTTATTTCTTATGTAGGCTTTGACCAAAAATAATGACAAAGTTTGAAGTTTTAAGTGTCACGTGTTCGATGATTTGAAAACTGCCACGGACTTCCTTTTCCAATTCATCCACACTCTTAACAAACCCTATTGGATTATTTGGAATAAAAAGCACGATCATTAAATAAACTGTGCGGAGGCTTAAAGCTGCAATTAATTCACGCCATTGAGGAATGTAAGAAAGACATTCTGCTGTAAAGACCAGGTCAAATTTCTGTGCCGACAAGTCGTTTTTCAGGATACTATCTAACAATATACATAACTTCGAAATGTCATTCGCGTCAGCCACCTCAAAACGTATGTCTGGGTAACGTGAGCGTGCCGTTTCGACTGCTGTTGGGGAAATATCAATTCCTATTACAGTATTATTAACCTTTTTGAGACTATGCGTCAGGGCTGCCTTACCAGTTCCAATGTCCAAAATATTTTGAAAGTTATAAAAACTTAAAATGTCTAAAGCAGTTTTTCTGTTTGTTTGACGTGAGTCTTCCTGATGCCAACTGTCAAAAACTTCGCGAGTTTCATTTTGGTACATTTCTTCAAAATGACCAATGAATTTTCTTTTATTTGCATCAAATACATATTTGTGATATCCGGCCATGTCTTATATTTTCTCGAAGATGTTTGTCACAGTCTCCCGCGTCAGGATATCCCGCCATCCGGCCCCGAGCGCATTTGTGAGGGGCTTCTCATGGATGACCGTACTTTCGAATAATTCCTGAAATTGAGCGTCATTCAGGCTTGCACAAACATCTTTAGGTAGGCTGACATTTTGGTTTTGCAACATCATCTCGAACTCTTTACTCGCTTCAGGATAATACTCCGAGAGAGCCCGCAACGCCATACAGTTTGCCAAGCAATGATGCTGGCCGAGGACCACGCTTAAACCTGCGGAGAATGGGTGCACCAGACCCACATAACTGGTGGCGATGGCACATCCGCCCAAATACGAAGCCACCATCATCTTTTCACGGTTTTCCGGACTCATCATGTCGCCTTCCAGAAAAATTTGCCGACATAAACTGATTGTTTCCCGTGAATAAGCATCCCCGACTGCGTTGCGATATGTGCCGGCGGCGGACTCGATACAGTGAATATAGGCATCCATCCCGCTGTAAAAAAATTGGTTTCTGGGCACGGTGGCGGTGAGGTTTGGATCCATCAAGATCTGGTCATACACCGTGAAGTCGCTGTTCATCCCTAACTTCATTCTCTTTTTTTTGTTCGTCAGTACGCAGGTTCGAGTGGCTTCGGCACCCGTGCCGGAAACCGTCGGGATCGCGATCTTAAAGATTCCCGGGTTCGTCACTAAATCCCAGCCCTGATAATCCTCGGCCTTTCCGGGGTTGGTTAGAAGGTTGGATACCGCCTTGGCCACATCCATGGTAATGCCGCCGCCCATACCCACGATAGCACATGGTCTCCGACGTCGTTGCGACCGAAGATTGTTTACAAGGGTGTCGACATACTCCGTAGTGGGCTCTTCAGCGGTGGAAATGAAAATTAGTAAGTCCAAAGGCATAGCCTGAATTTTATTTAAGATATCAGGTTTTGAACGAAAATATTCATCAATAAAGATTACGGCGTAATCTTTTGATTGTTTTCTTTTGTGGGACAAAATTTTATGAAGATCCCGAAGACACCCCCAATCCAATGTATAGCGAAGCACATTGCGAACGGTTTTAATCCCCGTGTCTAGAATAGCCGGATTCGGGGGGATTATATTTTGCATCTAAGCGCTTGGGGTTTGTAGCAGCTTCTCAGAAGGAATCATTTTTGCTTTTGTGTCTCGCAGGCAAAGAACGTGAGAGCAGTTTCTTAGGGAGCGCATGCGATGAGAAACGACTAAGATTGTTAAATCAGAACTTAATGAATTGATTGATCGCATCACGGCGTCTTCTGTTTCATGGTCTAAAGCACTGGTTGCTTCATCAAAAACCAACACCTGCGCCTGCTTGTAAAGAGCCCGGGCAATCCCGATCCGTTGCCTCTGGCCCCCGGAAAGGCGGATTCCTCTTTCGCCGACGAGCGCCTGATAGCCTTGTGGTGAAGATTCAATGAAATCCGCGATCTGGGCTTGTCGGGCGGCGGCGCGAACCCGTGCCATATCGATTTTTTCTACCGGAACGCCAAAAGCGATATTTTCGGCCAAGGTGCTGTCGGACAAATAAATTGCCTGAGGAACATGGGCGATATTCTTTTGCCAAGCACGTAATTTTTCGTGGCCAAGCGGAGCACCGTCCACAAGGATACGCCCTTCGGTTGGTTCGAGCAACCCCATCAGGAGGTCCATACAGGTACTTTTACCAGAACCTGTAGCACCCACAAAACCTATCCGGGAGCCCTTGTTAATGGTGAAGGAAATTCCGCCCAAAACACACGGTCCCTTTTCAAAATAATTAAACTTTACATTATCGAAACGGATTTTGTTGGTAAAACAAAGCGGTGGGGGCTGGGGCTGGCTAGCCCACCTTGGCAGGGGCTGGTTGAGAAGCGTGGCTACTTCTTGATTGGACTCCTGATAGCCCAAAATCGTGCTCCAAGCCTGATATCCCTGCTGAAGACAAGGAAGCAATCGTTGTACTCCCAGAGCCAAGGCCCCCAAAGTCGGCAGAGCCAAAGCTAGCCCATCGGGTTCCTTCGACAAAACCAATGCCAAAACCGCAAAAATTGTCATTCCGACAGTTTCCATAATATATCTTGGGCTATTTCCGATGATATTGATCTTCGCGTAAGCACGCCGGTAGAGCCTGTCTGACTTTAGATAAAGTTTGCTGTAGAAACTCTGGGTTCCATCTAAAAGAATATCCCGAATTGCCCCTAGGCCTTCCTGCAAAAATTTTACCATAAGATTATGTTCACGGGATAACACTAGACTATTGGCGACTAACTTTTGATTACTAACTAGGGCTGATAAACTATATGCTACCCCAATAACTCCGCCCACAAAAACAGTAATTTTATAGCTAACTAGTAATAGAGTTCCCAGAATAAAAATAATCATTACAATCGAGGAAATCAGCGTTAGCCAAGAATTGAAAGTTCGGGTTGTCATCGAAATTTTAGAAGTCATACTGCTGATTAGATTACTACTGTTTCGGGAGACGTGGACCGAATAGGGCTGGTAAAGAGTGCGCCGGAAGGCTTCCAAGCCCAGGTCGGTTCCAATTGCCCCCGCAATACGAGTGCTCAGCCAAAGCAGGGCTAACCGAATCGTACCGGTAAAAAGTGCTGCTGCTATAAACAAAAGGGCAAATAAATGTATGAAGTTTCGCGTATCTGGTTGCGCTTTTACAGGCCCCAAGCCCAAAATGCAGTTTACTTTTTCAAATATTGAAACCCAAGAATGGGCAATTGAATTCGTGGACAAAGTTTCGGGCGCTGCCATTACGGCTAGAAAGGGAACCACCAAACCAATACTAACTGCCTCAGACAAGCCGCTTGCCACCGTAATTACAAATAGAAAAATAATTTGCTTTTTGCGCCTCTTTGAAAAGTGTTTCCAAAAATCGCTTATCGTTCCGAGAGCGTTAATTACTTTCATTTCTCTGGCATGAGATAAAGATTTTGTTTGAGGTGGGTTATTGTCTCTTGATTCTAAAATCGCCCAAAAAAAATGTATTCTTGTTTAAGTGTTATTTAATTTTACTTTTCTTGTGGTCACTTCGATAAATCCTCAGCGAGCAGGCCAAAATTTGAAAACAGTTAAAAAGACGCGCATATTCGAGTTGGGCATGAGCTTTGTTTTTAATTTTATTTGCATAGTTATTTCTTTATAAGATTTTATTTAAGAAATAATCTGGCTTTTTTTTTAATTCAAAGTAGCTAGATCTAGGTTTTGTGCGCTGCAGGATCCATATTTTGTTTTTTCTGTATGAAATTAGTTGTTAAAGGCGCTGGTTTTTTTTACGAACTGTGTTTTCTGCGTCTTATTAAAGACTATGCTTTAAAATACGCCTCCGGCCGGTTGGAGGGTGAAACGCAATTCCGCGTATCTACCAACGGTACATTCAACTTGGAGAAATTATGTGACTTGAATGGCGCATGCGCTGTGGAAATGAGAACCAGATCACAAGATGCATCGATCGGAACTGATTTTCGACCCGCCAAGTGAGAGTGCTCTCGGGTTTTCCGGATCACCGGCACAAAGGGATCGTGGTAATCCACCTTGGCGCCTTTGCCCTCTAGCTTTTCGATGAGAATATAACTAGGGCTTTCGCGGTCATCATCGACATCGGCTTTATAAGCCAGACCCAACAGAAGAATTTTTGAGCCTTTGATCGGCTTGCCGACGCTGTTCAGCGCCTCGCCCACCTTCGCCACCACATGATCGGGCATCGCCGTATTGATCTCCCCCGCCAGCTCAATAAAGCGGGTGGGATGGCCGTACTCCCGTGCTTTCCAGGTGAGGTAAAAGGGGTCGATCGGGATGCAGTGACCCCCCAAACCCGGACCCGGATAGAACGGCATGAAGCCGAACGGCTTGGTCTTGGCCGCCTCAATCACTTCCCAGATATCAATGCCCATCGAGCCGTAAATGATCTTCAGCTCATTCACCAAAGCGATGTTCACCGACCGAAAAATATTCTCCATCAGCTTGGTTGCTTCGGCTGCCCGGGTGGAACTGACCGGCACCAGCTTTTTGATAGCTTTACCATAAAGCTCCTTGGCCCGCTCGAGGCAAGCCGGGGTCAGGCCCCCTACCACCTTGGGAATCTCCGCCACCTTGCTCTGCGGATTTCCCGGATCCTCCCGCTCCGGCGAAAAGGCCAGATGAAAATCTACCCCCGCCTTCAGCCCACTCCCCTTCTCCAACACCTTCCTCAGATCCTCATCCGTCGTTCCTGGGTACGTTGTCGACTCCAGCACCACCAACTTCTTTCTGCTACCTCCTTCCACCTCCCGCCTTCCACTATCTGTTTTCAAATACGGCGCAATTGCTTCACCCGTTTTCAGTATGTACGAAATATCCGGTTCCCGATTCTTGTTCAACGGCGTGGGCACGCAGATCACGACCGCCTCCGAATCCTTCACCAGGGAGAAATCTGACGAGGCCGAGAATCGACCCGCCTTCACCTGCGCTGCCACATCCTCGGCCGGGATATGCCGGATGTAACTTCTCCCCGCCTCAATCTCCTTGATTTTGGCGGGGTCAATATCCAGACCCAGCACCCGACAGCCCGACTTGGCAAATTGCAACCCCAGCGGCAGGCCGACGTAGCCGAGTCCAACGATCGATAAATCAAATTTCATTTTAAAACCAGGTTCTTA
>Ga0169931_10010428_pt1 | contig 13244 bp, 12 predicted proteins | sample Kivu_15m_20L_FD_129675 | JGI IMG/M metagenome (GOLD analysis project Ga0169931, IMG submission 129675) | Freshwater microbial communities from Lake Kivu, Western Province, Rwanda to study Microbial Dark Matter (Phase II) - Kivu_15m_20L... | ecosystem: Environmental > Aquatic > Freshwater > Lake...
AAATAATTTTTTTATTATATATAGATAATAATTATAGATTATAATTATTATGACACAATTTATATCTTCTTTTAACAAATATTTTAATCATTACAAGACTATGATAATTAACTTTCCACACATAACTGATCCAACATATATTTCTCATAATGTTGAAATAATATCTATCCAAAAAAATTATTATTCTGAAGTTCTTTATACATTAAGTAAATTATTAAATGATAATACAGAAAGTGTTAAGCTAGAACAATTAAAACAAAGTTTAATAAGAAACAGTATTTATTCATTTGGAAATAATATATATTTGGTTAAAAACAAATATCCTTATGAAGGACCTTGTAATCTACAAAGTTATGTAATTTGGTGTTTTAATAGTAAATATACCAATGATTATATTGAAAACCTATTATTATCAAATAACATTATAAATAAAGATATACATGATTATATTATTTTTCAAAATCCTGTTGTAATTAAAACAGTTAAAAATATAGAACATTGTCATTTACTTATTAGAAAAAAGAATAATTTGTTTAATCCTAAATTATGTTATATTAGAAAATTAGTTTGTGTAGCAAGACATGGGCCAAGAGAACCGTTATTATTTTTACCAAAATTAGATAATTCTTATTGGCCTAATAAATTAGATTATAATAATCAAGTTCATGTAGCAGTTTTAACAAACATTGGTAAAATTTATAGTGGATTAGCAGGAGAAGAGTTTTATAATGGATATAAATCTTATTTTAATTTTGATTTAGATAGTGATAACATATATATAGGTTCTAGTAATTTTGAGAGAACTAGATCAACTACTGAATATTTTTTATCATGTTTAGATTTAGAATATGAAACAAATATATTGGATGAGCTTTCATTAGAAGAGGATGTATTAGAAGAATATTTAGAATTAGAAAAAAAGGTTGAATTAGATTTAGAGAGAGAATTTTTAGAAAAATTTAATGAGAGAATATATGATATATTTGGTTATAGAATAAAAAACAATCATGATTACTTTAGAATACAAAGTGTATTATCAATTTATAAAGTTCATAAATATCCATTACCTAAAAATTGGACGAAAAAATACGAAACAATCTTAAATATAATTACAAATATGTATTATAATAAATTGTATACGATTAGTTTATCAAGATTATTGGTAAAAAATTTAATAAAAAAAATTTTTAATATATTAGAGAATGAAAATATAAAATTTTCATTTTTGTGTAGCCATGATACAATGATAATGGCATTATTGAAATATTTTCAACCAAATAAAGAATATTTTATACCAGATTTTTGCTCTCAAATAAGATATGAATTATGGTCCAATAATGTTTTACGAGTATATTATGATGGAAGTATTATATATGAATCTAAAAGTTGATATTTTTATTTAAAGATATTTATATATATATATAATAATGGAATACAAAGCATATAATCATGAATTACTGCTAGAGAAAGTAAAATCTAATACAACAATGAATAATGAAGTTGTATCATTTTTTAATAATTTTACATTTAACAATGTTTTAAATCAAAATGCGGCTAAAGGAAATTCTACTTATGTATTTAAAAATGCGATTAAAGAGGATACAACTAAATCTAAAATTACACAAGCTTTAAATAAACTTCACGCTCAGAATCTTACTAAAATTGTATCATCAATAAGAGAGATAGTATTTCAAAATTATGATGAATTATCTGAACTTGTTTCACAATGTATTTATAAGATTAAAAGAGACAGCGAACAAATTAGACCAGTAGTAGCAGCATTATGTAATGAATTACAATCAACATATTTTTTGACAGCTGATAATGAAAAGATATATTTTAGAAGATTATTGCTAACAGCGGTTAAGAAAGATTATATGGAAAGTTTAAAATACGATGATGAATTATGGTCTAGAGAGAAAAGTGAAAAATCAATGATATTAATTGGAACGCTATTTAATACTAAATTGATTGAGAAGAAAATATTGGTAAGTATAATTAGTGATTTAGAGAATTTAATAAAATACAAAGAAGAGGAAGAACAGGAATATTTTAGTAGAGTAGAAAAGGCCATTCAACAATTAACTTGTTTAATATCGGTTATATTACCACAAAATTCATCAGGAAACAGTGAAAATAATGATATATTTAGTAATTTACTAAAATTTTTGGAGGAGAATATTTTAATTTATGAAGATAAAAAATGTATTTCAAAGAAAATAAGAATTGTTTGTAAAAATAGTATTACAGAAATTACTAATTATTTGAATAAATAAGAAATAAAAAAATAAATAAGTAAAAAAACTAAATCTAAATTTTTATATTTATATATAAATATATTGTATAAGAATATATTTTATGGGAGTTGAAGGATTATATAAATTTATAACGAATAATTTTTCTGATGTATATGAGACGATAAACATAGGAGAAATAAAGAAAAAATCGTGTATAATTGATGGAATACAGCATATATACACTCAATTAATTTACATGCGTTCTAAAAATAAGGAGGTAATAAGTGATACAGGTTTAAATATAAGTCATATTCATGGTTTATTGAATTCACTTATATATTATTTAAGAAATATGATAGTTCCAATATTTATTTTTGATGGTAGATCTCCAGAAATAAAAAAGAAGAAAATAGAAGAAAGAAGGCATAATTTAAAAATTAATTTAAGAAAACTAAGAGAAATAAGGAATTCTCTAAGGGAATTAAATAATGATAATTATTCTTCAGATGAAAATAGTGATACCAATATGCATGATAAATTAATATTTGGAACACCGCCTGAATTAATTAATATTGAGGAAAATATTAATAATGAAGAAGAAAATGATGATAATCCGAGAAGAATATCATTTGAGGATAATAAAAGAAGATTATCTGAAGATAATTATGAATATCACAAAATATATAAAAAATCAATTATATTAAAAGATTATTTTATAATTGATTGGATGGAAATATTAGAACTATTAGGTATTCCATGTATTAGAGCAGAAGGAGAGGCAGATCCATTATGTTCTTATATATCAAATAAAAATAAATATATATTTGGAATTATATCAGATGACAGTGATATGTTAATATTTGGAGCACCAAGAATCATGAGAAAAACTTATAATCAGAAATTTAAGATGATAGAATTATATAAATTAATTACAACAATAGAATCAAGGTTAAGATTAGAGGTAGATTACAATATAATATTTAATGAAGAAGATTTAGTAAATTTTTCAGTATTATTAGGAACAGATTATGGCAGTTTTAATTTAAAAAAGAAATATGATAATTCATATGAATTATTAAAAGAATATGCTTTAAATAAGAATATATCAGACTATGTTGAAGAAGATGAAATAGAAAAGTTTAATTTAATTAAGGAATATTATATTAAAAATAATTTTGATGAAAATTACAAAGATAATAGTTTAGTAAATGAAAAACCAATTTGGAAAAAACCAAAATTAATGGAGTTGAAAAAAAGATTATTGGAACTTGATGTTGATGAAGAATATATAGATGAAATTAATGAATTATTTGAAGAATATTATTATAAATATACTAAGAAACCTAATTTTAATCCTGACTATTATGAATCTACAAAAATATATACAAAAGAATATTTTACTTATACAAAACCAATAGATATAAGTAAATTTTATTTTAATAGAAATGTAAGATGATTATTTATTTTTATATTATTTTTATTCATTAAGTGTTTGTGGAGAAGAAGAAGCAGAACCATTTGAACCATCAGAACTATTTAATTCATTAGTAAATTCTTCTTTATTTTTTTTTATATCTTTTTTTAAATCTTTTTTGGGATTCTTTTTATAAACGACTAAATCTGTTTTTGTAAAAAAGTATTTATATAGGAAATATACAACACATACAATTAATACAACAACTAAAATTAATGTATATATAGTAAATTCAAATCCAAGTAATTTAATTCCTTTAGATTCTTGGACTCCTTCACCAACTTGTGATAATTGTGGCATAGATTGAACTTGTGTTGGTTGCATAATAGGTGCAGATACTTCCATTTTTAAATTAGGCATAACATCATTAGTTGGTAAATTAGCAAGTAATTTATTTGATTGATTATCTAAAATTCTAGTAAAGGCTTGATTCATGATTATTTATATTAGTAATTTGTTTTTTTATTTATTAAAAAACGAATTAAAGTTTTTATATTTATAATTTTTTTATATTTATAAAATATCTTTATATTTAAAAATATTGATATATTAACTATATATTAATTACTATATATAGAAATGTATAAATATTTAGATAATGAAATACCATGGATTGAAAAATATAGACCTAGAAAATTAAAAAATATAATTTCACAAGATGAAGGTATAAGTATATTATTAAATACTTTAAAAACCGGAGAAATGCCACATTTATTATTATATGGTAGTCCAGGAACAGGTAAAACTAGTTCTATTTTAGCATTATGTAATGAATTATTTGGTCCAAATCGTGTTAATGAAAGAGTAAAAGAATTAAATGCTTCTGATGAAAGAGGTATTAATGTTGTTAGATATAAAATAATTAATTTTGCTAAAACAGCAATTGGAACAAGTGATCCTAATTATCTTTGTCCTCCTTATAAAATTATTATTTTAGATGAAGCAGATGCAATGACAAAAGAAGCACAAGCAGCATTAAGGAAAGTTATGGAAGAAACATCTAATATAACTAGATTCTGTTTTATTTGTAATTATATAAATCAAATTATTGAACCAATAACTAGTAGATGTGTAAAAATAAGATTTAAACCAATTAGAAAAGAAAATATTTTTAATAAATTAAAACAAATTTCCAATGTAGAAAAAATATCTATTAGTGATGATGGATTATTAAGTATTGCTAATATATCAAACGGAGACTTTCGTAAAAGTATTATTCTTTTACAAAACTTAAAATATTATGCTACATGTGATAATATTTTATTTTCAAAAAATGATATCTATAAAATATGTAATTTTATTAATGATGAAACTCTTTTAACCTATATTGATAAAATTAAAGAAAAAAATAATATAGATTGTATTATGGATATTACTAATGAAATAGTCTCTAAAGGTTATGTTTTTAATTCTATTTTACTTAAAGTTATAGATTATGTAGTTAATAATAATGAACTAGAAGATAGTAAAAAAGCATCTATCTTATTTGAGTTTAGTAATATTGAAAAAAAAATTAATGATGGGGCTGACGAACTAATACAATTAATTTGTATATTTAATCAACTAAAAAATATTGTTTGTTAGATTTGTTAAATTTTAGTACATATTATATAATATATTCTAATTCTTTTTCTAATTCCATTTCTAATTCTCTTTCTAATTCAATTTTGGATTTTTTAGTTTTTTTTAATTTTTTTTTTTTAACTTCTTTCAAAAGATTTTTTTGTGTTATTAAATCTTTTGTAAAATTATCTATAGTCTGATCTTCATTACATTTTTTTTCTATATTATTTATTTCATGTTTAATAGATTTTAATTCATTTCTTTTACTTAATAATTCTTCTTCTGATATAATTATTCTTATTTTATCATTTGTTTTCTCAATTATTTTGTCATTATTAATTTTATCGGTAATAATTTTATAATTAATAGATGGAAATGAAGGTGGAGGAGGTGGAGGCGGAGGTAATATAATATTTTTATTCAGAGAATAATCATCAATATTAAATAATTTTTGAGTTTGTATTTTAAGTATATTAAAGAAAAATTTAATAATAAAATTTTTATCTGTTTTAATAATTTTAAAATAATTAATTTCAAATAAAAGTAGATATTTAATACCTGAACTAAGATTTATTATTTCTTCTTTTTGATTATTTTCATTATATATTGATTTCTTTTTATTATAAAATTTAATTATTGAAGGATAATTATCATATTGTTTAATTGGTAATTCTATGTCAATATTATCATAATCTATATTTGTTAGATTTAAATAAAGAATATATTTTTGTTTTATTGTTTCTGCTATTTTATTTATATAATCAATCGTTTTTTTTATTTTACTATTTTTATCATTTATTACAAATGTTAATATATTATAGTCATAATAACAATTTAAAAATTTTGTTGTATCTAATTTAAACCAAAATTTATGTAATGGCTCGTCTACTCTATTATTATATATATCATATATTTCTTTATTATTTATAAACTTTTCATGATCTAAAATACTGTCGTCAAATATAGTATTATCTGTGTCTATTATATAATTTTCAATCATTTCAATATTTGTATTACTGTATAATAATATTGATAAAATTTTAACTGATTGTTTTTTATTTTTTAACCGTTATTTTTATATAAAAATTTTTGTAAAGTATATTATATGATGAATATTAACATTAACGATTTTAATATTAATATAAAATTAGCTATAAATGATAAAAGAAATATTAAAGGTATTATTCTTAAAAATGGAATAAAAGTTATTCTTGTTTCTGATCCTAAAATTAATAAATCTGCTTGTTGTGTTGGTGTTAAAGCAGGTTGTTATGATGATGAATTTGCTGGATGCGCTCATTTTTTAGAACATTTATTATTTATGGGTAGTGAAAAATATCCGGATAGCAGAGATTTTTCATCCTATTTAGAAAAATGTGGGGGAATGAATAATGCATACACATCAGATTATAATACATGTTATTTTATAGAATTAGATTCTATATTTTTAGAAAAGGGTATTAATATGTTATCTTGGTTTTTTAGAAATCCTATCTTAGATATGAAATATATAAAATCAGAAATGGAAATAATTGATTCAGAGCATAATAAAAATATATTATCAGATAGTTGGATTATTGATGATATATTTAAAAAATTTATTAAAAATAAAAATTCTAAATATGCTAAATTTGGAACTGGAAATTTAGATAGTTTAAAAGATATTACAAAAGAAGATATTCTAAAATTTTATAATAAACATTATAAAACTGATAATTACTATGTTTGTATTGTTGATTCAAAAGATATGGATGAAATGATTAAAAAATACATACCATATTTTAATGATATAGAACCTAAATTAAAAAAAGAATTAAATATACCTGATGAAAAATTAAATTTAATTAATAATAACTTAATAATATTTAAATCTGTATCTGAACTTAATTTTTTAGATATTTTTTTTATAATTAAATGCAACGGTTCAAATAATACAGACTTTCAACTAATTAATTTTTTAACATACTTAATTGGTTCAGAATATGAAGAATCCTTAACTTTTTATTTAAAAGAAAAAAATTTAGTAAAATATTTATATTCAAATGTCAAATATATGTTTGATGTTGAAGGTGTTATAAATATTAAAATTATATTGTATGAAAATAATAAAGAAAATTTAATTAAAACTATTAATATATTTTATTCATTTCTAAATAAATTAATTAATCTTGATAAAAAAACTTTTAAACATCTTTATAATAATTATCAATCAATAAAATTATTAGATTTTTTATATCATGATAAATCTTCCGCTACAAATATGTGTATTAATACTGTAGAAAATATGATTTTTGGTAATATAAATGATTCTATTATACGAAAATATAAAATAGAAGATTATAGTGATAATATTTATAAAATATTTAAAAAAAATATTAAAAATTATGATTTAAAATTTATTACAAATACCGAATTAAATATTGATAAACAAAAATTTGTTAAAAGTAAATATTATAATATAGAATATTTTATTTCAAATATAAATAATGTTGTTAATAAAAATAAATTAAATTTTGATTTTAATAAAAGTATACTTATAAAAGATTTTCAAATTAAATATGAACTATTATATAAAATTTTTAATAAAAATGAAGTTCCAAAATTATTTTTGAAGGATGATAAAAAAGAAGTATATATTTTACACACTAATAAATATGAAAAACCATTTTGTAGAATTTATTCAATTAAAAAAAATAACGATTTCCTTCAAAAGTATAATAAAATATTATTAGATATCTATAATAGTTTTTTAAATAAAGTAATTAATTATTATATTTCAAATATGACTAGTTATAAATGTTATTTTAATATTTCTTTTACAAAAGAATTTATTATTTATAACTATAGCTGTCTGAATTATTTACTAACTGATTTTGTTATTGAAATAAATAAAATTATTAATAATATATTCATTGACGATAATGAAAAATATTTTAAAAATGTTATAGATGAATTAAACGAAATTTATTATAATAAAAAATATAATAGTCCTACTCAATTAGTAAATATGTATTTAAATATATTAATAAACGATGAAGCTAAACCAAATGAAATTATAGATTATTTAAAAAAAATAAATTATAGAGAATTTAAAGAAAAAATAAAATCATTATTAATATTTTCAAAAGAATATATTTTATTTTTAGGTAATTTTAATGTTAGTAATGAAGCGAATAAAGTAAAAAAATATTTTGATAATCTTCTTGAAATTGTCTCTACAAATGAAACTAAATTTAAAAAAGATGATGGAATAAAACTACTAAATGGTAAAATAACTAATTATATTCTTAAAAAAGATGAATACAATCCTAAAGAAATTAATAATTGTTTGTATGAATTTTATGAATTAAAAAAATTTAAAATAAACTTTGTTGGTAATTTAATAGTTTTAGCTGATATTAAAAAGAGAATAAAATATTTATTTTTATCCGGTTTTATTGCTGGTATTATAAATGAACCTCTATTTGATAAATTAAGAACTACTGACAAACTTGGTTATATTGTTAAATGTATTTCGTATTCTTATATATATAATGATTATTCTTATTATTATCTTGCTTATTTAGTTCAATCTACTTCTGATATAAATAAAATTAAAGAATGTATTAATGATTTTAACCTTTATTTTACAGAAGATTTTAAAAAAAATATAGATAAATATAAAGATAAATTTGTATCATTACAAAAAAGTAAATTATTATATTATTCTAAAGATTATAGTAGTTTAGATGATGAAATAAGCTATTATGTATCACCAATATTAAAAAATTATAATATTTTTAATTTGAAAAAATTATCCTATGATATTATAAAACAAATAACTTTTGATGATGTAAAAAAATATATAAATAATACTTTTAATAGAGAATCAAATAACAAATATAGTATTTTAATTGATATAAATAAATAATTTTATTTATTTAACTATTATATATAATGTCGTATAAAGTAGAAAAAGATAGTGTTATTACTTCAATCGGTGGAGGAACTTTTTCTTCTGGCACTAAATTTTTAACTTGTGGAGGAACAAATATTGCTCCTAAAGCAGGAATTACTTGGGCTAATTTTCGTGTGGGGGAGGGGGCGAATGCAACAAATTTTAAATATATTTTTAATGTTGGAAATTTTAACGGTAAAACTGCTCCTTTAATATCCGGTTATCCAGATGATGGATTAGCACCTACTACAATTAAACAATCATTATTCAATAGAGGTGATATTCAATATATTTGCGGACGGTTTTCCTTAACAGGTGGTGCAAATAATATAGCACGATTTAATCCTTCTGTAAGTAAGACTACTGCTACTACTACCTTTAATACACTAAGTGGTATTACATTTACTGGCAGTAATAACGCTGTTAACTGCATATCATCTGATACAACTGGTGCATTTACAAAAATATATTTAGCTGGTAGATTCGATACAGCAGCAATATCTCCAACCACAACTGGTTATAAAAATATGGTTCGTTTAAATGTATCTACATCTCCAACCTATACAATAGATACTGGTTTTACAACAGCTACAACATTAATAGATTCAAGTGATGTAACAATTAATTCAATGATTGTTGTAAATAGAATTTTATATGTAGCAGGTACTGATACTTCTAGCGGTAATTGTATTTTTTTTAGATATAATGGAACTGCTTGGACTAATTTATTAAATAGTGTAAGTCCTATAACAGGTAATATTAATGTATTACAGGCAGTTAGTACTACTAGAATAGCTATTGGTGGTAAGTTCACAAGTATTGGTAATGCAACTAACTGCAATAATATCGCATATTTTACTATATCTACAACTTCATCTAATAGCTCTTTTACTAAATTAGGATCAGGTGTGGAAGGTGTAGGAGCTAGTCTTATTTATCCAAATGCAGAAGTTTTTGCCTTATCATATCTTGGAACTAATTTATGGGTTGGTGGATATTTTTTAAATGCTGGCGGAAATACAGCAAATAGTATTGCTACTTATAGTGGAAGTTCTTGGAATCCTGTAAAAAGAGATGATACAACTACAGGATTATTAATAGATACTGATACTACTGGAACAGATCCTGGAGTTGTATATGCTTTTTCACCAGCTACCATTGATACAAGTATTATCATGGCTGGAGGTTCTTTTAAAACAACTACTAATGCTGCAACTGGAATTACTATTCATAATTTAGTTAAAATAACTAATACAACAACACCACTTAAAACATCTACAACAAGAACCTATTCAAATTTTAATGCAACATCAGTTTCAACTACAAAACCAAAAAATTGATAATTAATATTAATATATAGATATTAATATAGTTATTAACATATTTAAAAAATGAATGAATTTAAACTTAATTTTATTCCAAATGAAGAAGATAATGAAACCATCAATAAAATTTTAGATACAAATACATATTTAGAACCATCCTTAATTAATTCTTATTTAGATAATTTATCAATTCATATTGTATTAAATGAAAATAAAAAAAATATTAAAAAAATAAATATAAATAAATAATTATTATCAAAACTTATAATATTTATGAATCCAGATTTAGCAAGTCAATTAAACTCTTCAAAACTATCAACTGCAGATATTCAAAATTTAATGAAAAGTCTTAGTAAAACTTCCTTAGGAAAAAAAGGTGCTAGTTTAACTCCTCAAGATAGAAATAATTTACTTAGTCAAATGTCTTCATCAACTAATTCTGCTGAATATATGGTTGAAAGAGAAGATCCTACTAAAAATATGACCGAAGAAGAAAAAAAACAATATCATAGAGAAGAATTAAGAAGAAAATTAAGAGAAAAACAAGGTAAATTTAGAGAAGTTAGAAGCTCTAAAGTTAATTTACAAAAAAAATATTCAGAACAACTTAATGCTCTACAAAACTTAAATTTACCACAAATGCCTAATAATGAATCAAGTGCAAATACAACAGCTGAATCTAATGCGAATATAGTCGTTGAATCTAAAGCTAAGGAATCTAAGGAATCTAAGGAATCTAAGGAATCTAAGGAATCTAGTGAAGAAGAACAATTAGAAGATTTTTTGAATTAGATTAATTTTTATATTATTGAAAAGTGTTTAAACTAACACTTTTTTCTTCATTATAAACTTCTATAGAATTATTATCATTTTTTTTATCAATATTAATATTTTCATCTTTAGTTTTTTTAATCTTATCTATAGAATTATTTTTCTTATTTTTCTTTTTATTATTCTTTTTAATTTTACTAAAATCAAACTTATGAGGTTCACTAAATATTAAATATATAGTCACAATATCTATCATAAGCACTATTATTAGTATTACTATGTAAACAAAGTTATTTTCAATACTACTCCAATATTTACTTATTATAAAATAATATATAACCACTGTTATTAAGATTAATACCATATTATTTACATAAGAACCAGTTAAATAATTTATTAAATTAATTATAGTTAGCATTTTTTATTTATTAAATTTATTTTATATAAAAACTTTTATAAATTACCGTATAGAGTTTATTTTTTTTTTTAAATTTATTTATAAATTATATATTTTATGGAAGAAACTGCTGATTATACCGATGATAAATTACATAATATAGATAAAAATATGCTTGTTGATACTCTAAAACATACCTCCGATATAATGACAGCACTATCCAATAAAGTTTGTATTATGGAAGAAGAAATTAAAAATATTAATAATCAATTAACTACTCTCTCTAACGAAAATAAATTATTAAGAGAATCATTAAAAAATGATAATTTTGATAAATTATATAAAGCTAATCAAAATATTAATATTATTTATGATGATGAAAAAAAAGAAATAAAACAAGAAGAAATAATAACAAAAAATAATATAGATGCAAATAAAGAAGATATTCCCGAAAATGTTATTAATAATAGAAAAAAAAATAATTTATTTATAAGAAAGATTTAAAAATTAGGTTAAAATAAGAAAAATATTATATATTATTTATATAATATTTATGAATATTGATAATAATAGAAATAATAAAAAACAAAGTCCAGATAAAAAACAGAGTCCAGATAAAAAGAGTTCTGAAGATAAAATAAATTATGATGATGCTATGGTTAATCACATATGTTATTGTAATAATTATTTTTATAATTCAACAAAAATAGTTGTTTTATTGCCATGCAATCATTTAATGCATGAAAAATGTATAAGTTATTATTTAATAAATAATAAAAAAAAATGTCCGTTATGTAATGTATCTTTTACAAAAATTCTAACCGAAAATAAATTGACTAGTTCAAGATATCACCAAAATTTAATTGATATTAAATCAGTTAGATTATCAGAAAATACATCAAGTATTAATTATTATACACTACCTTTTGCTATGGTTAAATTTACTTCAATTATGAATAGATTAATTGCTGCTGTAACTGAAGAAGATATTTATAGTATGGTTGAATATTTTTTTAGACTTTTTAATATTAAAATTAATCTAATTGATAATACTACTAATAATCCAATTACTTATAAAAATAATATCGTTGAATGGAAAAAAAAAGAAGATCAAAACTCTAAAATTATTCTTATATCTAATCATACTAACTATTTAGATTGTTTTATTCTTATTTACTTATTTAAAGCTGGGGGTGTCACTAGCGAATTTATTAAAAAAACAGAAATAGGTAGAAGACTCGTTGATAAATGTAATTTATTAGTATTTAAAAGAGGTAAAGATACAAATATGGTAGATAAAATTAAAGAATATTTAGAAATTAATAAAAGAATATTAATGTTCCCTGAAGGTGGTATGTGTAATCATGAAACTATATTTCGTTTTAGAACAGGCGCTTTTCATACTGGTGGTGTTATTTGTCCTATTGTCCTTAGATATCGTCCTTTTGTTTGGGATGATAATTTTAAAAAATATATTTTTAAATTAACAACACAAGATGAAATTAATGTTGATGTTTATGTTAATGATTTATGGTTTCCT
>Ga0169931_10010429_pt1 | contig 13244 bp, 9 predicted proteins | sample Kivu_15m_20L_FD_129675 | JGI IMG/M metagenome (GOLD analysis project Ga0169931, IMG submission 129675) | Freshwater microbial communities from Lake Kivu, Western Province, Rwanda to study Microbial Dark Matter (Phase II) - Kivu_15m_20L... | ecosystem: Environmental > Aquatic > Freshwater > Lake ...
ATATCGTCCTGGTAATCGATCTGCATTGTTGATTATTTTATAAGTATAAAATATAAATCTTGCAAATTTCAAAGAAAGAAGTGAAAAAAGTATAAATAGCAATGATAAATGAAGTATGTCTTTGCTGAGTTGTATATTTTCAAGCGGATATTTGATATATCATAGTTTTATATTTAAATCGAATAATAATGTAGACGGGAGGTCACACAGTGCTGCTAAACAAGACATACAAACTTCTAGAAAAGATCGGTTCTGGTTCTTTCGGGGCGATCTACATGTGTAAGTGATTAATTAGTAAGGTCAGCACGTCGATAGAAAAGAGTATTTGGCCGCCAAAGTGGTACCTCATATATCATTTAGGAAAAGAAAGGAAAAGGTGATGGACAACTTCTATACTAAATCAAACTCTATCAGCTTTTTCAAGGCATTAGTATATGTATCTTAACTTAGCTGGCATCTCGAGACTATTTGACTATGGTAACGACAAATAGCATGACCGAATTTTCATGATCATCGAGCTTCTTGGACAGTCTCTAGAGGATCTCTTTCAGTTATGGTATATTAGCAAGTATTTAGTGGTAAAAAAATGCCAATTTCAACTGTACTAGCGATTGGTATCCAAATAGTCACAAGACTCGAGCAGATCCATAGGAAAGGATTCGTGCATCGAGACATCAAAGCTAATAATTTCACAATAGGCGTGCAGGAGAAGGCAAAAATAGTGTACATAATCGATTTTGGATTGGCAAAAAAATACAAAGATCTCAAAACGGGGCAACATATAGCAGTTAAAGGCGGTAAAAGTTTGGTGGGGACGGCGAGATACGCGAGTATTGCGTCGCATTAGGGGTATTAACAATGCCGAAGAGATGATTTAGAGTCACTAGGGTATCTTTTGTTGTATTTTTTGAGAGGAAAATTGCCATGGCAGGGGATACAGATGCATAACAAAGTTGAGAAGTATGCAGAGATAGGAAGGATGAAACGTCAAGCAAATTTGTCATAGTTATGTGGGTAGTTAGGCTAGGATGCGATGGTTCTATTCAAGTATTTCTAGTATGTGAAAAGCTTGGGTTTTGAGCAATAGCCTAATTACGACTACTTGAGGAAGATGTTGAGGGAAGTATTAGTGCGTAGGAAGTAGTAAGGAGTGCCTTTTTAGTGGGAGAAGTATGACTATGAGGCTAAGCGTAAGAATTGAATCCTTTTTATTTGTTTATCCTTGACATATCATACTTAAAAACAAATAAAAATTGTCTATATATCATTTCAAATCATATTTAAAGACATTTTAAAAAGGCATCATTGTGTATTCTTATGATTTCTTATTCTATCTGATCTGTTAGCACATATATTAATAATACAGATTCAAAGAAACATGCAAAAACTATTCTACGTCGTATGCAGATGGCTCTAGCAAGACACATCCAAACAATCTTAACGTCTAGCCACCATGATCAAGCAAGACATGTCGACAGTTGGCTTCAATTTCGACGACATCGCTAATACATAACGTCAGCGTTAAGATCTCTACCGGTAGAGATAAAAACTTATACGATAAAAATAGAAATTAGAAGAGCATAAAAGACAGATAGAGAGATAGAGATAAGAAAATCTTAGATTGATGGAGTAGAGGTAAAAATTGCAACAACAGAAGTAGGAGATGTAGTCAAGGATATAGAGGGAAAGGATGGAAAGTTAGTCGATGCAGGAGGAAAATTCGGAGTTATAGAGAAAACGGCAGTCGATGTTGCATGAGTATTAAAGGCTACAAGAGGAACGGTCGAAGATTCTGGAGGAGCGGGATCAGTTGAGAGAAAGAATGGAAAAGATAGAAAGATTGCAGAGGTTACAAAGAGAATATCAGATGCAGTTACAGAGACTGAGGGAGTAAGCTCAGGGTCAGGAGGAGATGGGTGAGGAAGAAGAGAACTAAATGGCAGCTGAAAAAGATTAGTAAGAAGAAAAGAAATAAGTAAAAGAGGACACTGGATGTTGGTAATGTAACTGTCACAAAAAATAAGAGGAGGGCAACGGTGAGGATAACAAGTAAGCTTGAAGTTGATTTGGCATGCTATTAAACACAAAATAAAGTCAATATCAAATACTTTTTGATTAAAAATGTTCATGTAAGGGTATAATATATTGAGTATTATTTGTATTAAATGAAGAAATCAAATATTATCACCACTGCATATCTTCAAGTATTTTCGCAGCCTCCCTTTTCAGATCCGCAAAAGTCTATTTTTTTTGCTTAACTTTATCCCTTATATGCTTATAATCTTCTCTATTATTTTTCTTAGAAATACTTTGTTACTCATCCTCCTATTCCTCTTTCTCGAACTATTTCTGGATTTACAATCTTTCATCGATCTATCGTTGCGCTTACATTTTTTATTGAAAATTTCGTTAGACTTACAATTTATGCTGCAGTTCTCGCATTTTTCGAAGTTACTATTACATGTTGCAAGTGTCCTATACTTTGGGTTCGTGTGGTGTGGCGAATTTGCTAACAGTGTTCATCCCTGTGTTGTCGGCAGTTGGTTGATAGTATTTCTGAGGTGGAGGGATGATGCGAATGCCGGGTTAATTTTATGAGCTTAGCATGTCAGATGCTGAGTCTGAGTCGTGGTAGAGACTTTGGGTCTATTTGTACTCATGTCTTGTTTGCTTTTATTTTTAACTATTTTTTGGGAATTTTTAGACGTTTCTAGCTTATTTTTTTGTGTTTTTTTGTTAGTTTTAATGAAGAGAAGGCTTTTTCTTGACAAAAAAAGGAATATTAGGTTGCTATTTTCTGACTTTTTCCTTGCTAATTACTTTTAATTTCTACTCGTAATCTTGAATGGCTTTTTTGTACTTCTAAAACTTTACAGAATTGCTCTATCTATTGTAGACACTCTTATATCGATTGTCTCCTTAGTTTTCTCTTTAAAATCCAGTCATTTCTTTACTCTCAACGACAAAATCTGTTTTTTTGAATCTACTAGGTGACTGTCGATGTGTCCTTGCCCCTCTTGAAGAGGTCGGCGGTGCTTTGAATTCATAACCTTTTTGATTTTTTTTTATATTTTTGTTAGAAAGATTGATCTCTTGAAGATATGATTAAGGACCTATGTATTCTTACTAATTTTATTATATTGTGTTTCTTTATGTCATGATAACGTTTTACTGAGAAGATCTTTCAATTTTTACGCCCTTTTCTTTAAGTTTTTTCTATATTTAAAGAGCGAAGCTTTTTATATCAGGTCTGTTAGGAAATTTTGGAGTGGGCTGACTGGCTTATACTTACATCTGTATGCCTTTCTATGTCTGTGTGCCTGTTTCAGCCTTATAGTTGATAGTAGCCGGTCTGGTATTGGCTTTATTCTGATACTTGGGTGGAGTGTGTGGCATGTTTTTCGGATAAACTAACGCAGAAGTTGCATTATTATGATTGGAACCTTGTCTCAGTGGCATTTTATGTGAAGGAGGTCTGACCTTAGGAGTCTGGTTGTTGGATCTAATAGGCGATTTGTTCTATATTCTATCTGTTTCCGAAACTTCTTTATTTTGGTAAGGATCTGTAGGCTGATAGGCGAATGTCAATCTATATTGATTTTCGTTTCTATTATTTAAGGTTTATTGCTGCTTTTTATTAGAAAAAGGTTGAGGACGTCTCTATCCTCCGGAAGTCATTTTCTATGATACAGGTCTGACTCGAACAGTTCTTGCTCCTTCATTATCTCCCCCTTCCGCGGGCCATTTGCCTATAGGAATATAAAACTGAGCCTCTCTACTATTCCCAGGCATCAATCTTGTCCATTTCGGTCCATTATGCAACCACAATACTTGTTTCATTAACTCCTTAAAACTCCCACCTAAACCGTTCAACTAATGCACAGATATAACTTTAGAAAGTTGTGCCTGGACTATCAATCTGAGTATATCTATAGTAGATGCTACCATCTCAGCTTAGGTGCATTATTGTTATTTTCTGCATTATTAAATCCGACTATGGATCCATACTTTTACAGTTATATCTCTATTTTTGTATCGAATTGTTGTGCCTTAAGTGCCATATGAGCGTTAATCTTATCTTCTTGTGCGTATAAATATCAAGGCGGGATGTAATCTAAACGGTCCATAAGCATTAGCTAGATAATCTATAGCAGAAAGTATCTTACAACAAATCCCTTACAAGGGGGCTTGTGATTACTAGATAAAAAACTATCCAAAACTGCCATTATTAACGACAACTTATGCAAGACTGACTCCAGGATGCTCACAATATACCGTATTGATATAACTAACAACATTGTTATTGATGGTTTGGATTGAATTGCAGTAGATTGCTTTGGCGATTTGTGGATGTTGTAGTGCTAGTCGTTTTCGGATTAGTTATTGATGATGGGCGAAGTGTTGTGGTGAAGTGAAGATAAGGGAATGCTATTGAAGGAGCTATCCGGTTAGGCGGTTCTGGAGGTAGGAAGGGTCGAGGCGTTGCCAGTTTGGGTTTAAAGGGGGATGTGGGGTGGTCATTAATAATAAAGTTTATTCTGTTATTAATGAAAGGTCATCTTAGATGATAGATTGAAAAATTGATTGAATTTTTTATTGTTTTTTGGAGTATATAGTCTTAGGGCATAAAAACTCTTCAAATACAGTTTATCAACAACATTTTTTCTTGTATCCTGGTACATTTCCTTTACTACCTCCGGCTTTTAAAGAAACAGTTGCAGTTGACGCAGCCATCTACTTTGAACCTTCATCTTTATCTTTTTTTTAACTCTTTTAGCTCTTTTTTGAGTCCTCTTTAGTCAAAGTTGGTGAACCACTACCTCCACTTTTACCCCAGCTCATCCCTCCTTTTTCCATTCTACTCCTAACTATTCCTACCCCGAACGATTTGATACTTTACTGAACTTTGTCTCCAGTTTTTGCGCTTACTTCTTATGTCTTGTATCCGTATTTCTACGCTAATTTTTTAATTCGCTTTTTTATTGAAGATTTACATCAGCGTTAACAGTTTTAGGGCAGTCACATTTGTTACCTAATAAGAGTACTGGTGTGCTCTTGTCGCAGTAATTGTATGCTTATGGTATCCAAAAGTTTTACAGATCGTCAATCGATGCAGAATCTGTTAGATCATAGACCATAAGTATCCCTTAAGTTCCCTTATAGTACGACGAGGTGATAGTTCTAAATCTCTACTGACCTGCAGTATCCCAGATCTGAAACTTAATTGTGATTCCCTGTTATTTTATCATTTTGAACCTACATCACTAATACCCTACCTGAAGTCAACTCCGATGGTGGTGAGGTAGTTTTATGTGAATTTATTTTAGGCAAATTGCATGAGAAGAGAAGATTTTCCAACACCAGAGCCACCGATAAGGATGAGTTTTACGCTTTGGTCGAATTGGGTTATCATAATTAATATATTTACAACAATAGTAGAGCAGAAATAATCAAAATAACTTGAAAACAATTTTAATCAAAAGATAATGTTAAAAATATTGATTTACATTATCAAGTGTTCAATTTAATCGTAATATGACTCTTATAATTAAATGGGTAAACGATAGATCAAAAAAACAGTTGTCCAATACGCCCAAGAAACTCCCAAATCCCCTCGAGAACGCTCTCGATCGAGATAAAAACAATAGAAAGCGCCAGTGGCATAAGTATAACACGTTGACATCAATAGCCGCAGAGCAAGATTACGAAGAGCTGCATAACAATAATAACAAGTTTAGTGGAAACAGCCTTAGATAGGGATCAAGATATAAGAAACACTTAAACCTACATAACCACTTATAATATAGCAAATTCCTGAGCCGATTGAAGAATAGATTTAAGAAAGACCTAAAATCAAACAATAGTAGCCTGTAAAACAATAGAAAAATATTCAAAATGACAGCTAAAGTGAGTAAGACAATCCTCGTCAATCGATCCTTCTAAAACCAGTTTTCATAAGCAAATAGCTCCGAGGCCAATAACCCCCATAATAGTAAAAATAATAATAAAGACGACGCAAACAAATCCGATACACAACAAAACTTTTACTCGAGCAAGCCAAATACCCAGATTCATAATAAGAAAACTAAAACACTGATTCAGAGTAGTAGAACAGAACTGATATCCCTAACGATGATGATGAGGTATAATAGTAGTATGAGTTCTAGTTGTGGAAAATAAGAGAGTTGAAGCGTATAAGAAGGGAACAAGACTAGAGGAGGAGACACGAGATGGAGAAGGCGGAGTTGTAACGAAGAAGGACTATGACTAATGAACAGATTTTGATATAGAACAAGTAATTGGGTTCAGATGCAACTGATAAATAAGTATCGACAAAATACGTCTTCATGCAAAAGTATTATTCCAAGGGAGCGTTCTACCAAGATTCCTAGGATCCTATTTTCAAGAGAGATTACAATATGCCAACTCCCCTTTAAATGGTGGATAAAAGTATGTTGCCGTTGATGATGCAAAAACGAGCTGGGAATTTCGGTAAGAAGGGGCAGAGTAAGTATACGCATTTGACTAAGTAAGATACGAGTGATTTGAATCCACTGACGAGACCGGATTAGAGTTTGTTAGATTATTGGAAGAAAAAGACGGCGGGGTATAAGGGGGCTGGTAATAATGTATGATAGGTATAAGTATTTACGTATTTAATGATTGTGATGATATGAAGATATGTATGATATATAGATAATTAGGATGATTTATCACCGCAAAACCTGTTTACTTGTTTTCTTATCCATCCTTTTCATAACTTCTCACTCGACTCTCTTTTCCCTTTCCCCATAATTCGCCATATCTTTTCAGACATCCTTCACTTAGCTCGCCCATTGTTAATACTCCCAATAAACTTTCCAAAAAGGATTCAACCGCTTCCAAGTGACAACAAACCCCAACATCGATCTCATTTGGCAACACAAAGCAGCTGGTTTTCTTGAAGGATATGCTACATATCGAGAAATCTATGCGGCTTTCAATAATTTTAACAAACATTCACTATCGAGTGGAGAATCGATGCTCAGATTGTATGATTATTTGAGACAACAAACTGTTTTTATTGACAAGATGGTGAGATAATTCTAAAGAGATTAGTATTGGCAAACCGTCGGAGGGTTCCTATAGCAAACTCGGTATGCTTATAGGGGATATTTGCAAAGGATTAATTAAGAAAAAAGACCAGAGATGCATATGGCGTGGAACCAGTTCTACCAACTCACGCAACAAGGTGATCTTAATGAACTTATCCCAGGATTGTATAACAAGGACGCACAGAATGAAGATAGAGGAGTTGCTTTTTTAAAGGTATCTGAAGGTAAGTTACTCACAGGACATTCTTCGATCAATAGCTATACTCAGATGGTCAGGGTATTCAAGAGCTATTCTTTTGGAGCGGGTAGAGGACTCACCCAGGGTATTGATTTTACTTCGTGGCCTGGAGAAATACATTCCAGAGATGGCTTCTACATCTTAACTAATGGACTCAACGTACTCAGAACTTCTTTGATCAACAAAAATCCAAAAAATTATCTATAGCTTAAAGCTGAAACAGTTCCAGGGTGGCTTAGAGCTATGACTGCCAACAGACTTGCCAAAAATATAGAGTAGTGGATTGTTATTTACAAGAAGTATCATAGTGGGACCTTCAATAGCCAGTGGATCATAGCTAATGAGGTTTCAAAAGATGCTCAAATGCTCGAGGAAGCGTTTTCGATGATAAAAGTTAGTGATAGGACTGAAGATTTGACATCTGGACGAGGCTTCGTGGGATCATATAATGTGGCTTTTCATCCATAAATTGCTAAGAAAATCAGGCCCGTTACTTTAAGTACATATCTCTATAGATAGAAAACTAGGACAATCCTTACGATGACAACAATTATGCAAGAATCTTGAGAGCTTATAGCCCTTCGATAAAATCACTCTAAGATCTCGCTTTTTACCTCCGCTTGAACTAATAAGAAAACCCATCATAAGGAATAGCGCCTCGAAACGATTTGAACAGATAGAACACCCAAGCAAGTGGACAGATAGATTGCAAAGTTATCTAGAGCAATAGGCAGGCATATTGGGCCATATCAGGACCTACTACTAGCGTATCTTCCTCGGGAAAGGCAAGATTCTAACCGTTCAAGTGGTAGCAATTTGCATCGCTTTCACATGAGGGGATGTCAGCTGTGTTTAATTTTACATGGCAGGCTGTTCCCTTGGCTGAGTTACAGATGACTCTAAGTCTATAATGATTATAGCTGTAATCGGCATATCATATCATATATTATGGTGGGGTGGTAACAAATAGCTAAAGCGGGTCTAGTATCTGGGATTTTTGCGTACTATCTTGGCTAATATCTGAATCATTCTGTGCCAGTTACTCAGAATAAAGCTCCGGCTATTGTAGGCTCGCCTTTTGTTACAGTTTAATACCCTCATTTCAGGATCCTATATTCAAACGTACTGTCTTATCTATTTAGTACCACAAGAGTCCTCTGGCAGTGCACTAGCATTTAAATAAAAAATTGTTCGAAGGCGATGCACCTAGAGCAAAATTTTTCTTCCCAGACGAAACAATTCCTACCAAGTTCCAGACCGACAACTCATATTTTGCATAGACTGAAGCATTCAAGAGATTTCGAACCAACAGAGGTCATATGGCAGCTGCAGGTAACTACTCAGGTGACTAATCCTAAAAATTCCATACAGTATATGTCAAATTATATAGTTTGTTTTTTCCAACATAATTCCACAAAATGGATACAACAACGGAGGCATCTGGAACACTTTTTAAAGACTTACAAGAAGTATAGTGATGAGGTAAGAATGTTAAAGTGTTGAGGTTATAAGTGGACCCATCTATGCAGATAATCGGCAAGAAAATCATACTTAATTAATAGTATTGAAGTAAAACGGGATACCAATACCTGAAAAATTGTACAAGATTATCAAATGCAATAGTCGAAAAGGAGCATATATGTCGGCTTTTGAGTTCTACAATAGTCGAACCTATGATAACTAGAAGACTCTGAGTGATTTTTAGGTGCCACTTTCTAGTTTATAAAAACAAACTGGGCTAACTTTCAATGTGCAAGGCAAACCTTTGAGCTAACTTTAAGGTATTTCGTTGAAAGTTAAAAAACAATAGTTGGATTATGAGTTTTTTATGGGATTAATGAAAAAATCAGTGTCGCTTGGAGAGATGGTGGGAAACATAATGAGAGCGAAATAGCAAAATATTCGACTTAGTATGCCATAATTTACGTAAAAAATTCGTAAATTTACGCAAGAATAGATAAGTAAAGTATAAAACTAAAAATTAGTATGTTCTCAGCTAAAAAAATACATGTCATTAAGAAAAAAATTGTATTCTTTGTATCATTTATAAGAGACTAACGATCTTACTGCGTAAAAAACTTTTGTTTCCTATCTTTTTTGTTACAAATATGCCTCTGAAAATGCTTAATAAAACGCTGTACTTTAGTAATATAGAGAACGCTGCGAAAAATAGTTATGTGAGCTTGCACAACGCAAATTATAAAAGCAATCATCATAATAAAATAAATAATAAATGATAAGTTTAAAATGGACTTAAGTCAAGGTCTGATCATTTGACTATATATATTGAATCATATTTTATTATTACTAATAGTTGTTGTATGATAGTACCTGACTTCAAGATCCGCCAATCCGACACTCACCTTCAAATCTTCATCCGCCTTCCCTACATAAAAGTATCATCCTGCGAGTTCTACCTCTAACGCCATAATTTTAAATTCTACCTCAAACCATATCTGTTATCTCTTCCTTTCTAGCAACCAATTCTCTAAACTGAATAGCCTTCTAAAGCTATCTACTATCATTAGAAACATGTTCTGGAGGTGCATTTGCAGAAAGAAGAACCTGGGATGGTTTTTTAGAAGCTGGAGTTGATACAAAGTGTGATTGGGAAACAGCCTAAACCAAAAAATAAAAATGTAGGATTAGTATAGGTTATAGGAGGCGGGGTAGTTTAGGACAATAGCAGTTAAAAAAATCAATTCGGGTATGGTTTTTGCGGAAACTACTCTAAAGTCATGGACAATCTGTAATAATAAACTGCATAACTATTCGCATTTGACGCTAAACAAGTCACAAGAAGAGAGAGATTTAAAATGGCAAAAAATATTTTATATGCAGCTTTTGATGCAGACAGCTACCTTTTTGACAAACACTAAAATTAATAATAAATTTAAGCAGTGATCAAGGACACATAATGGAAAAAATATTTATAAAATTTGATGTAAAAATGTTAGAAAGGTGTATAGGTAAGTTCAGCTGATAGTTCTCTGCGTAAATTGCTTAATAGAAAATAAATTTTAGTGCCTTAAAATGCTAATTAATATATTTCTATGCAGATGATGACAATATGTTTCAGTTATTGTTACTAATTGATATGTATGTGCGGATAATTTGGTCCATAATCAGCTAAAACAATAAACATGACCTCGACTGTGCTGTATTCTCATTGTCTTTTATAGGAAAATACACTGGAATAGGTGCTTATTGATTGCTACTAAAGATGTTTGACGTATTCGCTATACAAACATATACAAATATGCAAGGAAGTCCACAAGATGATAGGTAAAAGTATGTGCGTTGATTGGTTGAAGGCGATTTTAATGGATTTGAAAAGATTATTCGAGGCAAGCGAACCTAGGTATTTATTGAATTAGATGTATATCAATGATTATTTGGTGTATTTGTATACAAAGGGAGACCATTTTTGTTAAAAAATGACTTAGAAAATGTTGAAAATGTAAATAAAAGAATAAGACTTGAAACTGCCTTTGGATGGAGAAGAAAGTTAGTAGTAAGACAGTTAGGAAAGCTAAAATGAAAAAAACAAAGATTAAATATAGAAAAATCATCAATAGATTAAAGTTCTTATAGAATAGATATAAAAAATGTAGACTCTCGACTGATTTTATTCATTTTTTTACTGTTTTTCTTTTTAAATTTAAGATTTTTAACTTAAAATTTTATTTTATGTATATAAAATCATTTTTTTCTTTATTCATTTGCCTTGATAAACTCTTTGACCATTTCTTTAGCAACTTCGAGCGGAACTGACCTTTCTCCCAAAGCCATAACTCTAAAATGTCTGCCACACTCTGCTGCAGTGTACTAATTGTACGCAGTAGCGCATTCTAGTCCGCACTTATTGGCAGCAATACCTATACCTATGCCTGACCCACAGACAAGTATTCCGAGATCTTGGGGTTGAATTGTATTTGCCATCGCTTGGGCGAAATTAGGGTAGTGGCATGATTATTTTTGATGGGTGCCGAGGTCTAGGGTCTAGTAGGAAAGGGAGTTTAGATAGGCTTGTAGGGATGCTTTGAGGGTGAAGCCAGCGTGATCTGAAGCCAATAATATTCTCTGCATTTTATATTATTATGGTCAAATCTAAGTAAATATCTACGCTTAACGTAATATACATATCTTTTCAAATATTTTTGTTTTTTCCCATTTTTTTTTATTTAAAAAATTCATCAATCTTATTGTTGATTTGAAATCTTCTTCAATCTATTTCTCTATTTTATAATTAGTAATATAAAAATGTCGTCTAAACCCTAAGACTACAAATCTCACTTCACCTCATCCCTCCAGAACATAAAATAAGGTCCCTCCCCTTCCCGCTCGACCAACGACATAATATGTTTCATAATCTTCATAGTAATCGTTCTAGGCATGTTGGTGCTGGGCATTTGGATGATGGCATAACAATCATAATCGCTTCGAAATTAATTAAAAGGAGGCACGCATTCTAATACAAAAGTAGCTAAGGTATTCACTAATTACTATGGAGTTATATCATTATGTTTGTTTTTCGGGTTGATTTTTGCGGTTTTGTATGTTATTTTGGTGCAATGTTTTCCTAAATGTATGGTTTTTACTCTCATTATTATGGTCTTTTGTGTTCTTTTTGCTGTGCTTGTCTTTGCTATTGTCTAAAATAACGTAGGATTGATAATAGCAATGGTACTTATTATCGTTTTTTTTGGGATATTTCTATGCTGCATACGCAAAAATTTATCAGCAGGAATCAAAATACTATAATTAGCTACTAGATTTGTGTAGCAGAGACCATCGGTATATCTTAGTTCTCTTTGGGTGTTCTTCCTTTCAATATCTTTTTTGGTATTTTGGGTCATTAGTTTTATAGCAGTGCAATTAAAAGCAAATACTGACATAAAAAATAACTAGAGCACAACCCAATAAAACGGTATCATGTTTTTCTTCGTCTTCACTTTCATCTTCATGACAATATTTCTTTACTACGTCCTTTCTTACCACATAGCAACATCTTGTGCGTTGTGGTTCTATGATGTAGATGGAAATTATTGTTCGATCGCTACTTGTAATTTAACCAAATATCATGTGGGATCGTTGACTTTCGGGGCACTTATAGTGACTGTTATCAAGATGTTGAGAATGATATTGGGAATGAAAGACGGTTAGTCTTAGAATGTTTGTGTAAGAGGTATGCAATGTCTGGTGGGATGTGTCTTGGGATGTCTATAAAATATTATTTAAGTTATGAATAGTGTTGCGATTGTTACTATAGCAGTCACAGGATAAAGTTACTGTGATTCAATCAAAACAGCAGTTCACTTGATATTAGACAATATGGGCATCTATTCAAGTGTATCTTTGATATCGAATTTGCTGATGTTCGGTGGACTTCTTATTTCGATAGGTCTATCAACTCTTATTGCTATTTTGTACACTCAGAAACATTATGCTTCGATTCCTACATAATAGTTGGATCAGCTGGGGATCATTATCTTTTTTGTTGGAGTTATGGTAGTACTTTTTGTGGTTGGAGTGCTTGGGTAAGCTTTGTAGAGTGTGTTTGTATTGTGGTGTTTGGGAGGGAAGTTGAGCTAAGGAGGTGTCATTGTGCCTATGCCTGATATGATGAAGGAGATCAAAGGAGTGAGCGATCGGGAAAAAGATAAGGAGAGACAAAGGGCTAAAGAGAAGTAAAAAAATAATGCTTCGGCACAAGATATGGAGAGAAAATAATGATTTTGTAATGTATCTATATTAGTGAAAGATTTATATTTTATTTTTAGCAACACTTTCGGTCGGAATGTAGGGATAAACTAACGCGCCAGTTGGTTAAGAAATCAACAAAGAGGCACAAAGGCTAATATCTGAGCATAAGGAGTATTTAAGGACCTTGCCTTTAGGTAATCGTAGCA
>Ga0169931_10010430_pt1 | contig 13244 bp, 23 predicted proteins | sample Kivu_15m_20L_FD_129675 | JGI IMG/M metagenome (GOLD analysis project Ga0169931, IMG submission 129675) | Freshwater microbial communities from Lake Kivu, Western Province, Rwanda to study Microbial Dark Matter (Phase II) - Kivu_15m_20L... | ecosystem: Environmental > Aquatic > Freshwater > Lake...
GCCTGAACCCCCCTCCTTCCTCCCTCCCTTCCGGCTTCCTTTCCTCCTCCTCAATGCCCCCCTTGCTCCGCATCGGGGCTTTCGTTACATTTGGGTTACTTAATGCCGCACATGCCATCCGTCATTCACCAAGCCGTCGAAGTGAAAGGATCAGGCCGAGCCGTCCCGGTTGCCGGTTTGGTTTAATTACGATGGGGGTTCGTCCAGGCGGCTGGTGCATCCGCTAAAAATAGCGTGAACGCAAAGCTGACATTAGGGGTAGGTTTGCTCAGCGCAGGGACCGTGATTAGGGTACTGCATCGAAATACTTATGAAAGGTGCATGTAGGTTATTGTTTTTCAATGCTTTACGATATTCTTTTATATGTCTATTTTATTTGATGCTTATACGCTATATTTGCCCCATGCAGAAAACGCCGATCCAGCAGGTACAAGACTACTTATCCGCTACGGGGGATCTTACTGGTGTTGTCTTGTGTTTGGGTTTGCGCGAGGGCGAACGGGCTTTTATGGGGGAGTTTCTTGCATGGTACCGGCGGAATCCCCATCTGTCGGAATTGGCATCGGATGACGTGGTAATGCTCTATATGCGGACTATTCATGCCCAGGAAGCCAACTAAGCCTACTAAGGCATCAGCATCAAAAAAGGCCCCCCCCAAGGTCAAGCCATCGAGGAAGGCATCCATTGCGGATACGCCGGTGAAGAAGGCTGCGAAGCGAAAGCCGAAACTGCCGGAGCCTGGGAGTACGATTATTGGGAAGATTGCCCGATTGCCCCGTAAACCCCCGCGTGAAAAAAGAGAACCTATTAAGTATCGGGGAGCGGCCATTTCCCCAAACCTGGAGGAGCGCGTCCGAAAACTACGCGACAAGTATCGAAAGGCCGGACGGTTTGTGTCATTCGATTACATTTTAGACTGGTACTTTCAGACGGAGGACGAATTTTGCGCTGGAGGCGATGCCCAAAAGCCTTACGAGGCATACAGCGTATGGAAAGCTGAATGGCCGTTCAGTTATGAGTATGTCGATCTAGTAAGTGAAGACATCGAATATCAAGAACCGGAATACAACGGGAATCTAGAATATCTATTCCGGTTTATCGAAGAACGTGGTAAGGATAATGTTCGGTTGTATGTCCGAGGGGTTGGCGAATCTAAAGCCCGTCGATATGGAGTAAACGCTGGGTTATCGAAGGTCATGGACGAAAACTCGTTGATTGGAAAATGGTGGAGCGTATTCTGGAAGGAGATAAAAGAAACATCCCCGCAGCCGTATCGGGTGCCGATTTGCTTTAACGCCTTTAGCGGGGTGTTTTTCATCGACTTCAATAGGACGGACTATACCGACACGGAGGCGAAAGATTGGATTGAAAATGCAATCATAGACGCCAAGGGTGAACGTAACCAAGATCCGAGATACCGTGACGAAAGCGATACAGGCTGGGGTGCCGCCGTCACGGCACAATTCCCAAAAGATAAAGCTGCTAAAAAGCAAGGCGAGAAGGCAGGCAAAGTTGTCAAACTATTAAAGGACAAGTCGATAAAAAAGAAGAAGAAAAAGAAACAAATTACAAGTGTGATTATGGAGCGTACAAAAAAGAAAAAACTGGCAAAGAAGGCGGCTGCCAAGCCTAAAAAGGTAGTGAAGAAATCGACAGCGAAGAAGGCACCTAGGAAGCCCGCCAAGGCGATTAAGCGGGCAGTTGTTAAGAAGGCCGCCCCGGTAAAAAAGACGGCCGCCAAGGCTCCGACAGCGGCCCAAGCGAAAGCCCTGATTAAGCAGTTGGAGAAGATGGGGTATGTCATAACGAAACGGAAGGCTACCAAGCCCACCAAGGCCGCTGCCAAGCCCACCAGGGCCGTGAAGAAGGCAGCCAAGGTCGTTAAGAAGCCGGTGGCTAAGAAGGCACCTGCGAAGCCCGCCAAGGCGATTAAGCGGACAGTTGTAAAGAAGGTTGCCCCGGTTAAAAAAACGGCCGTGAAGAAGGCAGCCAAGGTCGTTAAAAAACCGGTAGCCAGGAAGGCACCTGCGAAGCCCGTCAAGGCCGTGAAGAAGGCAGCAGCAAAGAAGTCCGCCCCGGTTAAAAAGACGGCCGCCAAGAGGGGTCCCGGGCGGCCCCCTAAGGTTCCGGCGAAGAAGGTAGGGCGGCCGGCTAAAAAGGCAAGTAAAAAGAAATAGACATGATAACGCTGAATGATGTTGTCGACCAAATGAAGCGGGAAGGGTATGCCATCGACAAGAGGCCGGATGCCCTCAATGTGGTTGGCATCCGCACCAATAACCCAGTCAATCAGGATAGATTCGACGACTACATCGCCTACTTCGCATATGATACGGCTGGGAAGATACGGGGCAAGGTAGCGCAGGGTACGACAGACCCATCGACCTACTTCCTTCAACAGCCCATGACATCGAAAGGCACGGCTATTCTCAAAAGCGGGCAGTATAAGGATGCCTACGCGCTCGGATTCCATCGGGGGAAGTACGAGGCCCTTGTGCAGGTTGCTCCTGTCACAGTCATCCGGGATGCAGACAGGGATGGTTACACTAACCTGCTCGACAAAACCGAGGAAGGCATGTTCGGCATCAATATTCATCGGCCTACGGCTAACAAGGCGGACGGAAGCCTAATCGGAAAGGATAGCGCGGGCTGCCAGGTCTTCCAGTACGTCAACGACTTCACCGACATGCTGACGATGGCCCGGCTGTCTCGGTCAAAGTATGGCAATCGGTTCACTTACACGCTGCTTGATCAGCGCGACCGGGTTCGGAATGTCAATACGGCCGTAGCCGCCGTTGTCCTCGGAACGGCCACTTTAGTTGCCACCGCCACCGCGATAAAAATTATGAAATGAGCAATGAGACAAACCCCGTCAAGATAAAGGTTGAACGCCTGCTCAAAACCCATCCGCAGACACGTGATGACGACCGGCAGCTTGTTGTCCAGTTTTGGACCGATGAACTTACTCGGCATGGGTATCGGTTGGAGGATATGACCGGAAAACACCTATTGGAACATTACTCAGCGGGTATGCTCACCTCCGTCGAATTGATACAAAAGCATAGGAGGGCCTTGCAAGATCATCATAGCGCACTCCGGGGTGATAATTGGGCCGACCGAAGATTAGAAGAATGGAAAGCGTTTAAGTAGTCGTATGCTATCCCCATTTGACTTGACCGATGCCCTTGAAGGTGCGCATGTTGTCACTAAAGATGGCGAATATGTCCGTATTGCATGTTATAGTCCAAACGCACACTTCCATCATAAGATTGTCGGATGGGTAGGACCTGAAAACTATATGTGTTCGTGGGATGACCGGGGCAGGCACATGACCGATGATAATTTACAATTATTCATAATTCATAATTAGCGCATATTATGGCACTCACACGTATTCACAAATTACATTTGTTAATGATTCAACGAGGGATAACCGTTAAAAGGTTGGCCTATCTGACCGGGCTTACCCCGACCACTATATCCTACGTCCGGAATGGCCGGAACGTACACATGAGTACGATACATCGCTGCGCCAATGCCCTAAAATGCAAGCCCATCGACATCATAGGATACACGATGTTCGACTTCGATGAATACGACCGCCAGATGGCCGAAGGGAAAGGGGGTGGGCAATAGCCGCTACTATGGGTTGAGTGTTATATCCCCGAAAATTATTGTGTCGTTGTTGCAGTTGAGGGTTTCGCCTACAACATACCATGAGCCGAAGCCGATGCTTGTAAGGGCATCGGCGATGCCCTGCAAGGTGCCGGTATTGACCGATGCCGAATAGACCGTGTAATCTAACTGTGAAGCTGTCTTTGCAAACAGCGCGACGAGCGTTACACCCGTCACGTCCTGCCCAGTCAGATTGTATGAGTATTGGGTGACGGCGTTGGCCGTGCCGCTATCATTTACGCTCTGGAACAAGGAGACGGCCTGGGTTTCCCCGGTCGTATTAGCAGCCGTCAGCGTGACTTCATTCATCATACGATGACATCTTTATATCCATCGAAGAACGGATCCGTCACTACCTCGCCCGATTCAAGGGTTGAGAAGTTGTCCGGCACCCGGCTGTCCATGTTATCGGATATGCGCACCCGGTCGCAGAATAGTTGCAGTTTGACCGTTGCGTTCGGAAGTAGGTTGAGGGATACGGACGACTGGCCATTCAGGGTGATTCCGGCATCCGTCACGTCCTTGTAAAGGCTCTTTTGGTATTGGTACGGATCGACCTCGGGATTGACAAAAACGATTCGCCGGCTGCCCTGCGCTTCGTATTCGTTGTAGTTGATGGGAACGAGTAGTTGCCCGATATTGTCCGAGTAGGCGTAGAACTTCAGCACCCGATACTGGAACGTACCGAGGCTATTCAGGAGTTCCTGATAGGTGATGTTGCCGCCTACCGTCACCGTGACGGGCGGTGTCGTAATGGTTATCGTGGGCGAGAATGTCATGCAGCGGCACGGGTACCGATGACTTGAGTACCTTCCATATCGACCACGGCCAGGCTATTGTCTGCGGCCTTCCGGATAACACGCATGCCGTATTGCTTGGAAATCTCGCTATTGAGTTTGTCCAGGCCTTCCGGGGGTTCACCCGACTGCAAAGCCTTTTTATATGCCTTCAGGGCCACCACGGCATCCGCCTTGCGCTTGTCCATGGCCTTGCCGGGGGATTTCTCAGAGGTACCACCCGTGCGGGGTTTGATGGCGTAGAACAGGAGGACGGCGAGGCCGAGACCGAATAGTGCCGTCTTATACTTTGCGTCCATGGTCATTTTTTCTTTGCGATGAAGTAAATGGCCGTTCCGAGCGCGGCTACAAGGAGAATAAAGCCGATATTCTGCCGCAGGAAGCCCTTATGTACCGATTCCTTGCTGGTTCGGCGGAGCGTATCATAGTAGGCATTGTAGTCCTCGTCGGTGATAACCCCCTTTTGGTTCAAGATGCGGTTTATCATGTCTTGGAGGTCCTTTTGGTATCGCTCCAGCACGCCACCCACCTGACCGATAATACCCGGGCCGGTGCCGGGTTGGGTGAGGCTTTCGATGTTCGTCAGGTTAGTCCGGGCCTGCTCCAGTAGCGTATCTTTCAGGGTAGCCATTATTTGCGTTTTAGGGCGATGACGAGGATGCCTGACAGAACGATGACAACGCCGCCAATGATGATAATGTTCCGTGTCATGGCCTGCTGCCGCTGCCCCTCCGTGTCTGTCCGGCTGATGGTGTCGAGGATAATCTGTATCTTTTGAGCCTGCGTCTGCGCCGTAACTATCTTCCGGTTCAGTTCCTTTTGCTCGGCCGCCGTCATAGCCGCCACGGCCTGATTGAACTTCCGCTGCTGGGTAGTGTCGATGGCGGCAACAGCCGTCTTGCCAAGGCCCTCTACGACCCCGGCAACGACCGATCCAGCGACATTGAAGTAAGGATTCATTTTATTACGTTTGCAGATACTTTGGACTTTGGCTGCTTTGGGGGCTTTTCCGGCTTGTCGGTCCGGCGGCGGAAAATGACAGCGAAACTCTCAGCGAGCGTCTGCCCGGCCGACTTTGCAGCTTCGGGGATGCCCGGCACCGGGCCGGCTTCAAATTCCGTAGGGATTCGGGCTGTATCGATTGTACGGTCGCGCTTCCTCCGCTTAGACCCTTGATTGAGCCAAAGGGTCGCGCCCGCCAGGGCAACGCCGCCAACAATGTACCATAACGCGGTTCGGTTCATATTATGCGAATTTTAAGGCGTAAGGGGATATTTTGTAAAACTGACTACCAAGGCGGACGATGACAAAGCCACGATTGTCGCGTTCCATGGCGGACCAGTCGGTGAACTTCTCACCCTTCTTCAGCACCCGGACCCGGTTCATGTAGATGTACTGCATGCCCGACTTTTTGAACTCCCCGCCCTGCGTCTCGTATGAAATAAGGAGGGGTTTCAGTTTATTCACCCGGGCCTGCTGTAAAAACAGTTCGGCGATATTCCGCCGTGCCTTGTCGGCCTCGCTAGTGTCAGAAATGCCTTTCAGGAGGTTGAGTGCCTGGGCGAAGTCGGCCGCATCCTTAATGGATTCCTTGCCCGTCTTGGAACGCAGCGCGTTCTGGGTGTTGGTGCCGAATATGCCGTCAGCCGTCACGCCGAGGGCCTGCTGCAATTCCTTCACCTTGGCTCCCCGGCTGCCGTACTTGATGGGGAAGTCAGATGCAGGGGCAGGGGTTGGACTAGGGGCAGGACTGGGGCCGGGCGGCACCGGTTCAACGGGTTTCGCCGCCTTCCGCCGAAAAATGAAGTATGCGGCCGTTACGCCGGCCGCCAGGATTGCCAAGGGGTAAATTAGTTTCATCCCAGTATCTTTTGAAAGTATTGTAAGAGCAAGGTCCAGATGACACCCACTACAACGGATCCACCAATGAACTGCGCCTTCAGTCGGTTGGTACTATCCCGGAAGTCCTCCAAGGCTTTGACGCGCTTGACAAGCCCCTCAAAGCCCAGTTCGGTATTGCCGATTACGGCACCTTCCAAGTTCCGGAGATGGATTTGGAGGTCCGTGACCTTTTTATAGAGGGCAGAATTGCTCTCCTGTATGGTGTGCAGCGTGTCATTGATGCTGCTGAACTGCTGCCTTATGAAATCATTGTCCAAGGTCATCACCGCCTTTTATGGAAGAAAAAAATAAGCGGCTGCAAAGGGTTGGTTCGGTTGCGTTCCAAAGATACGGAATTGACATTATGAATTTTCATTCTCTTTCATGTCATCGTCATCCACGATTGAGGCGCGGAAAACGAGCCATGCCAGCATTAAGATCACCATGAAATAAGTCATTCCCATCGTAGCCGTCAATATCATTCCCTCGGGTTCAGTTTGTGCCATATGCGTTCATGAAGAAAATAGACGGCAGGCTTCAGGAAGAAGTCCGTCAGGCCGAACGCAAGGCCCATCCGGATGCCTTCGTAGCCGTACCCTATCAGAAATGACAATGTACTCCCGAGCAGCCGGTAGGTTATCGTCTTGCAGATATGCAGCGGCAAGCCCTTCATCCCTTACCATTTGTTCACCGTCACGTGCATGTGGATGCGATGGACAGCCTCCCGGACATTGACGAGGCCCGTGTTTATGTGTATCGTGTATGGGTCGTCAACGGCGTGGCCAAAATACGGCACCCAGCGATCTTCCTTTCCCCGGTTGGCGATGTCCTGGGAGTAGGTCAGTTCGACATAACATACTCGGCAAGGGGCCTTTTCGCGCAGTTCTTTCCGGATGTCCTCAAAGGGATGGAGCATTGATACGATGGGAAACAGGCCCATGGCATAGGCATACAAGGCAATATTATTCCCTAGACGGCAGTTCGCCTCCCGGTCAATCAGCCTGAAGGATTCGTTCCGAGTGGCCGTCCGCAGCAGATCGCCGTCAATATGAAAAAAGTCCCGGTTGTAGTTGGGCAGGGTGTTATAGTAGCGTTCCATATACGCCTTGGCAAGGGTTGTCTTGCCGGTTCCCGGCTGGCCGTAGATGACGAGTATCACGGGGCGGGGTTTATGATTTGCGTGGCAAGCCTTACGGCATCGTCCTGGGCGGTGTCGTCCAGTTCGATGGCGTCGAGAAGGTCAGATATCGACCGGCGGATATTCTTCAGAATGTCGGCGTCGATGGTCGTAGGGTCGATGACTTCCAAAAGGGATTCGGCATAGGTTCCCAGCGTGGTGCAGTCGGCGATGACGCGCTCGCGTTCCGATTCCGACAGACCGTACCAATGCTTTTCTAGAATTATGCACATCGTATTATGCACCTGATGGCACATATGATTGATATACAGGCAAGGTTGCAGATAGTTGCCATACATCATATATTGCTCCATGACATCGGCCACCCGGTCCGTGATGGCAAGGATTCCCGCATATGGGGGATGCGTCACACGCCTTTTGTCGGTGTGCAAGGTGTAAAACGTGAGGCGGTTAATCGTCCGGTATTTCTTCCCCGGCTTGACCTTTTCACCCAGCCGCCGATAGAGCCACAGGCAGACCTGCTGCCATGCCTTGCGCAGTTGGAACATGGGGTTATTTTTTTATGAAGATACCCCTTTCCCTTTATCTATAATCAAACCTTTGATTGTACCATTGAAAGGTGGCATTGTCTTTTACCCATTTGCAGACATCCCGGCCGAGGACCCTTTCAGCGTCCGATTTTCGCCATTCCACTTTTTTGCGGATGCGGTGATCGCCATAGATGCCATACAGCTCGTCGTCCTCTTTTGTGACCTGCTCCACATTGTCGAAGTCATGCTGGTAGTCGGGGATGCCGAGATACTGATACACCATTGTCAATGTCGTCCGGGGATGGAGAACCAGATCCTCGTATTTCACAAAATGACAATGCTTGTCGATGCCCTGACGGAAGATTTCGGACAGCCTCTCGTAGGCAAGACCTACGGGGGGCGTAGCGAGCCATTGATCGACCCGCTTTGGCGTTGTCGTTCCCTGCATGTTGGCCCAGTTCAGGACGCTATCCGCCTTGGTGGGATTACCCCGGAACTTTTTTTCCATGGATGCGAGAATGTCGCGCATGTCCCGGACAAGGATAATGATTTTCGGTTCGGGATAGAATGAATGGAGGAAGTCACGATGTATGCCCCAGCCCCGTGACTTGCACATCACATAAGGCCGGTCGGTGACGGCCCGGAAAAAACCGGTTAGGCCGTCATGGCAGAAACCCCGGAAACCGCGATCCATGACCACGGCATCTTGGGCTTTGAACTCAGGGCTTTCGGTGTAGTTCTGTCGGGCGGCGTAGAGTAATTCCAGGGTGCCATCCGTGGGGGTGGCGTAGAAGTCCGGCCGCTGGGCTACGATATTCTGGAACAGGGTGGAACCGGAACGAGGCAGGGAAGATTGGAAGAATATGCTTTGAAGCATGTGTGATAATCTTAATAGGTGATGCCCCGGGCGGGGCTAATAAGCAGGTCAGCCGAGGGCCTTTTGCTTGTAAATCAGGTCGAGAAATCCATCCGTACCCAGCATCTTATACAGATACCCCCGGCTTTCGGCCGGTACCCTTGGGTTGTTGGCGAGCGTAGTGCTGTCCATGGGCGTAGTGATAGCCTTGGTGCCGGAACTGATTGCTTTGTTATACGGTCCGGCATTATAGGCTACCATCGCCTTGTTCAACTGTCCGCCGCCCAGGGTGGTGCTGAAGCGTTCCAGGAGCCAGCGGAGGATGGCCGTACCCATCATGATGTTGAAGTCGGCATCGGCCCCGGCGAGGGCCACTATCTTGGTTCCAATGGCCGCCGTCATCTTGTCGTATGTCTTGCGGGTCAGCAGTTCCGGAATCTTCGCCTTTAGCGATGCGTCCATCTCGGCGGGGCGGTCGCTGTCGACCTCTACCTTCCACTTAACAACGACATCGTATATCGTGGTGTCCGATACCTGCATCAGCCCCTTGATGTTCGGGAAGGCCCGGTTCACGATGTTCTGACGGCCGCCGCTTTCCGTGGCGATGAAGCCGACTATGATACCTTCCGGGATTTCAAAAACCTGCGCCCAGCGTTTGATACTTGCGCCGTAGTTTTTCTGAATGGCCTGCACCATGGCGATATTGGACGCCTTGGTGGACTTCGTGGAATACCCGCTGAAGGGTTGGGCGATGTCCGGAACGATGACCTCGGTGCGGCTGTACTTTGACATGGGCTATTTCTTTACCTTGATTGTAAAACTGCCCTCCTCGATGATTTCGCTGTATTGCCTCCTTTGCCAGACCTTGTAGGCAGCAAAGGCAATGGCGGCCGTAGCCGCCGTGCCGAGTATCCATGTCAGGGTTGTCCGGGTCATCTGTTTTGGTTATGAGGCAGGGGGCAATCCGGTTGCGCCATCCTTCCGTTTCGGGGTTGTCTGCGCCTTCAGCGACTTGATAATTTCCTCGGCCGAGAAAATTTCATCCTCGTTCATGTAGGGGAACTCCAGAGGATTACCCGCGATGTCATACTTGGAAAGGTAGGACGTGCGAAGGTCCGGCTGCTGGGTCTCCTCGTAGGCCACGATGTTGTCGTGCTGCGAGTAGCCGAAGACGAGGGGATTGTTGGCAATCCAGCACACGGTCGAGGGCAGGCCGAGGGCGGATGCCGTATGCTGCGCGAAGCTGTCCATGAACAACCGCTTTTCGGACAATTCGATTACTGATGCGATTTCCCGGAAAGATGCCGTCAGGCTGCCTACGCCGTTCAGTATGGGCTGGTTCGCCCGGCGAATCTGGAGGACCGTGTAGTCATCCTTGAAGGCATCAACGACCTTTTGGGCCGTGGCCTGGGGGATGTCACGCGCCCAGGAATAGGCATTGTTCTGACCCTCGGCCCCGCCGTTGGTCTGAACGATCATCAGCGGCTTCTCGGGCTTGAAGGCTTGCAGGTAGTGGTCGCGCTCCCGCTTAGTGAGGAATAGTTCGGGCTGCTCTCCCTCGTACTTCATGCCGTACATCTCTACCCACGCCTTGATGCAATGCGCGTCATGGTTGATGAACTGGCTGTCATGGTAGGGGTTATGCACCAATGCCCGGATTTTCTGACCCTCCACATAGTCCTTAAAGAAATACTGCGTACCCCCGAAATGGACGATGCGGTCCACATGGGGGTTGTTCGTGAAAACTTCAGGATACCCGGCAACGACAATCAGTTTGTCCTTCGGATAAGTTCTCTTAATGGCCTTGCAGACGGCCGTGGCCATGATGTTCTTTCCAATGCCGCCGTCAATCTGGAATACGATGTTCATAATTGTATGTAGATAATTGGTTTACAGGTAATCATACGGGCTGTGCCGCGACAATCTCGTCTACCAGGGTCTCGCAAAGGCTGGCGTCCAGTTCTTCAAAGGGAACGCGAAAGGAGGACCCGGTTTTGGGCTGATAGTCGGCAAACATGCCGTTGAAGATGTTGATGGCGTGGTAGTCCGCCGAGGCATCGCTGCCGGCCGGCTTCTTCCCGTACACGTCATCCACCACCGGAGGGGCGGCAGGAAGGTCGACCGTGTTGGCCTTATAGTTGTAGTTTTCGCCGATGGCCTGGCTCTCGCCGTAGCCAAAGATGTGAATTGTATTCCATGCTGCCATGATGCTGTTTTTTTATAAATGTGAAGGTAATCGGTTTTAGTATTATACATCCGCGAATTTGGTTTCTACCCCTGAAATATGGGAAATCCATCGTAGGGTTTCTCCGGCATCGCCATTGACGGTGATGTCCATGGTGTCATCCGTATCATTTCCCGTGATGGCTATGCTATATCCGCCGCAGTCGTAGTGCTGCTTAATGTTCGCGCAATGCACCATCGTAGTGGTACCGGCATCGTTTTTTATCAGAACGTAATCCATTGCGGATGCTGCCGAATCGCCATTATCCCTAATGCCCATGGTGAGGACAGTTACGAGCATCGACGTATTACATGCAACGGCAATCTTCGTGGCAGAACCGTCGAGGTAGAGCAATACACAAGAATTATCATTAGTGGTGTTTCGTGCCAACAAGTCGATTTGCTGGGTCATATCAGATCCCGCATTTGCACCGAGTGCAAACGACCTTTGACCATATCGCCATGCGCATGATCGATGACCGCCAACGATAGTTCCAAATGCTGCTGTCACGCAGTTACATTCGCCGCCGCCGATAGTACCGCTGCAAGAGCAGTTGATATTGATTGAACCGCCGGAAATGGTGCCAAATAGTCCATAGTTCGTATTGATACTGCCGCCACCAATGGTACCCGACACCCCGCAGTTTACGCTTGCGCAACCACCTGATATTGTAGAAAACGCCCCACATGCGAAATTCAGCAAGCCTGCTCCTATGAAAGAGCATGCGCCTTGCGCCTCGTTACCATTTCCGCCTACCACCGTGGCATATGCCGCCGATGCGTTATTTAACCGACCGCCGCCAATGAAGGAGAAGTTACCGCCTGCCCTTTGCTGGAAGCCGCCGCCGATGAAGGAAAACTGCCCGGCGTTCTGGGTCGAAGGGTTGGCGCACCAGACACAGGTTGCCGTCAGGAAGCAGCCGCCGCAGGTATTCTGACCGATGCCGCCTACCACTACCGAGCCGAGGGCGCAGGAACCGCCGCCGCTGTTGCAGATGACGGAACAGAAGCCCGTACCTATGAAACTATAATCCGAGGATATGAGGTTCAATGCACCCGAACCTATCACCGACTGGCAAGAGGAAAGCACGTTGCAGAGGCCCGATCCGATGAAGGAGTAGTTACCTGACAGGGTGCCGATACGGACCGAGACGGCCGCGCTGTAAGTTCCGGATACGTTGGTTATACCGCCCGTGGCTACGAAAGATTGCTCCCCGGATATGGTGTTGCCCAGACCCGTTCCGATGAAACTGACCTGCTGCGTTACCGTATTGCAACAGCCCGTTATCACCGCCGAATTGGACGCGCATACAATATTGAAACATCCATTAACCGTAGTGCTGAAGTTGCCGGCCGCCTGATTTTGGAAGCCGTTACCGATGAAGGAGAAGGCCCCTGGGATGCGGCAGGTAGGTGCCGCCGTGAAGGCATAAGTAGCGGGGTCCCAGGTACCTGCACACGTATGGTTGCCCACACCGCCTACGACAACGGCCACAAGGGTGCAGGTAGGGCTACAAGCAACGCAGATTATGTTGCAGACGCCGCCGCCAATAAAGGAGGCGTAGGACCCGCCGAAGTTAGCGCAGCCGCCACCTATGAATGTATAGTTAGAATTTACTGGTATAAAACTACAATTCCCACTCGTAATGGCTGCTGCTTGACCACACACAGTATTGCTTAAACCTGCGCCGATAAAAGTGCATGGGGCGCTGGCTGTGTTCAGAAACCCACCGCCGATGGTACTAAATTCGCCTGATGCCAAGTTACACATTCCGCCGCCAATATAACTGCATGCGCCAGACGCTGTTGATACATTTCCAGAACTGATGCCCGAATAAGCACCGCTAGCCGTATTCAAACGGCCGCCGCCGACATATGACCTAGTGGCCCCAGCCACGTTTCCATATCCGCCGCTGACCGTACTTTGGCTTCCTAATGCACTATTTATGCAACCCCCGGCAACAACCGCTTTTGATGCAGCCACATTACCAAGTCCGCCACCGACTACCGCTTCTGTTCCTGCCCTATTCTGAAACCCACCCCCAATAAACGAGTATTGACCCGCATTGCAGATGGTAGGGGCTACGCAGAACGCGCATGTGGCAAGGTTCCAGCAGCCACCGCAGGTATTGTTACCCACCCCA
>Ga0169931_10010432_pt1 | contig 13242 bp, 13 predicted proteins | sample Kivu_15m_20L_FD_129675 | JGI IMG/M metagenome (GOLD analysis project Ga0169931, IMG submission 129675) | Freshwater microbial communities from Lake Kivu, Western Province, Rwanda to study Microbial Dark Matter (Phase II) - Kivu_15m_20L... | ecosystem: Environmental > Aquatic > Freshwater > Lake...
CCAATCCCCAATCCCCAATCCCCAATCCCCCATTTTTCAAATATATGTAAAAAAATTAATTTAAAATCAGGCCTTAAAAGGAAAAAAATTCAAACTAATTTATAAAAATTAGATTTTATAATATAAATTTAAAGAACAGTTTAAATTAATTAAATACATGATAAAATTATTAAAAATTGATTTAGACGAATCTGTTAAAAAATTATTTAACTCGATCTATCTGTTGAAAGGATTCGTAGAATGGTAATTATTACTAGCATAATTAGAATTATAATTTCTCATTTCTAAATTCTGTTGATTATTTGAATTAGAATCAGAGAAAGATCTTTAAGAAAATAAAAATAAAAAAACTTACTCTTTTAGATTCGTAGCCCAAGTAAGACCATCTCCTTTGGGCCTTCCATGTTCCACAACGAACGGCAAGATCCAGAACAGGACATTTTCTCCAAAAACCTGTCGCCAGTTTTCTATTTTAGATAAATTAAACTAAACAAAATAGTCAATTTGTTTTAAAACTAAAATACCTTATCGTATTCATCTTTATGCTCTTTATCAAGTGATTCTATAGTAGTCGAATTATTCAAAACAAGTTGTACATGAAATTTCAAAAAAAGAGTGATTAAAACAGAGAGAGTGAGGGTTATCCCATACGCAATTATAATTCCTGCAGCCCTGAAATGTTCGTTATATTTGTATCTTAGTCTCCAAATATCGTTGAAAATTACATACACATCATAACCTGCAGAAAAATTGATGAAAATTGTTAATAGACATAAGTAGAACAATAATTGCATGAAGTATTTACGGTTGTAAAATCCGATGCAATTATCTACCCAAGGACAGTGATGATCCATGTTCAATACACATATATTACAAACAGAGCAGTGATGCGATCTTTCGGGTTTAAACGCGTTACATATGAGACAGTATCTCTTTCTTTTGTAATCATCATCACCTATGTAGAATCCCCAATATAAAGGGATTTCCCCCGGATGTGTGTTCATAGTTGTTATCAAACTCCATAGCATCAGCAATAATAGGATGTGAAAAATTATTACAAGTGTCCCTACTAACGTGAGGTTATTATCTAAAGATTAATTTATTTTAAATACTTGTTAATCGTTTCCACATAATTTGATACATGTAAATATAATATTCGAATACAATCAAAAGGAATATCAGAACAACAAAAAATTTGCCGTAGTATTTCTTCTTAGAACCCTTTCCTTCTTTTTCTTCTGATCCCTCTTTATCCCTCATCGGTTTTGTTTGGTTGCTATGATCTTCCATTATGTAAATATTTAAATTTTATTAATTTATGAATTCAAATTTTAACAAGGGAATTTAAAGAAAGCATAATGGTAGATAAATCAATATTTTATATTTAGAATAAGGAGAGGGTAAAATTTTCTTTTTAAATTTACTTAGAAATATAAAACAAATTTATAACAATTATCCTCAACAAGTACTTCGTTTAAATAATTCTATAATGTATTTATTTATCCTTTAAAATTAAATTGGCTTCTATTTCAGACTTTTCTTTAATTCTTCTTATAAACATCTTAGCTATATCTTCGATGTTTTCGCCACGATATGTTTTAACTCCGACATATGCAATAGTAGTGTCTTTGGGTCCTTCTTTTCTATTTGCCATCCTCTTTGCATAGGTAGGATGTTTCTTTAAAATAGGAATTTCTGCTTTAGTTTTTTGATTGATTCTCGAATATGTTCCGTCATTATTTTTAATAAGCTTAGCCTTAGCGATTACAGCTCTGTCAGGAATACTTAAATCTCTTAAGTATACACGGTTGATAGCGACTGGGACACTATTGTATTTTCTTTTAATTTTTGAAAAATCACCAGATTCATATTTTGATAAGTATGCCTCAGGGGAAGTATATTTCATTTTAAGATTAACTCCATTTACTTTGATTAGCCCCTTTTTTCTAAATATTTTGCTGACAGTCCCATATTCAATCCTTGTTTGTTTAGGATATTTTCTAAGAATCACCTTCTTTTCATATTTAGAAATTTTGTTTGTACCCCAAGGTGGCAGGACAATTACCTTATCTCCCGGATATATTGGGACGAAGGGATTTAAATTTCTTGCGAAATTAAATGTTTGAAATGAGTTGAAAAGTGCGAATTTTTTATTTGTAATTTGTGATTTTAAAAAAAGGTTTTTTAACATATTAATAAAAAATATTTAAATTATTGTTTATATAGTTTAATGTATGACCATGATTTATCTAATGAGGCAATATGTTCGAAAAGTTACACAGTTCTCAAAAATTTTTCCAACTTAATTCTTGAATTATTCTCAAAAAACATATCATATGATATAATACTAAAAATAAAGGTACGATATTTTCCTTAAATTTAAGACATTCAAAAATGAATTTAAAGAATTAAAAAGTAAATTGCAATTCTCCAAAGAAGAGTAAGTAAATATTTTTATTAAATTTATCCGTTTAGAGACGATCCTAGCGCTTTAATTTTACAAAGATTAAACTATTTTTTATTGGAAAGCATGCATCAAGAAACAAGCGGGATTTTAAGAGAGCTAATAAAAGATTTATATCAGGTATATTTATAAATATATAACATATTAGATAGAATATAAGTGTGATGATTATGGCCTTATCACAAGTGTATTTAATCAAAAAGATTATCCGAAAGTTTTTTCATCTAAAATATACTCCTGCCCTTTAGATTCTTTTAAGATTATGTCAAATGAAAAAGAAAAGACTTTAAAAGAAAAAGGTGACATATTTAACAATTTTGTATCTTTCTATCCCTACAATAAAGAAAAAGCACTTGAGTTAGTTCAGAAAATCGGAGAGGAAGATGGTAGAATAAAGTTTTATGAATCTTTCTTTTTAATGTTTAATGAATACTATCATCTTTTACGAGCGAATACATTAGATATTTTAATGAATGAAGACAATTACATTCCCTTAACCTGGAAATTTTACATCGCAATAATGGCGGTATCTACTATAAGATGTGAGTACTTACTGCGAGAACTCGAAATGCAATTTTTACTAAAAGGAGGAGAAGAAAAATGGCTTGTAAATGGTTTAATTGAAGTACCCGAAAAATTGAGAAAGCTGGAAAAGATTAATAATATTCTTGCACATCAACCTTGGAAATTAAATGTTCAGGACATCCATGAGATCTGCAATAAGTATGAAACTTCTGGCTGGAGTTTAAACGAACTAACCCATGCTGTTTTAATTATGACTAATTATCATAAATTGGCATCTATCATAGAATCTCTCAATATAGAATTAATAGACGAGAACGATGAGAACAAACTGAAGCTAAAAAATGATCAAGATAAGAAATCTGAAGATTCGAAAATCTTAAAGTATATAAGCGAAGGGAATGTGAAAGATACAATAATATTAGAGCTTGAGGATATTAACAAAACAATGGAAAAGCATAGCACAATATTCGATCCTGGGCGAAAATTTAGCGATGAATACAAAACCTTTAAAATCCCTTCCTTACTAGACGGTAGTTTATGTAAAAAAGAATTTGATAAACACATCTCAAATTATTGCACAGTATATCTAGATTTTGATAGTCATTCAGAAGAATATAGCAGCTATATCGTAATAAATCAAGCAGATTTTTTAATTTTTAGGAGTTTAATTGGCAAGATCATGGCTCGTACATTCTAAAAAATTTCTTTTCCAGAGGAGTCGACTCAACAAATGCCGAAATAGACTATGTAACTAACCTAACCTCGAATAAGTAAGAAAAATTAAACTAATATCCCTTTTTTTCAGTATAGGGGGTGATAAAAAAAAAATCGACACTACGCATTATCGTAACACAATATCCACATACGTTGAACAAATATTTGGCTACATGAATGAAAGTTTTGATTATTCGAAGACTAATAAACTGCTTCACCGTACACATAAACAGTTCATCAAAAACATTGCATGCTTCCCTCAAAAGGTTACAAAGGTTGATGTGGGAGTGTTAAAAGTCACATTTAATCCTGAAGAAATACTTCACATCATATTGTTAGTTAGCAATTCTAAAACGCGAGTGGAACTTACATATTTCGCAAAGAATTTATATGAAATAATTAAATTTATCGACTGAATTAATTTCCAGCTCTATATAAAAATTTTAACTTGACAACAAATATAAATAATATTAATAATTATAATTGTAACTAATTTTTATTATGTGATAATTATTTATTTTTTTTTGAAAAGTTTATTAAATTTTGTTTTTTGATTTTCTTTGTGAATTCTTTTTTAAAAACATTTTTTTCTAATTCTCTTATACTTAATAATAAATTTATTGGATTTTCCTTTGAGAATAATTTTCTGTAATTCAAACTCAATTCATCAGGAAAAATTCTTTTAAAATTTTTTAATCGTTTAAATTCTTCATCTGTGTTCCATATAATTTCTTTGATCTCTTTAGTAAATTTGAAATCCTTCATAGAATCTAAATGACTGATTTCCTTAATTATTTTTAAATCTTCTGCAGAGGGAATATTTTGATTGAAGAATTTAGAATAATCAATAGAGGAGTTGGATTCATTTCCTTTTTCTCTAAGATTGAGAGGAATAATTCCTAAATATTTAAAGATCGAATTTCTTTAATTTATTTACGAACTATATCGAAAACTTCGGCAATCAATTCTCCCTTTATTTTTAAATCTAGAGGAGAATCACAATGTATGCTAGGTGATAAATTTACTTCTATGAGCCATGGATTGAGATTAGAATCTAACAAGATGTCAAATCCGAACAGCTCAAAACAAGAATTTTTTATATTAACAGAATTAACAAAGGCGTTTACTAATTTTTCTTCGGCAGAGATAAAAGTTTTTATGATTATGTCATTTATTTTATGCGAAATTTCTTCCCAATTTATATTCTATGAAAATTAAATTTTTAATTGAAATTTACATTATTTTTGAAATATTTTTTCAAAGCAGTCAGGGACCATTTTGAACCTACTCCGTCTAAAAAGGGATCAGTATTATGCACGAAATTCTTTGATTGTTTATTAACTGCGTAGTTAGTTAAATGCATGAATTTGCTTGCTTTATATGGTTGTCCTATATAATACTTTTCTGTAGCGAATCTCGCGAAGCCGTCCTCATACACATATATCCTCAGAGGTGAAACACTAGTGACTAAGACATATATTCTCATATCGAATTTGTAACCATCGATTAGAAAAGGATTAGTTATATACTTACATGCTATTTGTGGATTTTCACTAACGATCTTTATAAAAAGTTTAATTATTATACATCAGTGATGTTGTTAGTGACGAATATTCCTCTACCTTGAGACCAAGCAACAGGTTTTACTATCCATAATTGATTAGGATCAGCTTCCATAGCGTCTTCCAAAAAGTTTTTTTCGTTTGGTAATAAGTATGAATCTGGTATAAAACCAAAACTTATTTTAGTAGGGAAAATAGTTTTAAACTTAGAAATGTTTTTATAGAGGAGATCTTTCCTAGTAATTTCTGCATTTCTTGGAAAATGGTTTACTTTTTGATAGGGCTTAAGCTTAGAGAATACCTTCTTCTTAATTGAAGAAGAGGCCCACATAATACTCCATTCTTGATCTAGTTTCGTAACTTCGAAAAATCCGTTATCTTCTAATAGATATTTTACAAGAAGGCTTTCTGAGCCCACGATTTTAAAATAATAACCTGTATCTCTTTTTGACGGATGACTCATCTCACTACGTTCTTTCATAATTTTGAAATTATCAATGTAAGGTCGGAAATCTAAATATCTGATGGCAGTTAAGTCGTTCATTTCTCTTGTCTTATAAGAGTCCAATTTAATAAATGAGTCTTTCCTTGTTTTGTCGAAATTTTCTGATTCCTTAATTAAATTGTCTTGTCTGATATTTGAACTATAAAATGTTAATTAATATATAATAAAAATATTCTTACTTAGAATTTTGATTCGTGTTTTTCAAAATGTGTTTTCCTAATATTTTTATATTAGCCCCTTTTGATATATTCGGCAGACTAAAATTATTTTCTAATTTCTTTTTCTTTTCAGTTTCATTCAGATTGTTTATTGAATTTTCAGTTGAATTCATTTTAGTTGCATTTTGATTAGATTTTTTTCCTAATTTTACTTCAGGAAATATCGGGATGTTATTAAGGCGTTCTGTAAATAATTTCATATCATGGATCTGTTTATTTTGTTTTGAGTTAAGAATGTCAATTAAATAATCTAATTCATCCATTTATTTAAATTATAAAAATAAAATAATAACACCTTTTAGGTCAAAATATTTCAATTAACATTCGAAGCAAAATATTATATTTTCCTTACTCTGTCTATGTAAATCCTAAGTTTATTCAAAAATGAAATTTGTTACTTTTAAATAAATTATATAGTTTATCATAAATTTTAAAAATGGAAACAAATGAAAACCAGCAAATCGAATCAATTGTTTCATCCGATTACTCCGTTTTAATCGAAGAACTAAAAACATCTTTCGTAAAATTTAAAAACTCGACGAACAAACAAAACTTCGTAAAGGCACTAATAGAAAATGAAAATATAATTAAATTGCTTGTGGAATTGACAGAAAAAGATATGGACGAAATCATAATTTACATTATAGAGAATTTTTCTATAAATAACAACGAAAACAAAGCAGAATTCACCGACTTAGTAATCCTTTTGATTAAAAAACACAAATTCAAAGTTATAGAATCGATGATGATTAATGATATTTTAAACATTAGTGAAATTCAAGACATCGATGGTAATACGCCGTTGATATTAGCAACTATATATTCTGACATTCAATTGGTAAAATTGTTTCTCAAACAATTTTCGAGACTCTTAGATAAAAAGAACAAATATGAATTAGATGCACTAACAATATCTGTGTATAACAATGATAATCTTATTTTCTTCCTCATCGCCAATAATTTGAAGAGCCCAATACTTAATATAAACGAATTATGCAAATTGGCGATCAGAAACGGAAATTTGGAGATACTTAAATATCTTACAGCAAGGACAAGCTATGTGGAGGACACAACTATCTTACATCACGCAGTTGCTCAGAAGAATGTAGATATATTCAGACATATTTTAAATCTTACTACTAGGTACAATGAACTGGACCCACACGGAGAGATTCCTCTCCATTGGGCTGTCTTAAAGGGATGCTACATGAATGTTGAAGAATATATCAAAGTATTGAAAGAAAATAGATTAGAAATCGATCATAAATCTAAGTATGGTATCACTCCTTTCCATTTAGCGTTGTTAAAACAAGATAAGGATGTCTGTCGATTGCTTTATGAAAACGGGGCTGATGTTAACGAAATTGATAACGATGGAAATTCTATTGTCCATATGTTAGCTGCTTTGGGAGATTTAAAATGGCTTAAACATATTGTTAAACATTTCAATGCAAATTGTTATCAAAAGAATTCGAAAGGCGATATACCCCTCATTACTGCTATCATAAATGGGAAATACGATATCGTTGAGTATTTTGTGACAAGAATCCCTAACCTTAATTGGAAAAATAAAATGGGGCAGACTCCTCTCCATGCAGCTATATATTCGAATGATGTAAAAATTGTTGAGTTATTACTACGATATAAAGCCGATTTAACTGTAAAAGATTTGAATGGATTAACTCCTTATCATTATGCTTACGTAGAAAAAAAATCAGAAATTATTAAAATAATTCACACTGTGCTAAATTTGGAAAAGAAAAAGGAAGAATCGATTTAGTTTTTATTTATATTATTTATAAGAGTATTTGCAATTTTTTTCTGAAAAATTTTAAAGTTTGAATTTATACTAAAATTAGAATATCCCTTTTTATTTTGTTTATACGTTATTGCATTTAATTTAACATAATAAATAATTTTATTTTTTAAATGAGAAGTATTAAAAATTTCGACTTGTTTCAAAAAATATCAATGGACGATGTTAAACAATCTACTTTAGTAGGATCGTTAGTATCAATATCAGCAATTTCACTTATGGTCTATTTACTGATAATGGAATTTCTCAGTTTCCTTACACCTTCAATAAAAAGGGACACGATAGTCTTCCATGACCCAGATCAGAAGTCTCATATTGATATCAATATGGGAATAAGATTCCCAAGCATGCCATGTCATTTAATCTCATTAGATCAAGCAGATCAGATAGGAAATCATAGGATGGATATTGGCGAGACAATTAAAAAAAATAAAATGAGATCAAACAAAACAGAGCAAGAATTCAAATCGAAATTTGTAGAAGTGCAAAAAGTTATCGACGCAATTTCGGAAGGAGAAGGTTGCTACATTTCAGGACATGTACCAGTAAGCAAGGTAGCCGGTAATTTTCACGTGTCTCATCACAATTACGCTCAATTATTTTATTATTTAAAGAAGGAACGTCAAGACCTCCTTTCGAAAATTTCATTCAGCCATCAATTTAACTATCTCTACTTTGGAGATAGAGAAGTCGATAGGGACGTTCTAAAAAGATTCGGAATCATGGACTACGAATCATTTAGCGGATCAGGTAAACTTCCCAATTACGAAAATGGAAAGTCTGGGCAAGATTATGACTACTTTATAAAACTTATACCTCACATACTAGAAGATCAAATTAGAGGAAAAACTTACATTACATATCAATATTCAATTACCCATCGAGCTACTGAATATGATGAGGTTAAAGAAGATAATTCTATGCCTATTATCCAAGTGAATTATGATCTTTCTCCCATTACAGTAAAAATAAGTGTTGTAAGAAATTCTTTGACCCAGACTTTGACTCATGTTTGTGCGATTGTTGGGGGAGTGTTTGTTATATTTAGTCTTTTGAATAAAATTTTGATTTCTGCGATAGATTCTTTGGAAAGTAGAAAAAATAATCAAGTTCATAATTAAAAATAAATTTTTATTTTTATTCCCTTTATTTTTTAAATAATTTTGATTTAGTGATTATAAATTCATTATATAAACATATATTTAGATCATATCATATATTATTAATTAAATCTAAAATCTTTTCACAGTAATTCAATATTTGAGCAAAATTTTGAATTTCTATTAGAATTATTATCATTTAGTCCCATATTGCATAGTCAATAATCCTTGTTTTTTGTTGTAGTCTATATATTTGCACTAAATTAAAATTGATTTTATTATAATGTTAAGAAATACCTCTGATTTTTCACATATTTCGTTTATTTCATTATTGATTTTCATGAATTCTTCTTCAGATTTCTCATTTCTGACAAAAACATCGAACAAGGTAACACTTGATTCTTTATACAATTTTTGAAAGGAGGTTTTATCTGATTTATTAATAGCAAAACTTTTATGATTGAAAATAAACGCATCTAGATTCGTATATGTAAGATCTATCGGTTTGTTATATATGATTTTTCCATAACGGGAAGTCACTGTGAATCGAGGAACGTTTTTCAACTCCGATTCCGACATTTTCTTAAAGTTTTCAATAGTAGGTGTTATAATGTAATCTTTGTTTAAAATAGGCACGTAATTGTTATTTCTATTTATCTTTTCCTCCTCAGGATTATTGTTATATTCACGTTGTTTTATATTTTCGGATCTCGATAGATTTTTATAATATCTTTCAATTATATCGTTGTCTGATGTGAACATACCCCTTATTGTTAATACTCGCATGTCTTTGCATTTGTTCGACATTTTTTCTGTTTGTGAATTTTTGTTGCTGATGTTAGAAATTGGAGTGTTTTGGACAGAAGAGCAATTTAGCAAATCTAAATTTTTTACCCCCTCGTTTACGATTACGACACTACCATCAAATACGAACGCAAAATCGTTTGGTTTTATATTTAACTCGAAAAAATCATTTTGTCTGTACAAAAAATTTATAAGCTCGGATTTTAATCTTGCTATAGATAAAAGATTCGTACATTTATACTCAAAATGAATAACCCTCGGATAGTCGAATTCTACAATCAACTTGTAGTAATTATTAGATTGTGTAAAATAAATTGGATCTTCCTCTTCTCTCCCCCTTGCTTTACTAATATTTAAATTTTTCTTGTTATCGAATTTTATAGGAAGCTCTTTGAAGACTGGAATTAAAAATGGATTATTTCTATTGCTCTCTGCTACATGATGATTTGATTTCATATTATCCAGCTTTTCCTTTAAAATTGTCCTTTCTTTATTTTTCTTCAAGTATGTGTCATAATTGTTACCGAAATCTTCCTTCTGTTTAGATTGACTTTGAATATTATTTGTGTTAATATTGTTGTTAGTCATTTTGAAATTGTTATAAAGTTGAACACTTTGGGACGAATTTTTACTTGATTTTTGCCGGTTTAAAGTATTTTTGTGATGATTGAAGTCTATCTTTTTACCTTCATAGATGCATTTAAGTAACTTTATATCTTTCGGATTTGTAATCTCTGAAGGAATAAAATAGTTAAATGGTTTGTATTCATTAAAATCTACAACTAATGATTTAGTATTCGCCTTATATCCACTTTTTTCTCTTTTTTCTTCATATTGGTTGTTCAAATAATGATTTACAATCTTTTCATAAAGATTTTCTTTTTTACCATCATTAAGATAAGTAATTACATCATCGTATTGCATGAAGTTTTGTATAGAAGTGTCCAGGAAGGTGTTAATATTAGATTGATTCAATTGACTACTATTTTGACTTAAATATTGTTGATTATAATTGTTGTTGAATGTGTTGGATGCATAATTCAAATAGTCATTTTGGTTTGAAAAGTTAGAATTTGCATTAAAATTAAAGTTTCGTTGATTCCCAAGGCTCTCTGTTCCCCAATTATTATTCATATGTGTTTGATTATTGTAATTGTGGATGGTATTATTATTCAAAAATTGATTAGTGTTCTGAAAATTGTTAGCGTTATTAAAATTAATTTCGGGATTCAAATTTCCTGTGTTAAAATTATTATTATTATTTGTGTTAAAACTAAAATTTGTGGATGGCTTCATTCCTATTCCCGATGTGCCTTGATTGTTTTGAAAATTTTGCGAATTCGTCGTATTGAAAGCATATATTCCGCTTGTATTTGTTCTGTTGAAATTGTTTTGGTTTGTGTTCAAATTATTAGTAAAATTGTTTGCACTGTTCACTCCATATTGTGGGGAAAATCTATTGTTATTGCCGTAGATTGCTTTGTTATTATCATTAAAAAAATCACAGTCATTGACACCTTGATTGTTATTGTTGTTATACTGATTGTTGACTGGATTAAATGAAGTCGGTGTTGAATTCGTAAAACTAAATTTAGCAGTAGATTGTGGATTTGAATTTCCAATCTTATTAAAATTGCTACCAGTATTAAAATTTGATCCAGCTGATTGATTTGAAAACTGATTAGTATTATTCCTTGAATTTAATGTATTTTGTGGTCTAAAAAATGGATCGTTAGATCTACCAGGCGTACTATTATCATTGTTGTTGTTCAAACTATTGATAAAATTATTTTGTATTATGGCCATGCCCTTGAATGTATCGTCTTCTCTTCTTGTATTAATTTTTTGAACCCAATCATTTAATTTATTTTTATCGGCAGTCTCAAAACTGATACTAATATTTTGATCCGACATCTTTTTGTAAATCGAGAGCTTATCTTCTCTAGTAATATTACAATAATTTGAATTAAAATCGAAATTTTTATTTTGTCTTTTCATTATGTTTAAATATCGAAGTTCCTCATGCGAGAAAGGCATGTATTCAGGAAGTTGTGAAATAGAGTGTGACTTGACTAAGGATTTGGTTTCTTCATCTCTTAAAACAGGAATTCTGTAGAAAATTGCATTAGAAATGTCGTCTCGAGATAAGTTCATGTTCATAGTTTTAGTTTTAATCGAGTTTAAATCGTATCCATTCGGCATTGATAAAGGAGGGATAATCGGAAGTTCCATATCTTTTTTATTTAGCAAGGGATTGTAATTGTTGTTGGCATACAAATAAGAATTAGCTAATTTTTTTAAATTTTAATAAAAATTTTTACTGCTAGTATTGCCCCAGGTCGTATTTTTGGTGTTATAGGATATGCTCGAATTATTAGAAGTAATATGAGTACTACTGAATTTGTTTGAATGGTCATTCGTGTTTCTTGTACTAAACGGGTTATGATCAATTATTTCTGGCTTTAGATTATTTGAAGTCATGCTAAAACTCTGAGAACGATTGAAAGCATTAGCGGGTGGAATCGAATTTGAATTTAGATTATTACTGAAATTATTTGTAGCTAGCTGGTTAATTCCGGTATTTACGTGATTAGGTGATATTCCTGTGCTATTATTCGTTGTTGGAAAATAGGAATTAAGCGTTTTCTGGTTTGTGAAATTAGAATTCATAGAATTTGCTCCTTATAAAAATAAATTTAAATTTATTTTACCTCCATTGGAGAATCTATTATTTGAAGTAGGATTATTTCCAATATTTGAACTTGGGAAGCCCATCGTGTTTCCTTGTGAAACTCCAGTATTTACTTTGAAATTAGAATTAATATTACCTCTTGTATTAATCGGATTTGTTGAATTAGTTGGTATTCCTGATTTGGGAACAAATGGATTATTTATATTCATATTCATATTATAATTTCTTTTAATTGAATTTGAAATTTAAATAACAAATTATTATTTAATTTTAAGTGAAGAATACTAGAAAATTTATAAAATTATTTTCCTTTTTATACTTGAATTATTGCACATATGAATTCTTTTTTAAAGCCGCTCCTCTTGATATAAAATACAATCACAAAAAACTTAAAGATATTTTAAGCCTCGATCATAGTCTCTCGCAAAAGGTTTATTACCCTTCATACTTTTTTCCTTCTGGACATATGCAAACAATACTTTTATTGATTATGAACAGATTTGAAAAAACTTTCAATTATTTCTCCTTTAACAAATATTCAAAGACAACTAAGATTATTAATGCAAGAGATGGAGAAAATATATATGTTGACTTTTTTGAAAAAAGTAATCACATCGATGACAACCCTTATGATAAAAATAACTTTGAATTTCTATCTAATTTCAATAATTCTAATATCGTAATTATAATTCCTGGTGCATGTGGCAGCTCAGGAGAGTTTTACATAACTGATGTAATGGAGAAATTCATAGCAGAAAATTTTAAATACATTTCTATTAATCACAGAGGGATTTTAAATTTTCCTCTTTTGAAGAATAGACTATATCATAGTGGTTTTACAG
>Ga0169931_10010433_pt1 | contig 13242 bp, 7 predicted proteins | sample Kivu_15m_20L_FD_129675 | JGI IMG/M metagenome (GOLD analysis project Ga0169931, IMG submission 129675) | Freshwater microbial communities from Lake Kivu, Western Province, Rwanda to study Microbial Dark Matter (Phase II) - Kivu_15m_20L... | ecosystem: Environmental > Aquatic > Freshwater > Lake ...
TGATATCTTTTACAATGATAATATTTATATTAATAATTATTTGTAAGTTTAAGTAGAATAAGTATAGCTTCATTCATGATTATGATCATATAATTTAAAACTGATTTTAATTTAATTTTATTAATAAAATTAATGAAAATATAAGTTATATTAAATAATCACATCTTTATTTTTTTTTATTATTGTATCAATTTAATCATACTTTACGTTATAAATTTCAACTCCACATTTTAATTATTCAATTACTATATTTCTGATTATAGTTTCCCTCTATTATTCTTAAAGACTCTAAAAATATCTTATTTAATTTAATCAATATCTATATTATCTATCTTTTGTTATTGATACTTTTGATTGATCAAACTATTCAACTTAAATATATGACTCTTATTGATATCATCAATTTATTTAATATACGCATGCAGAGAATTAATCAACCTATTTTGAGATTTAACCAATTTACTTATCTATTAATATAAATTTATTCTCTTTTCTATCTTTTTATCTATCAAATTATCATATTCATCAGTAGTTACCTAAATGCTATTTATAAAAGTAGTCAATTCATCATATTATATCTTAATTAATTAGTTTATTTAGGCTGAGATTGAACTACGCCATTAATTTAGTTATATCATTTAGTATTTGCAATAATTTGAGAAGAATGTTTGCTATTATTGTTTTTTAATGATTTGATCATCATTTTTATTAGTTATTTATGTGTATTTTTTATTAATTGTTTTATTTTTATGATTTAGTGATTTTAGACTGTTTGCTCTATTAAATACAGATGGTCTAACAGCTATATAAAATATTATAATACTTTTTTAATTAGAAAATGATAATGGACCATTATTTCTTTATTGTTATAGAATATTTATCTTATCTTTTAACTGTTTTATTTGAATTTCATATTACTATTTTAACTATTATTATAGATAACGTATATTCTATTTATGACTATTTCTTTATACTTATAACTATTATTATGAAAGAGGTACTTATATATTTAAAAGTTAGATTAAATTAGTAGCTTTGTTCAAAGCTAAGTCTTTCATCTTATTCTATTTGTATATTTGCTAGATAGACATGTTTGGAGATGGGGGATGGGTATCCAGTTATGAAGATATTTAACTTGACATTGTTATTGAATGTTATGAATAACTTAAATTATTAACATTTATAATTATAACAAATTATAATATTAAAGAAGAGATAATAGAAAGTAACAAAATATATTATTTTTTATTCATAAGTAAAGTTTATTGAATAGTAGTTTATTTTAGTATAAAAATAGTCATTATCTTGATTTTCTTTTAAATCTACTTGAGACTGCTCCTTTTAAAGTTAAATTAGGTTTCATGCCTGGGCTATCTATCTCATCAACAGTCTATCCATATTGATCAGTTAAGCCTGTCAAAATATTCTATTTCATTTTGAATTTCAAACAACTATCTTACTGTAGATCTGCAGGTTTTTTACGAGCATTATTTTTTGTAATCATAAGCGGAGATTGACATTATGCAAAATTCTAACTTACTACAAGCTATTTTTATAGTTTCAAACTGTTTCTTTCTTTAGTCCATTCATTAAATATTTGATCTTTCATAAAAAAATCATGATTCAAAGCTTAAGTCGCTGATATTCTTTTTGATGGATCTTTCTACAACATTTTTTTCATTAAATCAAGCCCTTAATTAAATTTAAAAAGTACATGTTGCAGGTAATTGCAGATAATCGGATGATTAAAAATCTATTTAACATTTCTTATTTTGTTTCAAAACTTCATCGTATTATTTTCCATTAAATGGAGGTTTTTTGATTGCAAGAATATGAAAAATAACACCAACGCTAAATATATCGCATATTGTAGTATACTTTGATTTTAAATCTTTTAGGTTGACAATTTAAGGTGCTACATATCCAGGGGTTCCACATCTTACAAAAAGATATTCGTCTTTATCACATTCTTCAGATAATCCTAAATCTGCAATCACACAATCATAATCATTTTATTTTCTAAGTAAAATGTTTTATGGCTTGAGATCTCGATGCATAATATTACTTCGATGCATGACTTAGAGACCTTAAAGAATTCCTTTAAGAACAGTTTTTATTTATGCTGAATTGAATTTATGTCTATTTTTAATTTTATCATAAAGTTGACCGCCTTCAAACAGTTATACCATTACATATATTGAGTTTTGTGATTAATAAACTCCATGTAATTTCATTATATTTTTATGACTAACTTTTCTCATTAATTCTATTTCATTTATTAACGATTCTTTCCCTTTTTATTCACTATATGTTCCTTATTTTGAAAATGCTTTAACAGCATATTTTTTGCCATCTTAATGTCTATGAACAAGATACACTGTAGCAAAATTACCTTTTCCAATTTTTTTAATTGGCTTAAAAAGTTCATGAAAGCCTCGTTGATTTAATTTTGATGCTAATAATTATCTCCATTCTAAAAGTTAAGATTGAGGTTTTTTACTTTTAAGCAATAAAATTTTAGAAAATCTCTAAAATTTAAAGCCATATGGTTGGACAATTCCATCATTTTTTTCTTTATCTACAATGAATTCAAAGATAAGATCAAAGTTAAAGCTGATTTTCAATATTTATGGGCGAAAATATTTCTAAATTAAATTATTGTTTACATAAACTTAAAGGACAATTGAATCTTCATAAAGATATGAAGTTACTTTTTAAAATATTTCACCATCTATATAAAGATGTAATTCTTAAGAGAAGAAAAGAAAGTCTAATTATGGTGGGTTGAGAGTAACTTATGCGATATTTTAATCAATCATCATTTTCTTTTGATGGAATATTTATCAATATAAAATAGAAGGATTTATAGTTTAATTAAATTGTCTAATCTAAAAATAGATAATCTTTACTGTCATGCAAAAATTCATACTTTATATTCATAATAATATTAAAACAAATTAAACAATATCTATTTTTGTATTTAATTTTTAGTAGATAAGTTATCTTATAAATATTCTACATATTATAGATTATATTTATAAAACAATAGGTTTCTTAATAAAAATAAAGTAAAATTTCAATCATGACATATCATTATGCAAGCTTTTATTTTTAATTTAGTTTATTATGCTTATATTTTAATTCTTAAATCATCTAAGGAGGTTCTATTCCAAATGTCTATTTAAGTGGAATTTGAATGAGGAATATTAAAACACTCATAATTGCAAATATTAAGGTAAAGGAAAGATGCCACTTTTTCATTAAACTCTCAGCAATAGGTATTGTTGTAATACCAATTTGATATGTAAAAAGAACTACAGCTAAACCTAGAACTCTTATCTGATTAGGAAATATCTATGATGAATAGATGAAGAATATATCTAAATAAATTGAACAAGCAAATCTAAAAATGCAAAGACCTACCGTTTGAAAAATTAGTTTACCCTGCGGGCATTCTTCTTAATTATTACAAGATGCGAAGATAAAAACTAATGTAGAACTTATAAAGCAGACTATTTGAGTAAATGACAATAATTTCTTTTTTTAAAATCTCTGAATAGTATAAAAGCATGTTAGCGTTCCTAGTATACCAAAAAATCCAAGAATAACTCCACTATAATATATATTTATAGAATAGTTGGCTAAAGAAAGTTCAGAAGCATCATATTAATACGCGATAGCAAAATTAAGAAACATCAAACATAAAGTTGGTAATCTTAATGAATCATATCTAAATAAATCTAAAATAGATATTTGCTATATTTTATGTTTTGCGTGATTTTGTTAGTATTGAGTTTTAATATTAGCCAATTCTGCTACTGTTATACTTTTATCCAATTCAAGTCCGTTTATCCTTGATATATTTAATAAAGCTTTATATGCTTTTTAGGCATCATACATTGTTACCAGTTCTAATGGGCATTATTACATATATTTAAACACTAGAAATAAACCTATACATAAAGGTAGCATATTCACAATTAAAAGGGCTATTCTCCATGAAAATAAATAGAATATAGGACCATTTAAGGCTGCAGAAAATCGAATTACAATACCTAATAATAATAAATATTTTTATCGTAATGATTAGTCAAAATTTTAGAAAATTAAGGTAACAATCATCATCATTACAGTTGCTAGAGATGCATAAGTAATAAATAAAGATATAGTAGCGACTGTAAGTGATGGAGCAATAAAGGTTATTAAAATACTAACTACTGAAGCTGAACCAAATACAAAAATAATATACCACTTTGTTATTCTTTGATCTAATAAAGTATTAAACAGCAATCCGAAGAGTCCTCCAATATATATAATAGATTGTACATTATCTTTTTATGATAATATTTGGCACCTATAATCTCCAAATTGATTTATAAATGAAGATGGAGCATTATTATTGATATAAGAGCTTCGATCAGCTTAAGGTAAAAGGCAAATATATTAATTACAATTTTATGTTTACACTGGACATTGATATGGGCTTTCATGAAAAAGAAATACATTATAGAACATATTAGAAGACGCAGAAAATCCGAACATAAAAACAATGATCATAAGTATAGTTTGATAGCGATGTTTACTTCCTACTTTTACTAATAAATCATAAAAGATTCTTTCCTATCTCCCTTACATCTTTTTATTTGAATTTTATAAGATCAAATAAATAAAATCATAAATAAAATTATGTAAATAAAGATTAACAGAGATTAAAATTTACAATAAGAATAAATAATTTTTTAAAAATATTTTTATTTCAATTATTTTGTTTTTAATTGATTAATGATTTTTATAAATGATATTTTTTCTATTATTGTAGAGATTAAAATCTGATGTAAAAATAATAAGAAAATAATAGTCAAAGACCTATCAGGTCTATTTAAATGTCACCTTAATATAAAATGCATTTTCGTACTATCTAAGATAAAGATTCACATTAAAAATTATTATAAAAATCATCACCACAGAGACATTCTTTCTAAGTATAAAACAAAAAGCCTTAAAAATAAACTTAAATGAAATAAAAAATAGTATCAGAATATGATTATAATATATATAATACATAATAAGATAATTGCTATCCAAAAGCATTATCATGTATTGGTTCTTTTTTCACACCATGTAAAATTATATTTCCTTGTTGTTTTTGTTCTTGTTGTCCATGTTCAAGTAACCCTATTTTTAGGCAATAAATGATAAGCTTAGGGTTATTACAATAATGGGGTAGATTCTCTAAGGTCTTACCTCCAGGTTTGCATATAATAAATCCCATATCGTAAAGTATTGTATAAATGAATCAACAAACAATGATACTATAATATAAACAAAATATCATAAGTAAAGATAATGTACAGTGTATTGTAGATATAGTATTGTTCTATAGAGTAATAGATAGTATTAAATGCGCATATAGATTAGGAAATTATGATATAATTTAATGTATAAAATAAATATCTATGGGAACACTAAGACAAATATGTGGATAGAATGATCTACAAACAATAGTCTAAGATCGTAATTTAATAACTAATAAATTTACTCATGAAATAAATCATCAGATAGGATATTGGGGTTTATATGTATAAATAAGCTCATTAAAATGTAGTATTTTTTTAATATAGAGATAAATATAGATGCATAAATACTAAAATCACTTTAGATGGTAACATAAACTAAGAGATTATCACAAGCTATGATAGTTGGTAATAAAGCAGATGTATAATGTGGAAAATTAATAAAGTAAATATCATAATTATTGAATAATTAAGCTTCATATCAAATGAGATATTTAAACATGGTAGAATAGATCTTAAAAAATGGAAATCAAAATGTGATGATAATGAAAATGAGTATGAATGACTAACATTTAAAATGAATCTTTATACTTTTTATGATTTATATGTTTTATATGTTACTATATATTTATTATTTTACAGTAATATTCAAACTAAACTATGGACAAAAGCTTATCTAACAGTTAGCAAAGCAATTTCTTCATTTATTCTTCAGATTCTTCAAGGCAATCACCTAAACATAACATATCTAAACAAAAATATGCAATTTTTACTAAAAAGATAAAAAAATTGTTAGACACTTCAGGCGATGATCTTGATGAATTATATAGAAAAATATAAATAATCGTTTCTAAATACTTTAATGACAATAAAATCGTTGAATTCAAAGATATGTATGAACATATTTCTACTTTGAAATTTAATAATAAACGAATGGACTATATAGTGAACATTTTATAAAAGAAAATATTAACCTAAAAAGTTTTAAAAACAAAGCCTTAAGTAAGTTAGCAAGACTTAAAATATGAAACATAGATTATAAAAAATAATAAAAATATAAAAAACTTTTTTAAAGATGTTTAATATGAAACTACAAGTAGTTCCCAAAAATAATCAAATAAATAAAAGAAAAAATAAACATAATAATCATCTTTTGATGATCTTAATAAAAATAAATAAAAAATAAATGAGAGTAATTTAGTTATAACATCTTTAAAATAAAATAATATAATATCAAACTATCAGTAATTTAAACATAGTTAATAAAGGAAAATATAGAAATAAGAATAATTTAGTAAGAAAAGACAATAGTCATAGCAATAATCAACTAATAATGATTATCATAATCAACTTGTCTCTAATTTAGATTCTTTTCAGATCAGAAATAAAGGATATGAAGAAAAGATCAAGATTTTAATGAAATAATTATAAGATATTAAAATGATCGCATCGAAAAGCATCAGTCATGATCAAAATGTATCTAAAAATATAAATTATAGGTAGTAAAGTATATAAGAGCCAATAAATTAATTAGTTGATATATTAAAAAATAATTAAAAATATTAGATAGATAACTTAAATAAATAAACAATGAAATCTACAGTTAATTAAATGGTATTTAACAATAATCAAACATTATAAACTAATATAAAATAAAAAAATCACTAAAAAAAGATAAGTATCTAATCAAAAGACAATAACTTAATAATTTTAAATGATCGAATATTAAAAAATCCATCGGAAATTATAAATTAAACATAATATTTAATCTCATTAACTAACTCTTAACATAATAATATCAATAGGAATATATCCATATAGAATCAATTACAACTATCATCCAGTAATAAAAACAATACTAAAACATAACAAAAGACACAAATAATCAATCTTATTTAAAGTACTACCAATCTAAGCAAACAAATATAAGAACTGCAGCAAGTTGCATCAAAATTACAATTAAATTCTGTGCATTTCATCGGGTAATAGTCTAAAAAGATACTATAATCATAAACAGAATTGATAAAAATAGATTCATCAAATAATATAATCAACGTATAAAAAATATCATAACAAACACAAGATAAATAAATAAAAAAATAAGTCAAAAGACCTATCTTAGATCAAATCGATACTGCTAACTCAAAATCTTATATAATTGATGATAATTTGCCTTCATTTAAACAGTTAAATTCAATTAAAACTAGTATTCAAAGATAAAATGACGAGATTAATCAAAAAAATAATATAAATAGTGGTTAGAACTAAGATAGTATTATATATAATCCTTTTCTTAATACTATAAGCAGTAAAAATACATCATAAAACTTTATGAATTGGCCTCAAAAACCATAAATTATCATACCAAATCCAATGAAAAGTAGTAATAGTAGTAATGGTTTTCAACCCTTTAAGGTTTAAACAATCAAATATGTTTACAATCCATACTAATCTTTAAATATATCTCCTCCAGCTAAAACATATATAACTTATTCTTAACCTTCATCTTTACCGAATAATTCTATGATCCAACATTCATCATCTCAAAAAAGCTTAAGAAGTTCTAAAAATAACATAATTTATCATCTAAGTCCAAATTCAATAAATATTAATAACTAAAGAAAAATTATTGCATCTAAAATAAATCCGAATCAGCAAACTTATGTCAATCCAAATCAAATTCCTTTTTAATCAGTTAAATATAGTCAAAATACAAATGATAATGTCTTTATAAAAAATCAACAACAGATAAATTCAAGTAATTCTATAGATTTAATGAAAAGCAGTAATAATTCAATAGCTCGTAGTTCAGCATATAACTATTATTCACATTTACATAATCATAACTATCTATAAAATGGTAATTTAGTTAGGACACCTTCAATACAAAGATAAAATAGTCGTAAAAGTGTATAATTAAGCAACTCAATATAAAGAAGTAGAAATGATGGAATGAATAACAGTGTACGCATGTCTGATAGTTTAAAAAAGAGAGGAATACAGTTGACAAACTCTACATGAATAAATTTAATATTGTTTTTTACTTTTTAAATGTAACTTATAATATTACTTTAAATTTTTTATATTATATAAAATGTCAAATCATCTTCGTGTCTAACGCTTAGAGAAATGCAAACGATTATTTACATATACTAACAAGCTAACATCTCCATTGATCATTGATTAAAATATTTACTGTGTTGCTGAAAATGGCGATATCATAAGCTTTAATTAAAATGGATAAATTACAGTCGTCTTTACAATTTTAGGACAGCCTTCATCACTAGCATTCAAAGAAGTTTAAAATTCTTTTCTTATTTCTGATTTCGCACATCAATCTATATTCTCAAGATAATAAAATACGAACTTTCAAATCCATAATTTGATATCATAGTATAATAATCATGCCTTTATTGGACCAAACAGTATTAAAATCGGGCAATTTACAAGTATTATAAGCAATTTATATAGGAAATATATATTTTACTGATTCTGGAGCTTTGCAATAGACTTCAATTTAAAATAAAATGGGGAGTGTATTTGTCATTTTTGGATAATCAAAAAAAGTTAAAAGCTTATGTTTTCGGGAGTTAGCATATCCTGCAGGACTATAAGTAGACGAATAGTAAAAGATATTATTAGTTTGCTAAATGGGTTAAAATAGAATATTAAAATTTATACTTGATTAAAATATGAGTGGTAATTATACAATTTTTCATCAATTCAATGGTAGATTTGGTCCATCAGCTATATGTAGTTATGATAGCAAATTTTACATATCTTTATTCTAATTTAATGATTTGAATAGAAGAGGTTCCATTGGAGTTCTAAATATAAACGGATAGTATATTGAAAGATTATAAATACCAACAGGAAGTTAGATAACGGGTATTTATCTTTATGAGTAGTCTTCAAAATAACATTAACAATAATTTATTTTGGTGGCTGAAGGCAATAGTATTTTTAAAGTTTCATTAAAAAATAATGAATAAGAATCTAAATTATAGGAAAGTATCGTTGTTTCTAAAAAATGATTCAAATAAATAATGTTTATTATATAATAAATACATATAAATATAGTTTGTTATAATAATTATTGCCATTTTTTAATATAGATGAGTAAATTTAAATGGTAATAAATTCAACAACATCAATAAGTCGGTGATTGTTGGATAGTTATATAGAATAAAGTATATGATGTTTCTTAATTTATGATAAAACATCCTGGCGGGAGATGGATTATATTAGCTTAAGCAGGAAAAGATGCAACAAATGCTTTTTTAAAAGTAGTACATTCGCCCAATGCAATTGAACAACTATATTAACTTTATATAGGAGATCTTTAAATTTGATAATTTATTATGAAACTATATAAAATAAATATTTTAACTATTGATGAATAATAAATCAACTATCCAGAACAAATAAGTATAAATTAAAATATATTAATATCAATCTAAACCGAATACACCATCTAAATTATTGTTTACTATAGCAGTTACATAAGTTTTCAATAATTATTTTGACTGATATTTGGGTAATTATAATCTATTGAAACATGTATGACCTTTGGGATAAGGATTTATACTGCTATACTAAGATGATTCTATCAAAAACTTAGAAAAATTACCACGATTACTTTATAATTTTCTAAAATATAAAATTGCATACTTGAAGCCATGGACAGGAGTTCTTGATGACCCTGTGCTGAATTTTAATAATCTAGATAATTGTTGTTGATTAAAATGTTCAACTACTTCCCAAAACCATTTTATTACTTTATGATTAATATTATAATCACCCTTATATTAAGTATTAGCTTTCCAGTCTTTAACATCTATGTAAGGAACTCCATATAAAAGCATTTCCATTTCGTAAGGTTCAAAAACCTATATAATACATTGAGTACTTTTATTAAAGGTTCAGGAATAACTTTGAATAAACCTTTTCTAATAAAATTTATTGATCTTTGTACTTTTTATTTGCATATTGTTTCAATACTATATTATTAAAAGATTTACCTTAAATCTACATACATTTTTTTATTTTAATCATTTACTTCAACATCCTTACCATCCTCAACCAATTCAATTACATCAATTGTTGAGGTTTAATCATTTTGTTTTTAAATAACAAAATAAGCCTATAATCCCATATCATTTATTTAATTTTAAAGAATAAATTTCCAGTTATTATAAAGCTATTTATCGAACCCAAAAATATCATAGAATTATATTTGATTTTAAGTTGAGACAATTTGCCTTAAAATGGTTCGATCAAGATATGAATTAACTGGTATTTTTTAAAAGATAGCTTTTCCTAATATAACTCCATAAAGAATAAGTAATTCTGCTGAAAATTACTAGTCAATTTATTCATCCCATTTTAATTTATACATATGATCTTCAGTATTACATATTTTGAATATTCCTGTAGATAAATCAAACATTTAATCGATAACCATATGCATCCACTATCTTAATAATCCTCCTGCATCATTTACTTTATCACCAACAAATTGAATCTTTACTTATTTATACATATTAACTTTTTTTGATTGAATTAAACTTGACATTAATACATTATCTTTTTATATTTTCATATAATCAGCACCATTCATCCAAGAAATACGCATTCTTTCAATATTATAACGGAACCATGCTGATTTTTATTGAAATGACAATTTCTTTATTTAATTAGGACTTAAGGTATAATAATTAGCTGATATTGCTTTGATTGGAGCTTTTTGCCATTTAAATTTTGTATAAGTATCATCTATTGGTTCCTATATCGAAACTAACTTACCTTGATATATAAATATTATTGAATATTGTAATTAAAAACTATTTATTAATTTTTACTCGGTATCATCTCCTCTATCTTTTTTTATTATTATTCTTATTTTAAAAGCTTTTTCTTCAAGCATTCGTTTAAATGCTTACTAACCTAAATATATAATTAATAACTTCTGTTTGTAAGGCTTTTGAACCAAATTTAGTCATACATTGAGGACATTAAAATTATATTCCTATTGTACCTTATTGAGATTGTTATCCTGAAGATATAAATTTATTCTTTATGTTAGTTACCTTTTTTTATATTTTGTTTCCCATTTTGTATTCTGATAATATAGTTTATCTTGAAATTATATAATGAATTAAAAGTTAATATTATGTAATAAATCATATCTATAAATACATTAAAATATAAAGAATTTATATATAGTTAATTGTAGAAAAATATTAATTAGATATGCTTTATATATTAAATAGATTTATTACAAATCAACGAAGTTATCTTTCATCTATATCCTTATCTTTATATTTTGGCTCATTATTTGATCCATTTTTATTATAATATGAGCCTTTATTGTTATATGAGCTTTTATTATTATAAGTATTATTCGATCCTTTATTTTTATAGGTTTTTTCTTAATACTTTTGACTATTTTGATTGGAAGGCTTTTATTAATATTTAGGCTTATTTTTAATTGCTGATTTTTGATAACCTATATGATTTGATTCCAAACCATTAAGACTGAGTTAAATCTCTATAAAAGCTCTATTCAATTATAAAGTTCCTATTCTATTCGTTTATTTAACTTTGATAGTGCTTGGTATGCTAATTTGATGTAAACTAGATACTTACTCTTGTAATATTCCTGCAACTTAGAAAGCTTTAGCAACATAATATCCAAAAGCTTTCAAAACGATGTGATCATATATATCTAATAATTTTAAAGCGAGATCTACATATTAATTTAATTCTTTTTTATTAATGTAAATCTAATTTTAATATTATTTTGATTTTTTTATGATTTATACTGTAATTTTTTAACCATTTTTAACTTACTATTGTCTCCTTATTTTATCAAGATTTTTTTATATATACTTTTTTTTAGGTGCTTATTATTATTTAGCCCTGTATTGTTTTTTATTTTGATTATCAATTTAATTGTCTTTTTATTTAGACCTATATTCTTTTTTGGGTGTTTATTTTTAATATTTTTTATTGTTTTGGTTACCTTGATTACGCTTTTAATAATTATTATCATTTTTTGAATACTTTTATTACTATCGATCAACTTGTTTTACTTTTTGTCTGTTTCTATCATCTGGAATGGCTCTCCTTTTATTTCCTTATTTCCCATTAGCATTATTATCTTTATCTAAATTTTTATCTTTTTGATTGTTCTTTTATTTTTTGCTTTGTTCTTTTATTTATGGTGTATATTATTATATTATGATTTTTTCTTATTTTTTGATAGGCTATTGAATGATTGGTGTTGAATCTTTTATTTATATAGTTTATTTACCTCCTGATAATTTTTATCTTGAAAGTATCTCTTTTTGAGTTTTTTTACTTTCAATAATTGCATACTATTTACTTTACTCTTATTCTCTATCTGATTATTGATTCTTATATTTGTATATATCACTCATATTTGTTAAATTTATATTGAAATAATAAAAAAAGAATAAATATAAAGCTACGTTTATAATTTATATATTCAATATTCATATTTATAAAGAGTATTTAATAAATAGTTTTCATTTAATAATAGCTACAACTAATTATTTTTTATTAAAATGATATTCATTTATTTATCCATGTTTTATAGATAAAAGAATAAGAATTTTGTTAATCAAATTACTAAAAATATTAATTATTTAAAAAGCTATAACATTTTATATATTTTCATTATTTTAATTTTTAATGAGTAGATCTTATGCTTTTAAATTTATTTGTCTTTGATATTATAGTAAAAAATAAAATTAAAAAGACGTTATTATCAAAACAAATATTAAATAAACTTTATGTAAATCATTGGTATCAGAATTAATATTACATCATTATATATTAAACTTCTCCTTATTATTTAATAAGATTTTCTGTATAAAATTTGACAACATCATCAAAATCGTTTAAATTGTCATCTATAAGCCCA
>Ga0169931_10010434_pt1 | contig 13242 bp, 11 predicted proteins | sample Kivu_15m_20L_FD_129675 | JGI IMG/M metagenome (GOLD analysis project Ga0169931, IMG submission 129675) | Freshwater microbial communities from Lake Kivu, Western Province, Rwanda to study Microbial Dark Matter (Phase II) - Kivu_15m_20L... | ecosystem: Environmental > Aquatic > Freshwater > Lake...
ATATTTAGATGAATAAATTTAGTAATATATTAATTTTTGCACTTATAATATAATATTTTAAATATAATTTTCATTTTCTATGTTTAAAACTTTATTATATCCGCTTAAATTTTTTTATTCATTGATATCGTTACTTGTTTCAATAAAAAGTTTTCTTTTCTTAATTTATAAAGCAAACTTCAAAAATAAAATTGTGTTTTTACAGCCAGAAGGTGGCTTTGGTCATACAATTTTAACTCCTGAAGTTTTAAATAAATTAGTTAAAAATAATGAATGGATATTAGTTTTTGGTTATGATTCGAGAAGACATAATTATTTAATTAAAGACCTTTATAAAAATAATTTTTTTTGGTTGGAGCTTACTTATTCATTCGATTTTCCAAAAATGGTTTTTGAACCTTTTAAAAAATTTATTTTTTTTTTATTATATTTTTATCTGAAGTGTAAAAGAGTAAAATGTTATTATTATTTTGAATACTTACTAAAACTAGAGGATTATGGCCATTCCAAATATAATAAAGAAGGAATCTCTCTTTATGAAAGAATTAGTTATAAAATAATATATGAAAACGTTAAAAATCTAGAATCAACTGACACAAGAATTAAAGAGTTAAATTTTCATATAAAAAAAATAAAAAAATGCTCTTTGGGATATAAGAAATCAATTTATGGCGACATAAATTCAATCAATAGAAGTAGCGATGAATTAGAAAATTATAAAAAAAGCCTATTTGCGATAGTAGATCTTGGCTGGAATGTCTATATTTACGGAGATTTGCCCGCAGATCTTCCAAAGTGGTTTGATGATTTAAGAAAGAATATTTATTTTTCAGATAATCGAAAGAAACTTAATAAATTTAATTTATACGCAGGAATAAACTCTGAGTGTTATATAGGACCAATGTCAGGGGCGTCATCTTGGAAATATATGTTTCCAAAAAAACCATCACTTATTATAGATGCGCATCCTTTCGGATGGTCATATTTTTATTCTGTTATTGCATATAAAATTATAAATGGAGTAAAAAATAATGAAACAATAAAGGATCTTTTAAAAAGAGAAAGAATTTATTGGTATGATAATGACCCTTATGACTACAGATATACTGATCAGGATGAAAAAGAATCGATAATAATAAATTTTTTGAAGAATTTAGATTCTATTAATAAAGAAATTATAACATCTGAAAATTTAGAATTGCCCAAAGATCACCCAATAAGCTGGAGTTATTCTTCAATATCTAAAACTTGGTACAAGATTCAAGAAGCTATTTTAAAAAAAAATAAGTGACTACAACTAAAAATTATATATTTTCATTTTCTCTATTTGGTGAAGATATTTATTATTTACAATGCTTGATTAATCAAATTAATCAAATACGTAAATATTATGCAAAAAAAAATACTTATTTTTATATTACAGTTGATAAAAAATATTTATTCAAGGAAAAGTTAAAAAAATTAAAAAAAATTTATAATACCAAAATTTTTTATAAAAATATAAATGAACAAAAATATATCGCTTCTTTTTGGAGATATTTAATTAGTAATAAAAAAAATTCTTATTTTATATTTAGAGATGCCGATTGTTATTTTTTTTATAGATATTATAAAATAATTCAACAGTGGATAAATTCAAAATTAGATTTTTGCTCTGTAAGAGACTCTCCAACAATGAGATGGCCGATTATGGCAGGTATGTTTTTTTCAAATAGTTCAGGATTAAAAAAAATTAAATTAATCTATAGGGATTCAATGAGCAAAATAAAAGAATATGGAAATATTTACTACTTAGACCAATTAATATTAAGAGATTTTGTTTATCCTCAAATAGCTAATAAAACTTTAGTAATAACTGAGAATGTAAGATATTTAAATGATTCTTATGTTGAAAAACCAGTTGTTAAAAGAAAATTTAATTATGGATTTTCAAAAGACGTTATGGGGATTCCACCGAGATATAGCTTATTTGGAAATAATAAAAGAAAGAGTTTTTTAAGAGAAAAAAATAATTTTTTTTATAGAACTAAAATTTACAATATGTTTAAGCACCCTAATCTAATTCTTTGTACTTATCATGGGTATAAAAATATAAAGTTTTTATATTATTTATTTTTTTTTATAATTTTTATTATTTTAAATAGAATTTTTAGAATACCTAATTTTGGAGGGCCCCCATTTATTAAAAAAAATACATTTTTTAAATGAAGAAGTTAGCGCACTTAATCGTTGGTTTTCCAATTTATAGTTATTTTGTAAATGCAATAAATAGTGTTTTAAATAATGATACTGATTCCACGATTTTAATTATAACAACAGGAAACAGAAAATTTTTTGGCTGGGGAGGATGGTTTGATTGTAATTTAAAAGATGAAAGTAAGATTAAAAATTATTCTGAATTATTAAAAAAAAAATTTCCGAAAATAACAATAGTTTATAAAAATATTAAACACAAGGATTACAATAAAACTGGTGCGTTGTATGATGCTTATAATTTAGCCTTAAGAATTTCAAAAAAATTAAAAATTGATTTTTTAAATATTATCCAAAATGATTTTCAATTAATGTGGTGGAATAAAAATTTTATAAAGATTGCTGATGAGCTTTTTGAAAAAAATAAAAATGTTATAAATCTTTCATGTAGATTTTTTAATCCCAAAAGCATCAGCAAACCATTAGTAAAAAATATATATCTCTTTTCATTAAAAAAAAAAAAAAAAATTTATTTAAATTGTAGCTATTCTTTATGTGATCACGGGATTTTTAATTTAAAAAGGATTAATAATTTAGGTATATCTTTTAGTAGCACTGAGTCTGAGATGCAAAAAAAATTAAATAAATACAATTTGGCTTTAATGCATTTTCCTATACCGTGTGTAGGAACAATTCCCTGGCCAGCAGTTGTCAGAAAAGGTTTAGTTGAAGGGCAGGTTTTGAATTCTATCTATCCATTTATCGTTTGTAATAATAAAAATCCAATAAGAAAAATATTAAATTCAAAAATCTATTTAAGGCAAGAAGATTTAGTCAAAACAAATGCATGGTGGGCATTAGAACCTTATTGGTATACAGAATTTGGCGTAATAGATTACATTAAGTATTTACTGAAACTTAAATCTCAAAAATCATTAAATTTACAATATACAAAGTTTGGACACAATAAAATGAATTTTTTTGAATTTTTTTTTAAAAAAAAATTTCCAAGTATAAGTTTTTATCTTATAACATTCTTATTTTATAAATTTCGAAGAATCGTTAAAAAAATTATAAAAATCCTATGAAGATATAATAAAGACGTTTATAATCATAATTAGCTTAATATATTCATATGATTATTTTATGCTAATTTTTTTAAGCTAAAATAATTTAAAAAGGATTTAAATCAATTGACTAAAAATTTATTCTTAATATTTGATATTCTTGGAAAAAAAAATGTAATTTATCTCTTAATTTTAGTACCAGTAGGTTTTTTATCTATAATTTTAGAGTTTTTTTCTATTTTTAGTTTTTTACCATTAATTCAGCAGTCTTTTGGAGAAAATGATATTTCATCGAATTATTATTTATCAAAATTGTCTAGATTTTTAATAGGTTATTTTGGCAATATCAATTTTTTGTTTATCTTTGTTCTTTGTGTAATCGCAATAAAAAATATTTATTTACTTTTTCAGAATTATTTTTTTTTAACAGTTACAAAAAAAATATATTTATTTATTTGTGACAAAATGTTTGTAAATAGACTGTCTGAGAAATATCTTGCTTTTATAGAAAAAAGCTCCTCTAATTTTCTTAAAGATATAAGAGAAACTAGTAACGTTTTTAGATTATACTTAGAATCTCTAATAAATTTTTTGATTGAAATCATTATCAGTATTGTGATTGTAGTTTTTTTATTTTTAGTAAATTTTAATGTGTCATTGATAATTTTTTTAACATTTGGATTAATTTTATATTTATTCTCAAGTTTTTCAAAAGGCTTTTCTCAAAGAACTGGTCAAAACCAAAACCAAGCTGCCGAACAAATTAATGATATCTTATTAAATTCATATCATAATTTTATAGATATTAGGCTCTATAGGCAAATTAATTTTTTTAAAAAAAAATTTTTAGCAATTAATTCAATTTACGCTGAATATATAAAAAAATTAAATTTTCTTTTTTCAATACCTAAGAGCATGATTGAACTGATGATTGTTACTTTTTTAATTCTTTTCTTTTTTAACTTTCAAGAAATAAATTTTAAAGACTATATAGGAATTTTAGGAATATATTTAGTGGCAATCTATCGATTGCTTCCATCGGCTATCAAGTTGTCTAATTTAAAGGCACAACTAAATTCACATGCTTTTTCTATAAAACTTGTTTATGAGTCTCTAAAAAATAATAATGAAAATAAAAAATCTATCAAAAATATTAAAATAATTAATTTTAAAAATGTATCTTTTTCTTACGATAAAAAAAATATTGCACTCAAGAACTTAAATCTAACATTAAAAAAAAATCAAATTGTTTGTATTTATGGCAAAAGTGGTTGTGGCAAAACAACTCTAGTTAGATTAATCGCTGGTTTAATAAATCCTAATGTATCTGGAAAAATAATTTTAGATAATAAAATTAATTACACTAATTTTCATCTTGATATTGGATATGTCTCGCAAAATTTTTATATTATGAAAGATAGTTTAATTAATAATATAGTATTTGATGATAATGAAAAAAATATAAATTTAAAAAAATTAGACTACATTATGAGTATAGTTGAATTAAAAAAAATTATAGAAAATAGAAATATTAATTATAACTCAATATTAAAAGAAAACGCCTCAATATTCTCGGGAGGACAAAGACAAAGAATAGCTATTGCTCGCGCTCTTTATAGAGATACAGACATTTTAATCTTAGATGAGGCTACCAATGCTTTGGATTTAGCTTCTGAGAAAAGAATTATCAAAAATTTACATTCAATTAAAAAAAACAAAATTATAATTATAATATCTCACAGAAAAGAAACAAAAAAATCCTGCGATATTAGTTATGACTTAAGTAGATAGTATTATTTTAAATAAGATATATATAACAAATCTAACTAATCTAACTAATAACTATTACAAATGAATAAAAAAAAATTTTCCTTTGATAACTATTATTCTTCTTTTTTAGATTTGATAAAACCAAATAAAGAAATTGTTCATAAAATAAACTTTTTTTGTAATTTAATAAAAAAAACTAATAGACAAAAAAGTAAAATATTATTTTTTGGAAATGGAGGAAGCGCAGCAATAGCAAGTCATGTTGCGATTGATCTAACAAAAAATGCAAAAATGCAATCTTTATGCTTCAACGATTCATCCCATATAACTTGCTTAGCAAATGACTATGGTTATGAAAATTGGATTCAAAAAAGCATTGAGTTTCATTGCAATAAAAACGATTTGGTAGTTTTGATTTCCTCTTCTGGAGCATCTCCTAATATGATAAAAGCAGCAAAATTTTGTATTCAAAAAAAAATTAAATTAGTTACTTTCACCGGAAAAAGTTCACGAAATAAATTAAAATTATTAAATCTAAAAGGATTAAATTTTTGGGTAAATTCATATGCTTATAATCATATCGAACTGACTCATTTATTTTGGCTGTTATCTTCCGTTGATACAATAATTGGAAAATTCAAATATAAAGTTAATTAATTAGATAATGAGAATTTTAATTACTGGTGTTGCTGGTTTTATTGGTTTTCATGTTGCAAGGAAATTATTGCAAGATAAAAATAATAAAATTGTTGGGATTGATAATATAAATAAATATTATGACCCAAGTTTAAAAATAAATAGACTTAAAATTTTAAAAACTAGTAAAAATTTTTTTTTTAAAAAAATAAACATCGTAAATAAAAAAAAATTATTTTTTTTTTTAAAAAATAAAAAAATTGATTATATTATTCATCTTGCTGCTCAAGCAGGTGTTAGGCACTCTTTAAAATTTCCACAAGAGTATGTAGATTCTAATATTTTAGGTTTTTTTAACATTTTAGAATTTTCAAGATTGTTTAAAGTAAAGCATTTATTATTTGCAAGCACTAGTAGCGTTTATGGTCTTAATGAAAATTTTCCATTTAAGGAGAATAAAGTAGCAGATCATCCTATTCAATTTTATGCAGCAACAAAGAAATCAAATGAAATAATGGCCCATTCTTATAGTTATCTTTATAACCTACCTGTAACAGCGTGCAGGTTTTTTACTGTATATGGACCTTGGGGTCGACCAGATATGGCGCTATTTAAATTTACAAAAAATATTTTAAATAATAAAAAAATAAATGTATTTAATTATGGAAATCATTCCAGAGATTTTACTTATTGTGATGATTTAGCACTTTTAATAGAAAAATTAATTTTTAAAGTACCTAAAAAAAATAAAAGATTCAATAAAAAAAATCCAGAACCAGGATCAAGTCTAGGTCCATTCCAGGTTTTGAATATTTCTTCTGGAAGAAGAGTTAAATTATTAAGCTTCATTAAAGAATTAGAAAAGCAATTAAAAATTAAAGCAAAAATTAAGCTTTGCTCTATGCAAAAAGGCGATATTAAAGATACTTTGTCATCGCGAAACAAAATAAAAAAATATATAAATGTGCCAAAATCCATAAATTATAAGATCGGCATAGAAAAATTTGTTTTATGGTACAAGTCTTATTATCATTCACATACTTAAAAATTTCAATTATAGAAATTGTATAAATAAAATATGAATTTAAAAATAGGAAAACTAAATTGTTGCCAAATATGCGAAGGTAAAAATTTTCAAAAAATAATTAATTTTGGAAAAATTACTCCATGTGACTCTTTAGTTACAAAAGTTAATTTAAATAAAAAACAAAATAAATATCCTTTGAATTTAATTAGATGTAGAAGTTGTGGATTGGTTCAAATAGATTATGTTGTAGACCCAAAAGAGTTGTTTCATTTAAAATATCCTTATAAAAGCGGGATAACAAAAGATTTAAAAAATAATTTAGAAAAAATTTCTAAACATGTAAGTAAAAGTTATAATAACTTTTCAAATAAACTTGTTGTAGATATTGGTTCTAATGATGGGTCAATCTTAAAAGGATTTAAAAAAATTGGTTACAATGTTTTAGGTGTAGAGCCAACAAATATTGCAAAACTTGCTAGAAAAAATGGCATTAATACTATGCAAGATTTCTTTAGTATAAGCTTAGCAAATCAAATTAAAAATAAATTTGGTTTGGCAAGCATTATCACAGCTTCAAATGTTTTTGCTCATGTCAATGAAATTGGTGATTTATTAAAAGGTGTTTATGATTTGTTAGATGATGATGGGATATTTGTAACAGAATCTCATTATTTAGGCAGCATCATTGATACTTTACAATTTGATTCAATTTATCATGAGCATTTAAAATATTATTCAATTAAACCAATGATAATTTTATTTAAAAAATATAATTTTATTTTTGAAAAAGTCGAAAAAATTTCTAATTATGGTGGGTCAATTAGAGTTTATGCAAGAAAAAATAATAACAATAAATTTCAAGTAGGAAAATCAGTAATAAATTTACTTAACCACGAAATTAAAAAAGGATATTATAAAGATGATATTTTTAAAAAATTCTCAAAAAAAATTATTAATTTTAAAAATAAATTTAAGTATTTAATATATAATTTAAAAAAAAGTGGCAAAAATATTATTGGAATTGGTTGTCCAGGAAGAGCAATGACGTTGCTAGAGTACTGCAAATTTAATTCTAAAATAATTAGTTATATAGCTGAACAAAAAGAGTCATTAAAACTAGGAATGTATACACCGGGGACAAAAATTCCTGTCGTTGACGAAAAAAAAGCAATTAAATCGCAACCAGATTATGCCATAATGTTATCGTGGCATTACGCCAAAAGCATAATAAAAAATCTAAGAAAAAAGGGTCTCAAATCTAAAATTATTATACCTTTACCCAATATAAAATTTGTAAAATAATTTGATAAAAAAGAAGGTCTTAATAGTAACTGTAGGAGATTTGCCTTCAAAAAATGAAGGCGCTTCTACTGTGTTATTTTTCTACTATATTAATTTTTTTTTAAATAATGCTTACAAAGTATATTTACTATCGTTTCAAGAAAAAAAAAACAAACAAAATATTACGCACACCAGTTTTGTAAAAAAATTTATTAAAAAAAAAAATTTAATTTTTAATAAAGTAGTTTTAGATAAAATATATAACTCAAATAAATATAATTTTTTTTTTAAAGGTATAAATACTTCTGATTTTAGCACAGAAATTAAAGAAAAAATTTTAAAATTTAATCCAGATGAGGTTTTTGCATTAGATATTGCCGCTGTCAGTTTTGTTAATAAATTATTTTTACCAACAAAAAAATTATATGCTTGGCTTGGTGATTTGAACTTTTCCACTACATATTATCACTATTATTATGATTTAAAATTTAATTACAAAAAAATTTTTAAACTTCCGTTTATATTTTACTTAATTCATAAATGGAAAATTTTTTATAAAGAAAATTTAAATAAATTTAAGATTTTATCCGGATCTAATACAAATCTAAGTCATTTAAAAAAAATCAATATTAAAAGTATCTATTTACCTTATCCTTGGCCAAAACAATTTTCATACCTAAAAATAAATAAATTTAAAAAACCTTCATTTATTTTTTTTGGTAACCTACAAGGTCTAGGTTCAAAGTCAGCGGTTAACAATTTGTTAAATAAAATTTACCCTTCTTATACTAAAGTTTGGGGAGAAAATGGTTTTACAATTTATATATGTGGATTTTTTAACTTAGACAAAAATATATTGAATAAAATTAACAATTTAAAAAATATAAAATATCTAGGTTTTAAAAAAAATATAAACAAAATAGCATTAAAATGTCATGCCTGTTTATTTCCCATTGATGTTCCACTAGGAAATCGATCTAGAATAGTAACAGCTCTTGCAAATCGCTGGCCAATAATTGCTCATAAGAATGTTGGTTTAGGAAATCCAGATTTAAAATCAGACTATAATTGTCTGTTAGCTAAAAACGATAATCAATTTATTGTTTTTTCAAAAAAAATTTTTAGATACACTAATTTAAGTAAAAAAATAACTAAAAATGGATTTAAAACTTATAACAAAAAGTTTAAACCTGTATCTGCTTTAAGATCATTTAAAAAATTTATTAATGCTTAAAATTCTAAATAAACTTTTATCTTTAATACCTCAAAAACTAGAAAAAAAATTATTATATTTTTTGAGAATGAATATTGGAAAAAATCGTAAATATTATAAATTTATATTTTATTTGTTACCAAAATTTGGAAAAGAAAATAGGAAAAGATTTTTTTTAAGTGCCGCAAGATATTTGCATATTAACCGGCCAATCGACGGATATTATTTTGAGTTTGGATGTAATGAGGCCAATACGTTTCGAATGGCCTATGATCATTTTAAATATTTTAACTTAACATATGTAGCTTTTGATTCATTTAAAGGACTTCCTAAAATTGAGGAGATAGACAAAATAGAAATTTTTCAAGAAGGAAAATTAGCATTTTCAAGAAAAGAATTTGAAAGGCTATGTAAAAAAAAAGGTATAAACGATGATAAGTTAATAATTATTGAGGGTTTTTATGAAAATAGTTTGAACAAAGAGTTAGTTGATAGACTTAGTTTAAAAAAAGCTGCAGTAATTTATGTAGATTGTGATTTGTATGTTAGCACAGTGTCTGTTTTAAATTTTATTGTTAATTTTTTGCAACCAGGTACAATTATATTTTTTGATGATTGGAATTGTTTTTATGGAGATCCAGATCGTGGACAAAAAAAAGCTTTTCATGAATTTAAGTTAAGAAATCCAAATCTAATCTTCGAAGAATTTATTAGCGACGGAGAGTCTAAAAGTTTTATTTTTATTAAATATGCAAAAAAAAATATTTGACTCAATAAATAAAAAAATAATATCTAAGAAAATAGCTATCTCAATAATTGGAATGGGGTATGTCGGGCTACCACTCGCTTTATTGTTTGGAAAAAAATTTAAAACTATAGGAATTGATATATCAAAAAAGAAAATAGAATATTTAAAAAGAAAAAAAGATTATAATAATCAATGTAGTTATAATGAATTCAAAAAGTCAAAATATATTCAATTCTCCAATAAATATAAGTCTATTGAAACATCGGACATAGTAATAGTTTGCCTACCTACGCCTGTATATAACAATAATCAACCTGATCTGAGAATTTTAGAGAGCGCCAGTAAAGAAATTGGAAGATATTTAAAATACTCTGCAATTGTTGTTTATGAATCAACAGTTTTTCCTGGCACAGTAGAAGAAATATGTTCAAAAATTATTGAGAAATATTCTAAATTAATTTGGAAAAAAGATTTTTATTTAGGCTATAGTCCTGAAAGAGTAAATCCTAACGATAGTATTCATAAAATACAAAATATAACAAAACTTGTTTCTGGAGATTCCCCTTTAGTTGCTAATATACTTAAAAAAATTTATCAGACAATCATTCTTAAAAAAATTGTTCTAGTTTCCGATATTAAAGTTGCAGAAACTGCAAAAGTTTTAGAAAATACTCAGCGTGATTTAAATATAGCTTTAATGAATGAAGTTGCAATAATTTGTAATAAACTAAAAATTAGCACTAAAGACACAATAGACGCCGCTGCTACTAAATGGAATTTTTCAAAATTTTATCCTGGTCTTGTTGGTGGTCATTGTATCGGTGTAGATCCATATTACTTAAAATATAAATCAATAAAAATTGGCGTTAATCCAAAAATTATAAGCGCCGGAAGGGACCTTAATGATTCAATGGTGAGTTATGTATTTAATATTATAAAAAAAAAAATTGGAGGTAAAAGAAAAAAACTCTTGTTTTTAGGAGCTACTTTTAAAGAGGATTGTAATGATATGAGAAATAGCAAAAATTTAGAAGTTATAAAAAAGTTTATTAAAACAAAAAAATATAATATTGATTTTTATGATCCGTTTTTGCAAAATAATAAATACAATCGTTATTTCGGAAAACATTTTAAGAAACTAAAAAATTTAAAAAAAAATTATTTTGCAGTTATCATTTTAGTTCCTCATACTCAAATTATTAGAAGACAAAATTTCTTTTTAAATAAAATTAACGATGGTGGTTATTTGTTTGATTTGAAAAGTATTATAGACAAAAAAAAAATAAAAAAGGAATTTAATTATTGGAGCTTGTAATTAATTAATCTAAGATAAATTGTTTTTTAGAAGAAGTTCATTGTTTGCTTTAATTAGATCATAATCTACCATTTCATTGATTAATAAATTTATATCCTTTTTTGGTTTCCATTTTAAAATTTTTTTCGCTTTAGAGGAATCTCCAAGTAAATTATTAACATCGTTAGGTCTAAAAAATCTCTCATTAACTTTTACTACGATTTGATTTTTTTTAAGTTTTAATTTTTTATTATATATTTTTGAAACTTTGCCTACTACCCTAAGATTTTTACCATGCCAAATAACTTCAAAGCCAATTCTTTTGCATGTTAATTCAATAAATTTTTTCACAGAATATTGTTTTTCAGTAGCAATAACATAATCATCTGATTTTTTTAATTGCATAATTTTCCACATCATCTCAACATAATCTCTAGCATGCCCCCAATCCCTTTTAGAATCCAAATTGCCAATTTCTAGAATGTGCTCTAGGCCAATTGCTATTCTTGAAAGTGTGCTTGTAATTTTTTTAGTCACAAAATTAACACCTCTTCTTGGTGATTCATGGTTAAAAAGAATTCCATTGGAGCAGAACATTTTGTAGGAGTCTCTATAATTTTTTGTAATCCAATGAGCAAATAATTTAGATGATGCGTATGGTGATTTTGGAAAAAATGGAGTGATTTCATTTTTTTTTGTAAAATTACTATCTCCAAAAATTTCAGAGGAGGATGCCTGGTAAAATTTAATTTTTTTTATTTTTTTTAAATTTTTAATAATTTCTAGGATTCTAAGCGTTCCCAAACCATTTACGTTCGAAGTATACTCGGGCGTGTCAAAACTTATTTTTACATGAGATTGCGCTGCAAGATTATAGATTTCATCTGGTAGTACTGATTTAATTATTTTTTCAAGACTTAATGGGTCAATTAAATCACCATAATGTAAAAAAAGTTTTTTACCTAAAATTTTATTATCATTGTGTAAATGGTCAATTCTTTCAGTATTTATACTTGAAGATCTTCTTCTAATTCCATGGACTATATAATTCCTCTTTAAAAGAAACTCTGCAAGATAAGAACCATCTTGTCCTGTTATTCCGGTTATTAAGGCTATTTTTTTTTTCAATGTTTAAAAAGACTATTAAATTACAATTGTTTTAAGTATAAGTATATTTTTCATAAAAAAAAGTATTTATTGTTCGGCCTAATATTAAAAATTTGTAATGAATAGTTTCCAAAAATTATTAATAATAGCAGAAATTGGTTCCGTCCATGATGGTTCCTTTGGCAATGCTTGCAAATTAGTAGAGCTCGCAGCTGAGTGTGGAGCATCTGCAGTGAAATTCCAGTTACATGATCCAGAGAATGAAACATTAATTGATGCTCCTAACCCCCCATATTTTAAGGGGGAAAATAGATTTCAATATTTCAAGAGAACCTCGTTTAGTATTGAGCAATTAAAAAAATTAAAACAGCTAGCAAATAAATTAAAATTAAAATTTATTGTTTCTCCATTTTCGATACAAGCTGCAAAAAAGATAAATAAAATAGGTGTAGACGGGTTTAAAATTGCATCTGGTGAACTTAGTAATCATCCTATGTTAAATTTTATATCTGGTACTAAGAAATATATTTTTTTATCTACCGGTATGAGTAATTGGAAAGAGATAAATGATGCTATGAAAATTTTTAGACAAAACAAAAAAAAATTGACTATCTTTCAATGTACGTCTCAATATCCTTGCGAACCCAAAAATGTTGGCATTAATATTTTGGAAGAATTAAAAAAATATAAGTGTGATATAGGACTTTCTGATCATACCGAGGGGTATGCAGCTTCAATATCTGCAATTGCAAATGGATGCAATGTAATTGAGAAGCATATCACGTTTTCAAAAAAAATGTATGGCAGTGATGCAAAGCATAGTATGGAACCACAAGATTTTAAAATATTTTGCAAGGAAATAAAAGAGTCGTACCTAATTAATAATTCAAAAGTAAAAAAAGATAA
>Ga0169931_10010435_pt1 | contig 13241 bp, 15 predicted proteins | sample Kivu_15m_20L_FD_129675 | JGI IMG/M metagenome (GOLD analysis project Ga0169931, IMG submission 129675) | Freshwater microbial communities from Lake Kivu, Western Province, Rwanda to study Microbial Dark Matter (Phase II) - Kivu_15m_20L... | ecosystem: Environmental > Aquatic > Freshwater > Lake...
GCCGCCGACGGCCAGCACCGTGAGCGGCAGCCAGTCGGCCCTGAGCAGGCCCAGATCCAGCCCGGCGGTTGCGGCGGTGATCAGCAGGTCGGCCGAGAGGGTGCCCACCTGCCCCTGCACCGCAGAGGAGGCCCAGTGGGCCCGGCCGCTGCGCTCCAGCGCCAGACGCACCAGCAGCGAACCCACAATCGCCAGCGGGAACACCGGCAGTGTCTTCACCACATCGGCAAAGCCATCCCCCAGCCCAGCGGTGAGCCAGCGCAGCCCGGCCAGCAGCCCTGCGCCGATCAGCACGGCCACTCCCACCAGGGCCAGGTTCACCGCCCAGGCCGCCGCACCACCCGAAACGCCACTGGTCGTGTCGGCTGGGTCGCCGGCGTCGCTGCCGGGCCCATCCGCCCGCAGCCAGCCGCGGCTGCGGGCCAGCACCACCACCAGCCCCCCCACCAGGGTGGAGCTCAGCAGTCCCACCGTGGCCATCGCCAGGCCCAAGGCCTGGCCGCCGGGAAAGCCCAGGGCCGCGTAGCTCGGCCCCATCGCGGCGGCGGAGCCATGACCCCCCTCATAGGCCACTTCGATAAGGCACGCCATCACTGGGCTCACCCCCAGCCAGGGCTGCAGTATCAGCAGCACTGCCAGGCCTCCCACCACGTATTGACCGAAGGCCAGAACCAGCGCCAGCGATACCTGGGCCGACACCGGCCGCCACAGACCGCCCAGCTGGGGTAGCGGCTTGCCCAGCAGCAGTGAACCGAACACCAGGGTGAGCAGCACCAGCGGCAGATCGGCCCACAGCTGCATCACCGCCGCTGGCAGCAGCGGCAAGGGCCCGGCCGGCGCCAGCAGCAACCCCAGCAGCCCCGCCACCAGGGCCTCGGGCACGCCCCAGAGCCGCAGCTGCAGCCGTGAGCCGATGGCCCGGCCCAGCGCCAGGATCAGGCCGAGGCAGGCCATCGCCAGCGCCAGCAGCTCCACGTTCGGCAAAAGGGCGATCACCTGGCTCACAGCTGGAAGTGGAGCCGGAAAAATGCCTCAGTGGTTTCTAGCACCTGGATCCGCACCTCGCCGCTGCGGAAGCCGTGGCCCTCACCGGCAAAGCGGTGCACCTCCACGGCCCAGCCATTGACCCCCAGAGCCGCCGCCATCCGATCGGTCTGCTCCGGTGGCACCACCAGATCGTCGAGACCCTGGAAGAAGATCACCGGACAGGAGATCTGATCGGCATGGGCCAGGGGGGAGCGGGCCCCATAGGTGGCCTGCGCCTCGGGCCAGGGGCCGATCAGGCTATCGAGGTAGCCGGCTTCAAAGCGATGGGTCCCACTTGCCAAGGCGCTCGGGTCGCTGACGCCGTAGCGGCTCGCGCCGGCGCGAAAAACATCGGTGAAGCAGAGGGCGGCCAGGGCAGTGAAGCCACCGGCACTGCCGCCTTCGATGGCGATGCGCTCTGCGCTGGCCTTGCCGGCTGCCACCAGGGCCTGGGCGGCGGCGGCGCAGTCGGCCACATCCACCACGCCCCACTGGCCATCGAGCCGTTCCCGGTAGGCGCGCCCGAAGCCGGTGGAGCCGCCGTAGTTCACATCCACCACACCCCACCCCCGCGTCGTCCAGAACTGGATGGCCAGGTTCAGGCCCCTCTGTGCCATGGCGGTGGGCCCACCGTGGCTCTTCACCAGCAGGGGGGCGCCGGGGTGGGCGCCGCCACTCGGTGGATAAAACCAGGCTTGGGTGCGCGCCCCGCCGTGCCCGGCAAACCAGAGCGGCTCGGGCTGACTGATGGACTCCAGGGGCAGGGGGCAGGGGGCCGGCGGGGTGTGGCGCCATTGACCGCCGCTGGTCAGGTTCAGCTCCAGCAGCCCTGATGGAGTGATGGGATTGCTGGCGATCGCCACCAGCTGGCCGGCTTCGGCTGCCAGCCCGGCCAGATCGTCGAAGGGTTGCTCTAAGGGCTGCCAGGCCGCCGACGTACCCATCCGTTCGGGGCTCAGGTGCACCCGCCCGAGCTGCCAGACCCCCTCCCGACAGGCCGCAGCTATCAGCTGCTCGCCGTCCCAGGTGGTGGTGCGCATGCCGTAAACCCACTGGGGCATGGCGAATTCGGCCTCCAGAGGCAGCAGGCTCTGCCAGGTGCCGTTGCTGGTGTCGAGTTTCTGCAGGTTCCACCACCCTGAGGTGTCACAGGCCACCACAAGCTCGGTGGGGCTGATCCACAGAGGTTGAAACACCGAAATCGCGGCAGCGTCGGCCCCGTCCTGGCCCGCCAGCGGTCGCGCGCCCTCCAGGCCTCCAGCAGCCGTCACGGCCGCGAGCCACAGCTGGCTGCGCTGCCAGGGCATGCAGGGTTGCTGCCACTCCACCCAGGCCAGCTGGCCGCCATCGGGGCTCAGGGCCGCGTAGCCGCAGAAGTCGGCCGGTTGGTGCAGCAGCTGCGGTTCGCCGCCGGCCAGGGGCACCGCCACCAGCTGGTCTCGACCTTCAGCCTCCATTACCCCGAGCCAGCGTTGATGGGCGGCATCGATCAGTCCATCGGCGAAGGCCCTGGGCCCGGGAGTGGTCAGCCGCCGTGGACTCCACTGGGCGCCGCAGGAGCTGCCATCTGGTTGCGTGGTCAGATGCCAGAGGCAGCGGTCCCGGTCATCAATCACCACCAGATCGGGGCCAGACACGGCATAGACGCCGCCGCCGTATTCATGCACCCGGCTGCGGAGGTTCCAGGCGCCGGCAGTGATTTCAACAGCGGGCCCCAACTCCGCTGGGCTGCCGGCCGGGGGCTTGGCGCGCACCATCAAGGTGGTGCGACCCCGCTCCTGGGGGCGTTGCTCCAGCCAAAACAGCCGCCCTCCATTCAGCATGGGCTCCTTGAAGCTGGGGATGCAGCCCTCCACGCTGGCGGCAGCTAGGGGGCCATGGGCCGGAGGCGGGTCGGGTGACACGGCAAGCCCCCCTGGAGAGCCACTTAAACTCGTTCCATCGTTTCAGGTGGCCGTGTGGCACTGACCTTTTCCAAGATGGCCCTCGAAGCGGACCACAGCTACCGCAAGCTGATGGTGCCCAAGGAGCCCCTGGAGAAGCCTCCCCTCTCCATCCGTGAACTTGGCGATGACGAGCTCAGGTGCCGGGCCAAGCGCATCAGCAAGGTCGATGATGGGATCCGGGCCCTTGCCCGCGACATGCTTCTCACCATGTACAGCTCCAGGGGGATTGGCCTGGCGGCTCCGCAGGTGGGCGTTTCCAAGCAGTTGATCGTGATTGATCTCGATTTCGAAGAATCAGCCTGTCCGCCGATGGTGTTTATCAATCCGGAGATCAAAGTCACCGGAGCTACGCTCGACACCTATGAAGAAGGGTGTTTGAGCATTCCTGGGGTCTATCTCAATGTGGTCCGTCCTTCCGTTGTGGAGGTCGCCTATCGCGATGAAACCGGTCGACCCCGTCGTCTCAAGGCTGATGGCCTCCTGGCCCGTTGCATCCTCCACGAACTGGACCACCTCAATGGGGTGCTGTTTGTGGATCGGGTCACCGATGAACTCAGTCTTAATGAAGGCCTGAAGGAGAAGGGCTTCAATCGCTCCGATGTGCACACCATTCGCTGAGCGGGAACCATGCCGATGAAGCCCCTGGCAGGGCTTTTCCTTGCCCTGGCCTGCCTGCTTGGAATCGCAGCCACCGGCTCGGTGTTTGAGCTTGCCTACGGCGATCCCGACCTGGGAGCTCAAGCCACGGGCTGGATTCTGGGCCTGAGCCTGCCGGGCACGCTGGTGGCTCTGCTGGTGGCTATCCGCATCAACAAGCCTGCCTAGCCCGGGCTTCCCAGGGTGCATACGATTGCATCAACTCCTACCCGATGGCTGCGATGCGTTTGCCCGGTCCCCGCAACCCTGCCCTTGTTCTGGCAGCGTCAGCCGCCGTTCTCGGTGTCGGGGCAACCGCTCCCTCCCTGGCCAGCGCCCTGTTTCAAGCGGTCGACCTGAGTCAGGAAAGCTTTGTGCTGGTGGCTGCCCCGATCGGTGATGGCACCCGAGCCCAGCTCAACATCTATGAACAGGTGAAGCCAACGCGGCCCTGCTTCACCGTCGCATCAGTGCCGCCTGGCACCCCGGCGCAGGTGGAGCCGTTGCTGGGCAGCTTTGATTTCACCGGCATCTGCAGCCGCTTTATCGATGCCAATGGCTACTCAGTGCGGGTGGGCGGGGATGACCTGGCAGTCAGCTACAGGCTCACCGTGCTCCGCCAGAGTGGAGACAACGTGTTACTGGCCGTGCCCACCAAGGCTGGGGCGGGGCCGGAAATGGTGGTGGCCCGCACCCAGGGTCCTGGCACGGGTTTTCTGCAGCTGGTGTTTGAACCGGGCTGGCAGCTCAAGCGCCGTGCCTTCGGCGGCCGCAACCTGGGCCATGTCTACATCTATCGCGAGGGCTGGCCCGATTCCCTGGCCCAGCCACCCCTGCCTGCCCAACCTGATCCGTCAGCTCAACCGCAACAGCCAGTGCAGAGCCCCGGGCAGGGGCCAGTGCAGCCTGCCCAGGCCCAGCCCGGCAAATCCCAGGCATGAGGCTGTTGCTACATTTGTCATCTCAGTGAGCAGTTCAGCGCTTCATGACCCAGGTCACCGTCGGCGAAAACGAAGGCATTGAATCGGCCCTGCGCCGCTTCAAGCGCCAGGTGTCCAAGGCGGGCATCTTTGCCGATCTCAAGCGCCTGCGCCACCACGAAACTCCCGTCGAGAAATACAAGCGCAAGGCCCAGCAGCGCCGCCGCCGCCGCTGATTCACCAGCCGCTGGCCCCACGGGTGGTTGTCCTGTCCCGTTATCTGTGTCGCCCTGACGCAGGCTCAGCGGCCGAATTGGTCCAAGGAGCGGTAGTTGAGCGCTTCGGCGATCGCTGATCCGCCCACCCTGACTTGCCGGTCCATGTCATCGGTGGAGGAGCCATCGGTGGCGGCATTATCACCAATTTCCAGATCGCTGATTGTCTGCGCGACCCGCAGCAGCCGCGCCCCGGCTCGAGCGCTGAGCTGACGCTGTTCCAGAGCACCCTGCCACAGCATCAGTGCCTCGTCCGTCAGCTGCACCAGCCGATGCAGCAGGCCTCCCGGGATGCGGGCGTTGCTGCAGCCTTCGGGATTGCGGGCCGCCATGCGCCGCCTGGCTGCCTGCACCCTTGCGCTCACCACTGCGCTCGATTCGCCCTGGGCCCTCGGCAGGGCTGCTTCGGCCCTGCCGCTTGCAGCCGACCTGGGGCGGAAGGGTTCCGTCAGGGCCTGGCTCGATGGCCGGCGCATCACCACCTGCAGATCGATACGATCGAGCAGCGGGCCAGAGAGCCGGGCCCAGTAGCGCTGGCGCTGGGCTTCGCTGCAACTGCAAGAGCGCTCCGGGTCACCGAACCAGCCGCATGGGCAGGGGTTGGCCGCAGCCACCAGGGTGATTCGGCAGGGGAAGCGGGTGCGCTGCCGGGCGCGGTGGATCCACACCTCGCCGTCTTCCAGCGGCTGGCGCAGCTGGTCGAGCACGGTCCGCTGAAATTCGGGAAGTTCATCGAGAAACAGCACGCCGTGGTGCGCCAGGGCCAGTTCCCCCGGCCGCGGCACGCCGCCGCCGCCGATCAGGGCCGGCCCGGAGCAGCTGTGGTGCGGGCTGCGGAAGGGGCGCTGCAACAGCAGGCCGCGGCTGCTGTCGAGCAGGCCGGCCACCGAGTGGATCGCCGTGAGCTCGAGTGCTTCAGCGGCGCTCAGGGGCGGCAGCAGCCCCGCCAACCGCTGGGCGAGCATGGTCTTGCCGCTGCCGGGCGGGCCGCACAGCAGCAGGTGGTGGCCCCCGGCGGCGGCGATCTCCAGGGCGCGGCGGCCATGGGCCTGGCCGCACACGTCGGCGAGGTCAACCGCCCCGGGGTCGCTCGGGGTCGGGGCGGTTCCAGTCCTGAGGTGCTGCGGCCCGGGCACCCTGCTTCTGCCCCGCTGCTCCAGGGGGTCTCCTAGCCAGGCACAGGCCTGGGCCAGGTCGCCGGCGCCCCACACCGCCAGCCCCTCCACCAGAGCGGCCTCCCAGGCGTTGGCCATGGGCACCACCAGGGCCCTTGCCCCATGCTGGCGGGCCGCGATGGCGATGGCCAGCACTCCCCGGATCGGCCTCAGACTGCCGTCGAGCCCCAGCTCACCGGCACTCCAGATCTCCCGGCAGGGCTCCGGGGCCAACTGGCCGGAGGCCAGCAGCAGCCCCAGGGCGATCGGCAGGTCGAAACCTGGACCTTCCTTGCGCAGGTCGGCTGGGGACAGATTCACCACCACCCGCGTCAGCGGCACCTTCTGGTTGCTGTGGCGCAGGGCGGAGCGCACCCTCTCCCGGGATTCCTGCACGGCGGCATCAGCCAACCCCACCATCTGCAGCCCGGGGAGCCCCGGTGCCAGATCCACTTCCACCAGCACCGGCCGGGCCTCCAGCCCGCGCAGCGCCGCCGTCTTGCACCGTGCCAACATCACGCCTGGGGCCACTGGATCCCTAGTGCCACCCCCGTCCCACCCCCATACCCCCAGTGAGCCAAGACACGATCTTTGCGCGCATCCTTCGCGGGGAGATCCCCTGTGATCAGGTGTACGCCGATGAGCACTGCCTGGCCTTTCGGGATGTGGCTCCCCAGGCGCCGGTGCACGTGCTGGTGATTCCCCGCCAGCCCATCCCGGAGCTGGCCCAGGCCACCGCAGAAGATCAGGCCCTGCTGGGCCACTTGTTGCTGGTGGCCGCACAGGTAGCCCGCCAGGAGGGGCTAGGGGCGTTCCGCACCGTGATCAACAGCGGCGCGGCAGCCGGGCAAACCGTTTTTCATCTGCATGTGCATGTGATCGGTGGGCGTCCCCTGGCCTGGCCCCCCGGCTGACATCGGCGCGGCGACAATGGCCTGATCCGACTTCCCCCATGAATCTCTTCAAGGCCCTTCGCGACCAGCTGGCCAAGCTGCAGCGTCTCGCCCAGCCCTACTTCCTGCCGGTAGATGGGACCCGGGGCTGGCAGTTTCTGTTGCTGGTGGCCGCACTGCTGGCGGTGGTGGTGGGCAGCACCCTGCTTCTGCTGACGGGGGTGCTCGCCCTCAGTGGCGCCCTGATTCCCGAATTGCGCAGCCGCTTTCTGCCGGGGGTGCCGGAGCAGGTGGCGGCGATCTGGCGAAGCCCGATCGGGCCGCTGGTGATGGTTTTACTGGCGGGGGGGATGGGTTGTTTTGTGGCCTTCAGGAGCAAATTGAGGCAGGGCCGTTGGCTGCCCTGGTTGCTGATGGGGCTGATCACCCTGCTGATCCTGGTGATCAATGGGATCAATGTGGGAATCAGCTTTATCGCCCGCAATATTGAAAACGCCCTGGTGGCATATAGGGCAGATGATTTCTGGAAGATTGTTGCTATCTATGCGTTCTGTCTGGTGCTGGCTCTGCCGATCCGGGCGATCCAGAGCTATCTGATACCGAAGCTTGGCCTGCTGTGGCGCGAGTGGTTGAGTGGTCGCTTATTGAGTCGTTATTTGTCTAATCGAGCCTATTATATTCTAAATCCAAACGACGAGTCGATCGAAGAAATTGACAACCCTGATCAGCGGATCTCCCAGGATGCGGCAAGCTTTACCGGCACCAGTCTGAGCGTTGCAGTGGAGATAATATCTGCCCTTTTGACTTTTGTCAGCTTCATTATTGTCCTGTGGACCATCAGCGATAAACTTGCCTTGGTGCTCCTCGGATATTCGGTAGGCGGAACGGCTCTGATTGTATTTGCCAGTCGTAAGTTGGTTATGCTTAATTACCAGCAACTCAAGCTGGAGGCCGACTTCCGCTATGGCTTGGTGCACATCCGCGACAATGCCGAATCGATCGCCTTCTACCGAGGCGAGCAGCAGGAAGCAAAAGAGGCAGAGCGGCGCTTGGGAGGTGCCATCCAGAACTATGACCGCCTGATCATCTGGGAAGCACTGATAAGTGTGATCCAGCGTTCGTACGACTACTTCTCCCGATTTTTGCCATGGCTTGTGATTGCGCCGATCTATTTTGCGAAGCAGGTTGATTTCGGTGTATTCGGACAGGCCAGCATAGCTTTTAGCCAGGTACTGTTTTCGGTCAGTTATATCGTCAATAACATCGATCGCCTTGCCGCATTTTCCGCTTCGATAAGCCGTTTGGAGGGATTTCAGGGCAAGATGGATGCGATCGGCAGCGATGCAGCCGCCCTCGATGCCCAGCTGGCCGCCACCAGTGGCGGCCGCAACGACGGTTCGATCCTGGTCAGCCATGTGGATCTGGTACCGCCCCGCACCAACCGCACCCTGATCCGTGATCTGAGCCTGGAGGTGGGTCGCAGCCAGCGCCTGTTGGTGGTGGGGCCTTCCGGTTGCGGTAAGACCTCCTTTCTGCGCATGGTGAGCGGCCTTTGGCCGCCGGCATCCGGACGGATTGAGAGGCCGAGCGAGGGCGAGTTGATGTTCATTCCCCAGAAGCCCTACATGCTGCTGGGCAGCCTGCGGGAGCAGCTCTGCTATCCCCAGCAGCCGGATCGCTTCAGCGATGGCCAGCTGCGCCATGTGCTGGAGCAGGTGCGCCTGAGCGAACTGGTGCAGCGCTATCCCGATCTCAACATCATTCAGGATTGGCCCCGCCTGCTCTCTCTCGGCGAGCAGCAGCGTTTGGCCTTTGCCCGTCTGCTGCTCAATTCGCCAAGGTTTGTGGTGCTTGATGAGGCCACCAGCGCCCTTGATGTGGCCACCGAGCGCCATCTCTATTCCCTGCTCAGCGAGCGGGATATGGCCTTTGTGAGCGTGGGTCACCGTCCCACCCTCACCAGCTTCCACGACACGGTGCTGGAGCTCGATGGCAGTGGTAACTGGCGACTGCTGCCTGCGGCGGGCTATGACGTGGGCCGTCATGCCTGATCCCATGTCTGCTGAGACTCCGCTCACCAATGGCGCTACCAGCGCCACCACCGGCGATATTCCGGCCTTCGGCTGGAGTGGTTATGCAGAGCGGGTCAATGGCCGTTTTGCCATGGTGGGTTTTGTGGCCCTGCTGCTGATCGAGGCCCTCAGCCGAGACACCTTCCTGCACTGGGCTGGTCTGGTGCCCTGAAAGCCTGCTCCGGCCTCCTGATGGCGCTCAGGGGATCTGGACCAGGTCGACCTGCCAGATTCCATTGCGGCTCACCTGCACGGCCAACTGACGCCCATCGGCCTGGAGTTGCACCGCTTTTGGCACACCGTCGGGCACCATGGCGATCGGCTGCAGGCTCTGCAGCGAGCGTCGATAGAGCACCAGCTCGGTGCGTCCCTCCAGTTGGCGCACCAGGGCGATTTTCTCACCGGCCGCATCGATGCTGACGCTCAAGGGTTGGGCGTCGGCCCGGTTCAGGCCGCTGAGAAACTGGGCCTGCTGGTTCACCAGATCCAGCAGCATCACCTGCTCCCGCCCGCCCCGGCCGCTGATCAGGGCTAGCCAGCGACCCGATAGGGATGGCTCCCGGTTTGCTCCCAAGGCCTCAAGGCGGCTGTTCAGCGGCCCGATTGGTCTTGGCATCGGCCCCATGCAGCTTCCCAGCAGCTGGGTCAGTGCCAGGAGTGTGACTGTGGCCATTGCATGCAATGGCACTCTCATGGGGGGACTCCAGGGCCGCCCCCCTGGATCGCAATCCCGCCCGGGCGGTCTGGCTCCAGCAGGCCCGCCAGATCGAATAACCTCACCCGGGACTGCCCGTTCTGGACCACTTGCACGGCCAGCCGACCTGCCTCCGGGGACAGGCTGAGTCGCAGGGGAGTGTGATCGGCCGGCAGGGTCAGCCTGTGCAGGGAACCGCTGAGCCGATCTTCGATCAAGGGAACCCTCTGGCTGCCCTGCTGCACCAGGGCAGCCACGTAGCGGCCGTTCCAACTCAGGGAGGGTGAGCTGTGGGGCTGGTGCCTCTGGAAGTGGCGCAGGTTCACAACTCGCCCGCTCGGTTGTTCCTGCAGGAGCAGGGTGGTCCCACTGCTGCGCTCCACCACGGAGGCCAGCAGCCTCCCCTGGCCGCTCAGGGCCGGCTCCTGGCGGCTGACTTCCGCGAGGCCTCCAGCTGGGCCGGCACTGCGGCGGGTGAACCAGGCCCCACTGCCGCAGCCAGCCAGGAGCATGATGCTGGCTGGCAATAGCAGGGCTGCCATGGCTGGCGCCGGATTGGGTAGGTTCAGGGCGCCTCAGTCGTCGAAGCGGGAGCTGTTGTCCCTTGGCCGGGGGTCGGCCGGTCCGCGGGGCTTCAGGGGGGTGAATTCCGCATCGCTGATCTGCTCGCTGGCGGAAGAGATAGGCGAACCCTGGGGAATGCCTGCCGGAGTGGTTGGGGGGACGGGTTCAGGGGGGCTCTGCCTCCTGGTGGACCGGGGCATGGCCTCACTGGCTGGCGTGGGTCGACTGCCTCGACGGGATTCGGGGGCGGAGTCCCGCTCCCGGCGGCGGGAGCCGAAATCTGCGCCGGGCCTGGCTGCTGACCGCGCTGAGCCACCGAAAGGGCTGGAATCGCCCTGCTGACTCGAGCCTGCCCAGTCGGGCTGGGCGGGCCTGCGGCTGGCAGCCCGCTCGGGGATGGCGGTGCGTCTGGGCTGGCGGGCCCGGTAAAAGTCTTCTTCCTCACTGTCCTCGTCGCGGGAGGGAATGCGGCGACGCAGGGGCTGGGGCTCATCGAAACGATCCACATCGGCTTCGTTCCAGGCCCTTCCTCCCATCCGGGAGCGGGCTGGCCCCGGTGTGGGCATCGGTTCGTCGTCGTCGAAGTAGGAGGAGCGCCGCGCCTGCTCTGTGGTCACACCTCGCAGCCGGACGCTCTCGTAGGCGAAGAACACGGTGGTGCCGGCAAGCAGGAACTGGCCGAACTGAAGAATGGGATCCAGGCGCCAACCCTGAAAGAACAGGATGCCGCCACACAGCAGGCCGATGGCCGCGAAGAACACGTCGTAGTCGCGGGCCAGGGCGGGCTTGAAGCTGCGCATGAAGTACAGCAGGGCGCCGCCGACGGCCAGCACGATGCCCACGATGCTGGCCCAGTTCAGGCTGGCGTTAACCACGGTGCCTCACCCGTACAACCATTGCTCCAGTGTAGGCAGGCTGGCTGGACTGCCCAGGGTCAAGGGCTTCAGAGGCGCCGGTCGAGCCGGTCGTTCTGGCTGATCAGCACCAGGGCAATGGTGATGGGCACCACCACGATCACGGCCCCCCAGGCGAGGCTGCTCAGGAAATTGGCGAGGGAAGGGGTCATGGCGGAGCCAGTTTCAATCGGAAAAGGGGGCCTCAATATTAGGCAGAGGCAGCGACTTCCTAGGCTGGCCAATCAGCTGCTTAGAGCTTTGTGACGGCCCTGCCCTCGTCTGCCCTGTCATGGGTCTCCCTGGCGTCAGGGGCCGAACTGGCTCTGGGGCTCGGGCTGGCGATCTGGACCCTGTTGTTTCTGTTTCGGATCGTGCTCACCTGGTACCCCCAGGTGGATCTGAGCCAGGGCTGGCTGCGCTTGATCGGCGGCCCCACTGAGCCCCTGCTGGCCCCCACCCGTCGCTGGATCCAACCGATCGGGGGTGTGGACGTGACCCCCGTGGTGTGGGTGGGCCTGCTCAGCCTGGCGCGCGAACTGTTGGTGGGACAGCAGGGGTTGATCACCCAGGTGCTGATGAGGGTCGGGGAAGGGGCCTAGGCGCCCGGTTTGGGCAGCATGTCCTGCTCCACAAACTTGGTGTGCACATCTCCAGCCTGGAACTCGGGGCGATCCAGCAACTGAAGGTGGAAATCAATTGTTGTGGGGATGCCGGTGACAGCACATTCCGAAAGGGCCCTGCGCAGGCGCCGCAGGGCGTGGGGCCGGTCGGTGCCCCACACGATCACCTTGCCGATCAGGGAGTCATAGAAGGGCGGGATCTCGTAGCCCGTGTAGACGTGGCTGTCGACCCTCACTCCCGGGCCGCCGGGGGGCAGCCAGCCGGTGATCCTGCCCGGAGCAGGCCGGAAATTCTGGCGGGGATCCTCGGCGTTGATCCGCACCTCGATGGCATGGCCCCAGAGTTTGACCTGGTCCTGAGCGATGGAGATCGGTTCGCCACCGGCGATACGCAGCTGCTCGGCGATGAGGTCGACGCCTGTGACCATTTCCGTCACCGGATGCTCCACCTGGATGCGGGTGTTCATCTCCATGAAATAAAAGTTGCCGTGGCGATCGACCAGAAATTCGACGGTGCCCGCACCTTCGTAGTTGATGGTGCGGGCCGCGGCCACGGCGGCCTCACCCATCTGGTGGCGAAGATCCGCATCGATCGCAACACTCGGCGCCTCCTCCAGAAGCTTCTGGTGACGCCGTTGAATCGAGCAGTCCCGCTCGCCCAGATGCACCACGTTGCCGTGGCGATCGGCCAGCACCTGGACCTCCACGTGCCTCGGCCGATCGATGAATTTCTCCATGTAAAGACCGGGGTTGCCGAAGGCGGCCTCCGCTTCGCCCTGGGCGGCCTTGAACAGGCCGGCGAGCTGGTCGGGGCCGGGCACCAGCCGCATGCCCCGCCCACCGCCGCCGGCGGTGGCCTTGATCATCACCGGGTATCCCATGCCATCGGCCAGCCTGGCGGCGGCCGTCGTGCTGTCCAGAAGCCCTTCGCTGCCGGGGATGGTGGGCACCCCCACCCTCTGCATCGTGGCCTTGGCGGTGGATTTATCTCCCATCGAACGGATCGCCTCGGGGGATGGCCCCACGAAGGTGATGCCGTGGTCGGTGCAGATCTCGGCAAAGCGGTCGTTTTCAGCCAGAAAGCCGTAGCCGGGATGGATGGCGTCGGCCCCCCGCGAGGTGGCTGCAGCCAGAATATTGGGAATGTTCAGGTAGCTCTTGGAGCTGGGCGCCTCACCGACGCACACCGCTTCGTCGGCCAACTGCACGTGCAGGGCGTTTTTGTCCACTGTGCTGAAAACTGCCACGGTGGGAATGCCCAGCTCCCGGCAGGTGCGCAGGATTCTCAGGGCGATTTCGCCACGGTTGGCGATCAGCAACTTGCCGATGGGCATCCGCGGCGACTCAGCTGATATGGGCCAGGGCGGACTGTATCAGTGGCTCCCGTGTCCCCCCCAGGGGCTGGAAGCGGGGGGGTGGGTATATTGCGGGTCCGGGCTCCATTGCGGTGATCCCGGCCCGATGCGGATGTGGTGGAATTGGTAGACACGCACGTTTGAGGGGCGTGTGGCTTCGGCCTTGCGAGTTCAAGTCTCGCCATCCGCA
>Ga0169931_10010437_pt1 | contig 13241 bp, 10 predicted proteins | sample Kivu_15m_20L_FD_129675 | JGI IMG/M metagenome (GOLD analysis project Ga0169931, IMG submission 129675) | Freshwater microbial communities from Lake Kivu, Western Province, Rwanda to study Microbial Dark Matter (Phase II) - Kivu_15m_20L... | ecosystem: Environmental > Aquatic > Freshwater > Lake...
AATTTCGCGCCCTCTGGCGAGCAGTGGGAGCGCGCCGTGGCGTACTGGCGCACCCTGCACAGCGATGACGGTGCGGTGTTCGACAAGGTGGTGCGCCTGAAGGCCGAGGACATCGCGCCGCAGGTCACCTGGGGGACCTCGCCCGAGATGGTGGACAGCGTCCTGGCCCGAGTGCCGGATCCGGCTACCCTGGACGATCCCGTGCGGCGCCAGTCCCTGGAACGCGCGCTGCGTTACATGGATCTGCAGCCCGGCACGCCCATCACCGACATCCGCATCGACAAGGTCTTCATCGGGTCGTGCACCAACTCCCGCATCGAGGATCTGCGCGCCGCGGCCGAGGTGGTGAAGGGACGCCACGTCGCTGCCGGCGTCAGGCTCGCCATGGTGGTACCGGGCTCCGGTCCGGTGAAGCGCCAGGCCGAGAGCGAGGGCCTGGACCAGGTGTTCCGGGAGGCCGGCTTCGAGTGGCGCGAGCCCGGCTGTTCCATGTGCCTGGCGATGAACGACGACCGTCTCGAGCCCGGCGAACGCTGCGCCTCGACCTCGAACCGCAATTTCGAGGGACGGCAGGGCGCGGGCGGGCGCACCCATCTGGTGAGCCCGGCGATGGCCGCCGCCGCCGCTGTCGCCGGCCACTTCGTCGACGTCCGCCAACTCGAGGCCTGAGGCTCATCATGGAAAAGTTCACCGTTCTGCACGGTCTCGTGGCGCCGCTGGACCGGCCCAATGTCGACACCGACGCCATCATCCCGAAGCAGTTCCTCAAGTCGATCAAGCGCAGCGGCTTCGGCCCCAACCTGTTCGACGAGTGGCGCTACCTCGATCACGGCGAGCCGGGCATGGACCCGGCGACCCGGGTGCCGAATCCGGATTTCGTGCTCAACCAGCCGCGCTACCAGGGTGCCAGCATCCTGCTGGCGCGGGAGAACTTCGGTTGCGGCTCCTCGCGCGAACACGCGCCCTGGGCGCTGATGGACTTCGGCATCCGCGCCATCATCGCCCCCAGCTACGCCGACATCTTCTTCAATAACAGTTTCAAGAACGGATTGCTGCCGGTCATCCTGCCGGCCGCCGTGGTCGACCGCCTGTTCGCCGACACCCTGGCGACACCCGGTTACCGGCTCAGCGTCGATCTGCCCAACCAGACGGTGGTGACGCCGACGGGCGAGAGCCTGGCCTTCAGCGTCGACGAGTTCCGGCGCCATTGCCTGATCGAGGGCCTCGACGAGATCGGGCTCACGCTCCAGCACGCCGACGCCATCCACGCCTTCGAACAGCGGCGGCGCGCGGAACAACCCTGGCTGTTCGCCTGAGGGCGGACGGTCCACGCACGAGGAATCCCGAGTCATGAAGATCGCCATACTGCCGGGTGACGGCATCGGCCCCGAGATCGTTGCCCAGGCTGCCAGGGTGCTGGAAGTGTTGCGGAGTGATGGTGCGCCCATCGAGACCGAAACCGCGCCCATCGGGGGCGCCGGCCACGACGCGGCGGGTGATCCGCTACCCGAGGCCACGTTGCAGCTCGCCCGCCAGGCCGACGCCATCCTGCTCGGCGCCGTCGGTGGCCCGCGCTACGACACGCTTCCGCGGGCGGTGCGTCCCGAGCAGGGGCTGCTGCGCATCCGCAAGGAGCTTGGCCTGTTCACCAACCTGCGCCCGGCCATCGTCTACGAGGAACTCGCGTCGGCCTCGTCACTGAAGCCCGAGCTGGTGGCCGGCCTGGATGTCATGATCCTGCGCGAACTCACCGGCGACATCTACTTCGGACAGCCGCGCGGCCGCCGCACCCTCGACAACGGCGAGCGCGAAGGCTTCGACACCATGAAGTATTCGGAGTCCGAGATCGCCCGCATCGCCCGGGTCGGCTTCGAGATCGCGCGCAAGCGCTCTCGCCGGCTGTGCTCTGTCGACAAGGCCAACGTGCTCGATACCAGCATCCTCTGGCGCGAGGTGGTGACCGAGGTGGCGAAGGGTTTTCCCGACGTCGAGCTGTCCCACATGTACGTCGACAACGCCGCGATGCAGCTGGTGCGCGCGCCCAAGCAGTTCGACGTCATCCTCACCGGCAACATGTTCGGCGATATACTCTCCGACGAGGCTTCCATGCTGACGGGTTCCATCGGCATGCTGCCATCAGCCTCTCTGGACGCCGGCAACAAGGGCCTGTACGAGCCCATCCACGGATCGGCGCCGGACATCGCCGGCCAGGACCGGGCCAATCCCCTGGCCACCATTCTTTCGGTGGCCATGATGATGCGCTACACCTTCGACGACACCGCATCGGCCGACCGGATCGAGGCCGCGGTACGCAAGGTGTTGCGCGATGGCCGGCGCACCGGTGACATCGCCGCCCCTGATGAGTCACGCATCGGCACGGTGCAGATGGGCGATGCGGTCGTGGCCGCACTCTCGGCTGCGCACCGCTGATCACGATGTCTCAGGACAACAGGTGACGGAGGCGGAGATGGCGAAGATGCGTGTGGGTTTCGTGGGTTGGCGGGGCATGGTGGGTTCGGTGCTGATGCAGCGCCTGATGTGGGAGCACGACTTCATCGATGTCGAGCCCCATTTTTTCAGTACCTCCAATGTGGGCGGCGAGGGCCCGAGCATCGCCGGCCGCTCCGCGCCTCTGGGGGACGCCGGCGACATCACGGCCCTGTCGGCGATGGAGGCCATCGTGTCCTGCCAGGGCGGCGACTACACCAGCCAGATGCATCCGCTGTTGCGCGCCGCCGGCTGGTCGGGCTACTGGATCGACGCCGCCTCCGCGCTGCGCATGAAGGACGACGCGGTCATCGTGCTCGACCCGGTCAACCGGGGGGTGATCGATGCCGCACTGGACGCCGGCCGCCGGGACTTCATCGGTGGCAACTGTACCGTCAGCCTGATGCTCATGGCGCTCGCCGGCCTGTTCGAGGCCGATCTGGTCGAGTGGGTCACCGCGATGACCTACCAGGCGGCCTCGGGTGCCGGGGCGCAGAACATGCGCGAACTGATCGACCAGATGGGCGCGGCGCATGGGGCGGCCCAGGGTGTCATGGCGAACCCGGCGCTCGGTGTGCTCGACCTGGACCGTACGGTGCACCAGACGATGCTCAGTCACGATTTCCCGACCGAGCACTTCGGACATCCCCTGGCCTGCAACCTGCTGCCCTGGATAGACAGGGATCTGGGCAATGGTCAGAGCCGGGAGGAGTGGAAGGGCATGGCCGAGGCCAACAAGATCCTCGGGCGTTCCGCGGTCGCTGCGATCCCCGTGGACGGCTTGTGCGTGCGCGTCGGGGTGATGCGCTGCCACAGCCAGGCCCTGACCATCAAGCTGCGCCGCGACCTGCCGCTGACCGAGATCGAGGAGCGGCTTGCGGCTGCCCACCAGTGGGTGAAGGTCGTGCCAAATACCCGCGAGGCCAGTCTGGCCGCGCTCACCCCGGCGGCCGTGTCCGGCAAGCTCGAGGTGCCGGTAGGTCGTTTGCGCAAGCTGCCCATGGGGCCCGAGTACCTGTCCGCCTTCACGGTCGGCGACCAGCTCCTCTGGGGTGCTGCCGAGCCGCTGCGTCGCATGCTGCGCATTCTGATCGAGCGCCGCTGAGTTCTCTTTCCTGCCGCCCCACCGGGAAGACGGCGGTTCCGTCGCTCCCGGGTGCGGGCCGACAGGGTGGCGCATTCCTGAATTCCCCCTCCAGAAATCCGCCCCTGCGCCGTCAAAGGCTCAGCGCGCCGCCGGACGACCGGGTTCCGGCGCCGGGTTGCATCGGTAACCCCATGCTGCTAGCTTTGTTTTTCATGCCAAACGTATAAAGGTGGCGCGGTGAGATACAGACTCAAGCACGCGGCCGCCGCCGCAGTCCTGCTGGGGGCGTCATTGTCGGCTGACGCAGCTGGGCTCGGTCGGCTTACCGTGCTTTCAGCCCTCGGACAGCCATTCCGCGGCGAGGTGGACCTCGTCTCCCTGAAGAAGGACGAGGCGGCGTCCCTGGCGGTGAAGATCGCCGGCGTCGAGGCATTCCGGCAGGCCGACCTGCCCTACACCGCGTACATCGGCACCCTTCGCGTCTCGATCGAGCGCCGTCCGGGTGGCGAGCCCTATGTTCAGGTCACGGCCACCCAGCCCCTGAACGAGCCATTCGTGGATTTCCTGATCGAGCTGTCGTGGAGTTCCGGTCGATTGGTCCGGGCCTACACCGCGCTGGTCGATCCGCCCACGGTCACCGAAGAGAAGATGGCCGAGGCGACGCCGCCCGCGGCAGGCGCCGCGCCACCCGTGGCCCAGGCGACTCCGGAGCGCCCGCTGGTCGAGCCGGAGTTGCTGGAGCCGCGTCCCTCCGAGCCCGCCAGGACCGCGGAGGCCCCGCGCCCCAGGGTAGACGCGCCTGCCGCGACGGCGCGTGCGCCCGGTGGGCAGGGCCCGGCCGCGTCAGGGGCGGAGTATGGCCCCGTCAAGCGTGGGGACACCCTTGGCAGGATCGCCCGTGCCACCCGGCCCGCCGATGTCACGCTCGACCAGATGCTTGTGGCCTTGTATCGGGCCAACCCGGGCGCCTTCGATGGCGCCAACATGAACCGGCTGCGCACCGGCAAGGTCCTTCGGGTACCCACGCCGGCGGAGGTCGCGGCGCTGTCCGCAGCGGAGTCGGCTCGGGAGGTCCGTGTCCAGACCTCCAACTGGAACGCGTACCGGCAGCGCCTGGCTTCCGCGGTCGAGGCGTCGCCGACGCCTGCCGAGCGTGAGGGTGGCCGCAGCGCCTCCGGCAAGGTCACGACCCGACTCGAGGACAAGGTGGCCTCCGGCGGTGACGCTTCCCAGGACGTGCTGAAGCTTTCCAAAGGGGAGCCGCCGCGGCCCGGCGGCACGGCCCAGGTCTCTGGTGGAGACGCAGCCCGCGCGGCCGAACGTGTTCGCTCCCTCGAGGAGGAGGTGGCCGCCCGCGGCAAGGCGGTCGCCGACGCCAATCAGCGCGTGGCCCAGCTCGAGAAGCAGATCCAGGATCTTCAGTCCCTCGTCGAGATGAAGAGCCGGGCGATGGCGGACCTGCAGAAGCCGGCCCCCCAGGCGCCGGCGGTTCCGGCGAAGCCCGCTGCAGAGTTGCCGGCAGCCGCTACCCCTGCACCGGTCCCGCCGCCTGCCCCGACTGCCGCAACCCCGCCCGCGACGGCGGCCGACGGTCTCGGCGAGGAGGCGCTACCCGGGCCGAAACCACTGGCTTCAGGCGCCCCTGCCGACGCTCCCGATGCTGCTGCGCCGCCGCCCGCTGCCGAAGCTCCGGCACCCGAGCCGCGCCAGCGGCCCAAGGTGGCGGCGCCGCCACCCCCGCCGCCGCCCCCTCCGGGATTGCTGGACGAGGTGCTCGACAACCCCGTTGTCCTGGGCGCCGGCGCTCTTGTGGTGGCAGCCCTTGCCGGGCTTGGATTCGCCGGCTGGAAGCGGCGACGCAGCGCTCGCGGCATCAGTGATGAGATGGCAGCGCCCGAGGTCGTCGCAGCACCTGAGGGCCAGGCGCCCGGGTCATTCGGTCCTGCCGGTTTCGAGCCTGTCTCGGTCGCCGCGCCCGGCGCTGACGCCCTTCCCGGAACGGCCACGGTCGCCGAGGAGAGCGATCCACTGGCCGAGGCCGAGGTGTTCCTGATCTACGGACGCGACGCTCAGGCCGAGGAACGTCTCAAGGAGGCGATCGTCGCGAATCCGAATCGCGTCGAATTGCACGCCAAGCTGCTCGAGATCCACGCCAAGCGTCGTGATATCCCCGCGTTCGAGCGGGTGGCGGTGGACCTCCAGCGGCTCACCGGCGGCACTGGCGAGGTGTGGGCACAGGCAGCCGCGCTGGGCGCGGAGCTCGATCCCGGCAATCCCCGCTATGCTCCCATCGGGGACGCCACGGCGACCGACGCCACCATGCCCGGATTCTCGCCCACGGCCACGGATGCGACCTTGCCCGGGTTCCCCGCGGCAGCGGCTGTGGCCCCCGCCGCAGCGGACGCCACGACCCAGGTGCCGACGGCAGAGGACCTCGATTTCAACCTCGATTTCGACACCCTCACCGAAGGGGCGACGACCGACATCGACCTGTCCAAGCTCGGCCCTCCCGAGGGCGGAGGTGGCACCGAGACCGACATCGACCTCGATCAGTTCGCCGGGCCGACGGCGGCCGAGGAGATCTTCGATCCGACCCGGACCATCATCGACGGTCCGCTGGGGACGCGCTCCGGCGCGGTCTCGACAGCGGGGTTCGATGCTGCCACGACCATGGCGCCGGCCAGCTTCGATCCGGGGGCAACGCTCTCGCCCGTCGGTTTCGATGCCGCATCGACCCTGTCCCCCGCCCAGGTCGAACAGACCGCGACGCTGCCCGGAGGTGTCTCCGCACCGTCGAAGATCGACACGATGGAGATCGATTTCGAGCTGCCCGACGCAGAGCCCACCCTGAGCGGCGGCGGACGCGTCGGCGACGAGACCATCGACGATCTGGGATTCGACCTCGATCGGATCAAGTTCGATCTCGGTGTGCCTCCCGGGCTGCCCCCGAGCGAGCAGACGCTGCCCGGCGGTCTGTCGCTTGCGCCGCGCGATGACGAACCCGCTGCGAGCCTGCCCGGTCTGGCGCAGGTGCCCGGCCTTGCCGGGCTCAGCCTTGATCTCGGTGCGCCCGACGAGACCGTCACGGGCACCGTGCGGGATGAGCGCTGGTACGACGTGCAGACCAAGTTCGACCTCGCCAAGGCCTATCAGGAGATGGGTGACAAGGAGGGGGCGCGCGAGATCCTGGACGAGGTCGTGGCCGAGGGCGACGATTCCCAGAAGAAGGCGGCGCGGGACCTGCTTGCCACGCTCAGCTGACGCCGTCGCGGCCCGGAGCCGGGTCGCTTCGCGGTGCCCTCGCAGGCGGCGCTCATGACCGGGCGCATCGCCCTCGGGGTCGAGTACGACGGCCGCGGCTTCTGTGGCTGGCAGACCCAGCCGGGCGGCTGTGGCGTCCAGGACGCCCTTCAGACAGGCCTGTCCCGCATGGCGGGTCACGCGATCGCCGTCACCTGTGCCGGTCGCACCGATGCCGGTGTGCACGCGTCCTGGCAGGTGCTGCACTTCGACACAGATGCGCGTCGGCCCGAGTCTGCCTGGACCCGTGGCGTGAACGCCTTCCTGCCGCCGGCGGTCGGCGTGCTCTGGGCGCGTCAGGTCGGCTCTGCCTTCCACGCCCGCTTCGACGCCCGGTCCCGCAGCTACCGTTACCGGCTGCTGTGCCGCGCCGCCCGGCCGGCCATCGATCACGGCCGCGTCGGCTGGTGGCCGGGGGCGCTCGACCTGGGCGCCATGCGCGAGGCTGCCGCGCAGCTTCTCGGCACCCACGATTTCAGCACCTTCCGGGCCGCCGAATGCCAGGCGCGCACACCGGTGCGTGAGTTACAACTTGTCGACATCAGTGTCGAAGACGGGCTGTTCAGCTTCGATCTTCGTGCCAATGCCTTTCTGCATCACATGGTGCGCAACATCGTCGGGAGTCTGGTCTACGTTGGCGCCGGCCGCCGGCCACCGCGCTGGATGGGGGACATCCTCGAGGCGCGCGACCGCTCCCTGGCGGCGCCCACCTTCGCGCCCGATGGCCTGAGCCTGCGCGGCGTGGAGTACGATCCTGGCCACGGACTGCCCGCACCGCCTCCGGTTGGCTGTGGCGGGCGGTCTTCGGGAAACCCGCCATGCGCACCAGGATCAAGATCTGCGGAATCACCCGCGCCGAGGACGCCCTCGCTGCCGCCGCCGCCGGCGCCGACGCGATCGGGCTGATCTTCTACGCCGGCAGCAGCCGGCACGTGACGCCGGCGAGCGCGGCCGTCATCGTCAGCCATCTTCCCCCGTTCGTCACCGCCGTCGGCCTGTTCGTCGATCCCGCGGAGGACGAGGTCCGCACCGTGCTCGATCAGGTGCCGCTGGACCTGCTGCAGTTCCACGGCGCCGAGACGCCCGGTTTCTGTGCCCGCTTCCGGCGGCCGTACATCAAGGCGCTTGCCGCGGCCCCGGGGGTCGATTTGCTACAATCGGCGGAGTTTCATGTCGCTGCCCGTGGCGTGCTGATCGACGCGTATGTCCCGGGTGCGCACGGCGGAACGGGGGTAACCGCCGATTGGGAGGCCATCCCTGTTAAATTGCCGCGCCCGCTGGTCCTTGCCGGCGGGCTCACGCCGGACAACGTCGGCCAGGCCGTGCGCACGGTGAGACCGTGGGCGGTCGACGTCTCCAGCGGCGTCGAGCGTGCCCGGGGCGTCAAGGACCACGACAAGATCACCGCATTCGTTCGAGGAGTTCGCAATGCAGATGTATGACCTGCCCGACAGCCGCGGGCACTTCGGCCCCTACGGCGGCGTTTTCGTTGCCGAAACCCTCATTCACGCCCTCGACGAACTGCGCACCGAGTACGACCGGTTGCGCCAGGATCCGGACTTCGTCGCCGAGTTCGAGTACGAACTGAAGCATTACGTCGGCCGTCCCAGCCCCGTGTACTTCGCGCGCCGGCTGACCGAAAAATGCGGCGGCGCCCAGATCTGGTTCAAGCGCGAGGACCTCAACCACACCGGTGCACACAAGATCAACAACACGATGGGCCAGGCGCTGGTGGCCAGGCGCATGGGCAAGAAGCGCATCATCGCCGAGACCGGCGCCGGCCAGCACGGCGTCGCTTCGGCCACCGTGGCCGCCCGCTACGGCATGGAGTGCGTGGTCTACATGGGCTCGGAAGACGTGCAGCGGCAGTCGCCCAACGTCTATCGGATGAAGCTGCTGGGCGCCTCGGTGGTGCCGGTCGAGAGCGGCTCCCGCACCCTCAAGGATGCGCTCAACGAGGCGATGCGCGACTGGGTCACCAACGTCGAGGGCACCTTCTACATCATCGGCACCGTGGCCGGGCCGCACCCCTATCCCATGATGGTGCGCGATTTCAACTCCGTGGTCGGCCGTGAACTGCTCACCCAGATGCCCGAGGTGGTCGGCCGGCAGCCCGACGCGGTGCTGGCCTGTGTCGGCGGGGGGTCCAACGCGATGGGCGTGTTCCACCCCTACATCCCGCACACCGAGGTGCGCCTGATCGGCGTCGAAGCCGGCGGTTTCGGGCTGGCCTCCGGCAAGCATGCCGCAACGCTGTGCGCCGGCACGCCCGGAGTGCTGCACGGAAATCGCACCTACCTGATGCAGGACGCCAACGGCCAGATCATGGAGACCCACTCCATTTCGGCGGGCCTGGATTATCCGGGTGTCGGCCCCGAGCACGCCTGGCTCAAGGACGCCGGCCGCGCCGAGTACGTCGCCGTCACCGACGAGGAGGCGCTCGACGCCTTCCACCAGACCTGTCGCCTCGAGGGCATCATCCCGGCGCTCGAGTCCAGTCACGCAGTGGCGCACGCCATGAAGATGGCGCGCGACATGCCCCGCGACAAGGTGCTGCTGGTCAACATGTCGGGTCGGGGAGACAAGGACATGAACACCGTCGCCAGGCACTCCGGCATCACCCTCTAGTCCAGGAACACGGTCTCCCCCATGTCCCGCATCAGCAACACCTTCGCAACGCTCAAGAGCCGCGCCCGCAAGGCGCTCATCCCCTTCGTCACCGCCGGTGACCCGGACAAGGCCGCCACCGTGCCGATCATGCACGCCCTGGTCAAGGCGGGGTCGGACATCATCGAACTCGGCGTTCCGTTCTCGGACCCGATGGCAGACGGTCCGACCATCCAGCGCTCCAGCGAGCGTGCCCTGGCGCACGGCACCTCGCTTGCCGACGTGCTGCGCATGGTCACCGAGTTCCGTGCCACCGACGCCACCACCCCGGTGGTTCTGATGGGCTACGCCAACCCCATCGAGGCCATGGGCTACCAGGCCTTTGCCGAGGCGGCGAAGAGCGCCGGTGTCGATGGCGTGCTGGTGGTGGACTACCCGCCGGAGGAGAGCGCAGAGCTGACCGCCTGCCTGCGCGGGTGCGACATCGACTCCATCTTCCTGCTGTCGCCGACGACCGAGGACGCGCGCATGGATCACGTCGCCAGGCTGGCCAGCGGCTACGTCTACTACGTGTCGCTCAAGGGCGTCACCGGAGCGGCCCACCTGGACCTGGACGAAGTGGCGGCCAAGGTGCCGGCCATCCGCCGGCACGTCGACCTGCCGATCGGCGTAGGCTTCGGCATCCGCGACGGCGCCACCGCCCGTGCCGTGGCCGGTGTCTCCGACGCGGTGGTCATCGGCAGTCGTCTGGTACAGGAGATCGAGTCCTCGCCCCGGGACCAGGTGGTGGCGAATCTGGGCGCGCTCGTGAGCTCGATCCGCGAGGCCATGGATGCCTGAGCATCTCCGCGCCCTGCCAGCGGTCCCGCTCGTCGGAACCGACTTCAGGAGGCGTTGACATGAGCTGGTTGCAGAAGCTGCTGCCGCCCAAGATCAAGCGCAATGCCGGCGCGGCGCGCAAGGCGGTCCCCGAGGGGCTCTGGAGCAAGTGCGAGGTCTGCGAGACGGTCCTGTACCGAGCCGACCTCGAAAAGAACCTCTGTGTCTGCCCGAAATGTGGCCACCACATGCGTCTCACCGGACGCGAGCGTCTCGACCAGTTTTTCGACCCCGAGGGGCGCTTCGAGATCGGCGCAGAAGTCGTTCCGGTGGATTTCCTCAAGTTCGTCGACAGCAAACGCTACTCCGATCGCCTGCATCAGGCCCAGGCCGAGACCGACGAGGAGGATGCGCTGGTGGCGATGCAGGGCAGCCTGCGCAATATTCCCGTCGTCGCGGTGGCCTTCGAGTTCCGTTTCCTCGGCGGCTCCATGGGCTCGGTGGTGGGCGAGCGCTTCGTGCGCGCCGTCCAGACGGCGGTGGAGCAGGGCATGCCCTTCGTCTGCTTCAGCGCCAGCGGCGGCGCGCGCATGCAGGAGGGGCTCATGTCTCTCATGCAGATGGCCAAGACCACGGCTGCGCTCACGCGCCTCGGGCGGGCGGGGCAGCCGTTCATCTCCGTTCTGACGGATCCGACCATGGGCGGGGTGTCCGCGAGCTTCGCCATGATCGGTGACGTCGTCATCGCCGAGCCGAATGCCCTGGTCGGTTTCGCCGGTCCGCGCGTGATCGAGCAGACTGTCAGGCAGACGCTGCCCGACGGGTTCCAGCGCTCGGAGTTCCTGCTCGAGCATGGCGCCATCGACATGATCGTCGATCGGCGCGAACTGCGCGACCGCATCGCCAATCTGCTGTCCTTGCTGGGCCGGCAGCCTCCGCCCGGCGCATGAGCGGCGGCATCCGGCACGCCATCTGGCCGTGAGCGACGGGACGCCGCCGGCTGCGCCGCGCGGTGAAGTGCGTGATCTTGCCGCCTGGCTGCGACTGATCGAGGGGCGCCAGCCTGGCGCCATACGCCTCGGCCTGGAGCGGGTGAGCGAGGTGGCGCGCCGACTCGGACTCGTCCTGGACTTTCCCGTCATCACCGTGGGTGGCACCAATGGCAAGGGGTCGACCTGCGCCATGCTCGAAGCCGTGCTGGATGCCGCCGGGTTTGTCGTTGGCTGTTATACCAGCCCCCACCTGCTGGCCTACAACGAGCGGGTGCGCGTGTCGCGCCGTCCGCTGGGCGACGACGCCCTGTGCGAGAGCTTCGCCGAGGTCGAGGCGGCGCGTGGCGAGGTCGAACTGACCTACTTCGAGTTCGGCACCCTGGCCGCGGTCCACGAGTTCGTGCGCCGCCGCGTCGACGTCGCCATCCTCGAGGTTGGTCTGGGTGGCCGGCTCGATGCTGTCAACGTCTTCGACCCCGACTGCGCCATCGTGACCTCGGTGGGCATCGATCACGTCGAGTACCTTGGTCCCACGCGCGAGAGCATCGGGTTCGAGAAGGCAGGCATCTTCCGCAGCGGACGTCCGGCCGTGGTGGCCGACCCGGACCCTCCGCACACCCTGCTCGCGCATGCCCGGGTCATCGGCGCCGGAGTGTTGCAGGCGGGGGCGGATTTCCGTGCCGTGGCCGGGAACGGTCAGTGGCGCTACGAGGGGCCGGGCGGCATGCGTGCCGGGCTGCCCCATCCGGCCCTGCGCGGCGCCTACCAGCTGGGCAATGCCTCGGCGGTGATCTGTGCCCTGGACACCCTGCGCGATCGATTGCCGGTGAGCAGCGGTGCGCTGCGCGAAGGGCTGCTCACCGTGGCCTTGCCGGGGCGCTTCCAGGTACTGCCCGGGCGCCCGGTCACCGTGATCGACGTCGCTCACAATCCGCATGCGGCACGCTGTCTGGCCCAGGCGCTCGCGGCCATGGAGATCACCGGGCGCACCCACGCGGTGTTCGCCATGCTGCGCGACAAGGACATGGCCGGCGTGGTGCGCGAGCTGAAGTCCCAGGTGGATCACTGGCACCTCGCGCCGCTGCCCAGCCCGCGCGGGGCCTCTCTGGAAGAACTCCAGTCGGCCCTCGATGCCGCCGTGGTGCTGGACGAAGTGAGCGGTCATGACGGCGTCGCCGCCGCGTTTGCCGCTGCAAGGGCGATAGCGGCGCTCGATGATAGAATCATAATCTTCGGTTCCTTCCTGACCGTTGCCGAGGCACTGACCACCACAGCGCCTGCGACGGCTGACTGATGCCCCAGCCGCAAGCCGTCTCCGACGAAGAACTCAAGCTGCGCAAGCGCGCGCGTCGCCGCCTCGTTGGGGCGATCTTCCTGGTCGCCCTGGTGGTGGTGGTGCTGCCCTGGTTCGTCGACAACGATCCTCCGCCCCCGCTCAAGGACGTCAACGTCATCCTGCCGCCCATTCCTCCGGTGGAGCAGAAGTTCCCTGGCGAGGCCCTGCCGCCCCAGGCGATCACGGCAGAGCCGTTGCCGCCGCTGGAGAAGCCGGCCCCGGGATCCCCCGAATCCCGCCCCGCCCCCGAGGTGCCCGCCGATGCCGCGGGCGCCGCGCTCTCGCCGGAAGTCGTGGCGCCATTCGTTCCCGCGCCCGTGCCGCCTGCGAGTGGGCCCGCCGTATCGACGGCCGCGGGTCGTGCCGCGGACAAGGTGGGTGCGTCGGCTGCGGCGTCCGGTCAGCCGCAGACTCCCCTTAAAGCCGCTGCCGACGCGGACCGAGGCGGCAGCTTCGTCATCCAGGTTGGCGCTTTCTCGTCCCGCGACAACGCCCGTCAGCTGCTCGAACGCATGCGGGCCCAGGGACTGAACGGATACCTGGAAGGCGTCGAGGGCGCCAATGGCGCCACCGTGCGTGTGCGCGGTGGCCCCTATCCGAGCCGCGAGGCTGC
>Ga0169931_10010438_pt1 | contig 13240 bp, 12 predicted proteins | sample Kivu_15m_20L_FD_129675 | JGI IMG/M metagenome (GOLD analysis project Ga0169931, IMG submission 129675) | Freshwater microbial communities from Lake Kivu, Western Province, Rwanda to study Microbial Dark Matter (Phase II) - Kivu_15m_20L... | ecosystem: Environmental > Aquatic > Freshwater > Lake...
AGCAGCGCGAGCGCGTCGAGGCGCGTGAGCGCCACCGCCGAGCTCCACAGCGCGAGTTTGAGCGAGCGACGTCGATCGGGCTCTTCCGAGAAAGCCGTGGCGAGGGCGCCGAGCAGCGCGAAGTGCAGCAGCGGGTTCTCGAGGCCCGAAGTCGAGAAGTCGACGAACGCCTTCGAGCCAGCGAGCACGCACAGCGCGAGTGCGGCGCCCGCGACGTCGCGCGCGGCGCGCAGCGCGAGCAAGAGCCCCGTGGCGGCGGTGAGCGCGAGCGACAGTGCGATCGACGTGTAGTAGGGCTCGCGCGTCAGCGCGTAGGGGATGCTCACGAGCAGCATCCACAGCGGATTCGTGTAGGCCTGCACGCGCTCGGCCACGTTCCAGCGCGGGCCGTGGCCCTCGACGAGGTTGTCGACGACGCGGAACGTGATGTAGGCGTCGTCGCAGGCCCAAGCGCACTTCAGCGCGAGCAGCACCAGCGCTGCGACGAGGACCGCCAGCAGCGCCGTGTCGAGGCGCGAGCGGGGCGGTGCGGCGTGGGCAGAGCGCGCGGCGTGCATGCTCATCTTGTAGCGGCGTGCGCGCGCCCCGGCGAGCGCACGTTCGCGCGCAGCAGCCGCCAGCCGCCGGGCGCATCCTCGAGCAGCACTCCAGCCGTCAGATCGACGCGCACGCGGAAGCTCGCGTTGGGCTCGAGCCCGAGCGCATGCGCCACGAGGTTGCGCGCGACGTTGTAGTGGCAGGCGATCGCCAGCGGGCCGCCATGGCGCGCGAGCGCGCTCTCGAGCACGGGCCACGAGCGCGCGAGCACGTCCGCATCGGTCTCGCCGCCGTGCGCGCGGTAGTGCCAAGGGTCGTCGTAGATCGCGGCGAGCTCGGCCTCGTGCTGTGCGAGCAGCTCCTTCATCGGCCGGCCTTGGAAGCGTCCGCGGAAGATCTCGACCAGCCCCGCCGAGGTCTCGAGCGGAGCGCCGCTCTCCCGCGCGAGCAGCTCGCCGAGCGTGCGCGCGCGCACGAGCGTCGAGGCGACCACGGCGCGGAACGGGAAGTTCCGGAAGCGAGCCGCGAGCGAGCTGCTCTCGCGCTCTCCCGACGCGGAGAGCGGCACGTCCATGCCACCGTAGGCCACGCCCTGAAACTCCTCCGCCACCTCGCCGTGGCGGAAGATCCACACCTGCGCGCCGGTTCCGAAGCCGGGGTGGGGGCGGCGCGGACGGTCGAGGGCGTGCAGGCCTTGGGTCATGCTGCGCAGCCTACTCGGAGGCCCGCGGCGCTTCGCGGTCGCCCTTGCGAGCCCGTCGCGCCCGCCCTACTCTCTCGCGCACGTCAGAGTTCCTGTCCCGTTCCGCGCGATTGCCATGCCCAAGCTCACCTACCTGCCGACTGGCGCCAGCTACGAAGTCCCCGCGGGCACCCGCTACATGGACCTGTGCCAGAAGGAAGACCTGCCGCAGCCCTTCGGCTGCACGGTGGGGAGCTGCGGCACCTGCTGCCTCGTGGTCGAGAAGGGCCTCGAGAGCTGCGCCCCGATGAGCGAGGACGAGCGCGACACGGTGACGATGTGCACGGATGCGAAGAACGCGCGCCTCGGCTGCCAGCTCGTGATCCAGGGCGAACTCGCACTCCGGCCGATCGAATAGTCGCCGCGCGCGCGAGGCTGCATGCGGCGTGCGCGAACGGCGCGCTCGCGAACTGAGGAGGCCACGTCCATGACTCGAGTCGGTGTCGTTCTTTCGGGTTGCGGTCATCTCGATGGCAGCGAGATCCACGAGGCCGTGCTCTCGCTGTACTTCCTCGACCGCGCGGGTGCGCAGGTGCGCTGCTTCGCGCCGGACGTGTTGCAGCGCGACGTCGTCGATCACCGGGCCGGGAAGCCGGCGAGCGAGACGCGCAACGTGCTGCGCGAGGCGGCGCGTATCGCGCGCGGCCAGATCGAGCCGCTCTCCAGAGCTGAGGCGCAGGACCTCGACGCGCTGTTCCTACCGGGTGGCTTCGGAGCCGCGAAGAACCTGTCCGATTTCGCGCTGCGCGGTGCGGACGCGACGCCGCTCGAGGAGCTCGCGCGGCTCGTGCGCGCGATGCACGCGGCGCACAAGCCGATCGGCGCGGTGTGCATTGCGCCCGCGGTGATCGCGGCCTGTTTCCGCGGCACCAACGTGCATCCCACGCTCACGGTGGGCGCCAAGGGCGGAGCGAGCGATGCGCTCGGAGCGATGGGGGCTCGCCCGCAGGCCTGCACCGTCGAGCACTGCGTGATCGACGAGACCCACCGGATCGTCAGCGCCCCGGCCTACATGTACGACGCGCGCATCTCGGATGTCGCCAAGGGCATCGAGCAGGCCGTCGCGGCGCTCATGCGTCTTTCGGCCCGCCCGGCTTCGGCCCTACGTTCTTAGGGCCCTTGCCACCGCCGCCACCCGCGGTGGTACAGCTCAGCCAGCCCGGCAGCCACGCGTCGGCGCCCATGCGCACGCCGGCGTTGCCGAGCAGGCAGGTGATGGCCGCGAGTCCGACGAGTGCGATGTACTCGCGCTCGGCGACGGGGCCGACCATCAGGGCGTTCGCCATCAGCAGCACCACGCCGACGCAGGCGGGGCGCACGGCGGCGCCGATGAACAGCGCGGCGCCCCCGAGCAGCGTGCCGCCGGCGATCAGCCACGCGAACAGCTCGGGGAAGCGATACACGACCTTGTTGGCGAACGTCGCATACCACTCCGGCGCGCCGACGATGCGCTCGGCGGTCTCCTCGACGATCCACGGCCCGATCCCGAGCGCCCACAGCTGGCTCGATTCGTGCAGGAGCAGCGCCCCGAGCCCGAGGCGCAGCAGCACCAGCGCGAAGGGGATGGGAGCGGACGAGGAGGCCATGGGTCCGACATGATTCCAGATTCGGGGCCCCGGCTCCATAATCCGCGGCCCATGACGCTCCGCATCCACCTGTGGTCTGGCCCGCGCAACGTCTCGACGGCGCTGATGTACGCGTTTGCGCAGCGCGCGGACACGCGGGTGGTCGACGAGCCGCTCTACGCGCATTTCCTGCGGGCTTCAGGCGCCGTGCACCCCGGGCGCGACGAGGTCTTGCGCGCGCAGGAGAACGACGGGGCGCGCGTCGTGCGCGAGCAGCTGTTCGCGCCCTGCGATCGGCCGCTGCAGTTCGTGAAGCAGATGGCGCACCACCTCGTGGACCTCGACCGCGGGTTCCTGCGCGACTGCGCCAATGTGATCCTGACGCGCGACCCGCGCGACATGCTGCCGAGCCTCGTGAATCAAGTTCCCGAGCCCACGCTGCGCGATGCCGCCTACGCGGTGCAGACGCAGCTCTATCGCGAGCTGCGCGCGCGCAACCAGCCCGTGGTGGTGCTCGACTCGCGCGAGCTGCTCGTCGATCCGCGCGGAGTGCTCGCGCAGCTGTGCGCGCGCCTCGGGATCCCGTTCGACGAGGCCATGCTCTCGTGGAAGAGCGGACCGCGGCCCGAGGACGGCGTGTGGGCGCCGCACTGGTATCACAACGTGCATCGCTCGACGGGCTTCGAGCGCTACGAGCCGAAGAGTGCGCCGTTTCCGGCGCGGCTCGAGACGCTGTATGCGGAGTGCAAGCCGCATTACGAGGAGCTCGCGGCGAGCGCGTTGCGTGCGCGCACGCGGCTGCCGGATCCGCGCAACGAGCACATCTGGGTGCACGTGGGCGGCAAGCTCGTGCCGCGCGCCGAAGCCAAGGTCAGCGTGTTCGACAGCTCCGTGCAGGGCGGCGACGCGTGTTGGGAGGGCCTGCGCGTGTACGACGGGCGCGTGTTCGCGCTCGATGCGCACTTGGAGCGGCTCGAGAGCTCCGCCAAGGCGCTGGCCTTCGAGTCGTATCCGTCGCGCGACGCGATTCGCCGCGCGCTGTTCGAGACGCTCGAGCGAAATGGCATGCGCGATCAAGCGCACGTGCGACTGACGCTGACGCGCGGCGAGAAGCTCACCAGCGGCATGACGCCGCGCAACAACGTGTTCGGGCCGTGCCTGATCGTGCTCGCGGAGTGGAAGGCGCCCGTGTTCGGCGCGCGCATGCTCGAGCTCGTGACGTCGTCGTGGCGCCGCAACCCGCCGATGTGCGTGGACTCGAAGATCCACCACAACAACCTGATCAACAACATCCTCGCCAAGATCGAGGCGGACCACGCCGGCGTCGACGACGCCGTGATGCTCGACATCGAGGGCTACGTCAGCGAGACCAACGCGACCAACTTGTTCCTCGTCCGCCACGGCGAGGTGCAGACGCCGTTCGCGGATCACTGTCTGCCGGGCATCACGCGCGGCGTCGTGCTCGGGCTGTGCGCCGCGAATGCCATTCCGGGCCGAGAGCGTCGTCTCTCGCTGACCGAGTTCTACGCCGCCGACGAGGTCTTCACGACCGGCACCATGGGCGAGCTCGCCCCCGTGCGCGCCATCGACCGCCGCCGCATCGGCGACGGCACCGTCGGCCCCACGACCCGCCGCCTGCAGGCGCTCTTCACCGACCTCACGCGCCGCGAAGGCACCCCGCTGCCCTTCTAGGCGAGTTCGCGCGCGAGGCGCTCGACGTCGAAGGTCTCGAAGAGGGCGACGCCGCGGGCGGCGAGCTCGCGGGCGCGTGCGGCGCTCGAGACTTCGTAGATGCACAGCGGCGCGGGAGCGTCGAGCGGGCCCGCGGGGAGCTTGCGGTCATCGCAAAAAAGCACGCTGGGCGCGAGCGCGGCGATGTAGGGTGCGCACAGCTCGGAACCGGCGGTGAGGACGGGGCCGACGGGGTGGGGGAGGCGCGTGCGAGCGAGCGCGAGGATCGTCAGGTCGAACGAGATCAGGGTGCAGTGGCCGGCGAGCGGACGCAGCGGAGCTTCGATAGCCGCGAGTACGGCCGCGGCGCCGAAGCGCGCGATCGATTCGCTCTTCAGCTCGACATAGGCGTGCGCGCCGGCGCCGGCGATTTCGTGTGCGAACTCTGCAAGAGTCGCGACGCGCTCGCTCGCGAAGCGCGCCCCGAAGCGACCTGCCTCCGCGGCTCGCAGCTGCGCCAGCTCAAGAGCCGGCACATCGGCTACGGCGCGCGGGTCGCCGCACATGCGCCGCAGGTCGCCGTCGTGCATCAGGATCGGCACGGCATCGGCGCTCAATTGGACGTCGATCTCAACTCGCGTCGCGCCCGCCGCGAGCGCTCCCCGCACGGAGGCGAGAGTGTTCTCCGGACAGCGCGCCGCGAGCCCGCGGTGGGCGACGAGGCGCTCGCGAAACGAGGGATCTCTTCTTCCGTTCATGCAAGTCGCGCGCGAGGACGGCATCATCATGGCGCCGACGAGCTTGCCCGTCACGCAGGCCGTTCCGCACAGGAGCTCTCCGATGGATCCCTTCGACCCGACCCCGGCCGATCGCTTCAGCTTTGGACTGTGGACCGTTGGCAACACCGGTCGCGATCCCTTCGGCGAGGCCGTGCGCGCGCCGCTCGCACCGACCTATACGGTCCGAAAGCTCGCCGCGTGCGGAGCCTGGGGCGTGAACCTGCACGACAACGACCTCGTGCCGTTTGGAGCCTCGGCGTCCGAGCGCGACAGCATCGTGCGCGAGTTCAAGGCCGCGCTCGCCGAGCACGGCATGTGCGTGCCGATGGCGACCACCAACCTGTTCTCGCACCCGATCTTCAAGGATGGCGCGTTCAGCTCGAACGACCCGCAGGTGCGCGCCTTCGCGCTGCGCAAGTCGATGGACGCGATCGATCTCGGCGTCGAGCTCGGCGCGCGCACGTACGTGTTCTGGGGCGGGCGCGAGGGCACCGAGGCCGATGCCTGTCGCGATCCGCGCACGGCGGTCGCGCGCACGCGAGACGCGATGGACTTCCTGTGCGAGTACGTCCGCGACCAGCGCTACGACCTGCGCTTCGCGCTCGAGGCGAAGCCCAACGAGCCGCGCGGCGACATCTACTTTCCGACCACGGGCCACATGCTGCACTTCATCTCGACGCTCGCGCACCCCGAGATGGTCGGAGTGAATCCCGAGGTCGCGCACGAGACCATGGCGGGGCTGTCGTTCGCGCACGGCGTCGCGCAGGCGATGGAGGCGGGCAAGCTGTTCCACATCGACCTCAACGCGCAGCGCATCGGGCGCTACGACCAAGACTTCCGCTTCGGCTCCGAGGACGTGCGGCAGGCCTTCCTGCTCGTGCGCTTGCTCGAAGGCACCATGGGCACGGAACCGTACCGCGGCCCGCTGCACTTCGACGCGCACGCCTATCGCTCCGAGGACGAGGCTGGCGTGTGGGACTTCGCGCGAGGCTGCATGCGCACCTACAAGATCCTGAAGGTGCGTGCACAGGCCTTCGACGCCGATGCGGAAGTGCGCGCGATCATCGCGGACGTGAAGAACGCGACCGTCGAACCGCTGCTTGCGGGCTACACGCGCGAGAAAGCGAAGAGCCTGCGCGCTCTCGCGATCGATCCGCTCGCGGTGGCGCGGCGCGGGTTGCGCTACGAGCGGCTCGACCAGCTGATGATGGAACACCTGCTCGGAGTGCGCTGAGCGAGCCCCATGGCGCTTTACCTCGGGTTCGACGTCGGAACGCAGGGCACGAAAGCGCTCCTGATCGACGACGTGCAGCGTGCCGTCGTTGCGCGCGCGTCGGCTTCATACGGACTGATCGAGGGCCTGCCCGCGGGCCATGCTGAGCAGCATCCCGACACGTGGGCTGCGGCGCTGCGCGAAGTCACCACGCGCATCCTGCAGCAAGCGGACTTGAAGCGGCTCGCGGGCATCGGCGTCTCGGGGCAGCAGCACGGCGCGGTGGTGCTCGACGCAGCAGGGGCCGTGATTCGCCCGGCGAAGCTGTGGTGCGACACGTCCGCGGCCGAGGAGGCCGAGGAGCTCTCCGCGCGCATCGGAACAGCGATCCCCGCGGGATTCACGGCACCCAAGCTGGCGTGGATGCGGCGGCACGAGCCCGAGCTGTGGCGCAAGGTCGATCTCGTGCTGCTGCCGCACGACTGGGTCAACTGGAAGCTCACCGGACTCGCGACGATGGAGCCGGGTGACGCGTCGGGAACGGGCTGGTTCGACCCGCAAGCGCGGGCCTTCAGCGGACGCGCGCTGCGCATCGTCGATCCGCGCCTCGCCGGCATGCTTCCGCCGCTCGTCGAGAGCGGTTCAATCGCGGGCACGCTGACCGCGGAGGGCGCGGCGTGGCTCGGGCTGCCGCGCGAGTGCGTCGGCGTGCCGGTGAGTACCGGCGGCGGCGACAACATGATGAGCGCGATCGGCGCTGGAGCCACGCGCGAAGGCGTGGCCGTCCTGAGCCTCGGAACATCGGCGACCGTGTTCGCGCACTCGTCGCGCGCGGTGCTCGACCCCGAGGGGCTGATCGCGCCGTTTTGCGACTCGACGGGTGGCTGGCTGCCGCTTCTGTGCGTGATGAACGCGACCGGCGTGCTCGAAGAAGTGCGCGCCGCATTCGGAACGGATCTCGAGGCGTTGACGCGCGAAGCCGAGCGCGTCGAGCCCGGCTGCGGCGGCCTGCTGTTCGTTCCATACCTCGTCGGCGAGCGCGTGCCGAACCTGCCGCGCGCGAGTGCTTCGCTGCTCGGCGTGCGCCCCGGGCTCTTGCGACCCGGCGTAGTGTTCCGCGCTGCACTCGAAGGCGTCGCGCTCAACCTCGCGCTCGGCGTCGAGCGCATGCGCGGGCTCGGACTTTCGATCGACACGGTCAGGGCGGTCGGCGGCGGAGCTCGCAACGCGCTGTGGCGCTCGATCCTCGCCGATGCGCTCGAGGCGACGGTTGTGCCGCTCTCGGAGCCCGAGACGGCCGCGCTCGGCGCAGCGCTGCAGGCCGCGTGGACGCGGCGACGCAGCGAGGGCGATGCCATCGGCATCGACGCGGTGGCCGGCGGCTGGGCGACCCCTTCCGCGGCGCCGGCCCGCCCCGATGCGCAGCGTGTGCTCGCGCTGCGCGCGGCCCGCGAGCGCCTTGCGCGCGTCGCAGGGGCGTGAATCCGCGCTCGCACGCGGTCATACTTCAGGGCGTGGAAACTCAGCTGGTCGTGCTTTCGGTCGAGGGGTTCGGTCGCTCCTACGAGTCCCATCGCGCGGTCGATGGGCTCTCGTTCCAGCTGCGACCCGGCGAGATCCTTGGGCTCGTCGGCCCCAACGGCGCCGGCAAGACCACGACGCTGCGCACCATCGCGGGTGTGCTGCCCGTGAAGGAAGGGCGCATCGCGGTCGGCGGTTTCGACCTCGCGCGCGACGAAGAGCGCGCCAAGCGCGCCATGCGCTGGATCCCCGACGACCCGCAGCCCTTCGACGCGCTCACGGTGCTCGAGCACCTCGAGTTCACAGCGGCGCTGTACGGCCAGCGAGACTGGCGCACGCGCGCGGACGAGCTGCTCGCGCGCTTCGAGCTCGGCGAGAAGCGCGATTCGTTCGGCGGGGAGCTCTCGCGCGGCATGCGCCAGAAGCTCGCGTTCTGCTGCGCGTGGATCGCGCGGCCCGCGCTGGTGCTGATGGACGAGCCGCTCTCGGGCCTCGATCCGCGCGGCATTCGCTCGGCCAAACACGAGATCGAGGAGCTCGCGCGCGCCGGCACGGCGGTGATCCTCTCTTCGCACTTGCTGGCGCTGATCGAGGAGCTCGCCACGCGGCTCCTGATCCTCGACCGCGGTCGCAAGGTCTTCGAAGGCACGCTCGACGAGGCCCGTGCGCGTTTCCCCGAGCATGCTCGGGGCTCGCTGGAGGAGATCTTCTTTGCCGCGACGGGCGAGCGGACCGAAGGCGGCGGGGGCGTCGCGACGTGAGCGGCGAGGACGGCGTGCTCGCGCTGGCGCTGCTCGAGCGGCGCAAGCGAGCGGGTTTCTGGCGGCGGCAGTGGCGCAAGCAGCGCACGCCGAAGGGTGCGCTGCTGGCGTTGCTCGGAGGCGCGGTGTTCGCGCTGTGGCTGGGCAGCGTGTTCCTCGGCGCGGGTCACGAAGCGGGAGTGCTGCAGGTGGACCAGCTCGCGCTGCTCGCGCGCGGTGGCCTGCTCACGATGACGACTCTGACGGTCTCGAGCGCCTTTTCGATGCGCGGCTTGTACCTGCAGGCCTCCGAGATCGAGAGCCTGTTTTCCGCGCCGATCCCGCGCGCCGCACTCATTCGCTACCGGCTGCGCTCCGCGCTCGTGCGCTCGCTCTTCGGCGGCCTGTTCTTCGGATGGATGTTCTCGCGCCGCGCGCCGGAACCTGTGTACGCGTTCGCTGGACTGTCGTCGGCTCTCTTGACGCTGCCGCTCTTCGGCCAAGGGCTCTCGCTCGTGCTCGGCGACGCGGAAAATCGGCTGGCGGGCAAGCTCGCCAAGCTGCCATGGCGCTGGATTTCCTTCGCGCTCGTCGCGACGGTCGTGGTCGTGATCCTGCAGGGCGGGTTCCTCGAGAGCGATGCTCGCGTGGAGTTCGAGAGCCACGAAGAGCTGTTCTCGTTTCTCGCGGAGCAGCCGCTCGTCGTTGCGCTGGGCTTGCCTTTCACGCCGTGGGTCGCGTGCATGACAGCGCTCGACTTCGCCTCGTTCTGGCCGCCGTTCGCTGCTTGTATCGCGATCTTCAGCGCGCTGTGGCTCGCGGTGCCCCGCATCGGCATCGACTTTCGCGAGCTCTCGCTCGAGACGGCGGCGGATGTCGCGCGCAGGCTCGCTCGCGCGCGGCGCGGGCTCGCGGCGAATTCAGGCTCGGCGAGCGCGGGCACGCGCAGCTGGCGCACGCCGTGGCTTGCGGGGCGCGGCCCGTTCGGCGCGATCGCGTGGCGCAAGGCCGTGACGATCGTGCGCAAGTCGCGCGCGAGCTTCCTGCTCGGCGGCCTGATCGTCTCGGGCGTGGTTGGTTTTTCGATCGTCGCCAGCGAGCCCGATGCCGATGCCGCCTTGCGTGGTTCCCTGATCGTCGCGGGCTTCGGGACGTTCTACCTGTGCCTCGGCCTGCGCTTCGACTTCCGCGAGGACCTCGAGCTCGTCGGCCTCCTGCGCAGCTGGCCCGTGGCACCGTGGAAGCTGTTCCTCGCCACGCTGCTGCCGGAGACGATACTCGTGTCGGGCATGATCGCGCTCGGCGTGCTCGCGCTCGCGCTGTACCACGGGAGTCCTGATCCGCGGCTGCTCGTGGTGGTGGGCTCGGTGCCCTTTGCCGTGCTCGCGTGGACCGCGATCGACAATGCGACGTTCCTGTTTTCTCCGGTGCGCATCGGCGCGGCCCACGAAGGCGCGCTGCAGAACGCTGGGCGCGCCCTCGTGTTGATGCTGATGCGCTCCGGCGTGCTCGCGGTGTGCGGGGCACTCGCGGCCACTCCGTACCTCGTGCTGCACTACGGACTGGAAGCGCCCGAGTGGCTCGCGACGGCTGTCGGGGTTCTCGCTGGCCTCGCGATCCTGTGCGTTGAGATCGGGGTGCTCGTGGTCCTCGGTGGCGAGGTCCTGAGGCGCTTCGATGCTCCGCGCGATCTGCCCTGACGGCGCGCGGGACCTGCGCGCGCGGCGTTGCTAGGATCGAGCGGAATGAGCGCACCGGACGCACGCAACGCGCTGACGCCGCTGGCCAGCGTCGACGACCTGCGCACCACTCTCGACTCGATGAGCGAGGGGCTCGTCGTTCAGGAAGAGAGCGGTGCGATCGTGTTCTGGAATCCGTCGGCGGAGCGCATTCTCGGGCTCACCGGCGAGCAGCTCTGCGGACGTACGTCGCTCGATCCGCGCTGGCGCTGCGTGCGCGCCAACGGCACGCCGTTTCCGGGCGAAGATCACCCCGCGATGGTGACCTTGCGCACGGGTGCTCCGCAGGCGAGCGTGCTGATGGGCGTGCACCGTCCGTCCGGCGATCTCGTGTGGATCAACGTGAGCTCGCGCCTGCTGCCGCGCTCCGAGGGGAAGGCGCGCGCGGTGCTCGCCACGTTCCGCGACATCACCCGCGAGCGCGATGCGCTGATCGAGCTGCGGCGGCGCGAGGCGCTGCTGCACGCGACGATCGACAGCCTCCCTGCGGGGCTGTTCGTCACCGAGGATGGGTTCGGGCGCGTGCTGCGCTTCAACGCGCCGCTGCTCGAAGTCCTCGCTCTCGGCGCGCTCGAGGAGCCGCTGCGCCAAGGTCGTCTCGCGGCGAGTGAGCTGTACCAGCACCTCGCCGGTCTGGTGGTCGACGCCGAGCTGTGGCACGAGTTCGAGCAGTCTTGCCGTCGTCTAGGTCACGGTGCTGCGCTCGAGCGCGAGTTCCGTGTCGCCGATGGGCGCATGCTGCGCTGCGCGGTGCGCCCGATCGTGGACGACTCCGATACGCGCATCGGCCTGCTGCATGGCATCGAGGACGTGACGCCGCGCGTGCGCGCGGACGAGGAGCGTCGCTCGCTCGAGCATCGCCTGCAGGAGGTTCAGCGGCTCGAGAGCCTCGGCGTGCTCGCCGGCGGCATCGCGCACGACTTCAACAATCTGCTGACGAGCATCATCGGAAGCGCCGAGCTCGCATTCATGAGTGCTCCGGAAGGGAGCGCCCTCGCGCGCCAGATGGAGCGCATCCTGCAGGCTTCTTCGCGCGCGACGATGCTGTGCCAGCAGATGCTGAGCTACGCCGGCTCGAATATCTCGGCGGTGCGGCGCATTCACCTCTCCGATACGGTCCGCGAGGCTCTCGCGAACCTCGGCCCTGCGCCGGACACGCGCGTCAAGCTCGAGCGCGAGCTCGCATCTGAGCTCCCCGCGCTGCTTGCCGATCCGGCGGCGGTGGTGCAGGTCGCGCAGAATCTCGTGCGCAACGCGCTCGAGTCGTTCGGGCCGGAAGGCGGCGTCGTCAAAGTGGCGACGCGCGTGGAGCGCTTCGATGGCCACGCGTTTGCGCAGGCGGCCTTTGCACCGAGCCTGCCGGGCGGCGACTACCTCGTGCTCGAGATCGCCGACACGGGCTGCGGCATCGAGCCCAAGGTGCTAGCACGCATCTTCGACCCGTTCTTCAGCACGAAGTTCACCGGCAGCGGCTTGGGCCTGTCGGCGGTGATCGGCATCGTGCGCAAGCACAAGGGCGCGCTGTTCGTCGAGAGCGCGGCTGGCAAGGGCACGCGCGTGCGCGTGGTGCTGCCCGTGGCTCCGTCGCCGAAGGTGCCATGAGTCCGTCGCCGCTGCCGCCGGGCCAGCGCGAGGTCGAACGCCTGCCCGTGCGTCAGGTGGGGGATCCGCCGCCCTTCGACGGCTCGGGCTGGTCGCTGACGCTCTCGGGCGAGCTCGATCGGCCGCGCGTGTTCACCCTGCCCGACCTGCGCGCGCTGTCCACGGTCGAGATCGAGGCGGACTTCCATGCCGCCGCGGGCTGGAGTGTGCGGCGCCTGCGCTGGCGTGGGGCGCGCCTGTGCGACGTGCTCGCGGCGGCTGCGCTGCGCTCGAGCGCGCGCTTCGTGCGGGCTTCCGACGGGCTGCGCTACGACAGCTCGCTGGCGCTTTCCGACGCCTTGGAGCCCGATGTCCTGCTCGCCACGGGGCTCGCCGGCGAGGAGCTGCCGCTCGAGCACGGCGGCCCGCTGCGACTGGTCGTGCCCGCGCGCTACGGCTGGAAGTCGGTCAAGTGGCTGCGGGCACTCGAGCTGCACCCCGAGGAGCGGCCGGGATTCTGGGAGCGGCGCGGCTTCCACCCGCGCGGCGATCCGTGGAAGGAAGAGCGGCTCTCGTGATAGGGTCGTCTCGCGCGCGGGCCCCATGGCGTTCAACTCGACCGAGTTCGTCTGCTTCTTCCTGCTCGTGTACTTCGTGTACTGGGCGATCGCGCGGCGCCGCACGGCGAGCTTCCTGTGGCTGGTGCTCGCGAGCTGCGTGTTCTACGCGGGCTGGAACGCGAAGTTCCTGCTGCTCGTCGTAGCGTCCGCCGCGCTCGACTGGACCTGCGGCGGCGCGATCCACCGCAGCGAGAATCCGCGAGCCCGGCGCGCTTGGTTGGTGCTCTCGCTCGTCGGCAACCTCGGCCTGCTGGGCTACTTCAAGTACTTCAACTTCTTTGCGGAGAATGTCGCGCGCGGGCTCGCCGCGGCGGGCTTCGAGGGCGCGGGCACGTTCGTGCCGTGGGAGATCGTGCTGCCCGCGGGCATCAGCTTCTACACGTTCCAGACGCTGTCCTACACGATCGACATCTATCGGAGACAGCTCGCGCCCGCGCGCACGCCGCTCGACTTCTTCCTGTTCGTGAGCTTTTTCCCGCAGCTCGTCGCGGGGCCGATCGTGCGCGCCGCGGACTTTCTGCCGCAGCTCGAC
>Ga0169931_10010439_pt1 | contig 13240 bp, 11 predicted proteins | sample Kivu_15m_20L_FD_129675 | JGI IMG/M metagenome (GOLD analysis project Ga0169931, IMG submission 129675) | Freshwater microbial communities from Lake Kivu, Western Province, Rwanda to study Microbial Dark Matter (Phase II) - Kivu_15m_20L... | ecosystem: Environmental > Aquatic > Freshwater > Lake...
TCCCTCGGTGTCGCACCGAAGATCGTCCAGCAGTTGCGCGATCTCATCGTCCAGATCAAGGAATCCGGCACCTCTGTGCTGCTCGTCGAGCAGAACGCGTCCATGGCCTTATCGATTGCCGATCACGGCTACGTCTTGGAGACGGGCCGCCTGGTCATGGACAAGCCCGCGGCCCAACTCCGCGAGGACGACGATATCCGCGAGTTCTACCTCGGCCTGCGCGGCGACGAGCGCGGATCCCTGCGCGATGTCAAGCAGTACCGGCGACGGAAGCGGTGGTTGAGTTGAGCACGGACGTCCTCCTCAGTGCCGAGGGCATCTCGCTGTCCTTCGGGGGCACTCAGGCGATTCGCGATGTGAGCTTCGACGTGCGCACCGGGGAGCTCTTCGCCATCATCGGGCCTAACGGCGCCGGCAAGACCTCCATCTTCAACTGCATCTCCGGGGTCTACCACCCGCAGCAGGGCTCCATCACCTTCCGCGGCGACAACCTGGTGGGCCAGCCTCCCGAGGACATCGCACGCCTCGGAGTCGCCCGGATGTTCCAGAACATCGAGCTCTTCGACAATCTCACGGTGCTCGACAACCTCATGCTGGGCCGAGCACTGCACATGGACTACTCCGTCGCCTCGGCCTTCCTCTTCAGTCGCAAGGCCAAGCGACAGGAGGTGGCCAACCGCGAAGTGGTCGAGCGCCTGATCGAATTCCTCGACATCGAGAGCCACCGAAGTTTCCCCGTGGGGATGCTGCCCTACGGCGTCAAGAAGCGCGTGGAGCTCGGCCGTGCTCTCGCCATGGATCCGACCCTCCTGCTCCTCGATGAGCCCGTGGCCGGCATGAATGTCGAGGAGACCGAGGACATGGCCCGCTTCATCCTCGATGTCCGGGCCGAGATGGGCGTCACGATGATCCTCGTCGAGCACGACATGGGCCTGGTCATGGACCTCGCCGATCGCGTGCTGGTGCTCGACTTCGGTGAGCGCATCGCCCTGGGCAGCCCGGCTGCAGTGCAGGCCGACCCCAACGTGATCCGCGCCTACCTCGGCGAAGAGCTCACCGACACAGGGAAGGAGATCCGATGACCGCGGTGGCCGAGCCGATCACCGGCACCTGGACACTCGTCAGCACGGTCCAAGGACGCGCCCGGACGATGCCCGATGGCGTCGCCATGCGTGCCAAGCGCCTCGGCATCTGGCGAGATATCACCTGGGCCGAGTACGCCGAGCAGGTGAGCCTCGTCGGGCACGCCCTCCTGTCGCTGGGCATCGAGCCGGGCGATCGCGTCGCTATCCACTCGGAGAACAGGCCTGAGTGGCTCTTCGGCGACCTAGGCACCAATGCTGTCCGGGGCATCACCGTCGGGCTCTATCCGACGAATCCGGCCCCCGAGGTGGCCTACCTCCTCGCCGACTCCGGAGCGCGGGTGCTCATCGCGGAGGACCAGGAGCAGGTCGACAAGGCGCTGCTCATCGAGGCTCAGTGCCCCGCACTCGAACGGATCGTCTACCTCGACCCGCGCGGAGTCGCCACGATCGACCACCCGAAGCTCATGAGCTGGGATGAGTTCATCGCCCGCGGTCACGCGCACCGCGAGGCCGACCCGAGGGCACTGGACCGGGTGGCCGAGCAGGCGGAGCCCGGCGACATCGTGACGCTGGTCTACACCTCCGGCACGACGGGACCGCCCAAGGGCGCCATGCTGTCCAACGCCAATGTGGAGTTCGCGAGCGGAGTGATCGTCGATGGCGGCGGCCTCTACGACCCTCCCCCCAATCCCAGCGACGTCATCCTGTCCTATCTCCCCCTGTGCCACGTCGCCGAGCGCGCCGTCACGACCTGGACCAACGCCGTCTCCGGTGCCGTGGTGCATTTCGCCGAGTCCATCGACACCGTCACGGTCAATATCCGCGAGGTCCAGCCGACTCTCTTCTTTGCCGTACCCCGCATCTGGGAGAAGCTCAAGGCCGCGGTCGAGGTGCGCATGGCAGCGGCCTCGCGCATCAAGAAACTCAACTACGGCGTGTGGATGAAGGTCGGACAGGGCATTGCCACGTCGATGCTCGCGAACGGCGGCAAGCACACGCTGTGGAGCCGCATCCGCTATGGCATCGGCTATGTCTTCCTCTATCGCGCCCTGCGCGAGCGCCTGGGACTCCGCCGTGTGCGCGCGGCTGCCTCTGCTGCGGCGCCGATCTCGCCCGAGGTGCTCTTCTTCTTCTTCACGATGGGCGTGGTGATCAACGAGCTCTACGGGATGACGGAGAACAGCGCCGTCGCGACGAGCAATCGTCGCGGGCGCATCAAGCTCGGCACCGTGGGCGAGCCCCACCCGGGGGTGGAGGTCATCCTCGCCGACGGGACCGGCGAAATCCTCACCCGGCACCCGGGCACCTTTGCCGGCTACTGGGGCAGGCCGGATGCCACGGCTGAGACGGTCGACGCCGAAGGGTGGCTGCACACGGGCGATGTCGGCGAGTGGATTGACGGCACGCATCTGAAGATCGTTGACCGCATCAAGGACATCATCATCACTGCGGGCGGGAAGAACATCTCACCGTCGGAGATCGAGAATGCCCTCAAGGCGTCACCCTTCATTCGCGAAGCGATCGTCATCGGTGACCAGCGGCCCTACCTCACGGCGCTCATCGGCATCGAGGAGGACACCGTCGGGCAGTGGGCGCGCGCGAAGCGCATCCCCTACACGACGTACAGGGACCTCTCGGAGAAGGAAGAGGTGCTCCGGCTCGTCCAGGGCATCATCGCCAAGGTCAACGAGGCCACCGCCCGCGTGGAGAACATCCGCAAGTTCCGGATGCTCACCAAGGCCCTCGACCACGAGGACGGTGAGTTGACCGCCACGCAGAAGGTCAAGCGTTCGGCTCTGACGCAGGCATTCGGGCCCCTCATCGAGGACATGTACTCCGGAGCCGACCGGCTCCCGGGCGGCGACCAGAGCGACGTCATCGTCGTCGAGCATGCGGAGGTCTAGATCATGACGGACCTCATCGAATCCCTCGTCCGAGGACTGGGCCTCGGAGGCCTCTACGCGGTCCTGGGTGTCTCGTTCGTCATCGTCTACCGCGCCACCGGCGTCATCAACTTCGCCACTCCCGCGCTCATGATCCTGGGAGCTTTCTTCACCGGATCCTTCGGCAACGCGATCGGCCTGCCGTTCTGGCTGTCGGTGCTCCTGGGCATGGCCGTCATGGCCATCATCGGCATGGTTATCGAGCGCATCGCACTGCGGCCCATGGTGGGCAGACCGGCGTTCTCGGCCGCGACCGTCACGGTCGGCGTTTTCATCATCCTGCTCATCGTCGCGGGGCGCCTCATCGGCTCGGAGCTGCTGACCGTCAACGATCCCTTCGGCCTCAACACCGTCGACGTCCTCGGCGCTCGTCTCTTCACCGTCGACATCGCACGCCTGGTGATCGCGCTCGTCGCCATCGGGATCGTCGGGCTCTTCCTCACTCGTTCCCGCACCGGACTCGCGATGCGGGCCACGGCGTTCGACCAGGAGACCAGCCTGGCCCAGGGCATCAATGTGGGCCGGATGTTCGGGCTGTCATGGGGCATCGCCGCCGCCATGGCAGCACTCGCGGGCGCTCTGCTGACCGCGGGCAGCTCCGGGGTGGAGACGACCGTTGCACTCGTCGCCCTCAAGGCACTGCCCGTAATCATCCTCGGCGGACTCGACTCCATCAAGGGCTCGGTGATCGCCGGGCTCATCATCGGTATCGCTGAGTCGTTGACCCGCACGTACCAGCCGATCTACGCCCCCTGGCTCGGCGCCAACTTCGACGTCATCGTGCCCTACCTGATCATGATCATCGTCCTCATGGTCCGGCCCTACGGTCTCTACGGCACCAAGGAGGTGGTGCGGGTATGACCACCGCGACCAAGGAGTCCCTGCGCACTGTCAAGGGTCGTCCGCAGCTCTTCACCAGCTACGCCCGCGAAATGTCGATCTTCAACACGCGCGTCAAGCGCAATTGGGTCATCGTCGCGATCATCGCCATGGCGATCATCCCGTTCTTCCTCACGCGAGACTGGGTCGCGCTGCTGACCACCGTGCTGATTTTCGCCATCGGTGGCATCGGGCTCAACATCCTCACCGGGTACGCGGGGCAGGTGTCACTAGGCCAGGCGTTCTTCATGGGAGTAGGTGCCTACACCGCTGCCGTGCTCGGTGGGGAGGCGCAGGGCAAGGTCATCGGCCTCGGCCTGGACATGATCATCTGGCTGCCCCTCGCCGGGCTCGTGCCCGCTCTCGTCGCCTTTGTGCTCGCGCCCTTGGCCGCACGCGTGCGCGGGCTCTACCTCGCGATCCTCACCCTGGGACTGGTCTTCATCGGCGAGCACATCTTCAAAGAGGCCAAGCCCATCACGGGCGGGGCCGGAGTGGGTCGCGCGCCGGCAGAGCCCGTCTTCCTCGGCTTCAACCTCTTCTCCAACCAGACCATCCTCGGCTACCGCATCGACCGCTTCACGGTCTTCTACGTTGCGTGCCTGGTGATCTTCCTTGTCATGGCCTTCGGCGCTCGCAACTTCGTGCGCTCACGATTCGGCCGCAACTTCGCTGCGGTGCGCGATCGTGATGTCGCCGCCGAGGTCATGGGCGTGTCGCTGCTGCGCACGAAGACACTCGCCTTCACGGTGTCGTCGTTCTATGCCGGGATTTCCGGAGCCCTGCTCTCGATCGTCATCGGGCGCATCTCCCCCGAGACCTGGAATATCTTCCTCTCCATCGACTTCCTCGCCGTCGTCTTCATCGGCGGCCTCGCGACGATCAGCGGGTCGATCATGGGAGCGGTCTTTGTCGTGATGCTGCCCAAGCTCGTCAACACCCTGACGGGCTTCATCCCAGGTTTCGGCGGCATCGGCGAGGGTGGCCTGCTCAACGTCTTCGAGTTGCAGACCATCATCTTCGGCCTGCTCATCATTCTCTTCCTCATCCTCGAGCCACGAGGGCTCTATGGACTCTGGCTGCGATTGCGCAACTACTTCAAGGCCTGGCCCTTCAGTTATTGACGTCCTTCACCCGCTGCCATCCTTGGCCGTAGCGGCCGCATCCTCCTGCGCGTACTCGGTCAAGAGGTCGACCTCACCCTGCTTGCCCGGGTAGGCGAAGCGCACGATGACCACGGCCACCAGTCCGGCGACAATCGCGGCCGCATAGGCCCAGTTGGCCCCGGAGAGGAAGGACTGCCGAGCGGCCTCCACGATCTCGGAGGCGTATTCGGGATATTGCTCGCTGACCGACTGCGCCGTGGTGAAGGACTTCTGCAGAGCCGCCTGAGTGGAATCAGTGACCTGCGACGCGTCGGGGCTGTTGCCGATCTGCATGGCCATGGTGGCGGCGTAGCCCGCCGTAAGCAGGGAACCGAGGAGCGCCTGCATGATCGAGCCGCCGAGATCGCGCTGCAGGTCGGAGGTGGCTGATGCCATGCCGACCCGATCGACGGGCACCGAGCTGGTCAGCGCCCGCGATGCGGGCGCGAGGCCGATGCCCACGCCGGCTCCCAGGACGGCGTAGGCCAGTCCGATCTGCCAGTACGGCGAGCCCTCGCGCCACAGCACGAGCATGATGACGAAGGCGACGACGACCAGGCCGGTGCCGATGAGAAGGGTGTCCCGCGAACCCAGGGAGGTGATCATCCGCGCGGACAACGGCGACACGGCGATCATCGTGAAGGCCGACGGGAGGATGGCCAGGCCCGCCGCAAACGTGGGATACGCCAGCACGTCCTGCATGAACTGCTGACCCACGAAGAGCGACCCCATGAGTGACCCGAAGACGATCATCCCGCTGATCGCAGCGACCCAAAACAGGCGTCGGCTGGCGTAGTGCAGGTCATAGATCGGATTGCTCACGCGCTTCTGGCGCAGGATGAAGGCCGCGCCGACGATGAGCGACAGGCCCATGAGGAGGAGGGAGAAGGGCAACTGACCCGGGGCGGCGATCGTGCTCAGTCCCAAGACAAGGGCGGCGATCATGACGACCGACAGGATCCCACCGAGGTTGTCGACCGGATCGGTCGACTCGTTGACGTGCGCGGGCACGAACTTCCACACCAGGAGGAAGGCGATCATGGCCGGGGGAACGGCGATGAGGAAGACCGATCCCCACCAGAACCACTCCAGCAGCGCACCCGCGATGACCGGACCGAGGACGGCGCCGCCACCACCGATGCCTGACCACAGGGCGATGGCCTTGACGCGGGCCTTGCCGGGTCCCCAGAGGGCGGTGATGAGCGCCAGGGTCGTGGGGTATGCCAGGCCCGCGGCTACACCGGTGAAGATGCGCCCGCCGATGAGGATGATGCCGTCCGGTGCCCACGCCGAGACAGCGCTCGCCGGGACCGTCAGCGCCATGCCCAAGAGCAGCATCAGCTTGCGGCCATAGCGATCGCCCAGCGCCCCGAGATAGAGCACGGACATGGCAAGGCCCAGCGTGCAGCCGATGGCGATGAGGTTGACCTCGGTCTGGCTGGCATCCAGGGCCGTGCCGATCGCCGGGAGTGCGACATTGGCGACGCTGAGGTTGAGGTTGGCCACCAGCGCACCGAGGATCAACGTCGCGAGCACGATCCCTGCTCGGCGTGGCGCCTGGACTGTCTGCCCCGCGGCGGTGCCGTGCGATGCCATGTGACCTCCCCTGGTCGCCGTCATCCTGCCAGAGGCGGAGACACGCGAGGACTAGGAGAGGATGTCCTTGCGATCGAAGCGCAGCACGGCAATCGCGGCGAGAACGGCGAAGGTCACCAGAGCGTACGACGCCCCGATCGCCATGTCTCCCCAGGCGATCTGCTGACCGAGCGCGTCTGCCCACGCGCCGCCGTAGTCGGTGGGCAGGAAGCGACGCAGATCCCCGAGCGCGTCAATGGCGTCGAGGATGTTGAGGACGATGACAATCACGACGGCCGCTCCCACAGCACCCAGCGGGACATCGGTGAGCACGCTCATGAGGAAGGCGATGCCGGCAGGGATGAGGAGTTGAATGCCGATGTAGGCCGAGACGATGGCCAGCCGCTGCCACGACGTCGCCACGTCGAACGATCCGCCCAGGGGACTGGTGAGCGGGGCAGACCCGAAGACGACCAGGGCGATAAGGAAGGCCACGGCGACCAGGATGAGCAGGGTGATCGCCGTGAGGATGAGACCCACGATCATCTTGGCGCGCAAGAACCGCCGTCGCGGCACGGGAGCCGCCAGCAGATAGCGCATGGTTGACCAGGAGGCCTCGCTCGCGACCGTGTCGCCGAGGAACATTGCCGCGATGATGGTCAGTAGGAAGCCCGAGGCGAAGAGCAGCATCGTGAGCGTGAAGTTCCACGGACCCGCCGTCGCAAGGCCGACAAGGTCGAGGTCGCCGTCGCCGAAGCCTCGCGACTGTGGTCCGAGCTTGACAGCGGCGACCACGATGAGCGGCAGGGCGACAGCGAGCCCGAAGGCCACGAGGGTGCGCCGGCGACGGAGCTGGCGCACGAGTTCGGTGCGCACCGTCAGGGTGCGGCGGGCGGCGTACGGCGCAGAAGTGACGGTGCTCACTGGTCCACCCGGTGCCCTTCCCCCACGAGCTCGAGGAAGACATCCTCGAGGCGCAGGCCACTGCGGCCGGCGAGGAGTTCATCGACCGTGCCGGAGTAGATGAGGTGGCCGTGATTCATCACTACGACGTGTGAGCACGTCTGCTCAACCTCGCTCAGCAGGTGCGAGGAGACGATCACGGTCTTGCCTGAGGCGGCGTAGTCGTGCATGACCTGCCGCATCTCGCGGATCTGCGGCGGGTCCAGACCGTTGGTGGGCTCATCGAGGACAAGGAGGTCCGGCAGACCGAGCATCGCCTGAGCAATGCCGAGCCGCTGGCGCATGCCCTGGCTGTACGTGCGCACCTTCCTGTCGATGGCCGAGCCCAGGCCGGCGATCTCGAGCACCTGATCGAGATGCGGGTCGCCGTCCTCGCGACCACTGGCGCGCCAGAAGAGATCAAGGTTTTGCCGCCCGGTGAGATGAGGCAGGAAGCCGGGTCCCTCGATGAAGCTGCCGACGCGCGCGAGCACAGCGGACCCCGGCCTCACCTGCTCGCCGAAGATCCAGGTGTCGCCCCCCGTGGGTCGGATGAGCCCCATGGCCATGCGCATGGTGGTCGTCTTGCCGGCGCCATTGGGGCCGAGCAGTCCGAGGACCACCCCCGGTGGCACCTCGAACGTCACGCCATCGACCGCCTTGAGGCCGCCCGGGAATTCCTTGGCGAGGTCTCGGGTGGCCAGGGGCACCGTCACGAGTTCGGGCCGCGCCTCGCCGGAGCGGTCGCGCGGACGCAGGAGGGCGACAGCGATCCAGATGAGAACGGTGATGACGACGGCGCCGAGGGGCCACACCCAGACAGGAGTGCCGGCCGCCTCGGTCGTGCCCTGCAGCGTGGGGAGGATGAGGGGCCCGTCGGCAGCGACGGTGTAGACCGCCGGACCCGGGGGCATGCGATAGCCCTGGTCGGTCGTGGCGACGACGAGCGCGAGCCGGTCCCCTGCCGCTGCCTCGGTGACGATGCCCGGCAGCACGACCTCGATGGTCACCGGCTCAGGCCCCAGATCGGGGATGCGCACCGCGGCAACGAGGCCCTGCGGCAGGGCCTGACGGCCGTTGGCCGAGACGACGCGCAGGGAAGCAAAGAGCACCGCGTCCGTGACCTCGCGGTCGCTGCTCACGGTCAGTCGGGCGCGCGTCGCACCGACGATGCGCATCGGCGATGCCAGGCTCTCGGTGAAGAAGCCCGCTGTCTGTCCGGGAAGGGGCACCGCGAGCAGATCCCCGGCGAGGCGTGCCAGCCCTCCGGCGCCGGGAAGCGAGGTGATGGCCGCGGGAGCGCCCCCGGCGGGGGCCAGCACCTGCTGCGGCGGGGCCGCGAGGGGCATCTCGGTCGTGCCATCGCCGAAGATCCCCGGGTAGCTCGGGGCGGAGAGCACCTCCACCGTGCCCGGGGCACGATCGCTGAGCGCCGACGCCTCGACCAGGGAGACCTCGAAGGCGTCGCTCACGGCGGGTCCCGCGCGCAGGTGCTGGTCGAACCACGCCCGGGTGAGCGCGAGCAGGCGATCGGTCTCGGCAATCCCGCCGTCGTGACCGCCCGCGTGCCAGACGACCTTCACCGGAGCATTGACGATCTGCTCGGCATTGGCATTGGCCTGGGTGAGAGGGAAGAGCGAGTCCGCCTGACCGGCTCCCAGAAGCACCGGAGCCGTGATGCGATCGGTGATGCTGCGCGGGGATGACCGGGTCATGAGGTCGGCAGCCTCCGCAGAGACGACACCCTTGGTCACCGCCTCGACGTACGCCGCACACCACTGCGGAGTGAAGCGACCGCACTCCGAGACGGGCTGACCCGGCTCCAGGCCGAGCCCGGAGGAGAAGAACAGCGAGGTCCACAGGCTCTTCAGCACGCCGGGCTGCACTCCATCGACAGCGGACTGCGCGAAGAGCGACGTCTCGAGGTCGTTCCAGGTGATGTCGGCCGCGACAGCGTCGATGCGGACGTCGTAACCGGCGAGCATGAGGGCCAGGGCCCCTCCGTATGACCCGCCTGCGACCCCGACGACGGGATCCCCGGGACTCTCGACGGTGACGCTCGCCAGGCTCGCCAGGTAGTCGACGAGGGCGGAGGCGTCAGCCACCTCGTAGTCCGGCGCATTCATGGAGATCAGCCCGGTGGACTCCCCGAAGCCGCGCGCGGTGTAGGCCAGGACGACGTACCCCGCCTCCACCAGGAGCTGCGCCTGCTCGGCAGCGCCCTCCTTGCTTCCACCGAATCCGTGCGCGAGCACGACCGCCGGGGCCGGCGTGACCTCCGGGATGTAGACGTCGACATCGAGTTGCACGGGGGTGGGATCGGTCGCGGAGGACGGCGCTCCGGCGAGCATCATCGCGACCGGCGCGACCTCGGCCCGGGCCGCTGACGGGGCGAGCAGCGCGCCCGCCACGAGCACGGCAGCGACACCGCCCCCGAGGAATGCGCGCATCGCTCGACTATAGGTGCCCCCCTCACGGGCGGCATCCCTAGCGCAGGCGTGCAGTCTGATAGACGGCATCGATCGTCGTCACGAGCTCGTCGAACCACCCTGCCTCGAGCAGCCGAGCCCGGACGCGTTCGTTGAGCCCGCCCTTGGTCTGGTGCTCCTGCGGGAGATCGCGACGTTCACTGTCGGGCGTAGCCCAGCCGATGGCTGCGAGGCCGTCGAGCTCGGCCCGGATGTAGCGCGAAGCGGTGTGCTCATCGATGCCCTGTGCGGCGATCCAATCGATGAGGGCATTTTGCATCTCGTAGTAGGTCGACATAAAGGCCGACGCGCAACTGAGTGGGCGGATGAGGCTCTCGTCCTGGAGGGCCACGATCTCCCCCAGCCCTGCCAGGGCCGCGACAACCTCGGGCAGGGGTGGCGAGATGACCAGGGGTCCCCGACGCAATGCGATCGCGGGCAGCGGGATGAGTTGGCACACGCGCGACGCGGGCGCGACGAGCGGGGCAATGCCGCTGGGCGGCGTACCCGCGATGAGGCTGGCGATGACCTGGTCGTCACGGAAGCGCAGTTCGGCCAGCGCCTCGTCCACCTGCTGCGGTCGCATGCCGAGGACAACGATGGCGCTGGCGTCGATGACCGCCTGATTGGACGCCAATCGCTCGCACGCGTCGAACTCGGCCGCCAGACGCTCCGAGCGCTCCGCGGATCTCGGCGACAGGAGGAGGCGGTCGGTGCTGTCAGCCCGTGATGCCATCGCGCGCACCATGGCGTCGGAAATGGTGCCCACGCCCAGGAATCCGATGCTCGCCATGGGCGCATCATGGACCACTAGGCTCCCCCCAATCGAACGAGGAGGGCAGCGTGACCGGATTCCTCGCGGACCTGACGGGCTCCTTCGCCACTTCCGCGGCGCAGAACCCCACCGTGGCCGTCATGGAGGCCGCGTATTCACACGCGGGGATAGACGTCCGCTACATCAACTGCGAGGTGCCCCCCGAGAGGCTGGGGGGTGCCGTGCGCGGTGCGATCGGCATGGGCTGGCTGGGCTTCAACTGCTCCATCCCGCACAAGGTCGCCATCTTGGACTACCTCGACGCTATGGCCCCCTCTGCCGGCATCATCGGAGCGGTTAACTGCGTCATCAATCGCGATGGACATCTCACCGGCGAGAACACCGATGGTCAGGGATTCGTGCGATCACTGCAGACCGTGGTCGATCCCACGGGCAAGGACATGGTGGTGCTCGGTGCAGGTGGCGCGGCGAGAGCCATCGCCGTCGAATCGGCACTCGCCGGTGCGCGGTCGATCACGATCGTCAATCGCACTGTGGAGCGGGGCACGGAGCTCGCCGCTCTGGTGAGCGATCGCACCCCTGCGACGGGCGCATTTGTCCACTGGTCAGGGACCTACGCCGTCCCCGACGGGGTCGACATCCTCGTCAACGCCACATCGATCGGATTCCACCCCAGCACCGAGACGCCCGATGTCGACGATGCGACGATCCGCCCGGGCATGGTCGTCGCCGACGTGGTGGCCAATCCGCCCGACACTGCCTTCCTGCGGCGTGCAGCGGCGCGCGGAGCCACGACGTTGCAGGGCCTCGGCATGCTCGTCAACCAGGCGCTGACCAATGCGCGCCTGTGGACCGGGCGCGATCTGGACGCGAGCGTCATGCGACGCGCCCTGGAGGAGAGCCTGCGATGACCGAGCCCGCGGGCGATCCTGAGCCTGCCCGCGGTGGGGCGCACACCTATCACGGCCCCGTCATCTGGGAATACGCACCGGACCTTGACGGCGACCCGGATCCGGGGGAGATCGTGTGGACCTGGGTGTCCTTCGACGAGGACACTCGCGTGGGCAAGGACCGTCCCATCGCGATCCTGGGGCGAGCGGAGGATCGCCGCCTCGTGGGCATGATGCTCTCCAGCCGAGACCACTCCGGCGATCGGGACTGGCTCGCGATCGGCTCCGGGCCCTGGGACAGCGAGGGCAGGCGCAGCTGGCTGCGTCGCGACCGCCTCCTCGCCGTCCCGGCCGATGCCGTGCGACGTGAGGGGGCGGTGCTCCCCCGGGCGACGTACGACTCCATCGTGGCTGCTGTGGCGAAGGCCCAGCCGGACGCCCAGGCCGGACGCGCCTGGACGCTGCGCGACGGCCTGCGGCGCATCCTCGGGCGCCCCCTGCCCTAGCGCCCGGCCAGCAGCCCGACTGGCACACTGGCGGCATGGCCGAAGACAGTGACACCCCCGCGCCGGACGTGCCCTCGGATGACCCCAAGGAGCGCTATCGCCAGGCACTCGAGCGCAAGAAAGCGCAGGGCGGCCACCAGGGCCACGGCCAGACGTCGTCGAGCAACTCGAGCAAGGGCTCATCGGCCAAGGCGGGCGGCAAGCGTGAGTTCCGCCGTAAGAGCGGCTAAACGCCCCGGAGTTCTGCATCAATTGTGCGGCTAGTAGCCCTCGCTGCCGACGCCCTTGTGCACGGTGAAGAGGTTGGTGGGGTCGTAGCGCTTCTTGATCGCCAGCAGCCGCGGGTAGTTGTCGCCCCAGAACTCCTCCTGCCAGCCCTTCTGGAAGTAGTTGCCCTCGTTGGAGTAGGACCCGCCACCGGGGGTGGCTCGGTGGATGAAGTCGGATGCGGTCATGACAGCGTCGAACTGCGCCTGCGAGACCGCGCGCTTGGGCTCGTGGCCGTCCACGCCGGGATACATCCCCTGCTTCCACGCACCGACGGTGATGAAGGCGACGTTGTCGAAGACGGCCGGGTTGATCGAGGTCTCCTTGTCGCGGGCCATCGCCTCGGGATCCTCGCCGTAGAGCGCCTTATTGGTCTGCCACAGAATCAGCGAGGTCCGCGACGCGTCGAAGAGTCCCTGGGCCAGCTGGCGAGCCTTGTCGGGCTGGGTCATCGACCACGGCACACCACGCCCGTCGTAGGCACCCCAGTAGGCACCGACCTCGCTAGCGTTGCCGACCCACCAGAAGTATCCGGCGGGTGCGTTGCGCCGGTCGTCGAAGATCGCCTCGGTCACGGTCGGGTTCCACCGATTGCGGAAGGGCTGGGAGCTGAACTTCACGTCCACGGTGTAGTCCTCCGGACGCGCACGCAAGGGCGCGAGGAAGGGCTCCCAGGCAGCCTCGGCCGCCTCGGTGGAGATGTCGAGGAACGTCGTCCCGACCTGCATGACATTGAGCCCGGTGTCGAACTTCTCGGCGTTGGCA
>Ga0169931_10010440_pt1 | contig 13239 bp, 19 predicted proteins | sample Kivu_15m_20L_FD_129675 | JGI IMG/M metagenome (GOLD analysis project Ga0169931, IMG submission 129675) | Freshwater microbial communities from Lake Kivu, Western Province, Rwanda to study Microbial Dark Matter (Phase II) - Kivu_15m_20L... | ecosystem: Environmental > Aquatic > Freshwater > Lake...
AAATTGTTCATCAGCTCATTGGAAATCAAATAAAAATTTCCGAAATGGGGATTGGGGATTGGGGATTGGGGATTGGGCCAATCCCCAATCCCCAATCCCCAATCCCCAATCCCCAATCCCCAAAATTTCATATTTTCTGATTTGGTCAAAATAATTAAATTATTTAATATCCAATTTTTAGTTTTTTGACAAATATATTAAAATTTTAAATTTATACTTTTCTATTTTCGGCGTTTTATTTTCGATTTAAAAATTTTGCGAGATTGTAAAAAAAAACTTATCTCAATTTTATAAGCTAATCACATACATATATAAGATGATAAGTATATTTTCTTTTTTAAATATATATAACCACAATTTATATATTTTCATCATATTTAATTATTTTTGTTGGAACACCCCCCAATTTTCCAACAATAGGTTTTATGTCTTCTAATCTTGCAGAAATACGGAAATTTTTAATAAAGTTGTCTATTATTTTATATGTTTCACTAGGATCATCTTCTTGGATTATATGCCCAGTGTTATTAACAACAGATAATTTAAATTTACCTTGCATCTGTGCGATTGTTAATTCTTTGTCCATTCTATCAGAGGCTGCCAAAAGAAGAATTTTTGGTACTTTTACAGAAAGGAAAGATTTTGTTAATCCATCAAACCATTCTAATTTATATAAATTTTATATATACGTGACCAATATTTTTGTGATGAAAGCAAATTAGTCTTCCATACATATGATACATTTCCGTCTTTCGTTTTTTGCTCCTTCAATAAAGGAGGAACCGAAATTCTAGCAGATTCTAAATTTTTTATGGTTCCTGATTTGACCATATATTCTATTCCTTCCTCTATAGTTTTAAATTTTCTTTTCCTAGTCTTTACTATGTTCTCCATGTATGGCAATGCTTCCATTGCAGTACCTTCGACTACATCTATTACTATCAACCCTTGTATTTTGTCGTATAATGATTGATATTTTTCTTTGTTTTTAAAAATTTCTGCTACTGATTTAGTTGCAATTGATCCTCCCATTGAATGACCTACTACAATAATTGATTCTTCTGGAAAAAGATTGTCCACATATTGAAAAACTTTTATAGTGTCGGAAATTAAAGTTTCTTGTGACAGATCTTCACCTTCGCTCATATAATTGTAGCCATGTCCACGAAAATCAAAAGTTATAATTCTGTAACTTGTATTCATCCCTGCCAAAGGAGCGAAGGAAATTCCAGAATGGCCTGCACCATGTAAACAAATTATATTAGGACCAGTCTCACCGCTCCAATAGATAGGTATATTCTAAATTTTTAAATATTCCATGTTACTTCATCAATTATTTGAGTGTTCGGGAGATACTTCTTCCAATCGATCGGATCGAAATTTTTCAATTTCTTAGCAGTGTAAGTAATTTTAGGAGCTTCAAAATTAGTAAACTCAGACTTATAAGTAAATTTTGGAATTTTGGAAAGTCTATGATAAAAAATTAGAAATTTACTCTTTAATTTCTTCGTCTAATTCCTTTTCATTATCATCTACAGTATCTTCAATTATTCCTTCCATCTTCGCAAAATTTGAAAATTTTGATTGTTTATCCATTAAATTTATATTTTAATAAATAAGGATGAATAATTTTTAATTTGATTAAATATAGATAAGATTAATTTTTCTAAATAAAAGTATGCTTTTTAGTTTATACGTACCCTAAGAATGATGAAAGTATTTCTTCGAGTACTTCCGAATCTAAATTACCTTCAGAAATTTGAGATGCATAGTATTCAGCTGTCTAAAAAGAAATTTGTAAATATTATGCTTACTCCTATATCAATAACTTTAGATAAATAAAGCAGAAAGTAAAAGTTAGAGTATTTAATTAAAGGTTTGTCTTTTTTGTGTTTTTTAAAATAGTCCTTAATCATTGAATCTGTTACTACTCCTTTGTCAGTTCGGCAAGCCACTGGAAAGTCATAGGTTTTAAGAATATTCATGTCCTTCTTTTCAATTGGAGCTCCATGAGCAATCTAGAATTATTAAGAATTATAATTACATTAACAATACAAAAATCTGGATCAAAAGTTTCAACAGGTTTACTTTCCATGTAAACTGATGAAACCATCTCATTTTTCTTTGGTTTTCTCACACTCATTTCTTTTTTACTTCTAGAATTATCGAAAATACCGTCCCTTTCTAAGGCCTGACAAAGATCACTAACCATGTAACATTCTATTTCACAATTATTATTTTCCTTGGGTTTAACGACTACAGTGACGAATTTAGAAACTTTATACCCAGAAGGATGAATAAAGGAATAATTTTCTTGATATCTTGCAGCTTTTCTAACATCATACGAAGTAAGAGCAACATCCTTTTCACTATTTATACATGTGAAAACCCATCCAATACATTCCAGAGATAAAGCACTTGCGATTTTATCTACATAAAATTTATCCTTATCTTCAAGAGGTTCAACTGAGTTTGTGTCACCGAGCTGGGGAGGTTCATATATAGCTTCAACAACTGCTCTGACTCCATCGACGTAATTTGGATCTTCAGCATAATATCCGAAAAGAAATCCCATTCTCTGTTTCATACAATATCCCTTCATCCATTCACTCACAAACATATTTATTTCTTCTTGGTTCATGAAAGAAACATAATCGACATGTCTATAAATTTGTCTATTTAGAATGGCATTTGGTGGCATGCATTTATTACAAACTCCTTCTGGATATGGAAGATGATTAGGACAATTGTTTTTCATTTTAAATTCTACCTCTTGGGGAGGAATGCAATTAATGCATTTGCTGGTAGGTTCATGAATACCTTTGCATTTCTCTTTTCTTTCGTTCAAATATTGATCAAAAGATTTATGTTTGGCATCTGCGATAACATCTTTATTAAGACAATTTGGACATTTTCCACCTTCTCCATGTTGGCACACATATTTTAGTTCACCTTTGTACGCAGGGGTTTCCATGCAGTGGAGACATTTTTGACCAACTGAATGTGTACATTTCAAAGTTAATCCAGACTTTTCAATTAATTTTTGAGTTGTTGTTTTGGGAGCTTCTTTGATTTCGTTTTTCTTTTTCTTAAAATCTATACAGTTAATACATGTCTCTCTTTCAGAATGAACACATTTAGGCTTCTCAAAAGATGATTCATCTTTCTTAGTTGTAATTAATTCAGCGTTTGAGTTTGATAGAAAGATTGTATCTCCAACACTATTATCAATATTAAATAAATTTTACTTTATTCCTAATTTTGTGACTGGACTCTTATCTGGAAAATTTATTTGCTTTTTATATTGTGGATCCAAAAACAATTTTTGTTCCTTTTCGTGAACATTAAGAGTTAATTGAATAGCTTTCTTTAAATCTGATAAAGTAGAGTTCATAGGAACTTCAATTCTAGAAAAACCAGCAGCCGAAATTATTCTTATAGCAAAAATACGATCCATTACTAATTAAAAATTAACAATAATTCAAATATTAAAATTACAATAGCATTTATTATATTCTCTAAAGAAATGATAGAATTGATAAATTAATTTAGATTTAAGTTCGTACATTTTAAAAGGCCGTTTTAAATTATGAAATATATTTATTACTTTTTTTCATATTTTAGGTAGTTTTAATTATGTCGATTGTGAATATATGTTAATGTTAATTTTTATATAACAAAAATATTAAAAAGATATTAATATATATTTAAAATACAACACTAACTTGTTTTTTTTAATGCAGGATTCTTAAAATCTAATATATTAATAGACTCTTGCAATAGATTTATTTCTTCATCTAATTCTGATAAAACCTCATTTTGCTTTGAAATCTCTGAGTTAAGCCTGATTTTTTCTTCGCCAAGCTGCTCCATTATTTCCATAATAGATAATCCCTCACCTTGATTATAAAATTAAAAGGATTTACTTGGATTTTGATAGTTAAGAATGATTTGATCGCAATTTTTTACCTTCTTATCTAATTCTTCCAAAATACTCGGAAATTCGGCCAGTTCCTTTTCTAATTTGTCAATATTCTCCTTTTTTTCTAATCATTATAATTAATAAAATATTACTCATTAGATCGATCTTATTGTAGGAAGAAGATTTATTTTTTAGTTCTCTTTCTTGTATTAATTCCTGTAATTCTTTGATTTCTTTGTTTTTATTAGATATAAGCTCTTCATTTTTATTATTAGACATCTCTACTATTTTCAACAAATGGTTATAGAATTCGGCTTTATTATGTAAAAAATAAATTTTGTCTTTTTCTCTTAGAGTGCTCCCTATGATATAATGAATAAAATTTATTTACATTTGTAAGTAGACAATTCTTTAGAAATCTGAGGTAAATAACTTTCACTTTCAGTTTTATTTTGTTGATCTTTAATAAGGAAATCAACGAAAATAGGTTTTCCTTTATAATACGTAATTATAGTATCATCATTAATTAGAGTGTCAGTTTGTGCATGAATTTTCTTGACTACTGGTATCTCTTTTTTTTTTACATTTTCGTTAACAGCGTTAATTTCAACAGCTGCTTTCGTCATTCTTCTCTTTAATGTTCTAACTTCATTTTCAATAACTGTATTGTCATCAACGGATTTCAAATAATTCTTAACATAAGGATTGCTTATTAACAATTCAGCAAGTTTTTGAGTTTCTCTTCTATTTGAATTACGTGCTATAAAAGAGAAAGAAATTAACTAATTTTTTACAATTAAGAGCACTTATTATAGTCATCCTCTTATTAGGTGATCTTATAACTTCTTCATTCGACATTTATTATTAATAATATATATAAAGTATATATTATTTTTTTATTTTATTATGAAGGACACAGTGGATATTGATAGCTTACTAGAAGAAATTAATAGTATCTCAACTAACAACAACGGTAAAGGTAAAAAAAACAACAACAACAAAAAAAAAGAAGAGACTACTCAAAAACCAATCACAACTAACCAGATAGTCCAAACTTACGAGGCAATTAAGCTAGGAAATCCTTCTCAAGTAGAAAAAAACATTCAAGATATCTTAAACGCGGATCAAGAAAAGGAAGCTCAAGAAGACCCTATCGTTGAAATAGTAGATACAGAAACCGATAAGATAGTGCACACAGTTGATCCTGAATGTAAAAAAAAGAAAAAGAAAAAAAAGAAGAAGCCAACAAATGGAGAATCTAAAATTGAGGGTGAAAAAGATGTCACAACAAATGTCGAAGAAAAAATTAATAAATACAAACATCTTTTTGATTTCTCAGATAAGGAAATTACTAATTCCAGATTTCAAGATAATACAGTATTCAGAGTTTTAAAGAATTGGGAAGATAAGCCATGGAATCAAACGTATGAATTATAGTTTATAATTAAAATTATAGCAATTATCCAACCAAATCAATCGATGAACAATTTATAAATGCTGAATATCCAGTAGGAGAAATTATAGAATATGGAGGATCGTAAAAATTTATTTAAAAAAATTTAAGGGGTTTATGGAGATCGACAAACGAAGAAAAGAAAGAGTTAGATAGACTTCGTCTTTATGATTTGAAAAGTATGAGAAAAGCTGCTGAGTGCCATAGACAAGTCAGAAAATTTGCACAACATATTATAAGACCTGGAAGAAGACTAATTGACATTTGTGATCAAATAGAAAATATGAACAGATATTTAATAAATCAAACAGGACTAGAATGTGGTATTGGATTTCCAACAGGTTGTTCATTGAATAACGTTGCTGCTCACTACACTCCCAATCCCGGAGATTTCAGAACAATCGAAAAGAATGATGTCTGCAAAATAGATTTTGGAACACATGTCAACGGATTGATTATCGATTGCGCATTTACAGTAGCATTCGAACCACAATTTGATGATTTACTTTTAGCAGTTCAAGATGCAACAGATACTGGTTTAAAGGAAGCAGGTATAGATGTTCGTTTAGGAGATGTTGGAGCTGCAATACAAGAAGTAATGGAGTCCTATGAAGTAACAATAAACGGAAAGACATATCCAGTAAAATCAGTCAAGAATCTATGTGGACATACTATAGAAGCTTACAAAATACACGCAGGAAAGAGTGTCCCAATAGTTAAAAGAAACGATAACACAAAAATGGAGGAAGGTGAATTATATGCAATAGAAACTTTCGGTAGCACTGGAAAGTAAATTTATTTTATTAATTCTATTTTTAAGAGGATATGTTTGGGAAGAAGCTGATTGTTCACATTACATGAGAGATTATTATGCATTCAACGGTTCTAAATTGAAACACGATAAGGCGAGGGCTCTCTTTAATCACATTCAAAAACAATATACCACTCTACCATTTTGTAGAAAATGGCTAGAAGCAGAAGGATTCACAAACCACTCTCTATCCCTTAAATATCTAGTAGATGCTGGATTGGTAAATCCTTATCCACCTCTATCAGATGTCAGTGGTTGCTATGTTGCTCAATTTGAACATAGTGTTTTCTTACGTCCTACTTGTAAAGAAGTCTTATCTAGAGGAGATGATTTCTAAAGGGTCCATATATGATTAACGACCCATTAGTATACAATAAATTTATATACACTCTATTTCAAATCTTTAATTAATAAAATTGAATATTCATATATATATAAATTTTAATATATTAAAATTTACGATAAAATACTTAAAAATTATTAAATCTTGATGTGAATGAATGATTTAATTTAGGAGTAATTATGGCAAAACACAGAAGAAAGCGTTTGAAAACTTAATTACATACATTAAAAGCTTAGTTTTATCTTCTTTTTTAATTTTTTGGAAAAATCTTATATTAGTTGTTTTGAATAAATCAATAAATCCTATAAACATTTATATTATGGTTATAATTATGAGTAATTTATTTCCCTGAAATTATATGAGAAAATTTTTATTAATATAAATTTAAAAAGACAATTTATTTAGAATTAAATAGTATATTATATTAATAATTCAACTTAAACATGAGTATGAATTATTTCATATTGTATCACCAGTTAAGATTTTCAGATCTTAAAATCAAAAAAGATGCAAAACTTAAAAGTTCACTTAAGAAGCCTCATGTATTTAAATTAATAATGAGCTATCTTGATGATGAGTCTATTTTCGAAATTAACTACGTAAGCAAATTCTTTTCAAAGATGATTAAAAATCAAATCGAGCTTGATTACAAGCTTTTAAAATTTCAAATGAATAGAGTTAATTATAAAAAGGTAAATTATCAATTTTAATTTCTAGAAAAGACAGAAAGAGATTTACGAATCAGTTGAGAAATCTAAAAAGGCGACTAAAGAAAATAAATACATGTTGGCTCTTTTTTTGAATAATTGTATTCCTCAATACAATAAATTGCTTATTGAAAAATCAAAAGAAATAGAAAAAGAAAGAGTTAATGTTGAAAAATCTGAAATCGAAGAATTTTTTCAAGCCTTGGAAAAAAATTGTTCGGAGGCTGAAAAAAGAAGGAAGCAAGAAGAACAAACAAATACAACTGTAGAAGTACATAAAAAAACAATCAATAATTCGAATGAATTTGTTCTATACAAGTCTATTGAAGGATTTCAGATGAATAATATAAAAAATGTAATCTTTAATATTTCTAGAGAATCAGGGAATGCCTCTTCCAAATTATTATATCTAGTCGATCCTCTTGAGATGTATCAGAGTTTCGGTAAAATACTGCAACTAGTAGATGAAAAAATGTTTGATTTTGATATGAAAGTTACTGAATGTCTTGTAAAAATTAAATACAACCTTAAAAAGAAAGAATTACCTTTTAAATCACTTTACAAATAGAGAAACCTAATAAGTGTTATAAGATTTGATTAATGCATGTTATATTTAATATCAAAACTTAATATTAATAACAATAAATCAGATGATTCCTCAATAAATAATAGACTATGATACTATAAATTTTTCTTATAATACTATTTCATTCTGTAATAGATTATTTAAGAATAGTAGAATAAATTCAAATGTATTTGTTTGGTAAGAAGTATAAATAGGTCTTAATTTATCTCAATTTTCCTTATATATTTTAGAACTTTGTGAAGAATTTTAAAGAATATGTATGTAATATTAGGGCATTCGTCGGATCCAAAAATTACTCGTATCCGTATACGGATCCGCCAGAAATTTTTTTTCTAACTCTGTAATTAATTATAATAAAAAATAATTCATATAAAATTATTATAAAATTACCGTAAAAATCGTCGTATCCGGATCCGTATCCGTATCCACAAAATTTTTTGATAATCGAAAGCCCTAATGTAATATATGAATTCATAAGATAAAGAATTTTTATCAATTAAATAATGAAGATTAATTTCTCTTAAATATCTAATTTTATATTTTAAGTTTGTGGCTGTTTCTTTTCTTTTAAATATCAGGTGTATATATTTTTTTATCTACTACGAGTTTGTTGTCGTTGAAATTGGACTCATTAATATTATAAGGATTAGTTAGTGTATTTTCATTTCTTTTCGATTCGCTTTCTGTTTTCTTAGTAATATGAGTCTTTAATTCATCATCGTTCAAAGGAAAACAAATATTTAAATCAATTTCTTTTCCAGGCTTTACCATCAACTGAGCTTTTTCATGAGTGGGTAAAATTTGAATTTGAAATAGCGATTTCAAACATGAAGGATTACTTTGAATTTTTAGAGCCTCCAAAATATTTTTTGCCATCATATTCATCTCGACAAATTCTAAATCTAATACATCTTGGTCAGTATTTGCTAAATTTTCTAGTCTTACAACAAAGTCTTCATTCAATTTCCCAAAAATATTGAACAATTTAATAGAAAATTTTAAAAGACAATACATTATGGGAATATAGTAAGATTCTTTGAAATCATTAACATCAGTTAAAGAATTTAATAAAAAATCTGTTCTGGTTGAAATAGTGTTTGCATCTAAAGTATATTCACCGATTATAAATGATAAAACAGTAATGAGAGAGTCTGAATTTTTAAATTTTATTTGTTCATCGAATGATTCTGAGTCTATGATAGATATTTTGATTTTTGAATTTTCATAACTATCTTCAGATGATTCTTTTATTCTGTCTATTAAATCACAGATCAATTTAAAACTCTTTTCAGATACTAGCTCCCGTAAACTTTCAATTCTTTGAGCAATATCTCTAATAGTATATGCTACCTTTAATTCAGATTTTTTTGTAAATTGAGATTCGGCCATGCTGAAGAGAATTTCTAAATACCAAAGAAAATTTTCTTTGCTCTGTAATCTAGAATAGGTATCAAAATTACATATATCTAAAATTGTGAGTATTACATTTGTCCCTAACGTTTCTTTCAGACTGAATAGATAATCTACTATTTGTTTGTAATTGTCGTTAGAAACGCATAAGTTAATTATTTCTAAACACTCTTTTTGGATATGGAAGTTACCATTTGAATTTGAATTAGAATCAAGAATTTTTTTAATATCATCCAAATAATTTGATACAGCAAGTTTTTTCTTCTTAATCAAATCCTTGCAAATTCTTAAAGAAATTACTACTAAATTGCAATCGTTTATTAATAAAAGATTTTTCAGCCTTTCTTCGCAATTTTGGAAAAGCTCCGTAGCAGTTGGATTAGTTTTATATTCGAAATGAGTAAGTATCAATTTGACTAACTGGACTTCGACACTTTTGGATTTCGTTTTAGCCAACTGCTCTGAAAGAATTTTTATAAATTCTTTTTTCCTGGTAAACTTGGGTTCGTAACTAAAAAAGATTCCGAAAATATCAATAATCTTTATGAAATTCCAATTTATCTCACATCTTGTAAAATAATTCATCAATTCAACAAATACTGTAATGCATCTTTTCGGATAATTTTTACATATTCTTTGAATAGATGAAATTATACAAATAGCAACTCCGTTGCTAAGTTCTTTTGTATTGTTCAAGATTGCGATGTATTTTATAATAAGATTATCCCAGTAGGTATTCATACTAGTAGAGTGTTTTAAAAATTTTTCACATGCGGCAGCAAGGCTTATGATAAGCTTTTTTCTAATTAGATGATTGTTAAGATTGAATAGTTTCTCCAAATCAAAACAGAGTTCGTTTGCAATTGTTACATCCATCACGTTGTTCACGAAGTTTAAAGAATAATTTATGAAGTTCAAATTCTGCGACTTTAAATCCTTCTTAATTAAATTCGGAATCAACTGTAAAAATTCTTTGTTATTCTTGTATTGTAATTGGCCTATTGTATATCCAAATCTTTTTCCTTGTGGTCCACATGTCGCTAATATTTCCATTGTGTGAAAAGAAGCCCATTTAATATCAAAATTATTCAATTCAAGAAAAATTAACTTTTGAATAGCATTTATTTTAACATTTCTATCTGAACTGATTAATTCTTTTTTAATTTCATTTAGTGCTTTATTTACGACTGAAGATAAATTATTCGCTTTTCGCGATTTTTCTATTAATTCTTTTAAGGTCTCTTGTTGTTTAAATTCGTTTAACATTTTATGTAAACTATTTAATAATTTAATTTTTAATTAATTTAATAAAAATATTAGGGATGATTTTTATTCCCTCTACTGAAATTTTTCCTATCTCTCAGATCATTATTGAATTTCTTGGGGCATAAATCTAATAAATGGCTACCAGCGCATTTAGGACAAGTGAAGTTCCTTATAAAATTTCTGAAAATTTTCTCTTCTAAGTACTGTTCATCAGCTAAAAACAATTTCTTTATGTTTGTAATGTCAGATAAGAACGACCTTCTCTTGTCAAACGACAAACATAAATCAAGATTTATCTTGTCTTTAATAATCGGATATTTCAAGCAATCATCTTGGAAATGACCTAGAGCATTACATCTTTTACATTTTATGTCTTCATTTGCTTTACATTCGTTTATTTTATGTCCGACTTTATTACATTTGAAGCATTTGAAATTTTTGCAGTTATCCATTATATGATCATTTCCCATACACCTGTAGCAAAAGTTTTCATTCACTTTTTGCATATCACAAACTAATCCTAAATGTCCTCCCTTTTTACAAATAGTGCATTTATTTGATATATCATAAATATTGAAATATCGAAATCGCTTTTTTTGAAGTAATTTTTCATATATCTCATCATCTTCAGAATATTTAGAGTCTCGACCTAAAGAGAAACATAAAGAATCTTCAGCAATTTCACTTGAAATTTGTTCATCGTGGTCATTGATCTTGCATTCTTTTGCAAGAATGAATTTTCCATCATAAATAATATCAGGTTTACCAGCAGGGCCCAATGCGGATATATATTTGTAGTGAGGATTTTCAGTTTGATTAGAATATTTAAAATATCTATCTATATTTTTGGATACATCAAAGCAATAATTTATGCGTTCCCTATTATCCGAGATTTTTATTTTTGCATTCTGACCAAAATTCATAATACTAATAATTCGAATTTAAATTTAAATAAGTAAATTTAAAATATATAAAATAATAAATATTAATGCTCAATCAACCACAATTAAGAAAGATAGAATAACTATCCTAAATATTAATTATAGTAAATTTAATTATGGATATACTTAAAAATAAAATTTCTAATTTATTCAATCGCATTGTTCTAAAATGTTTGAATTAAAGACGAATTCCTTCTTGTTCGGTTCAAATACTCCAATTGAGTAATTTTTAAGATCTAGTTTGCCTTGTCTAACCGTATCTTTATTCCTGAATTCATCGTTGAGGTCTCGATCTTCATTCAGGTTTATATTTAAACTAATAGGATCATAAGACTTTCTTTTCGAGGCCTTAAGATAAGTGTTAATAATAAAGTGCAATTTGTTCTCGACATTTTTACAGAAAGAAATGACTAAGTCTCTTGACTTATCTTCAAGGATTATTTTGAATGAATTTTTATTCAAAGAATTCTAAATTTGTTAAAAGAAGAATTCTTACATAAATATCTCTAAGAATATCTTGGAGAAAAGTCTGAAGCCTCACAAATTCTGAATAGTCATCTGAAATAAACTTGGGGATTTTAACCTCTCTCTTGTCCATTTTGGAAATGTAAACATCGACATTACTGCACCAGAGTTTTATAATTTTGATCAATTCCAGACTAATGACGAGAATTTCCTGAGTTTCTTGAGATTTTTTATAAACTTGCATGTAAAGATTGAATATGTAAAAACAAGGTAACTTCACAATTTCTCTTAAATAGTCGATGAACCAAAATGGATTATCAACCGTGTTATAAAGCGCGTTAGATTTTTGCTCGAAGTCTATGTCTTTTTGCTTGATTATAAAGTTCCAATTTAATTTTTCGATTTTTCTTATTATGTACTCTAAAGGTATTATTTTTTCATAAATATTTTCGAAGTTATGTTTGGCTAGTAGTGAATAAAATGATTCATAGGAAGTTTTGGTTTCAACCAGATTTATCAATATTTTGTTCAACTATGATTTTAATTATATGAATATATAATATTTACCATTGGGAAAATTGCCTGAGGCCATTTCAATTTTTCTTCATCTCTACTCATCAAAAAGTTAAAATAATTTTCATAATTTTCAAGAATCTCTGACTGATCCATATCAAAATCTCTCTTAAACATTTCAAAAAATATTTGGAAATTGATTTCGTATAATTTAAACTTTTTAGAAAAAAGCATGTACAACTCTTCAAGATTGTAGGAATTTCTGTCTAAATTGTAGAGAGTTTCTTTAAGGATTTCCTCATTCCTTTTGTTCGAAATCTTTTCAAGTATATTCTTCAAATTGATGAAAATATCTGACTGAATCAAATAACTGTCTCTAAGATCTATCACCTGATTTTTTAATTTTATGTAGAAATTTTTCTTTTCTTCTTCGGCGATGGTATCCAAAATCAGGTCCAAACAATAAAGCAAATGTTTTACATAAGTCCTTCTGTCTTCTAAAGACACATATTTTTCATTAGTCATATCGAACTCTATTTTTGTGTTATCAAAATTTATCAACTGGAACAAAATGCGCAAAGCCCCTTCATAATTTTTAGAGTTAAGATAGAATTTGTAAAGGGCCACATATCGCTTGGGATTTGATTTTTCTTTGTCTATTTGCGCTGCAAGATAAGGTTCGATATAGGGTGAGCTGTATTTTAAAATGTCATCTAACATTCCTTCAGATTTCAGATGGTCAAATAGCAAATCATGTAAAAATTTATTATCATGTTTTAAAATTTCTTCTATGATCATAGACTGTATCTCAAATTTTTCCTC
>Ga0169931_10010442_pt1 | contig 13238 bp, 4 predicted proteins | sample Kivu_15m_20L_FD_129675 | JGI IMG/M metagenome (GOLD analysis project Ga0169931, IMG submission 129675) | Freshwater microbial communities from Lake Kivu, Western Province, Rwanda to study Microbial Dark Matter (Phase II) - Kivu_15m_20L... | ecosystem: Environmental > Aquatic > Freshwater > Lake ...
CTAAGCGCTTAGTCGATTTATCTCATCAAGACACAGCCAGCTGCCGGTATAGCAGAGACCAGATAGCAATTTCTGAAGTGTACGGATATTGACTTAGCTAGAACAGTTGAAAACAACACAATATTTGGCCATACATCTGCCTAACTATTTTAAACTCTAAGTCTTGCCTGTTCCAGATGGTCCTTGCAAAAGAACTCCATTAGCATGTCTCAAATTACTCAACACAGAAATATGCGCTCTCCTGATATCCGAAGTATTTATCATAAGATTCCATAATCCCTGGTACTATGCGCCCCATTGATGCTCTGATCCTAGTGCCTTCATCATAACGCAATCGGTCTAATAGTAATACCTAAGGAATGAATGCCACTGGAAATCAAAGACAGAAGTAACTCCTTCTCTTTCTAATTGTTGAGTATAATGCAGAAGAAATAGTTGTAGAGTTATATAGTTGGAGTTGCGTAAGGCATCACTCATGGCAGCACTGATATTTTACTGTATAAGACTGGCTTGTCGATTGATGTTAACTTCGTTTTGGAAACAATTTATTTATATCTGTTTGGTGAAGAGGATCAACTATATTGTATATACGCACATCCATGGAGTATCTTTGTATAGATTTATTAGTTCTTTCATCTCATTCTAGTAATTATGCAGGACTATTCTTACAATACTGTTCAGATTAGTTTTTATCGCCTACTATAGACTTTTGAACATCATCTAGGGCTATTGCTGTTTATGCGACCATCCTCTCAAGGTCAATTTTTACCCTCCGACTCCGATAACCCCGCATTTTATGCCTTGGGAATCGGTTAGCCAGCCTTGGATGCCATCGAACATTCTGAAAACATTGTTTTCACCAGCTATACCCACTAAAATTTAAAGTAGATCATCGTCTTGTAGGAAATAAAATCGTTGGAATTTAACTCGTTTTGATTAAAGAAACCTAGTGAGTGTGCGTGAAATTCCATCAAAAAGCTTTATATGTGTGTTGAGCATACTTTTTGTATTTTAATTGAGGTTCTAGGTTGGTTTAATCAGCCACTTTACATTTTTCATGGTTTTAGTCAAAATTGAATTAAATTTCTTGGCTTAGGCTGGAAACTGTTGCTGCGCATATCTGCTGGTGAGTATGGGAAAAAGAGCCAAGAATTTAGTTTGATGTACTATTGCAAGTTATAGTAGCTGTGCGAGTTGATTGATTAGACGCAAGTGTTGATGGCATGTTCTTCTTGCAAATGTTCCATATTTGTGATTGATGATACCTAGTAGCGAAGTAGAATGTTACTATAGTTAGCGTTTGAGAGCATCGTTATCGCCAAAAATGATTATAAGTGGATACTATTGAAGATACTATCCTTATAGTTTCACTCCTCGCCACCACTACTAAAACTATTTGAGGGATCTTTGTATTTATTGCTATTTTAACGATCTGAAACATATCTACTGAAGTTGACTTCTTAACTACCAAGCTTTGCCGCCCATAACCTAGCCTAAGGTCATCTCTCTTGCGTTAACTTATACTCCTTTTTCTTTTAGCAGTTTTGATATTTACTAATAATCTGCTGGACGTAGGATATCGCTTTGAAGCTACTATACAAATGAAAGAGCGCTGATAAGTTATGGCATGCTAACCATTAGTCCTTGGGTGGTCTTGTAGTAATCAGGGTCTCTGTTATATCGATTAACCTTTCTCATCCATGCTTAGTACTTCCTGACCAGTCCACCCGCACCCACTTCCATGACATTTTTGACCATTAATTACTGTTTATCTTTCCAGTATTCAGCACATATCATCCACACCTCCTCAAGACTCTCCAACTTGCTCACCAAAGAATCCAATTTATTAATATATGTTGGTTTAATATCAAAATATAGTTCAAGAGAGTTGAGATGTTTCAGCTAAGATTGAATAGATTTGGCTGAAAGGGTGTTTTTGAGGCATAGTTGATATAACTATGAGGGAATTTATGATTATTGATAAAGTTATTAGGGTGGATTGATGGACTAGACTCGTTATACTAATTCTTTGCGGGTGTTGCCTAGTTGTTTCTTGAAATTTAGATAGTTGCTCTATCTGTTTTATTTGAAATTCTTATATTTTATTTTCAACTAAGTCAGAAGGGTTTTCTATTCAGCCAGCGACACTCTCTAAGTCTTGCGATACCTGGCCAATACCTACTGAAGACGTTAAACTTATACCAATTTGCTGCTATACTCAGCCAATTTAAAATCCATCCCATCAGCTTATACATCAACCTTCGAAAAATCATCAGGCGACAACACAACAACCCTCATAATCACCAAATGCCCCTAAAATTTATCCATAATTTATTGTTTGATTGCAACCAATTTAGCAGGGATAGTGTCGACTATCATATCTCTATAACTGATGATATGTGTTTATAGTTGTTTTTTTAGGTCAAGTTGGCTCAACCAACCCAAGATGAAGAACTAACTGTCGTGGAGTTTGTTAGAGCAGAAGGAGATTTTTTATTATAGTTTTTAGAGTTAGTCTCGGATTTATTAGTATCCGTATCCTATGAATTGACGTTAGTTCATGCGGTAGGTGCAGTTGTGGTATATCTTTACAAATGGTTATAGCAAAGCCAACCGACTCTGGAATGTCTCAGAGACCATCTCAACAGCCTATTAGAGCTATTACATTGCGATAAGGTATGATTAGAGCTAGCTGAAATACTGTTTGACAGTTGTAGGACCACTTGCTTAAGTATCTGGTCTCTAACCGTCTTTGATGACATTTTTAGTCACGAAATCAAACTGTGGGGTTCTGATAAGTTTGCTTTGGACTCGCTAAACTTTCCCTACGAAATCAGATATCTTCTTTTTGATGTTAAGTAGGATATCTTATATTTTGGGAGAAATGACAGCTTAGCCTTATTCGAGTATGATTTTGTAAGAAAGTTCTTAATTGCCTGTTACGATGTTAAGTATTCTTTCTTTATCGGATGCGTAATTAGGTTTATTTATGTCGAGTTTCTCCATGGGTTATAAGATTTCTTTTATGTAAAATGCATTTTTTTAGACCAGTCTGCACTTGATCGCATCGAGATGACTAACCACGAAAAAAGCTATAGATTGCAATTGATGGATCTACATAGTTCTGCCCAGCTTATAAATCATCTAAAGGTCGCGTTCTATCCTCAATTTTTTTTCAAAACTTAGATTAAGTGAGTTTAAATTGCCTAGTACTTTGTTCATGAGTTCAAAAGACTAGCTCACGGGTAGATGGTACGGATCTAGTATATTATATGTCATATGCAGCAACTGTTTTGATGCTTTCATATTGTTCTACGATAACTAAGCGATGACTTTTTCGACCCATCCTCCAATGATCTGTCCCCCTACAAATCTAACCAACAGCATATCTTTAAGTCCCGCTTTCCATTTCAAAAAATGTGGATGATCCATATTCATTATCTTATGAAGACTTCTCCTGTTCTACCAGAACCGAGTAGTCTTAGATCCCCTGCGCCATCTATTCATAAATTTGATAAAAGCGAAGTGTTTGAAAAATTGTATCTATTTCAATTTATTATAGATGCCATAGTCATGTATGAGTTGCTCTAGGGGGAGAAGTTAGCCATCACTGACCATTCCTCTGCGACTTACAGTCACATAATTCCCTCCCTTTTCGCCCTAAGTGCATACTTAGTACTAGTATATTCCTCTGACTCGCATGTATAAAAATTAATCGGTTTGTGATCTTTGCAGCATGGCTACGATTTTGGGAATGTTTAATATTTAATTTTTGAGCAAGTATGTGATGGTATCGTTGATAGATTATTTGCTTTATACTTTTATGGAGGGTAAAATCTTGATTGATCTTATTTTTTGTCTCATCTATTATTAAAGTTTCGCCTATTGTTTTAATTGCAATCTGCCTTAAGATGGCTACAATCTTTTTAATTGTTTAAGCTATAATCTCGCCTATGACCTACCTTATAGTTTAGCTTATATCATCTTGCTACTCTACATCCTGCTGGCTTATTTGCTTTTCTATAGGGATGGTAGATGCAAGTTACTTATCGATCTGTTTCTTGATGATTAGAATCCACCTCTACCTGCATCTTATTTGATGTAATTTTAGGTGGGTTTTGGTAGTAGTTTTTTTAGTGAGCGTTGATGTGACTTGAGCGGTTCGAAGCGGACTTTGAGGCGATTTAGTAGTTTCTATTTGTTTACGTCCATCGGTTATATATATTTATTGTACGAATATCAAACAAAAACATCTATAAAAGATTCATAGTTATTTGAATAATTTAGATATAAGGTGATTTGATCATGTATTTCTCTCGATATTCTTTTTAGTCTGATTTACAGTGCAATCTAGTTATTAGTTACTTATCTTCCAGCCGTCAAAATTGACAAGTCCTCTTTAAAACATGCTGAAAATATTGGGAGTTGGTATTTGAGGGGTGCGTGAGAACAGTGCCATGTCCATCTTGGGCGAAGTAAAAACGAACTGGCGGTTGGAAGAGGAGGATGAGCTGCATCTGGGAATGTCCAGGGGAGATGCGATTGAGAAGAGAATGGGTTGGTCTTAGAGCGAGAGGGAGGAGTTAGAGGAACGTTTCATTAGATTAGACAGAGGGAAAGATTGGGATGATGCTAAGGCCTATTATTACTGTTTTTATGGCAAGGATATTGTTGGATCTGAAGAAGGGAGAGTGGGATATTTTTGGGGTTTAGATTGCTTTTTGCGACCAGTTTTTCCAGTTTTTGAAGGTAATCGAGGAGTGCTGACTTCCACCTAAAACTATTTTTGAACATTTATCTTCTATCTGCCTTTCACCCTAAACTATATTTTGCTGTTCTATCTATCTTTTTCTTATTCCTATTGTTAACTTTACTAGCTGTCTTCTTATCTTTTTGACTCTTTTTTTTTGCTATTCCTACTGCTATCCCTTTTGACCAACACATTGGCCTCATATTCTTAACTAAATACCTAAATTCTTACTTAAACCCTTAGAGTCTCTCAATAAGTTCCTATAACTGCCTCCTCTACTCTATCCCTAGTCCCTACTATCCTCGCTTGCTCCTTGAAAATCCATACAACGCCTACGCTATTTCTACATCTTATTGATGTTACTTCTGCATTAATTTGATTTATGAGAATCTGCGACCCCAATGTGAGTGAATACTTTAGACAGAACTGATGGTTTTATTAGACGAATCTTTTTAGTACTATTTGGCATGCCTAGTAATTTATTGACTCGTCTCAGACTGCGTCGAAGCATAGAGTAGAAATGATTTTTAATATCATTATCTGTCCTACCTGGGAACAATTTTGATATCTATGTCCATTTATTACCATGTAACTGATGGGCTTGAAACATCAGTTTCTCCTATTAATAACTCCAGGCATCTTTGCTTAGATCAGGATCCAGATGATTGTTCCATCTAAATGAGGATGGTATTACCGTTATCGGCATTGTTTGCCAGTTCGATTTTATATGCCGTATTTGGATGACATTTTTTCACTGATTTAGGCCCAGTTGCGGGTGCCGTATTTTTTGACAAGGGTTGTTATGGCGCGATCTTACTGAGTTATGGAGAGGGTACGAAATCAGACCAGCTCTGGCGACGTTATCGCATAAATATTATTACTATAGTGCATTTTATAACAAACATCAAAGATATTTTGTTTAATTCAATCACGGTAATTTTTAATAAAAAGAGTATTCTTACTTTTCTCTGCATTTTATGTTCCAAAATAATATTTTCTAAATGGCTTCTAAACTAGTAAATTATAAGCTAATTCGTTGATGCTCTCACGATTCAAACTATCCACCCGCTCACTAGCCAAATCACGCTCAACTGATGCTTTCTTTCACTAGGCCACTCAGCGCTCAACATAGTACCACTCATCACGAATTCCATGTCTTGCCTGCGCTCACTAATAGTCAAATACGCTCAGACATGATCATCACAGTACTATGAGAACAGAAAGAGGAGATAAAATCGTTCCACCTTCACCTGTTCCTTCTGAAGATTACTATAGTTTGAGCAAGCAGATGGTCAGGTAGGATGCAGTGCAGCTGAAGAGATCGAAAAGGTTCATCGAAGAAATGTTTGATAATGGCAAGCAGGAGTGGACTAAAAAATAAAGAGCATTCTAGGCAAGAGTGCAGAAACTTAACTAGTAGCTGGCAACCAAAGATCGTGCTATCCAAGACTTATAAATAAAAAATGGGTTATACTCAAAATACAACAACGCAGCAAGTCGTTCAGTAGTCCGCCCCTACTCCTAGATCTAAGACCAAGCTGAAGCTAAGCTCAAGCAAATGGCTGGGCTGTTGAATGAGATGCAGCAGCAAAACACTTTGCTTGAATAATAGTTGTAGCTGAAATAGAAGAAGATAAAGTAGCTATAGAAGTTGTAGCAGAAAGTCAAAGAAGGAGAGATTTATGCATAAGAGTATCAAAACGCGAGGGAGGCGGCGGATAGGATATCTTTTTAGATGCAGCAAGCATAACGAAAATATGGGAAGGATATATAGCTTATTAATAAAAGACATCAAGAAGAGATCAATGCACATAGAGAGGCGATATAATAATACAAGAGGGTGCTAGTATAACACAAAAATATAATAAATACAAGAGAAGATGAGATACGAACACTGAAACAATAGAGACAGCGCAATAACGAAGCATAGTACTAGCGTCTTTACGATCTAGTATAAACCAAAAACGCATAAATATAGAAACTATAATCCAAAATAACTTGCATCTAAGCATAGTACCCATCCTAACACATAGACTAAAATTCATAAAAAGCAGATTCGGATATTTACTCCGCAACACACCAGTCCAAGCAACAACTCGAGTATAATTATAACCAGTAGGCGAGGCATAATAATTTGTAATAGAACGAGTGGGGAGATATGACCCATCGACGGGAAGGGAGAGTCTGATAGGGATGAATTTATCACCGATTAGAAACAAACGATGAGAGGTGATTTGTTTAATTCTTTTATAGTAATAAGTTTATCTTTTGTATATAAGTATTGTGATGCTGGGATAATGGAGACAATAGGCTAAGGGCCATCAGAAGAAATAAAATCAATATTGGATCAAACAGATCAGTTAGAATTAGAAAGAAGTGCAGATAAACTTTAAGTACAAACTGACCAAGGAGAGTCCGTATTTCTAGTATATCGAGATGATAGTTTCGATGATATAGTAGAAGAACAAATACGAACAGAAGAAATACCATTCGATATTTGATATCAGCTACTATCACACTATATAGTTCGCTTTGGGTAAATGCAAGATGGAAGAGTAGACATGTAGTATCTGTTTGTAGGAATACTAGATCAGAGATTTTTAAAAATAAGTGGCAGCTAATGAAGATATCGATATTTTATTATTAGGTTGTTCGCATAAATACCATAAAAGATGTTTACTGCAGTTGATTGGGGAAAAGAGTTGGGCAAAATGTCCGATATGTATGACGATATTCGGACGTATGACTGGAGATCAACCCTAGGGCAAGATGACTTCTAATATCGACCCAAAACTAGTATGCTCTGGATATCATCCTGGAACCATAATAATAACATACAATATGTACGCAACACAACGTAATAACAAACAAGTTCCAGGAACTACAAGAGTGGCTTACCTGCCCAATACACCCTAAGGACAGGAAGTACACTAGTTGCTAAAAGAAGCGTTTGCTAGAAAATTAATTTTTACTGTGGGTAGGAGTGTGACAACAGGCATGGATAATCAGATAGTCTGGAATGGAATACATCATAAAACTAGTACCATGGGAGGGGTTGCGTCTTTTGGCTATCCGGATCTGACCTATTTTAGTAGAGTCAAAGAGGAACTAGCAGCTAAGGGAATCAAGTGATTCAATATATTTTTTTGAATTCAATATCAGAATATTAATCTGTAAGTTTGTTAATTGATATTCATAATTTTTTTTCTAATAATTTCTATATCTTTATGAGTTTTAAAATAAGTATATTTCATCTATCAATCAATAACTTAGCCTACTGTCCCAGTCTTACGGCTAGTTGTTATTCCATCTCCTCTATTGTTCTTAATTCGTAAATACTTTTAATTTAATTAGTCTGGTCGAAATCAGATATGCGCTTGTACAGCTAAAAACTGAACTAAGCCATTCCAAATACATACAGAAGCAGTAGATTCTTGACCTTTGATTCGAGTTAAGGTAAGTATCCTTTGCTGATCTTGTAACCACCTCTCAAATACACGAAACCGACGTAGAAAGAACAAAGACCAGTCAGTCCACATGCTATTTTATAGGCCAAAACCTGCCATCGATGCCATTTAGCATATCTTACATTAACTCTTAAATTTCCAGGCAAAGTTATCAAAAAAATAGGAAAAAATGCTACTGCACTTATATGTGCTATATTCCATGGTTGGAAAAATTTCATAAGATAGTAAAAAGTAATTTGAAAAGCGACCTGCATTGGTACCAAAGTATCGAGATAAAAATATAAACCTAAAACTTTTTTCCAACCTGCTAAGTATAAATCTGATATTAGATTTACCAATGCTGTGAATGTTACTATGCCGCACATCACGAGCAAATTTCTTTGATTGGTCTTGCGGTCAGCTAGATCGAGCAGGGTGAAGGAATTCCAGATTGTTATGGCTATCATACAGATCAAGATAAGAATAAATACCCATACAGGCTGTTTTTTTCGATCGTCCTGTGGCAGAATTTAGATGCTGTTTTCGATAGCACCCGCCGATATTCTGCGCTAAGGGATAGTGCGAACCATATTTAGAGGGTTAGAAGGATTATTAGGGATAGCTGGAGATGGTGGATGTAGGATTGAGAAATAGTTATCTTGTTTTCTATAGAACATAGAATTTATTACTGAGAAAATTAATTAAATAAAATTTCAAAAGAAGGCTATAAATAATAAATAGTTTACAAATTGATCCTCTAATAATTGAATTTGTTTTAAATAGCAAAAGATTCTATCTTATTAAACTAATAGAATTAGATTTTTCTATTCATTTTCGTTGGATTTGTATAAAAACTAAAGAGTAGGTTCAAGTTTGAAACTTTTTATTTTAAACATTTGTCCTAAGTATTTTTGTTTAAAAATACTAGAATATATAAAGGATATGATTCAATCAATAAAACATTAGTTTTTTCGACTTAAAGTTTAGGCTCTTATCCAAGCTAGACTTAACTATATTCCCATATAATATATAAACCCATATAAGCCATGAGTTTGGGTGCTACTATGAGTCGTCTTAAAAACAAATAATCATAATACAAATCATTAAAAACGATCGGTAAAGGGGCAGTCGGATAAGTCTAAAAATGTTAAAGAAGGTAAGACGGCATTGTTCTAGCCATCAAATCTATGGACTGTAATGGCTTCGCTATTGATGCTATTGCTAAGTAAGTCGATAGCATGGAGAAGGTGTAGTCGGATTATGTGATAGATCTTGTCGATCATTTTTATGATCACTAGAAATCTTCCTATGTTATCGTGATGCCCTACTACAAACTTGGAAGTCTATAAACCACTATGGAGTAGTAATGGTCTAAGAGCTCTTTGCTTCTATTCACCTATCAACTCGCACAAGCCTTCAAGGATCTATCTAAACAATCAATCATCCATCTTGACGTCAAACCTGCAAATATTCTGATCTAAAAACCAGGTCAATACATCTTATGTGACTTGGGTTGTGCAAGAAAAATGGACAATATCGGCAAACTTACCCAAAGTATTCTCAGTATGAGTATGATCGGTGGAAACAATATGATGGTAGATTCTATCTTATATAGGTGTCGATGAATAATCAAGGAGGAGGAACTGTATAGTATGCAGCTCCATGTATAGTCGCAAGGTCTTAAATGGATTCCTTCTGCGATATATGGTCACTTGGAGTCATCCTATACAAACTTATATACCGCACTCATCCACTAGGGATACCTCATGATAGCCCTCTTTTCTACGGCAGAATGCAATAGTTCTACGACAACAACTACAAGATAAAATTCCCATAACCAAAATAAAAAGACGACAAGTTATCAGCTATTATAGGACTAGTCAAGCGAATGCTTGCTCATTCAAAAGATAGAAAAAATCGCATAAGTTCTTAAGAAATACTTAAATAAATATACACGATAGCAAGAGTACCGTAGGCGCAACAATAATATATTATTACTAATTTCGACCATTTGCTCTAGTTTGCAGATAACAGCAGTATAGTCTTGTCGGCTTTGATTCATTTTATCGAGCAGGTGAAAGATTTTTTGTTGGAGCATAAAATCGATATGAGGAATATAGTTAGAGATGGATGTATTTATTTGATCACGACTACGTATTAGCTCATCACGCATATGGATAAAAAGGTTCAAGATTTTTGGGAATTTTATATATTTGACAAAACTATCGATAATTTGACTCCAAAACAGAGGGATTTTGCGAGATATTTAGATAAACAAATCAGAGAAATGACATAGAGACTGGGTATAAAGTACTAGATCGGTCACGCCAAAACGATTAGAAGAACTCTTGTAAATCATTTTTAGAAAATGTACAAAGTTTTGAATACTTTAAACAAGAATACTAAACCATAAAAGATGATCTAGAGTAATATTTTGAATAAGATCATCAAGATCATGGATTTTATTGGGTATCAGAATAGATTGTAGTTTGGCAAGAGGAAAGGACTCAAGAATTTCGTCCAGGAACTAATCAATGCATGATTGACAAGTTTATCTTGACTTAATCTATATTTTAATGTATTTTTGATAGTATGATGATTAAAGTTGCTATATCCTATTTATAAAAGTAGCAACCTGACTCAGAACCTCAATCCCTCGATAGATTGATAATCTATGGAACTTCAGGAGTACATCACCAAAGTCAAGCAGGAAGAAGACGACCCGTAGGCACTTATGGCGTAGGGTAGAACATAGCTCAATTGGTAAGAACTTGCGCTTAAACCTACCCTTGTCAAATCAATTATGGCAGCTGGGTTTGACAACCCTAGCAAAGTTCAAGCCTAAGCCATTCCAAAAGTCATAGGCAACAAAAATTTGCTATGCCAAGCAAGATCGGGCATGGGCAAGACAGGAGTCTACCTCATCTCTATACTACAGGAACTACACTTGAAAAAAGATGACAAAGAATATATGGACCACCAGGCACTTATCCTGGTTCCAACTAGAGAACTAGCTCATCAAGTGTTCATTTAGGCCAACAAACTATCCAAATTCATGGTCCAGCCTAAGGTTAACATCACAGCCTGTTTCGGGGGGATAAAAATCGATGATAACGTATAAGCTCTTACAGGATAGAACCGACCTCATATCATCATAGGCACACCTGGAAGACTCTGCGATCTCATCCGAAAGAAAATCATCTAGGCCTAAAACATAAGATTTTATGTGGTTGATGAATGCGATAAGATTCTAAGAGACTAAAATATGACAATATCTCACAGATTCATCATGAACAATACTTGGGGTGGCAAACAGATCATGATGCTTAGTGCTACTCTTGATCAATAGACCAAACAATAATGTCTATCTATGTTAAAGGAACCTTTGGCTCAGGTTTACATGTAAGAAGGCATTCTGACTGTTACTGGACTGGTCATGTTTTACACTATGGTCGAGGAATAAAGCAAATTTATGAGATTGGTGGCTTTGTTGGATTCTTTGACTTACAATCAGGTGATAATATTCACCAATTACATTAACAAAGCTCAAAAAGTATTCGATTTAATGACCATCAAATTGTTCAGACCTATCGTAGTTCACTCCAATCTATAGCAATAACTCAGAATTTAAAGATACCAAGCGTTTTCGCAAGGTGATGCTAAAATACTCATATGTACTGATGTTTTCGGACGAGGAATCGATATATCTAGAGTCAATTTGGTGATCAACTATGACTTTCCTCAGTCTTTGTAGAATTATTTGCATCGAGCAGGCAGGGCTGGTCGTTTTGGAGGTAGAGGGTTAGTCATCAACTTTGTCAGACCGATCTAAGAGCAGATAAACTCGCGATATTCTGATGTGGAAAGCCTCAAAAAGATACAAGAAGGTTTGTAGGCGTAGATCAAATAGCTTTCTAATCGACTATCACCTGAATAATACATCTGATCATGATTACCATTCATTTTATAATTAATAAATATTGCTTCAATATTTTCAGTTAATATTCCCTCTAATGGTCTCTCTTATAGTCTCTCTTTTAGGCAATCGACATATAATAGGCGGTATCGGCAATCGATGTCCAATTTCCATAACATCTTCAAAGGTGGCTCCAACTCTAATGGCGCCCAGAACCACCCTAATTCCAGGTTCAACAACCCTGTGCTTAATCCTTTGGCGAATCAGCAACAGAATGCACAATCTAACAATGGATTGTTTTTCGGAGCAGCTCAAAACAGTGGCCAAAACAATCAAACTGGAGGTAAACTCTTTGGAAATACTACAGGAACTACTGATAATTCGATTTTCGGTGGTAATCCCCTAGGAAACACAAGTAAGAATTTGCCGATTTAGATTCAAACGCTCAGAAACCAGCCATTCCATTCAATCCTTTCTTCAAGGGTGGAGCTAACACTGCCAATGGAATCACTCAGAACAGTGGTGGAAACAACTTTTTTGGAATCACTAATGCTATTGCCAATACGGCAGGCAATTACTTCAATAAGTCCAACAATAATGGATCAACACCTGCTCAAGGAATAGGGCAAAACAATCAAGGACCTGGCATTTTCAATCAACAACCTCAGAACACTCAAAATCAAGGAGGAATTTTTCAAAATCAATTAAATCCCTCGAATTCAAAACCAGGCAGCTTTTTGACTCCCAACAATCAACAACAAAATCAAAACACTGCCAATCAAATTGGAAATAATCAAGGGAATATACTTTTCTATCCACAGAACAATCAAAACAGTGTTTTTCAGGCCAATCAAGGCAATAACATGTTTCAGCCTAATCAAGCAGTTCAGAACAATCAAGGATTACAACAAAACCAAGGACAAGTTGGCAATTTATTTGGACAAAATCAAAATATGAATATGAACCAACCTTCCAACGTCCAGCAGAATCAGTTTGGCTTCAATAATTATATTTCTCATCAGATTAATCCTGGAAATTCTCACATCATGAACGATCCAGCTGCATATCAAATCTTCATGCAACAGATGCAAAACTTTCAAACTTTTCCTAACTTTAATGGTTTGAA
>Ga0169931_10010443_pt1 | contig 13238 bp, 6 predicted proteins | sample Kivu_15m_20L_FD_129675 | JGI IMG/M metagenome (GOLD analysis project Ga0169931, IMG submission 129675) | Freshwater microbial communities from Lake Kivu, Western Province, Rwanda to study Microbial Dark Matter (Phase II) - Kivu_15m_20L... | ecosystem: Environmental > Aquatic > Freshwater > Lake ...
CCTGTACTTCGCCAACGTCAGCGCCGCGCCGACTTCAGGAGCGTGCGTTCAGACCGCGCACAAGGCCCTGGTGTCGGCTGGCAGCGAGCAGCCCAGCTGCACCTTCAACGGCTCGGTGAACCGCTGGGCCATGATCGGCCTGGTGCTGCAGCGCGCGCGAGAGCTCGATCACGCCGTGCGCCTGGTGAAGGGCGGTGTGATCGGCGGCACCGACCTGGCCTCTGCCGGCGCATGGCCCACCACCGACGCGTACCAGACCTACGGCGGCGCCACCGAGCTCTGGGGCCAGAGCTGGGGCACCGTCGACGTGGAGGCCGCCAACTTCGGCGGCGCACTGGCCGTGCGCGTGCAGAACGGCACCGCGCGCGTGAACCACATGCGCATCACCGTGTACTACTACAGCACGCTGCCCGTGGAGCTGCTCTTCTTCCGCGCAACGCCGCAGGGCCAGCGCGTGCGGCTCGATTGGGCCACCGCTGCGGAGATCATGAGCGAGCGATTCCATGTGGAGCGCAGCGCCGACGCGGCGCAGTTCACCGCCATCACCAGCGTCGATGCCGCGGGCACCTCGAACGCGCCGATCAGCTACACGGCCATGGACCACCACCCGCTGCCGGGCACCTCGTACTACAGGCTGAAGCAGGTCGACACCGACGGCACGAGCACGACCTCGCCCATCGTGTCCGTGCACTTCGACGGCCAGCAGCTCGCGCCCTTCCCCAACCCCACCACCGGCGTGATGACGCTCACGGTGACCTCGGGCACTGAGGTGCGCGTGCTCGACAGCGCCATGAACGAAGTGCTGCGCGCGCCGCTGAACGAGCTGGACCCCATCGTGAACCTCGAGGGGCTTCCCGATGGCACCTACACCATCCTCGTGCACAATGGCGAAGGATGGACCGCGGCGCGTGCCGCGAAGGTGAGCTCCGTGCGCTAACCGCTCACCGGGCGTAAGCCTGCATCCGGCCCACCTGCAGAGGCATGCCGTGCGCGCTGCGCCGCCAGATGGCGAGCTTGCCATCCACGAAGAAGGACTCCTCCATCCACTGCAGGGCGAAGCCATCCTTGCCCTCCTCACGCAACCCACCCAGGTTGATCGGGCACGCTCCGGCATCGAACCACACCACCTGCCCGGCGCTGTCGGCGTAGTAGATGTTCTCGTCGTTCACGAAGGTGATCATGTAGCGCAGCGCATCCGCATCGCTCGTGACTTCAGGCGGAAGCCCTCCGCGCAGGCGGCGCGCATCCTCCCATCCCTGTCTGATGGCTTCAAGCCGGGCATGCTTGGGCGGATGGCGACGTGTGCCGTGCGGCGAGCCCATGGCGCTCTGCACCGCAAGGCACTGCTCCAGTGATGCACCCATGCCGAAGAGCACGAAGCCGGAGTAGCGATCGCACGCCAGCTCATCGCCGGGGCGCAACGACGACGGATCGATGGTATGACCCAGGAGGTGGTGCGCCACCTCGTGCGCCAGAACGCTGAAGGCGCTCCAATCGGTCCGCGTGCTGTCCAGCACGGCCGCCATGAATGTCGGGTTGTAGGCGATCACGCGCTGGCGGTCCTTCACGTATGCGTTGGCGGTCTTGACCTCGTCACTGGCGCGCACCATGAAATTTGGCTGCAGGCCGCTGTGGCGCACGATGCGGTGCACGGCTTCGCGGGCCGCGCCCTCATCGAGCAATGCGGGTTGCGCGCTGAGCGATGAGGCTGCGAGCAGGGCAAGTATGGAGTGGATGCGCCTCATGGCTCATTCATGCCCCATGCGCGCCAATACATCGGCCACGGCATCGAGCGCGCGCCTGAACTGCTCCTCGGCGGTGATGTCACTGTTGTCGATCACGATGGCGTCCGATGCCTGCCGCAAGGGATCGGCTGCGCGCGTGGTATCATCGAGGTCGCGCTGCGCGATGTTGGCGATCACGCTCTCCCGATCCGCATGCACGCCTTTGTGGAGCAGCTCCTGGTACCGGCGTTCAGCGCGAACCTCTGGGCGGGCCGTCATGAAGAGCTTCACCTCCGCGTCGGGGAAGACCACCGTGCCGATGTCACGGCCATCCATCACCACGCCGCCGCCCGCGCCGAGCTGCTGTTGCAGGCGCACCAGCTTGGCGCGCACCTCGGGCACAGGGCTCACCAGCGTCACATGCTGGCTCACGGCCATGCCGCGGATCTCCTGTTCCACGTTGCGGCCATTGAGCCAGGTGGCGCTGCGGCCGCTCAACGGGTCATGTTGGAAACGGATGTCGATCCCATCGAGCGCCCCCAGCAGGCCCGCGCGGTCGAGCACGCCGCCGGGCGCCAGGCCCCTCTCCATGGCGTAGAGCGCCACGGCGCGGTACATGGCGCCGCTGTCGATGAAGGTGTAGCCCAGGTGCGCGGCGAGCTGCTTGGCCAATGTGCTCTTCCCGCAGGAGGAGAATCCGTCAATGGCGATGGTGATCGCGTTCACGGACGCAAAGATGGTCGGGAGGCCTTTAGGTCGAAGGTGGCATGATCGGCCTCAACCCTCAACCTCATTCAACCTTCTTCTTGAAATCCGAGAAGCGCACCGCGAGGGTGATCGTGTTGCGGATGCCCGCAAGGTGCAGCTGGCTGAAGCCATAGCTGATGTGCACCTTGCTCACGCGCAGCCCAAGGCCGAAGCTCAGGCCTACCGCTCGTGGCCTGTTGGCCAGCACCATCTCGTAACGCGTGCGGAAGTTGTAGCCCAGTCGGATCATGAAGTTCTTGCCGAGCAGGATCTCCGCGCTGGGCACGACATGCAGCAGGGCCTTCTGGGCATTTGTGGTCTTCTTCACCACCACCTCGCCCGTGGTGGGGTCGATCTGCCGGTCGCGCTCATCATCCGGATACGTGAGGTCCCAGCGCTGCAGGTTCTCCAGCATCAGGCCCAGGCGGAAGGGCGCGTGCTTGAATTTGTAGGTGACACCGAGCATCACTTGGAAGGGCATGTCCTCGCGCTCACTGGTGAAGGCGCTGGTCTGCCGGCCCATGCTGCGGAGCAGCGCCGATACCGTGAGTCCTTTCGACGGCTTGTGGTAGGTGCCGCCCACATCGAGGGCGAAGCCGGTGCTGGTATAGGTGTCGAGGTTGCTGGTGATCACCTTGATGTTGGCGCCGACGCTGAAGAGGCTGTCGATGGCGCGGCCGGCACCGATCTGGAAAGCGTACTCGCCGGCGCGGAACTGGCCGAGCTCGGTGCCCGTCTCGTCGGTGCGGTTGAAGGAGCCGTAGTCCACGTACTGCAGCATGCCGGAGAAGGTGGTGCGCAGGCTGTCGAAGTGATGCGCATAGCTCGCGTAGCCCACGTTGATCCCCTCGAAATAGGGCAGGTAGCTCAAAGACACCTGCCGGCCCATCTCGGCGTTAAGCAACGCCGGGTTGAAGAGGCCCAGGTTGATGTCGTTGTCCTTCACGGCGATGTAGTTGCCGCCTAATGCCGAGGCCCGCGCGGAGGCCGGGATGTCGAGTACGCGGAACACGTGCTGCCCGCCCAGTTGGGCGTGAGCCGCGAAGCCAAGGAGGAATGAGGTGCAGAGGAATGGTGCGCGCATGCGGGTGGGCAACGAAGATAGGCGGGCGGTATTGCGCGGGCCTGCCCGTGCGCGCTGTTCAACAACACGCTGTTGGAAGTTGCGGCACGCACGCGACCGAGCGCCGCGGAGGCCCCGGGTACTTTTGGTGGCGAGCCAGCGCGATGCTCGCGCGGCGCAACTCGCGCATGCTGAACCAACTCGCCCTGCTGATCAATGTGGTCGGCATCCTGCTCATCGAAGCATTCACCGGAGGACCGCTCTCCATCACCCAGACCCTGCCGGCCAGCATGGCGCCGGGCACCGAGGCCAAGGTCGTTGTCACCATCGAGAAGAGCGGCCTCACCGGTTTCGCCAAGCTGCAGATTGACCTGCCCGAAGGCCTCACCGCCACAGCCATCGAGACCAAGGGCGCCTCGTTCACCTTCGCCGATGGCAAGGCCAAGTTCATCTGGATGTCCCTGCCCTCCTCGCCCAGCTTCAAGGTCAGCTATACCCTCTCGGCCGCTGCCACCGCCTCGGGCGTACAGCCCATCGCCGGGCGCTTCAGCTACATCGAGGGCAACGAGCGCAAGGTGCAGGAACTGGCCTCCGCCACCATCGACATGGGCGCGCCCGGGGCTGTGGCCGCTGCGGAGCCGCCGCCCGCCGCGCCTGCCTCCAGTGAGGTCGTCACCGAAGACCCCACGACCAACGACCTGGTGAGCGCCGCCGGCGCCGCCCCTGCTCCGGCCGGCACGATAACGGTTGCGGTGATCGACAATGCCAGCGGCATAGCTCCCATGCAGGGCGCCGGGGGCGTGAGCGGCACGCGTACCATCACACCCATCACGGAGAAGGAGATGCTGGTGGAGGTGCTGGTGAACAAGGGCAGCATCCGTGGCTTCGGCAAACTGCAGGAGGTGGTGCCGCAAGGCTTCACCGCGCTGGAGAAGAACAGCGCCGATGCCATCTTCACCACGCAGGACCGCATCGTGAAGTTCGTTTGGCTCAACCTGCCTGCCTCCAACGAGGTGAAGGTGGTGTACGAGCTGCGCGCGAACGAGCGCCCTGATGGCGAGTACACCATCGACGGTGAGTTCGGCTACCTGCTAAACGACGAGACGCAGAAGGCCATACTGGGCAGCAGCAAGTTCCTCGTGGGCCAGCGCGCCTTCGAGGCCCTCGCCCAGGATCCCAGCACCATGGGCACGCAGACCACCGAGGATCCCACGCTAGCGCTGAAGGCCAAGGAAGAAGAGGCGCGCAAGGCACGTGAGGCCGAAGCACAGGCCCGCGCCGTCGAGGCCGAACGCGTGCGCAAGCAGCAGGAGAGCGAGGCCGTGGCGCAGCGCCCCAAGGGCCGGGTCCCTGCTCCCGAGAAAGGAGTGACCTACAAGGTACAGATCACCGCAGCGCATCGCGAAGTGGGCAAGTCATACTTCAAGGCGCGCCACAGCTACAGCGGCGATTTCCAGATCGAGCGGCACCAAGGCTGGATCAAGTACGTGACCGGCAGCTACGCCGACTACAAGGACGCGCGCGACCAGCGCGTGGGCTATGCGCAGGCCGGCCACAACTTCCCCGGTCCCTTCGTGACCGCCTACAACAACGGCGACCGCATCACCGTGCAGGAGGCGCTGGCCATCAGTAACCAGCGCTGGGTGCAATAAGCCGTGGCCATGCGCCGCACGCAGCAGACCCTCCACTCAGCGTTCGGCGCATTCGCGTTCGCGTTGCTGCTTCCGCTAGCTGCGGTGAGCCAGACCGATTCAACGAAGGCCCAGCCCAGCACGGCACCTGTGGGCGTAGGCGTTCCGCCACCAGCACCCGCAACTGAAGCTCCTGCGCCGGAGGCTTCCGGTCTCTTGAAGCCTACCATCGGGCTTGGTGCCGGCATGCTCAGCTTCTTCGGCGATGTGGGCAACCAGCACGCGGGCGGTGATCCGCTCGTGACGCGTCTAGGCTATGAGGTGCGCGCTTCCGTTCCCCTCACCCGCTGGCTCGATGCTGACCTCTTCGCCATACACGGACGAGTGGGCGTGAATGAGCGCGACTTCCTGCGCAACCACAACTTCGAGTCGCGCATCACGCTGGGCGGCCTCCAGCTGCGCTACAATTTCCAGCCGCTGGTGCGCCGCGACCGCGTGGTGGAGCCCTTCCTCAGCGTGGGCTTCGAGAGCGTGGAGTTCCTCAGCAAGACCGATCTCCTCGACGCGCAAGGCCGCACCTACCACTACTGGAGCGACGGCACCATCCGCGACATCGCCGAGAACGCGCCCAACTCTGGCAGCGCCGTGGAGATTGCGCGCGATTACACCTACGAGAGCGATGTGCGCGAGCTCGACCGCGACGGCTTCGGCAAGTACCGCGAGCAGGCCTTCGCCATCCCCGTGGGCGTGGGCGCGCGCATGGACATCGGCCACGGCTTCGACCTGCGCATGAGCGCCACCATGCACTTCACCACCACCGACCTCATCGACGGCATCACCGAGAACAGCCAGGGCGAGCGCAAGGGCGAGGCGGGCAACGACCGCCTGCTCTACACCGGTTTCAGCCTCGGCTACACCATCCCGATGGCGCGCAAGCCGAAGAAGACGCGCTTCCAGACGCCGCTCAACAGCGAGCAGCTCGATGCCATCGTGCTCAACGACGATGCCGACGGCGATGGCGTGAAGGACTTCGCCGACGAATGCCCCGAGACGCCCGCAGGTGTGAAAGTGGATGCGAAAGGCTGTCCGCTCGATGGCGACGGCGACGGTGTGCCCGACGACCGCGACGACGAGCTGAACTCCGCCCCCGGTGCACTGGTTGACAGCCGTGGCGTCACCCTCACCGATGATGACCTGCTGAAGTCATGGCTCGCGTGGAAGGACAGCGGCAACGTGAACATCGTGGCCACGCGCGTGGAGAGCCTCGCCCCGTCCCGTCCGGCGAAACCGCCGGCGAAGCGGGTCTACGTGGTGAAGGTGGGCACCCACACCGAGGGCATCAGCGAGGAGATGATCCAGAAGATCCTCAGCATCCCCGACGTGCGCACGATCGAGAAGGGCGATACCACCTACTACGTCGTGGGCAACTTCGACGCGATCCCCGAGGCGCTGCGTCGTGAGCTGGAGCTGAAGGGCATGGGCATCCAGAGCCAGGTGATGGCGGAGGAAGGCGGCACCCTCATCGATGTGAGCAAGGAGAGCGCGGCCGAGCGCGCCAAGATGGCCGGCATGGGCGCCGGCGACGACAGCCGCGACGTGATCGTGCGCGTGCAGCTGGGCGCCTTCCGCAACAAGCTCTCGAAGAACATCTTCTCCGGCATCGACGACCTTGTGGTGATCAAAGGAGACGACGGCCTCACACGTTACTACACAGGTTCCTTCAAGAAGGTGAATCCTGCGGCGGAGCACCGCGTGCAAATGCTGCTGAAAGGCTTCGAGGGCGCCTTCCTGGTGGCCTTCCGCGAAGGCAAGCGCATCACCATGAAGGAGGCCGGCGCGCGCGTCACCGGCAACGAGGACCTGCGCACCAATGCCACACAGGGCAGCGTGGCCCGCGACAAGATCCGCTACCGTGTGCAGGTAGCCACCTTCGCCGGCAACGTGCCCATGGAGACCATGGACAAGCTCCTCGGCCTCGGTGAGCTGGAGCCCGTGACCAGCGAGCAGACCACCCGCTACTTCTACGGCACCTTCGTGGAGCGCCGCGAAGCGCAGGACGCCCTGGAGGCCATCAAGGTCAAGGGCTTCGGCGATGCCTTCATCGTAGGCGCCGTGAACGGCAACATCGTGCCCGCTGAGGACGCCGATGCGCTGATCGGGAATTAGGCCAAAAGGCTCCCTAAGGATTATTTCATCGCGCTTGCAATAGCCGGCTCACACGCTCCGTTGCATCGCACGAAACGTCCGTGCGTCCTGGAACCCGCCCGGCTACTTTCATCCCCCCCACTTCCCGCCACCATGAACCTGCTGCCTCGCCTGGCGCGCGTGCTCGGCCCTGCCCTGCTCTGCGCATTCGTAGCAACCGCCTGCCGCAACAACGAGAAAGGAACCAAGCCCGACGCGGCCTTCACCCCGTACATCCCCGCCTTCACCGCGGGGCACGTCAGCGCGCGCGCGCCCATCATCGTGCGCATCGCCTCGGGCCAGCGCTGGCAGGACAGCTCCGCGACGGCGCTGCAGGAGCTCTTCGACCTCTCCCCTTCGGTGAAGGGCAAGGTGCAGATGCACGACGAACTCACCGTGGCCTTCGTGCCCGATGAGCGGCTTCAGCAGGACAAGACCTACCAGGTGAAGTTCCGCCTCGGCGAGCTGATCGATGTGCCAAAGGGCCTGGAGACCTTCCGCTTCGAGGTCACCACCTTCAAGCAAGGGATCGACGCCCGCGTGAACGAGATGCAGGCGTTGAGCGCCATGGACCTCACCTGGCAGCGGCTGGTGGCGGGCGTTTACACCAGCGACGATGCCACCGGCCAGGACCTCGAAGGATGCTTCACAGCCAAACAGGAAGGCCGCTCCCTGCCGCTCACCTGGGAGCATGAGCCCAATGGCCGCTACCACCGCTTCACCGTGGACAGCGTGCGCCGCGGCGACAAGGCTTCGCGCGTGGACATCAGCTGGAACGGCGATCGCATCGGCAGCAGCGACGCCGCCACCCTGCCCTTCGACGTGCCCGCCATCGGCGACCTGGCGCTGATCAGCGCCACCACCTTCAGCGATGGCGAGCAGTACGCCACCCTGCTCTTCAGCGACCCGCTGGATCCGGCGCAGGACGTGCGCGGCCTCGTCGGCATAGCCGGCGCGGACAATCTGCGCATCGCGCAGGATGGCAACAAGCTCGTGCTCTATCCGAGCAGTCGCCTCAGCGGCAAGCAGGATGGCTACGTGAGCGCGGGCCTGCGCAATGTGAATGGCAGGACCCTCGGCAAGGACATCAGCGTGGATCTGGAGTTCGAGGAGTTGAAGCCCGCCGTGCGATTCACGGGCAAGGGCACCATCCTGCCTAGCACCGACGGCCTCCTGCTCCCCTTCCAGGCCGTGAACCTGAAGGCCGTTGATGTGCGCGTGATAGAGATCCACGAGAGCAACGTGAGCCAGTTCCTGCAGGTGAATGAGCTCGATGGCAGCCGTGAGCTGGCGCGCGTGGGGCGGCTCGTCTCGCGCAAGACCATCAGCCTCAAGACCGCCGACAGTCCTGACCTGGGCCGCTGGAACACCTACTACCTCGACCTGGCCGACCACCTCAAGAGCGAGCCCGGCGCCGTGTACCGCGTGGAGATCAGCTTCGGGCGCCACCAGAGCGTTTACCCCTGCGCCGACGCCGAGCCTGTGGAGCCCCCGCGCGAGAAGAGCTGGGAGGAGGAACAGGCCGCCTACGACCAGAGCAGGGACTACTGGTACTACGACGACTACGACTATTACGATTACGACGATGGCTACAACTACCAGGAGCGAGAGGACCCCTGCAAGACCAGCTATTTCTACCAGAACACCAGCGCGGCGCGGAACATCCTCGCGAGCGACATCGGCCTGATCGCGAAGACCGGCAACGATGGCAGCATGCTCATCGCGGTGAGCGACCTGCGCACGGCCCAACCGCTCAGCGGCGTGAAGCTCGACGTGCTGGACTTCCAACGCAAGAGCATGGGGCAGGTGGTCACTGACGGCGAAGGCCTCGCGACCATGCCCGCCTCGAAGCACAAGCCCTTCCTGATGGTGGCCACCAAGGGCGCGCAGCGCGGCTACCTCAAGCTCGACGACGGCTCATCGCTCAGCGTGAGCAGCTACGACGTGGAGGGCGAGGCCATCGAGAAAGGGCTGAAGGGCTTCCTCTACGGCGAGCGCGGCGTGTGGCGCCCCGGCGATTCGCTCTACCTGAGCTTCATGCTGCAGGACCTGCAGCACAAGCTGCCGAAGGACCATCCGGTGGTGCTGGAGATCAGCGATCCGCGCGGACGTCTGGACCAGAAGCATGTGCGCACCGCCAGCGTGAACGGCGTGTACAGCTTCCGCTGCGCCACCTCGCCCGATGCGCCCACTGGTTATTGGAACGCGATGGTGCGGGTGGGCGGTACGGCCTTCCACAAGAGCCTGCGCATCGAGACCGTGAAGCCCAACCGGCTGAAGGTGCTCCTCGATTTCCCGGACGGGCCATCCGGCACTGAGGGACAGCGCCTGAGCGCCGACGGCAGCGGCACCATCAAGCTGCGATCGCATTGGCTGCACGGCGCGCCGGCGCGCAACCTGAAGAGCCGCGTGACGGTGACCATGAGCGAGGGCTGGCCGGAATTCAAGGGCTTCGACAAGTACCAGTTCAACGACCTGCAGACCTGGTTGCCTGATGAGGAACAGGTGGCCTTCGATGGCAGCCTCGACGAGAAGGGCGAAGCACAGTTCGACCTTGACCTGCACATGGGCCGCAGCGCGCCTGCCGCGGTGAACACGAACATCGTGACACGCGTATTCGAGGCGGGCGGCGATGCCAGCCTGGACCGCGTGAGCGTGCCGTACTACCCCTACACCAGCTACGTGGGCATCCGCACGCCGGAGCTACGTAGCGCCTGGGGCACGTACACCACCGATACCACCTACCAATTCGCGCTGGCCAGCTTGGACCCGAAGGGCAAGCCCATCGCTGGGCACAACCTGAAGGCGCAGGTGTACAAGCTGAACTACAACTGGTGGTGGGATGGCAGCATCAGCGGCTCGGCCAGCTACATCAGCTCGCCCAGCGTGGAACTGCAGCAGGAGAAGGAGATCACCACCGATGCCAAGGGCAAGGCCGTGTTCAAGCTGCTGATCAAGCGCCCGCAATGGGGCCGCTTCGCCGTGCGCATCACCGATCCCGCCAGCGGACACAGCAGCGCGGTGCAGGTGTACATGGATTGGCCGGGCTGGGAGGGCCGCAGCCGCCGGCAGGACCCCGACCAGGCCGCCGTGCTCAGCTTCAATGCCGACAAGGAGAAGTACGAGGTGGGTGACAACTGCACGCTCATCATCCCCAGCGGCGGCACGGGCCGCGCGCTCGTGAGCCTGGAGACCGGCAGCCGCGTGCTCGATGCCGTTTGGGTGGACCTGAAAGCGAAAGAGACGCGCCACTCCTTCCCCATCACCGCCGACATGGCGCCCAACGTGTACGCGCACGTGATGCTCATTCAACCGCAGGAGCTCACGCGCCCGGAGAAGGACGGCGGCAAGGGCAACGACCTGCCGATGCGCCTCTACGGCGTGATCCCCATCCTCGTGGAGGATGTGCAGACCCATCTGCAACCGGTGATCACCGCGCCCAAGGAGATCAAGACCGATGTGAAATTCAATGTGGGCGTGAGCGAGAAGAGCGGCCGTGGCATGACCTACACGCTCGCCATCGTGGATGAAGGACTGCTCGACCTCACGCGCTTCAAGACGCCCGACCCGTGGAACCACTTCTATGCGCGCGAAGCGCTTGGCGTGCGCACCTGGGACCTCTACGACCAGGTGATCGGCGCGTACGGCCGTCAATTGCAACGCGTGCTCGCGCTCGGTGGCAGCGATGATGCCGGCAAGGGCGATGCTGCGCGCGCCAACCGGTTCAAGCCCGTGGTGCGCTTCGTAGGTCCGTTCAAGCTGGACAGGGGCGGCAAGGCCAGCCACGAATTCACCATCAGCAATTACGTGGGCAGCGTGCGCGTGATGGTGGTGGCCACCGACGGCGAGAAGTCGTACGGCAATGCCGAGCAGGCCGTGCCGGTGCGCAAGCCCTTGATGGTGCTGGCCACGTTGCCGCGCGTGCTCTCGCCGGGCGAGACCGCTGACCTGCCCGTGACCGTCTTCGCCATGGATCCGAAAGTGAAGGACGTATTGGTGAAGATCGAGCCGAATGAGCTGCTGATCCCCGAAGGCCCGGCGCAGAAGAGCATCCGCTTCAACAGCACCGGCGACCAGGTGGTGAGCTTCCGCGTGAAGGTGAAGGAGGCCGTGGGCGTGGCGAAGATGAAGGTGAGCGTGAGCGGCGCCGGCGAGAGCGCGAGCGAGAAGATCGAGCTGCAGGTGCGCCAGCCGAACCTGCCCTCCACCGAAGTGACCGAAGGCCTCGTGGATGCCGGCAAGAGCTTCAGCGCGACTCCTGCGCCGCTGGGCGTGGCGGGCACCAACAGCGCCTACCTCGAAGTGAGCACCATACCGCCTGTGGACATGGGCCGACGGCTGCAGTACCTCCTCGACTATCCGCACGGATGCCTGGAGCAAACCACCAGCAAGGCCTTCCCGCAGATCTTCATCACCAAGGTGATGGAGCTGCCCACGCGCGGCGAGCAGATGGCGCGCGCCAACGTGGAAGCGGCGCTGCGGAAGATGGTCCAATTCCAGCGCGCTGATGGCGGCTTCAACTACTGGCCCGGCGGCGACCACTATGATACCTGGACGTCGATCTACGCCGGCCACTTCCTGGTGGAGGCCGAGCGCGCGGGCTACACCATGCCCGGCAACGTGAAGAGCAACTGGCTCGCCTTCCAGCGCAAGCAGGCGCGCGAATGGAACGGCGTGGTGCCGCAGGGATGGAGCCGCTACAACACGCAGCTCACGCAGGCCTACCGCCTGTACGTGCTCGCCATCGCGAAGGCGCATGAGCTGCCGGCCATGAATCGCCTGCGCGAACAGACCGACATGGGCCTGCAGGCGAAGTGGATGCTCGCCGCCGCATACGCCTACGCCGGCCGCAAGGATGTGGCGCAACAGCTCGTGAAGGACATTCCCTTGCAAGTGCCCGCCTACACCGAGCAGTACTGGACCTACGGCAGTGACCTGCGCGACGAAGCGCTGATCGTAGATGCGCTCATCGCCATGGGCGACGTGAACAAGGCCGCGCCGGTGGTGGGGCGCATCGCCAAGAAGCTCAGCAGCGGCGAATGGTGGAGCACGCAGAGCACCTGCTTCGGCCTGCTCGCCGTGAGCCGCCTGGCGGAGAAGAGCCAGCTGGGCAAGGGCATGAGCTACGCGCTCACCATCAACGGCAAGCGCGAGGAGCGATTCAGCCAGCGCGCCATCAGCCGCATCGACCTGCCGGTCCCCGACGGTAAGAGCAGCGTGCGCATCGAGAACACGGGCACCAACCTGTTGTATGCGCGCCTGGTGCGCACGGGCACCCCGCTGGCCGGGAAGGAGAAGGCGACGAGCAGCGGCCTCGGCCTCGACGTCAGCTTCAAGCGCATGGACGGCCTGCCGATCCTGCCTGACCGACTGGAGCAAGGCACGGACTTCATGGCGGTGGTGACGGTGACGCACCCCGGCGTGGCCGATGGCTACCAGCAACTGGCGCTCTCACAGCTCTTCCCAAGCGGTTGGGAGATCCGGAACACGCGCCTCGAGGGCACGCTCTCCGGCGCCGCGCAAGGCCCCTTCACCTACCAGGACATCCGCGACGACAGGGTGCTCACCTACTTCCACCTGTGGAAGGGCCGCAGCCACACCTATCGCGTGCTGCTCAACGCCAGCTACACCGGGCGGTACTACCTGCCGGGCGCGCTCTGCGAGGCCATGTACGACCACACGGTGAATGCGCGCGCCATGGGCGAATGGGTGGAGGTGGTGAAGGCCGGCAGTGAGGTGGCGCAGGAGTAGATCAGGTTCAAGGGGCAGGCTGGGGGTTGAGCACGCTCCAGCCTGCCTCTCCCCAAATTCGCCGAAGGATCGCAGTCGGTTGTCGAAGAAATTGAACCGCCCCTAGCTGATCTCGTTGCAGGCTCAAAACCGGCACGA